>WBZU01003223.1_pt1 | contig 10838 bp, 10 predicted proteins | sample 5204311 | NCBI WGS metagenome assembly WBZU01 (sample SAMN12344359, study PRJNA552823) | activated sludge metagenome | biome: Activated sludge suspended growth; feature: Nitrification reactor; material: Wastewater; isolation source: activated sludge from nitrification reactor of wastewater... | reverse complement strand
TGAAAGTAATGAAAATGTACATTTTCCCTTCAATCTGAATGATGCCCCCTTTTTACTTCCGGGCGAGGATTTTACCTTCCAGAAGAAACTGATCGCATGGTTTGAATCAAAAAAAGTGTATCCTCGTATTATCGGTGAGTTTGATGATGGTGCTTTGCTCAAGTCTTTTGGCCAAGCTGGCGTAGGCTTCTTTGTGGCGCCAATGGCTATTGCAGATTACACCTGTCGCCAGTATGAGGTAGAAAAAGTTGGTCAAATAGACACCGTTGTAGAGCAGCTTTATGCAATTACTACAGAACGCCGCCTCAAGCATCCTGCAGTCATTGCAATCGTGCAAGCGACTTCTAAGATATTTTCTGTTTAGCGGATTGCAACATTCGCTTTATTTACTGCCTTATATGCCAAATGCTGCTTTAAGTCGTGAGCGCACTGCGGAAACCTGTCGCATTGCGGGTGCTTCAATCATATGATATGTAACCGTAGTTGCAATTAAGATTAATATCGCTATTGCACAAACAACAACCCAGTAACTTATCGGGGATAATGTTTTTGCCTGCTCAAAACCCACGATATATTTTAATACACTAAACAGTATTATGCCGTGCAGCAAATAAACCCCATAACTGATTTCTCCCAAATAACGTGCAGGCTTGCTTGATAAAAAGCCAAACAGGCTATTGCCGCAGGCAACAATGACGAACGCTATACTTAAACACCCGGAGGGTATCCGTGAGGGCTGCTGATAAGCAGCTTCTGGAGAGTACCATGCCTGAAAAACAACCAGAGCAATTGCGATAACAGAAAAGACAGGGTGCGACAAAAGTAATCTGATTTGGCCAAACCGAAAAATGAAGGCTGTTAAAATGCCGGCTAAAAAGGCAACGGGGAAAAACAAATTCTGCATATTTACAATAAACAGCAACACCAAAGCAACATTTGCTGCAATAAAAATGAGTGGAACGCGTACTTTTAACATCAATGCCAACAAGGGCAATGATAGATAAAAAAGCCATTCATAGACCAAGGTCCATTGAACGCCTGAAGTGATTATCCGTGTTTGATTGTGGTCATTAAGCAATGGGTCGCCAAAAATAGTAAAAGTAAACCATTTAACAATGCCAGCCAAAAAATCTATCCAACTGCCTGTAATCTGGAACTTTGATTCGATCAGCACGATAAGTACCATGGTCGCTACGGCAGTAAAATATAAAGGAAAAAGTCTGAGTACACGCGACACAAAGAGCCTGGTCCAGTCAACGCCTTTCTCGCGTTCATTGATGATCTTGGATGTAAACAGGAACCCCGTAATCATGAAAAACATGTATACGCTGCTTTTGCCAAATTGGCTGAATGGGCCTGTCTCTGGATAATCCCATGACCCGGTGCTGATAAAATAGTGCCAGACGCCCGCGTGGCATAAAACTACTGTAAAGGCCAGAACGCCGCGCAATCCATCCAATGTTGATTGCCGCCCCATATCTGAAGGAGCACCAAAGGATTTTGTCAGAAAATAGGTAATTAATAGCGCCGTTAAAAAAACAGCGAATGGAAATGCCAAACTATATGGGCTCATAAAATTATCCTCAAACTGTATTGCGTTGCCTAGGCCTCATTCAAGCCGAGCAAGCTATACTTTTTACCATTGCGAATACACCTTGAACCATTACAGTCTGAGTATTCGATTGGTTTGAAAATAATAATTGATTACAAGGATAAGTTTTTTTATAAGATAACTAAGTAATGCAGCGATAGTACATAGTATTTGTTAAATTGAATATAGCCCTAATAGGCTATGCTTCAGGGGCAATATAAACTTCACCGGTTTTGATAGACATATCATAATGTACTCAATAATATATCAGTCTGTCAGAGGCAAAGGTAGAGTTTGCGTGACTTTATTACTTGCGGCAAGCAGGCTTTGGCATTGGAAAATTAATATTCGTGAGGATGTATGAAGACTGATACCCGTAAGCTGGAGCACGGCCAGATTGTAGAGTCGGATGTTTGTGTTATTGGCGCTGGGCCAGCGGGGACAACGCTAACAAGTGAGTTTCTTGGCACAAATATCAGTGTGAACTTGCTGGAAAGCGGGGGTGATAAGCATGACAAACAAGTACATCGTTTGAGCGAGGGTACTTTGAGCGGTGACATGTATGAGCCGCTAGAATCAATGTATTTACGTCAGATTGGAGGCACTGCAAATAACTGGATTCTCCAGATGACGGATGATGAATATGGCTACCGTTATACGCCATTGGAAGCAATTGATTTTGAACAGCGCGAGGGGTTGCCATATAGTGGTTGGCCAATCAAGAAAAGTGATCTAGATCCTTACTATGCGCGCGCTCAGGAAGTCTGCGAGATAGGGCCATATCAGTACTCTGCAGAATACTGGGCCAGAGGCGAGATGAAACCGCTTTCTCTTCCCAAGGAGAGGGCATTTAATAGTGTGTTTCTTTTTGGCCCAACAAAAAAGTTTACTATAGATTTTCCGGCTCAAATCAACGACTCCAAAAACGTCACTATTTACACTCATGCTACCGTTGTTGAGTTGATTCCGAGTGAGGATGGAAAAAAGATTGATTCTGCACTGGTACGGACATTCGAAGGAAAAGAAATATATTTCAGGGCCAAACAGTTTATTATTTCGGCGAATGCATTGCAAACGCCTCGACTCCTGTTAAGTTCAAGGCGACATCATCCCAACGGGATAGGCAACCAGCATGATAATGTTGGCCGTTATTATATGGACCATAATCTGGTTCCAAGCGGTAACTTTATTCCGCATGATCCAAGACTCATCAATAAGATGGGGTTTTATGACATGCAGGCAATTGATGGCGCATCGGTTTTAGGCAGGCTTAACCTGTCACCGAAAATCATGCATGAGGAAGGATTGCGTAATTTTGCAGTCATGCTTTTCCCAACAAGCTGGAGCCAAGTGGATCTTGATGCGATGAACAGCGTTGCGGCGCTTAAATTTCATTTTTCATTTAATTACACTCGTTTTCCTAAGGGTTTAGGGAGGCATTTGCTGAATATTTTCCGAGGCAGAAACCGCCTCTTTCGAGCAGTGTATGACAAGATTCGTTATAACGTCCCTGTGCTCATGGGCTTGGGGCGCGGAGGCTGGTCAAAAGCTGCTGATAATGAAAAAAAATATGACCGTTTGGAGCTGTTGGCAATGATTGAGCAATCGCCTAGCCCAGACAACCGGATAACGTTAACTGATGAAAAGGATGAACTGGGTTGCCCTAGAATTAAAGTTCATTTTAAATGGAATCCGGATGATATTAAAAGCATTCAGCGTGCACAGGAAATTATGGCTGAAGCATTAGTAGAAACTGGCCTTGGCCGCTATGAGCCGCCTAAGTTGCCGATAGAGTCAGTGAAAACGCTTACAGGACTACATCATATGATGGGTACGACACGCATGAGTGATGATCCTCGCCATGGTGTGGTAGACCGCGATTGTCGGGTTCACGGAGTCAGCAATCTCTTTATTGCAGGAAGTGCGGTTTTCACAACGGGGGGATATGCCAATCCGACACTGACTAATCTTGCATTGTCTATTCGAGTGACCGATAAGGTTAAAGAGGAGTTGAAGGCTCATAACAATTAGCCGAGACTAGTCGATTATTTCTCGATATGTTTGATTTCAGCCTCCGCTTGGCCTTCCGAAAGTCTAATCTGCACAATATCAGTCAATTTAATTTGGGTGAATGACCGCACAACTTCACCTTTTTCTGTTTGCACCAGTGCATAACCACGCGCTAATACCGCATTTGGATTAAGCTGTTCCAGACTGTTTTTTAAGCGCAAAAGTGTTTGTTGATGCGTTTGTAGCTGTTGTTGTATGGCTAAAGTGAATCGATTTTGTAGTTGTTTAAGTTGATTCGCTTTATTTCCCAATTGCTGTAACGGTGAAACCAGTCTGCGCGCTAAAAAGTCCAGCGTTTGGCTATGTTGATTCAGCGTAAAAGTCATTTGTTTATTCAGATGATTGAGTAAGCTGATTAATTGTTTTTGTAGAGATGCTTTATCCATGCAGGCCAGTTCGGCTGCCGCGGTGGGCGTGGCGGCGCGCATACCCGCCACAAAGTCGCAAATGGTAAAATCGGTCTCGTGACCGACGCCACTGATGGTGGGAATTGTACAATTGGCAATGGCGCGTGCGACGATTTCCTCGTTAAACTGCCATAAATCCTCCATGCTGCCGCCCCCGCGGCAGATAATCAGCGTATCGACTTCTGCACGTTGACTGGCCGTATTGATGGCCTTGGCGATGGTCTCCGCCGCACCTTTGCCTTGCACAAGCGTGGGGTAAATAATCACGCCGATACCCGGGTTGCGGCGCTTGAGCGTGGTCAGCACGTCCCTCAGCGCTGCTGCATCGGGCGATGTGATGATGCCGATGGTGCTGGGATATTTTGGGATGGCATGCTTGGAAGCCTCATCAAATAAGCCTTCTAGAGCAAGCTTGTTTTTAAGCTTTTCAAATGCTTCGAACAGTGCACCCAGGCCGGCTTTTTGCACAAATTCAACTGTAAGCTGAAAATCGCCTCGTGCTTCATATAAAGTCACGCTACAGCGCGCTTCGATTTTATCGCCTTCGCGAGGCATAAAATCCACATAACTGTTGCGGCCTTTAAACATCACACATTTGACTTGGGCGGTTTGGTCTTTAAGCGAAAAATACCAATGCCCACTGGCGGCGCGGGTAAAGTTTGAAACCTCGCCCGACACCCAAAATAGCGGAAAACTCATCTCCAGCACTTCGCGCGCCAAACGATTGAGCTCGCTGACGGTCAATATATGGCCAGGTGTTAAATGTGGGCCTAAATTTGCGGGTAAATCTGCCAAAGTTTGCTCGTCCAATAAGTTATCTAGGTTAAAATGATTTTTTAAGATTATAAGATAAAGGTTGCTATGCTTTATAAACTTGTTGCAGGTCGTAAAGGTTACTTTATCGGGTTCGTTGCATGCTTTGGCCTGGTAGGTCTGGCCTTGTGGATTCAAACACACTACACCCTGGAACCATGCCCGCTGTGCATCTCGCAGCGCATTATTTTCATGTCACTGGGCGTGCTGTTTTTGCTGACAGCCATTTTTAACAATTACCCTAAATTCTTTGCAACCTTGCAAGTGCTCACGGCACTGGGTGGCGCTGGCGTGGCCATTCGCCACTGGTGGATACAGGCGCACCATGAAAGCATGATTGCGGATTGTGGCGTCGGTTTCGATTACATGTTCGAGAACTTTCCGTTGAAAAAAGCGTTTACTTTAATCTTTCGCGGCACGGGAGATTGCGCGTTGATTGACTGGACATTTTTAGGGTTGACGCTGCCGCAACTGGGTTTGATCGCTTTTGTTGGGTTTGGTGTGTATGCCGTTTATCTTGTAAAAATAAATACGAAATAAAAATATATGAGCTACAAAACATTAGACGCTTTTGTTGGTAACACGCCGCTAGTGGCGTTGCAGCGCATGAATCCGAATAAAAGCAACACGATACTGCTGAAGCTGGAAGGCAATAATCCCGCCGGCTCGGTGAAAGACCGTCCTGCATACAGCATGATCATGCGCGCCGAAACGCGTGGCGACATTAAACCAGGTGACACGCTGATCGAGGCGACCAGCGGCAATACAGGCATCGCGCTGGCGATGGTGGCCGCGATGCGCGGCTACAAAATGCTGTTAGTGATGCCGGAAAATCAAAGCGTAGAGCGCCGTCAAAGTATGAAGGCTTATGGCGCAGAGTTTGTGCTGACGCCGAAAGAAGGCAGCATGGAACTTGCGCGCGATGTGGCGCTTAAGCTGCAGGCAGAAGGCGAGGGCATTGTGCTGGACCAGTTCGGCAATTCTGACAACCCGCTTGCCCATTACGAGGGCACAGGGCCGGAAATCTGGCGCGATACCGCTGGCAAAATCACGCATTTTGTCTCCAGCATGGGCACCACTGGCACGATTATGGGTGTTTCGCGCTACTTGAAGGAGCAAAATCCCAACATTAAAATCATCGGCGTCCAACCCGAAGAAGGTAGCCAGATTCCCGGTATAAGAAAATGGCCAACTGAATATTTGCCCAAGATTTATGATGCAAAGCGCGTGAACGAATTGCGTTATGTGAGCCAGAAAAATGCTGAAAATATGACTCGAAAACTGGCGACAGAAGAAGGCATATTTGCAGGTATCTCCAGCGGCGGTGCGCTTTATACGGCATTGCAGCTTTCTAAAGAAGTGGAAAATGCAGTGATTGTCTCAATTGTGTGTGACCGTGGTGATCGCTATCTTTCAACTGGAGTTTTTCCAGCTTAAATCATGTTGCGGCATGCATTTTTTGCTTGTTTATTAGCGCTTTCGTCAAGTGCATTTGCGATAAGTACCATCAACATCACCGCCGATACCATCACACACGATGAAGCCACATTAGGTCAAGCCAATATTTTGGTGGATTTGAAAGCAGACACCACAGTAGCGGTGAAGGCAGCTCATGTCCAGTATAAAACGATAGAAGCGCGCAATGCCAATATTTTTCTGGATTATCGCTGGCTAAATAATCAAAGTCAGCCCACGCTGACATTTGATACCGACCTCAAGCAAAATGTTGATAAGGCATGGGCTAAAATGCAATTGCATTGCTTCCTGCCGAAAAATTTGCCGCATGATACTTGGAACTGCAACGAGGGGAATTTTACTGCCGATCGCATCAAATTTCCGTTCGCACTGGAAGTCACACCACAACCTAGGGGCTTTGTTGCCAATATTAATCTGCAAGGCGCCAATTTCAGCGATGAGGCGGGCTTGCATGCGGCTGAAAAATTAACCGGTCATTTAACCTTAGTCGCTAGGCAAGAAGGCGATACTCTGCATTTTAACAGTGCGCTCAATTGGCAAAGCGGTGAGGTGTTTTGGCAACCTTTGTATTTTGCTAATGGTGGCCATGAGCTGCAAGCCGCAGGTAGCTTGAAAGGTGACATATTGACGCTGGATAGAGCGACTTTAAAACTGGACAAGGTAGGTGATTTACATTTTAACGGCCGGATTGGCATAAAGAACTACCAGCTTGATAAGCTGTATGCAGATTTGCCGAACTTGAATTTGGCCGAGGCTTATCCTTTGTTATTTAAGCCATTTTTAGGAAAAACTTTGCTCAACAATGCTGAGCTAAGCGGCAAAGCGGCGCTGAATTTAACCGTGCTGGATTCGCAGATAAAAGCTTTCAAAGTTAATCTAAAAGACGTCAATATTGATGACAAAAATCACAAATTTGCGTTTTACGATGTGAATGCCGACATTCCGTGGAGCTATGACGAAGCAACAAAAATCAATTTTTCATACAGTAACGGACAATTGCTCAATATGCCTCTAGGCCGCACCAATGTTAGTGCGGAGGTAAGTCGTTATTCATTGGTTTCACCCAGTATTGAATTACCCATTTTAGATGGCGCATTCAGACTGAGTGATATTTCAGCGGCACGTATCAACGACAATTGGCATTGGCATTTGCGCGCGGCACTCGCGCCAGTATCCATGCCGGATGTAAGCCGCGCGTTTAAACTGCCGATTATGCAGGGCAAGGCATCGGCCGTGATTCCGCTTGTAACCTATAGTGGCGGCATTTTAACGACCGATGGTGAAATGGTGTTGAATGTGTTTGACGGCACTGCAACAGTTACGCAGCTCACCATGCAAAATCCGTTAGGTAATATACCAAGATTAAGTGCAGATATGAACTTACGCAACCTCGACTTGGGGGAGTTAACACGCACATTCAGCTTTGGCGCCATAGAGGGCAAGCTGGATGGCGATGTGCAAGACTTGGAAATGGTTAACTGGAAGCCCGTTAAAATGGATGCGAGTTTGTATAGCAGTCCGGGCAAATATACCAAAAAAATCTCACAGCGCGCGGTAGAGAATATCAGTGCCTTGGGCGGGGCGGGCGCCGCGGCAGCCATTCAGCGCAGCTTCTTACGATTTTTTAAGCAATTTAATTATGAAAAAATGGGCTTAAGCTGCAAATTGCGCGATGATGTTTGCGAAATGAACGGCATCGGGTCAACGCCGGGGGGGTACGTTATCGTTAAAGGAAGCGGTATACCTGCAATTACCGTGTTGGGGTACAATGAAACTGTGAGTTGGGCAGATTTGTTAGGTCGTATTAAACGTGTGATTGACAGCAATACTAAAGCAATTGTTAAGTAAATTGTAAGCAGATGATATCAAAGGACTTTTAAATGAAAAAATGGATGATTGGATTAAGCCTGGTGTTGGGACTGGCGGCAATTTTACCCGCTTGTGTCACCATTAATATTTACTTTCCAGCGGCAGCGGCGGAAAAAGCGGCCGACAAGATTATCGACGAAGTGTGGCAGCTAAAACAAGGCCAGGGAACACCTGCCGACAAACCAGCAGATGAGCCTGGCAAATAAAGGCCAATTATTAAAAAAGGATAGTACAAGATGAAAAAATTACTTTTAAGCTTGGTAATGATTGTGAGCATGTTTGCAGCCAATTGGGTTGCGGCGGCGGCAGACCTTGAGATCAACACGCCAGCAATTGCAGCATTAAAAGCCAGCATGCAGGCGCGGCATGGCCAACTTGGCCCGTTTTATAGCAGTGGCGCGGTTGGTCTTACTAAAGATGCATTCATCGCCATTAAAGATGCTAATGCCGTGCCGCTAAAAGATCGCGGCGCTTTGAATAGCCTTGTTTCGGCTGAAAATGCAGATCGTGCTAATTTGTATAAAGAAATTGCTGCTGCTAACGGCCACCCGGAATGGCAAAATGATATTCAAGCTACCTTTGCTGGCCGCTGGATAGACAAAGCACAAAGCGGCTGGTGGTATCAAGGTGCAGGGGGCTGGACGAAGAAGTAATAAGTTGAAAATAAAATCTTAACAAGTTTAAAAGGCTGCTTTTGCAGCCTTTGTTTTTTATAGTATGCTCCTGTCTATGACACCAACACTCGTATTCGATATCGAAACCATCCCCGATGTGACCGGCCTGCGAGGCTTGTTGGAAGTGCCTTCCGAGGCATCCGATGAAGACGTTGCGAACATCGCTTTTCATCAGCGCCGACAACAGAATGGCAGTGAATTTCTGCCGCTGCAGCAGCATCGCGTATGCGCGATTTCGTGCGCTTTGCGTGATAAAGACCATTTCCGCGTATGGAGCTTAGGCGAGAAAGACGCGGGCGAAAAAGAGATTATCCAGCGCTTCTTTGACGGCATCGAGAAATACACGCCGCAGATTATCTCGTGGAACGGCGGCGGCTTCGATTTGCCCGTGCTGCATTATCGCGGCCTGGTGCATGGCATCCAGGCGCCACGCTACTGGGACATGGGCGAGGACGACAAAGAGTTCAAGTGGAACAACTACATCAGCCGCTACCACATGCGCCATCTGGATTTGATGGACTTGCTGGCCTTGTACCAACCGCGCGCCTATGCGCCGCTGGACGAGATCGCGCAGTTATGCGGCTTTCCCGGCAAGCTGGGCATGGATGGCAGTAAGGTGTGGGATGCTTACAAAAACGGCGAGATCGATGCGATTCGCAACTACTGTGAGACTGATGTGGCCAATACTTATCTAGTGTATCTGCGCTTTCAGCTGATGCGCGGACACCTAAGCCAAGTGGCCTACGAGAAGGAAATCAAGCTGGTGCGCGATACCTTGGGCAGTTATGCAGGTCAACATTGGAAAGAGTTTCTGGCAGCCTGGAAAGGCTAACGATATATCAATATGGAAACAGATTTCTGGCATCAACGATGGGAAAAGATGGAGATTGGCTTTCACCTGAGTGAAGCCAATCCCTTGCTGGTCAGCCATTTCAACGCACTCTCGCTGGCGTCTGGCAGCCGTGTGTTCGTGCCACTGTGCGGCAAGACGCTGGATATCGCCTGGCTGCTGGCGAATGGCTATCAGGTCGCCGGTGCAGAATTGAGCGAGATTGCCATCCAGCAGTTATTCGACGAGCTTGGCGTGCAGCCAACTGTGACCCAGGCCGGTAATTTGAAGCGTTACAGCGCGCCAGATATCGACATCTTTGTCGGCGACATCTTCGATTTATCCGGCAGCCAGCTAGGCAAGGTAGATGCGGTTTACGACCGGGCTGCCCTAGTTGCCTTGCCGCAGGCCATGCGCGACCGATACACTGCGCATCTAGGGGCGATGACGCAGAATGCGCCACAACTGCTGATTTGCTTCGAGTACGACCAAAGCCTGGTGGAAGGCCCGCCTTTCTCCATCAGCGCAGAAGAGGTGCATCGCCAATATCAGGGATATTACAGCATTCAGCTATTGGCCAGCCAGAACATGCCGGATGGCTTGAAAGGCAAATATCCAGCCAAAGAGAGTGTCTGGCTGTTGCAAGCTTTGTAATATCACGTAAAGCCTGAATAGCAAATCTGCGGTAAAATTCAGCCCTGATTTTTTAATGTTAGGTTCACAGGTTTTTCATGGCGCGTCGTAATCGTAAGCAGCAACAATCACAAGTTCCGGTAGAAATTCAAACGTGTGTTTGCGTCGAATCACTCGACCAGGAAGGGCGCGGTGTTGCGCATGTAAATGGCAAGACCGTCTTTATCGATGGCGCATTGCCGCAAGAAAAGGTTACGTTTCAATCACATTACATCAAAAGCACGTACGAAGTAGCTAATGTGGTGGAGGTGCTTAAGCAGTCGAATCAGCGCGTGACGCCCAAATGTCCGCACTTTGGCATGTGTGGCGGCTGTAAACTACAGCATCTGGATTTTGCCGCGCAAGTCGCGGCCAAGCAGCGTTTGCTTGAAAATGATTTGAAACATATCGGCAAAGTGAAGCCGGAAAATATGTTG
>WBZU01003222.1_pt1 | contig 10838 bp, 10 predicted proteins | sample 5204311 | NCBI WGS metagenome assembly WBZU01 (sample SAMN12344359, study PRJNA552823) | activated sludge metagenome | biome: Activated sludge suspended growth; feature: Nitrification reactor; material: Wastewater; isolation source: activated sludge from nitrification reactor of wastewater... | reverse complement strand
GCGATTCAATATCTAACTCCAGCAAGTGCGTTTCCATGTCCACCAGCAACTCGCTCGCTTCTTCAAAAAATATCGCGTAAAACTGCTCTAATTCATGACCCATCAACTTTAGTCCCATTTTTGAATATGCAGAGACTAACACTCGATTGACTATTTTTATCTATGGAACAAATACCAAAATGCTGATTTATTCTTACTAAAGTAGTGCTTAAGAAAAAATTGGGGAAAAACTAAGTAGAAGAACTTAGAAATTGGAGGCGCTAAAACTACAGAAAAGCCTTATATCGATAAATCTCAAATCAAATGAGTTGTTTTACTTTAACTTCTGATTGATAGGAGGTGCAAATAAAGCAGCAATAACTTTCTTGGTTGATTTAAAAGTTCTAGGAGTGATTCCATCCGCTACATTCGTTTTATCAGTTAATACGGGAGGTACATAAGGCTGGGTAAAAATAGGGTCAATTGGTGGGGTATTTTTTCGTTTCTTAGGATAAGAATTTGATTGGGGCTGCCTTTCTTTATTTCTAGTAGGCGATTGAGATAGCCGATTAGATGATCGATTATCGCCAGTTTCTTCTACTCCAAATCCAGGTACCTCCTTGATTTCTAATTTTGTTCCAAGAAGCTTCTCTATATTGATGAGTAATTCTTTCTCAGAAGCGCTTATTAATGAGATGGCATTACCTTTACAACCGGCTCTTCCAGTACGTCCAATTCGATGAATATAATCTTCAGGTGTAGTCGGTAATTCAAAATTAATGACACAATTCAAATTCTCAATATCTAATCCCCGCGCAGCAATATCGGTTGCGACAAGTGCTTTTATTTTCCCTTCTTTGAAATCTGATAGTGCTTGTGTACGCTGTTGCTGATTCTTATCACCATGAATCGCAGCAACCAAAATTTCCGATTGAAGTAATTGTTTAACGAGATAATCCACACCTTGCTTTGTTCTCACAAAGATCAAAATTGGATTTGAATCAGCCTGCTTCAGTAACTGTAGTAGCAAGTCGAACTTATATCGAGTTGATACCATGTGTACCACATGGGCAATCGATTCGTTAATCGCATTACGCTTTGCTACTTCAATCAGTAACGGTTGTTTTAATAATTTATCTGCAAGCTTTCTAATTTCATCATTAAAGGTTGCCGAAAAAATAAGGCTTTGCCGCTGTGCAGGCAATAAAGCCAAAATCCGTTTGATATCGGGTAAGAATCCCATATCCAACATACGATCCGCTTCATCTAAGATGATTATTTCAATTTTTGATAAATTAGCGGTTCTCTGCTCAATATGATCCAATAAGCGACCCGGCGTTGCGACTAGAATCTCAACGCCAGCCTGTAATTCCTTGATTTGAGGATCAATATTTACCCCTCCATAGATGACAGCGCACCGAAGCTGAAGATATTTTCCGTATTCTTTCACGCTACCATAAATCTGGGTTGCGAGTTCACGAGTAGGGGCAAGAATTAATGCACGCGTCGGATGTTTAGCTGGTGAGGTACTTGAATTTGCATGAGGTTGTAATCGATATAACATCGGTAAGGTAAAGCTGGCTGTTTTACCTGTACCAGTTTCAGCGCTCCCCATGATATCTCTACCTTCAATAATCGGTGGAATAACTTTGGCTTGTATGGGTGTCGGTTCAGTATAGCCCTGATCAGCAATCGCTTTTAGTAACTCTTGTGTTAATCCTAATTGATCAAATGATGATACTTGAATCATATTTTGTTAATCGTAAAAAAAATGTTGATGAATGCGCTATCTCCTATTCAGTAACACTGATCTCGCTGATTTTGCCCAATCTGTCATTCTACGAATGCCTTTAAGCACAATTGGTGCACATCCGATCGCAACAGCATCGACCAGACAATACCATGCTGATACTCCACTGGGTGGATTACCTTGTGATAACTGAAAAATGGGTTCAAGCGTTGCCCATTTCCAAGTTCCAGCTGCGGTACCAATTATTTCTAGCCATGTTGTAATAAAAAATGCGGCTAGATAAACCATGGGCGAACGCCCCTTAAAGAGATAGATTAAAAAAACGCAGTATAAAATTGCTCCCACTTGATCTCCGTGCTCTGGAATACCACTAATTCCCCAGAGAGACCATATGCCACAAGTCACCACGACAAACAACGCGATTTTCCGAGCATATTTAAGAAAAAAACCTGAACGTGCTAATGCGACTGCAGTTAGATATACCATGCCATGACCGGGAGGAACGTACAAAGGGACATTCTCAAAACGATAGGTATAACCCCCCATATAAATCGATGCAAAATGTTCACCTGCCGTAGCAAATGCAACTGCTATCACAACTTGAACTCTAATTTCCCGATTCTCACCGACTAATAGACCCACTAAAAAAACCCAAGCGATAACACCCAAAATATTCTGTATAAGTAGGTTTGCGTGAGCATCGATGACTAGGCTTACTGCAACGCAGAAGAAAGTAAATCCTGCAATAAAATAATCTCTACCTCTATGGGTATAGGCTGTATTAGGCGAGGGGAAATAACGAAGTTTCATCTAATTCTCAAAATAAAAACCCGCTATGATAGCGGGTTTGAAACCAGTTATACGATTAAGAAAAAAACGATCATTTCTATCTCTAATAAAAAGCTTTTATTTTTTATAACTGAAGAAGTTAGCTTACTTCTTCAGTCATGTTTTATTACTCTTAATTAAAGCTATGATTGTTACTCTTTTCCTTTTTTATCGTCTTTTTTAGCTACCTTAGCGCTAGCTTGGAATTCATCATGATATTTAAACTTAGGCTCGCCTTCAAATGCACCATCCAATTTGTAATGCTCGTGCATCGCCTTCTCATTTTTTACCATCTTGTCAAATTCAAATTTATATTTTGCATCAACATCTGGTGTGTATGGTGTATAAGGCGGCTTCGCACCTTTCCATGGCGATCCTTCATAGTTCATGTGGCATGCGTTACAGCTTTCTTCAAATGCAAAGTCTTGCCCTTTTTCTGCCAGTACTTTACGTTGCGTGGTTTTACCCGATTTCTCAAAGGTTTGCCCCGCTTTACGATGATCTCCACGGTATTTCTTACCCGGTCCATGGCAAGATTCACATCCAACCCCAGTTAGGTATTTGTTCGGTGTTTCAACTGTATAGCCACCTTGCTTGCCATAACCATCAACATGGCAACCTACGCAGTCTTTATCTTGCGTATAGTCTTTAGCAGGGTCTAGCTTCGCTTTGAGCTTGGCTTCTTTTTTGACTTCCGGTTTTAACGATTCCATCGCTTTCGCATGCGCCGTGTCTCCCCACGATTTCGCTTGCGATTTATGGCATGAGCTACATTTCTTACGTCCTTCAAATGCTTCTCCTGCCGCTAATACATTCCCTGTATAAAACACTAGCAGCGCCACAGCAGCTAGTGCATAAGTGGTTATTAACTTCATGTCCTCTCCTCTCTTCAACTTAATAGATAAAAATATGTTGTTCCTTACCCTAATTGTACGCGATCATCAGATTGTGTAAATGGGTCTATTCGATTACGGTAGTTTATAAACCCAGTAACCACCTTGTTGATAAACCAGTTGCGCTACTTTGAGTTCCGTCGGGGGATCTCTGCCTGTAAACGGAAGCATATGGGCCAGTAGCGTTTGGGTACTTTTCTCATCGGTTAGGAAAAATACGCGAATATCGTTATCGGTGATCGATTGCGGCGTATAGGTGGTATAGCCGTGTTCCTTGAGCTGTACTTTCATGTGGTTGATCATGCCGTGGATGTTCCCTGTCATCGGAAAGTTCTTATACGCAACGCCAAACTTTTCAGGGTACATGAGCCCAATTTTATAAAGATCGGTTACGTGTATGACTAAGAGGGCTTCTTGTTCCGGCTTAACTAAAGCGCGTAGCCGTTTGACCCCTTCTTCCGGTGGTAGGAGCAGTGCTTCGCTAAATTGCTTGAATTGTTCACGTTCCGTTTCGCTGGCCTTTTCCGTTACCATCTGTTGTTCATAGTTCAAAATGGCTTTTTGGTTTTCTTGCCAGAGTGAGGGAACAATGAGTGGTTCGTAAAGGGGGGTCTTAAACAGGGTGTTTCGTCCCGTTAGCAGTTGAATCTGACGGGAGGTGTCCCACCAGGCAAGAATGACGCTCTCGGGTGTGGCGTGCTTACCGATAACTTCAGCTAAGGTGGTCAGTTCCGATGGTTTACGGTCTAGTCCAATCAACGCTTCAGCGGTGTGATTACTCCAATTGAGCATCACGGGTTGTCCTTGGCCGCGTCGTCCAAAATAAGCTTGGGCTAGCGGTTTGTCGATTCCAGTCGTTCTGATTTCATATTTGCTAATCGTCAGGTCCGGCCAGTGTTCTAATTCCAGTTCCGGAAATTGTTTGGCTTCGCCTTCTTTGATGAGTTGGTATTGGTAAGGCGCTTCCCCAGGTGTAAACCATAGGTAAGCAAACCAGCCCAGCAAAATGAGACCTCCCGTTACGAGAGTGATTCCAAGTAACGGGAGTAATTTGTCTGACCAGCGCCCGTCATCCGGGCGCTGACTTTCTGTTGATGCAACCACGCTCTAGCTTTGTTTACGCTTGTTACGCCATCCGATCAGTGCAATCGTTCCAGCAAGTAACATGCCTCCACCTAAGCCACCCAGTGAGATCTTTTCACTGGTGCCGTTTAGGTCAAGTAGGCTGGTTTTTCCCGCTTCGAGCTTGTTAACGCGCGCTTGCAGTGCAATCATTTCACGAATGCGTGTGTTTTCATCTTGTATTTCAACATACGCACGGTTGATTGGGCCCCATCCTTCGGTATAGGTCCATCCACCTGGGTTAACGTGTGCTAATCCAACGTGCATCTTGGCTAGGTCATTTTCGTGCATTTCGAGTACTTTCAACTCGATCGCTGCTGGGCTGTTACCTTTCGACCAGAAGAGTTGCGCAAAGTAAGCATAGCCTTCTTTTTCTGGTGCAGGTGGTGCAGGACGGTTGGTTTTTTGTCCTGTTAACAGTCCTTCTTTGTAGAGTTGGTGTACAACGTCGTTAGCTTCTTGGTATTTAGCCAGGCCTGCTAAGGTTCCTTTGTCCATCAGTTCTAAGTAAGAGCGTGCAAACCGTTCTGAGTGACATTGGGTACAGGTGACTACCCATGAGTCTAGGCGTGCTTCTGACCATTCGCTGTTGATGTTTTCTGCAATTCCTGGAACAAACGGATAGTTCGCCCAACGGATCTTACGTACCATGTTGTGGGCGTATTGGCCTTCATATTCCATATGGCAGCCTGCGCAGGTCGGTGCATTTTGTCCACCTTTGGCATACGCGTCTTTTAATGGTACTTCCCAGTTCCATTTGTCGCCAAACATTGAAGCCATTTTGCCATGTTTTGACATGGAGTAGGCTTCCCAGTTGTTGTGGTCTACACCACTATGACAGGTCGCACAGGCTTCTGGTTTACGAGATTCCGCCGCAGAAAATTCATGGCGTGTGTGGCAGGAGTCACATTTGTTTTGGTTGGTATGGCACATTGAGCAGCCTTCCGCAACTTCACGTTGTGGCATCGCAGCCCATACGGTGGTTTCTACGTTTGCTTTGTAGTCCAGCGCGTGTGATGGGCGTCCGTCTGGCCATTGACCATCTTCCCATATCATGGTGTCACGTTCCGATTCGCGTTCCGCAAACTCACGTAAGTGACAGGTTCCACATACGTCAGCTGTCGGCATGATCAGGTCTTTGGTGTGGTCCGCTTTTTTCTTCGCGTTCACTTCAACGTGACAGTCAATACAACCCACTTCTTTCAATTTCTCGTCCGCGCCCAGTTTACCCATCGAGCGCAGGTTACCTTCTACTTCTTCTAACTTTTCTTTCTTGTAGTACAAAGGATCGTCCGCTTTCATGTTGCGTACTTTATCCAAGTTAGCATGGGTGCTGCGTTTCCATGCTTGTACCCATACCGGCGATTCGTCTGTGTGGCATTCTACGCATTCTTTACGACCAGCCGTCTCTTTCATCGATACCGGTGGTTTGTAAAAGGTCGCAGGATCCAAATAAATTCCATACGGAATCGGTTCCCAGTATTTCGCCATCGTTCCAGGTCCCGCACCTTGTGCCGGATCCTTATAACGCTTCACTAACGCATCATACGTCTCCTTCGGCGTCGCCTTCGCTCTGTCCAAATTCAACGCCTTGTATGTCTCGTCCGGTACCGTCGAAATGTTCGCTTGCAATACCCCAGCAAACATCACCCCAGCTACCAGCATCATTCCCCTCTTCCATCCCAGGCTCTTCATCTATTCTCTCCTCCTTTTCTTAACTCTTCCCGTTACTTCCTGTTCGATTCACTCTCAAACCTTTAAATTTAGATTAGCTTGCTTGTGGTTTTTTCTTTCTAAACATAAAGGCACCGATTCCACCCACAACCAGCATGAGTCCAATTACAATTTCCATTAAACCAATACCTGATCCATGACCAGCATGACCTCCATCACCTCCAACATGAACCGGCACTTTGGAAACTATTCTCACATCATCTTTATCATCGATTTGTTCAAGCAAAATCGCATATTGCCCTAGCTCGGTTAACTCCGCTGCGACCACAATAATTCCAGAGTGATGTTCCATTGGCGGCATATAATGCAGACCAAACTCTCCTGCGCCATGCGTTTCATCGTGATGATGCGCATGATCATCTCCTTCGTTTACAGTACTCGCTGCTTTCTCAGTTGCATTACTTTGAGGAGATCCACTTCCGTGTCCTGCATGCGAGTCATCTTTCACCAGACGAACTGCTAGCGGAATCTCACGAGCATCTGATGGCAACTCGATCGTTACATTCACTTTTCCGGGTTTAGGTACATGATTGCAATATGAATGCATCGGTGGAATATTACCTTCAGGCACCTCATAAATACTTACTGTTACAACGAAAGAACCTGTCTTTACCTCACAGCCGCCATGCCCTGCATGATGTCCTTCATGGGCCAACATCAACTGTGCTTTCAATGAAAACGAAGCCAATACCATGAAAATAACCACGAATCCCTTCGCTATCCAATTATTTTGTAACACCTTTTTCATACACTCCCTTTCAATAATATCTCTAAAAATTTGTCACGCAGTTTTTTAACTACGCGCTTGTATCGCGTGATTGTATAACAAAAAAAAGAAACTGAAGGAATAATGCTTTTAAATTACTATACTAAGCATTATCTAAATCTGTTTTTTTTCTTTTCTAGATCAATAAAATCAAATAATTGGATTTACTTCTCAGCAAGAATTAAAAATTCTTGTTTTTCATCTAAATTCTAGACGCCATCTAATATAGAGTTAAACAATCTTTTTGAAAAATTTGAGGACAAGACAAAGTCAAATTATCAATTAAATCTTCCTGACCATCTAGCTTACTATCGAACGAATCTTCTTCCAAAACAGCCAACCAGTCTTCCCAAGCTTTAGCTACAGCCATTTGGAATCTTGAATTATCATCAATCAAAAAAGATCGTGAACTCAACCTTGCTGGATTCTCACATTAACTTGAAACTTATTCGGTTATTTTTTCTCTGGAATAATCGTGCGCAATTCTTGAAAAATGGCGCGGAAGCTTTTAGGTGGTTTCTGTGAAAGTGTTTCTTTATGGGCATTACGAATCAAGGCTCGTAAGTGTTGTATATCAGTTTCAGGATAGTGCTGTTTGAATTCATTAATTGAATTCTCATCAGCCAAGAGCCGCGTGCGCCAGTTTTCCAACTGATGTAACCAAGCGGTATGATTAACGTCACGATTTTTCCAGTAATCGATTTTTTCTTGAATCGGTGCAGCGTCGATATTACGCATCAGTTTACCAATATATTGCATCTGACGTCGTTTGGCTTCATGTTTGGTCAGTTGCTTCGCTTCTCGGATCGCATCGACCAATATCTCTGGTAAATCCAGTTCAGCAATGAATTGGGAATCTAATTCGACAAGTTGCTCACCAATTCCTTGGAGTGCATGCATTGCTTTCTTACGGCGTGTCTTACTGAGAATTTCTTCGGATTCATTGTCATCATGACTATCGTGTATCATTTCAGATCGATTTATAGCTGTGTGAAGAAGCTGCTATCATAGCGGTTTTGTAAAATTTTTTTTGAATTTCACGCACCGTTGCTTTTAGCGCGGTGCTAATGTATTTCATAGTTTAAATAAGTAAAGGCGGTATGAATCCAGATACTTCGAGCGGACAAAATTTTTCCTATTCTTTTGCGGAATTGCAGCAAGTTGCAAATGATATTTTGAATCACGCTAAGCGAGGCGGAGCAACTGCCTGCGAGGCAAACGTGTCAGATGGTTTTGGTTTAAATGTCACTGTCCGCCAGAATGCAGTTGAGACGATCGAGCATAATCGAGATAAAGGATTATCGGTAACCGTTTATATAGGTCAGAAACGGGGCAATGCCAGTACTTCTGATTTTTCACCCCAAGCTATCAATGATACAGTCGCTGCAGCATTGTCCATAGCGCGACATACTGCAGAAGATAATTGTGCTGGCCTTGCAGAAGCTAATTTATTGGCAACCACATTTCCTGATCTCGATTTGTATCACCCATGGAATTTACCCGTTGAGGCGGCTATCGAACTGGCTCAGCGCTGTGAAGCCGAGGCGCTCGTTGTCGACAAACGTATTACGAATTCTGAAGGAGCCTCAGTTTCAGTTGGCGCTTCTCAATTTGTATACGCCAATAGCTTGGGTTTTATGGGAGGATATCCTGTTTCACGACATAGTATTAGCTGTGCTGTGATTGCGAGTGAGGCCGATATGATGCAACGCGATTATTGGTTTAGTGTTGCACGAGATGCGCATGATCTGGAGCAGATTGAAGCTGTGGGTAAAAAAGCGGGAATGCGCACGGTTGCACGTTTAGGGGCCAAGAAGCTTTCAACGTGCGAAGTACCCGTGTTATTTGAAGCGCCCCTTGCCTCGAGTTTAATAGGGCACATGGTAAGCGCTATCAGTGGTGGGAGTTTATACCGTAAATCATCGTTCTTATTGGATAGCATTGGTAAACAAATTCTTCCGTCTGATATTCAGCTTCACGAGCGACCCCATATTCCCAAAGGTCTAGCAAGCTGTACTTTTGATGAAGAAGGAATCGCGACGAAAGATCGTAGCATTATTGAGAATGGTGTGGTGCAAGGTTATTTCCTCAATAGCTATTCAGCAAGAAAGCTGGGCTTACATTCAACGGGAAATGCAGGGGGTAATCACAATCTTATATTGTCGTGTGCTGAACCGCTTGGCTTTGAGGCGCTTCTGAAAAAAATGAATAGAGGATTACTCGTGACTGAATTATTAGGTCATGGTGTAAATGGTGTGACTGGGGACTATTCAAGAGGTGCAATGGGATTTTGGGTAGAGAATGGGGAAATAGGTTACCCCGTTGAAGAAATTACCATTGCGGGCAATCTAAAAGTCATGCTATCGGGTATCATTGGCGTGGGTAGCGATGTGATTATCCGCGGATCCAAACAATGTGGGTCAATATTAATTGATCGGATGATGGTTGCTGGGCTTTAAATGGCCTTAAGCGCTCATTAGCCAATCATTAGCGCTTTTTTAGGTAAAAAATGAATTCATCGACTGATTCAGTGAAAGATAATAAATCATTTGCAGTTTGTTCGGCAAAAACCTGAAAATCAATTACAGAACCAGGATCTGTAGCGACGATCTTGATGACTTGTCCTGTTGACATTTCTGACAAGGCTTTTTTAGTGCGTAATATGGGCAGTGGGCAGACTAGTCCACGTACGTCTAATTCGCGATCAGCACGGAATGGGTTTTCTCTTTTTGCTAACAATGGTTGTGTTTTAGTTAGTTTCATAATTTTCTTATATTGAGTATCTATTTTTAGATTTTCAAAATATCTCAATCGGATTGAGATACGATAACTCATTTTTTTATATTTTAACGTATGCCAGTTAATATTTCGCCACTACTTTCTGAGCAATTACTACCTATTGCTGGAATATCCCTTGGAATTGCTGAAGCGGGGATCAAGCGCCCAAATCGTAAAGACTTATTGACCATCGTGTTAGATGAAAACGTCAATGTAGCAGGTGTTTTTACGCAAAATCGGTTTTGTGCTGCACCAGTGATTGTAGCCAAGGATAATTTAGCCCAAGCCTCTTCAATTCGTGCTTTGGTTATCAATACAGGGAATGCTAATGCAGGCACTGGAGAGCAGGGCATCGCAGATGCCCGTGCAACATGTCAGCATCTAGCCAAGCTTTTAAATTGTCATGTAGCGCAGATTCTACCCTTCTCTACCGGTGTAATTATGGAACCGCTTCCGGTCGAGAAGATTGTGACTCATTTGCCGCAGGCATTAGCAGACCTTAACCCAGATCATTGGTTTAAGGCTGCGCAAGCGATCATGACAACCGATATCGTTCCCAAAGGCGTGTCGCACCAAATTGAAATTCAAGGAAAAACAGTGACCATAACCGGAATTGCAAAAGGCTCGGGTATGATCCACCCCAATATGGCAACCATGCTTGGCTATATTGGCACTGATGCTTGCGTTGCCAAGGCTATCCTGCAACAGATGGTTCGTCATGTAGCGGATCACTCATTCAACTGTATCACAGTTGATGGTGATACTTCTACCAATGATGCGCTGATACTAATGGCGACAGGACGAGCTGGGCACTCAGAGATTACTCAACTAGAAAGCCAAGATTACCTGAAGCTTCAAACAGCGATAACGGCCGTGGCAAGAGAATTAGCACAAATGATCGTGCGTGATGGCGAGGGCGCAACCAAATTCATTACGGTTTGTGTGGAAAAAGGAAAGAACCGAGAAGAGTGTTCACGGGTCGCATATG
>WBZU01000714.1_pt3 | contig 10840 bp, 5 predicted proteins | sample 5204311 | NCBI WGS metagenome assembly WBZU01 (sample SAMN12344359, study PRJNA552823) | activated sludge metagenome | biome: Activated sludge suspended growth; feature: Nitrification reactor; material: Wastewater; isolation source: activated sludge from nitrification reactor of wastewater treatment... | reverse complement strand
ACTCATCGTGCCTGTGGACACGCTGGCGGATGAGGCAGCGGTGAAGGCGCAGATACGTCACAGTGCGGAGGTGGCGCAGAACCACATCGCCACGCTCATCCGCTGGTCGCTGGATCGTCTCAGCAAGCCTGCACGCAGCGCGCTGGAGTTCGCCAGCCTGCTCATGCCGGATGCGATTCCGCTAAGCTGGCTCGAAATCCTCACCACCCAGCGGCACGAAGCCGAGCTGGCCGACCAGCCGAACCAACCCTCGAAATGGCCCGCGATCTGGCGCGAGCTGCGCGGCCTGCGCCTGCTGCATCCCGCGCGCGAGATCGAAGTCGATGATCGCGGCGTGGAGCAGATGCCGCAGATCGTGCGCATCCACCGCCTCGTGGCCGAGCATGTCAGCGCCGGCGGATTGCCGGAGCACTTCGCGGAGCTGGATCAGTTCTTCACTGCTCTCGGCATGATGTTCGAACAACAAGTCGGCCAGGGCGAAGATGCGGCCCTGCGCGCGCAGCATCCGTGGTTGCGGGATCAGTTGGAGTTCCTCATCGACGCGCGGCAGCCGACTCCCATGCTGCTCAGGTCAGCCCAAGTAGTCGCTACCTTCGAAGGTCAGCACGGCTCGCTCGTCCGCGCACTCGACCTCACCTCCCGCATCCTCGCAGCCAATGAGAAGCTCCTGGAAGCCGATCCAAAGTCGGAGGAGTTGAGGCGAGATGTGTCGGTGAGTTTGGAACGACTCGGATACTTTCTGGCGAGTCGAGGCCAGCCCGGGGACGCGGAGGCGGCGCTGGGCCATTACCAGCGCAGCCTGGAAGTGCGCGAACAGTTGCTGCGGGCTAATCCGCAGTCCGCGGAGGCGGCGCGAGACGTGTCGGTGAGTTTGGAGAAACTGGCTGACTTTCTGGCGAGTCGAGGCCAGCCCGGGGATGCGGAGGCGGCGCTGGGTCATTACCAGCGGTGCCACGAGGTGCTCGAACAGTTGCTGCGAGACAATCCCCAGTCCGCGCAGGCGGCGCGAGACGTGTCGGTGAGTTTGAACAAGCTGGCGGATTTTCTGGCGAGGCGAGGCCAGCCCGGGGACGCGGAGGCGGCGCTTGCCTATTTTGAACGGGACCTGGCAATCAGTGAACAGTTGCTGCGGGATAATCCGCAGTCCGCGCAGGCGGCGCGAGACGTGCTTGTATCCCTGGAGCGCATGGCGGAGGCCGAGGGTGGGCGGGCGGGCGGTGAACAGCGGGCGCTGGAACTGCAAACGCGCGCGCTCGGCATCGCTCTGCAATTGCGGGAGAGCAATCCGCAGTCCTGGTTCTACCAGCGCACGGCGGCGGTTTCCTTCATCCAAACCTTCCAGCGCGCCCAGGCCGCTGGCGATGAGAAGCTGGCGATGCAGTGTCTGGCGGGCTGCTTCTCCGTGCTCGATCCTTTGGCCAAGGCCGGTTTTGAACTCGATCAGGGCATGCGGCAACTCCACGCCCAGCTCGCTGCGGCGTTCGCGAAGACGGAGTGAGGCGCGCGCGGAGCGGCGCAGGTTTGGACTTTTATCCGGATCGGCGAGGCCAAGCGACGTGCTGCAACCTCGTGTCGGTGAGCGGACTTCGAGTGCGTGGTGGCGCATGGATTGGGGTTTCTGGCGTTCCGGCAGGCGCACTTATGGAGGCGACTGGACTTCGAGTGCGTGGTGCGCATGGATTGGGGATTCGGGCGTTCCGGCAGGTGCACTTATGGGGGGGACTTGACTTCGAGTGCGTGGTGGCTCCGGCGAAAGCGGAGCTTCGTGCCTCGCTCCGCAGTCCAAAACGCTGCGCGTAACGTCTCGGTGCCGATGACTTCTCCGCGCCCGATGCTCCGGCAGCGCCGTGTCGCTCCGCGCTTCGCCGAGCGACGTGTGCTCCATCGCTGCGCGTAACGTCTCGGTGCCGATGACTTCTCCGCGCCTTGCCGAGCGAAGTGTGTTCCATCGCTGCGCGTAACGTCTCGGTGCCGATGATTTCTCCCCGCCCGATGCTCCGGCAGCGCGGTGCCGCTCCGCGTTTCACCATTCCGCGACACACCAATCGCGCTCCGTCGCTTCGCTCGCGCGCTTAGCCGAAGATCAGCCGCCCCAGCAGCACGGCCATCATCATGCCGGTGATGTCGGCCATCAGGCCTGCGGCCAGCGCGTGCCGCACTTTGCGGATGCCGACGCTGCCGAAATACACCGTGAGCACGTAGAAGGTCGTCTCGCTCGATCCATACAGCGTGGCGGCGCTGAACTTCAGCATCTCGCTGGCCTGCGGATTGGTCAGGATCTCATTCAGAATGCCCAGCGAGCCCGATCCGCTGAGCGGTCGCATCAGGGCCAGCGGCAGCAGGTCGATGGGGAAGCCCAGCAGATTCAGCGCCGGCGCGAGCACGTGGCCGAGCAGCAAAAGCATGCCGCTGCCTTTGAACAGCGCGAGCGCGGCGAGCATGGCCACGAGGAAGGGCATGATGCGCGTGGCGACGCCAAAGCCTTCCTTCGCGCCTTCGACAAACTCTTCATACACCTTCACGCCACGCGCCCAGGCGATGCCCACCGCGGCGAGCAGGATGAACGGCAGCGCCAGCGTGGAGGTGCCGTTGAAGAGGTGCATGCCCCAGGTCTCGCTCTCGCCTGTGTGCGCGATCGCAGGTGCAGCCGCGGAAGATGCTGCACGGGCTTGTTCGGCATCGTTCACAAGCTTCTGCACACCGGTGTTCGCCAGCACGGAGGTGCGCCAGGATTTGGGGCCGAGTTCAAACGCGGCGATGCCTGCGAACGCGATCGCCAGCACGATCAGCAGTGCGCGACCTGAGGACGATGCACGCGCGGCGGACTCGGTTTTGTCCTCGGCCTTCGCTTCGGCTTCCGCATGATCTTCAGCGCGCACGCCGAACATGGGCAGGGCTTGCAGGAGCTTCGCGGCCAGGATCGCCACGATGCTGGCACAGGTGGTGGCGATGATGGTGGGCAGGATCACGCGATACGGCCCCTTCACACCTGCGGCGCTGAGATACGCGATGGAGGAACTCGGCAGCAGCGAGAAGCCGGCGGTGTTCAGCGCCAGGAAGAGGCACATGGCATTGCTCGGTGCGCGCTTCGCCGGGTTGAGTTCCTGCAGGTGGCTCATGGCTTTCAGGCCGAGCGGCGTGGCGCTGTTCCCCAGGCCCAGCACGTTCGCGCTGAGGTTCATGATGATCGCGCCGAGGGCGGGATGATCCGGCGGCACCTCCGGGAACAGGCGCCGCATCAGCGGTGCGAGCAGGCGCTGCACAAAGGCGAGCACGCCCGCCTTTTCGATCAGCCGCAGCACGCCCAGCCAGAACATCATCATGCCGGCCAACGGCAGCGCGATGTCCATGACCACGGCCTTTGGTGCCTTCAGCATGGACTCGATCACACCGCCATCGCCCGCGAGCCGGCCGAGCAGGCCTGCGACGAGGATACCGCCGATGACGAGGAAGGCCCAGATGTGATTCAGCATGGCGCGATTCAAGGCACGGCACGCGGTGCGAGGCAAGCTGATTGGATAAGGGAGCATGCGGTGAAAGCCGGGCATGCCCGCGAACGTCTCTCCACGACATGTCCGACCAGTCCAGCCAGCGCCTTACGTCCCTCGATGCTTTGCGTGGATTCGATATGAGCTGGATTCTCGGACTCGATGACGTGCTCAAAGCCTTGCTCGCCGTGGTCGCCGCGGGCTCAGGAGTGCAGTTGTTCGTGAACGATCAACTCGAACATGTGGACTGGGCGGGCTTTCATTTCGAGGACGCGATCTTCCCCACCTTCCTGTTCCTGTCCGGCGTGTCGCTGGCCTTCGCTGTGCCGAAGCGATTGGCGAGAGAAGGCGCGGGCGGCGTGGTGAAGCATCTGCTGCTGCGTGCGCTCATCATCTTCGTGCTCGGCGTGATCTATTCCGGTGGCCTCAGCAAAGGCCTCAATGGCGTGCGCTGGCTGGGCGTCATCCAGCGCATCGGCATCGCATCCGCCGCGGCGGGCATTCTTTCGATCTGGCTGAAGCCGCGCGGTCTGATCGCGGCGGCGCTGGGTTTGCTCGTGGGCTATTGGTTGATGCTGAGCTTGATTCCCGTGCCCGGCGTCGGCGCGGGCAATTTCGCCGAGCGGATGAACCTGACGAACTACCTGGACAGCATCTGGCTGCCGGGCCACAAGTATAATGGTGATCATGACCCCGAGGGCATCCTCAGCACGCTGCCCGCGATCGCGCATGCGATCCTCGGCCTGCTCGCCGGTCAGTGGCTGCGCGCTGAGAACGTGGCGGCGCTGCGCAAAGCGCTGCTGCTGGGCGCGGCAGGTGTCGTCTTGTTCGCGCTCGGCTGGGCGTGGCATCCGTTCTTCCCCGTGGTGAAGAAGCTGTGGTCCTCCAGCTTCGTGCTCGTCTCCACCGGCGCGAGCGCACTCGTGCTCGCCCTGTTTTATGCGGTGATCGACATCGCCGGATGGAAGCGCTGGTGCGCGCCCTTCATCTGGATCGGTGCGAATCCGCTGACGCTGTATCTCGCGCACGGCATGCGGTTCTTCGGCACGATCAGCACGCGCCTGGTGGGATCGGAAAAGATCGCGGGGCCGCTGCTCGGTGCGTGCGCGGAGTTCGCGCTCGTGATTCTGGCCGCGCGCTTTCTCTACAAGCGCGGCATCTTTTTGCGTGCGTAGGTTGGGTGGATTGGAGACAAAAGCTTGCACGCCCGTCGCGATCTTTCGTTCCGTCACCAGTAGTTCAATCATTCCATGTCCATGAAGTCTTTGATCATTTGCTCTCTTCTTTGCGCGGCGGTCGTCTCGCAGGCGGCGCCGGAGCGCCCGAACATCCTCATCATTCTGGCCGATGATCTGGGCTTCTCGGACCTCGGCTGTTACGGTGGCGAGATTCGCACGCCGAATCTGGATGCGCTGGGAAAGGCGGGCCTGCGCTTCACGCAGTTCTACAACAGTGCGCGCTGCTGCCCATCGCGCGCATCACTTTTGATCGGACTCTATCCGCATCAGGCGGGCATCGGCGAGATGACCAACGATCGCGGGGCGACCTTTCCTGGAGCAGGGGACAAAGGCGAGGAGTTCCCCGGCTACCGCGGTCGTTTGAACGATCGCTGTGTGACCATCGCGCAAGTGCTGAAGCCTGCGGGCTATGCCACGGCTGCCTGCGGCAAATGGCATGTGGGTGATTCGATCTCGCCCATCGCGCGCGGCTTCGATCGCTTCTTTGGATTCACCTCGGGCTACGCGGTGAACTCGTGGGATGCGGGCATGCTGACGCAACTGCCGGAGCCGACGCCGAACAAGCATGAGACGAAGGGCGAGTTCTTCGCCACGGATGCGATCACTGATCGCGCGCTCGATTCGCTGGAGGCGATGAGCGAAACGAAGAAGCCCTGGTTTCTTTATCTGGCCTACCAGGCACCGCATTTTCCGCTCGCCTCGCGCTCGGATGATATGCGCGGCTATGCGGATGTTTACGCGCAGGGCTGGGACAAGATTCGCGCTGCGCGTCTCGAGCGCATGAAGCAAATCGGTGTCGTTTCCGACGGCACGCCGTTGTCGCCGCGCAGCCGCATCCCGCATGAGAAGCAGGCGAAACTGCACGGTTCGTGGACGAGCGATGGTTTGAATCCTGCATGGGATTCGCTGTCAGAGGAGCGTCGCGCTGATCTGGCGATGCGCATGGCGGTGTATGCCGGCATGGTCACTGGCATGGATCGAAACATCGGTCGCATCACGGACTGGCTGCGCGCGAAGCAGCAGATGGACAACACATTGATCGTATTCCTCAGCGACAACGGCGCATGCGCGGAGTGGGAGCCGTTTGGCTTCGACATGGTCGGGCTGCAACCCGCATCCAAGCCCGGCACTGGCGTCAACATGGGCACGCAGGCGCTGCCGAACATTCTGCGCAAAGGCGATGAACTCGCCGCCATGCCGCATCAGCCGATCAGCCTGGGCAGCGGCTGGGCGAACGCATGCAACACGCCGCTGCGGCTCTACAAACACTTCGCGCACGAGGGCGGCATCAGCACACCGTTCATCGCGCATTGGCCGGCGGGAATCGGGCGCGGCGGCAGCCTGGTGCGCACGCCTGCGCATCTCATCGATCTGATGGCCACGTGCGTCGATCTTGGCGGCGGCGAGTATCCGAAGGGCGATGTCCTGCCCATGGAGGGGCGCAGTCTCGCGCCCTTGCTGCGCGGCGATGCGGATGCCGGCAAAACACTGGCCGCGCGCACGCTCTTCTTTGAGCATGAGAACAACGCCGCCGTGCGCGCCGGTGAATGGAAGCTCGCGCGCGTGGGGCGCGATGGTCAATGGGAGCTGTATCGTCCCGATGAAGATCGCATTGAGGCGCACAATCTCGCGGCCGAGCATCCGGACCTCGTGCGCGATCTCTCCGCGCAGTGGGCGGCCTGGGCAAAACGCTGCCAGGTGCTGCCGAGGCCGTAATGTTTTGACAGGCTGGTGCACTCGCTCAGCGAAGCCCATGGGGATGGAAAAGGTGATTGGTGCATACGATGGGGACGGCTTTGACTGGAAGTAACGCGGTGCAGGTTCTGCCAGAAGTGTCTCGCGGCTTCGTTTATGGCGCACCATGAGCAAACGCCCGTCCCTCAATCGCCGTCGATTTCTTCAGAGCACAGCCGCCGCGGCCCTGGCGTCGCCATTGCTGGCCGAGCCCGGCAAGACAGGACCGTTTCAAGCCACCGGAGTGCGTGTGGGCGAAGTGACTGATTCGACTGCCATCGTGTGGACGCGACTGACGCAACACGCTGCGCGCAACAACACGGGTGTGACCTTTGAGCTGGAGAAAGGCAAGAACAAGGGCAAGACCCGGAAGGAGGTTCCGCCCGTGGCTGAGATCGAAGGCGCCTGCCCGGCCGCTTCGGGCCAGGTGCGCGTGCGCTACGGCGTGAAGGAAGATTTGAGCGATGCGATCGACACGCCGTGGACAGATGTGCGCGCTGAAGGGGATGGCATTCGTCAATTCAAGCTCTCCGCTCTGAAGTCGGGCAGCACCTACTACTACGTCACGGAGTCACGCGGCTCGGATGGCGTGGCTCACGAAGCATTCAAAGGCAAATTCCACACGGCTCCAGCACTGGCAGAGCCGACGGCGCTGCGGTTCTGTGTGATGACCTGCCAGGGCTACCAGGATCGGGATCACGCGGACGGGCATCCAATTTACCCCTCCATGATCGAACTCGATCCGCGCTTCATCGTGATGACCGGGGACCTCGTTTACTACGATAGCAATCCTCCGCGTGCCGTATCGCCTGCGCTCGCGCGACTGCACTGGGAGCGCATGTTCAGCCTGCCACGACTGATCGCAGCCATGCGCAGCACGTCCACCTACTGGCTCAAAGACGATCACGACACGGTCACGAACGATTGCTGGCCGGGCATGAAGGCTGGCGAACTGAGCTTCGATGAAGGCGTGCAGATTTTCCGGGAGCAGGCTCCGCTCGGCGAGCGTGACTACCGCACGATCCGCTGGGGGCGCGATCTGCAGGTATGGTTCACCGATGGCAGGGATTATCGTTCGCCGAACAACGCGCCTGACGGTCCGGACAAGACCATCTGGGGCGCGGAGCAGAAGGAGTGGTTCAAGCGCACGGTCAAAGAAAGCACGGCGACGTGGAAAGTGCTGGTGAGTCCCACGCCGCTGGTCGGACCCGATCGAGGCAACAAGCATGACAATCACAGCAACGACGCATTCGCCCACGAAGGCGACGAGATACGAGCCTGGCTGAAGGCGAACGCACCGGACAACTTCTTCGTCGTGTGCGGGGACCGGCACTGGCAGTATCACTCCGTGCATCCCGTCAGCGGCGTGCAGGAATTCAGCGTGGGGCCTGCCAGCAATTCGCACGCGAGCGGCTCGCCTGGCGAGGACAAGACGTATCACAAGTTCCACCGCATCAAGGGCGGCTTCCTCTGTGTCGAACTGCGGCCCGATGCAGCGGGAAGCCAGATCGTATTCCAGCTCCGCGGCGTGGATGGGAGCGTCGGTTATGAAGCAAAGTTCGTGCGCGCCGCGGTCTAGCACGGAGTTCCGCATGGCAGATCGCTGTCAGACTGGAATCATACTCTGCGTTTCAGCACCACGAAAACCATGAACGTCGCCACCAAACGCCACCTCGATCGCCGTGCCTTTCTGCGTGGCACCGGAACGTTGCTGTCGCTTCCCTTTCTGGAAGCGATGGTGCCGGCGTTTGCGACGCGCGCGCAGGCTGCGGCAGGCCAGCCGCCTCAGCGGTTCCTGGCCATGTGCGCCACGCTGGGCTTTCACACTCCGTTCTTGTTTCCAAAGGAGACCGGTGCCGGCTACACGCTTACTCCGTATCTGGATCCGCTGAAGGAATTGAAGAATGACTTCACGGTTCTATCGGGGCTCCAGCACATGGAGCAGAACGGCGCGAACGGGCACACCTCCGAAATGACGTGGCTCACATCTGCCAAGCATCCAGGTCTGGCTGGATTCAAGAACACGATTTCCATCGATCAACTCATCGCCGAGCGGATCGGCTCGCAGACACGGTTTCCGAGTCTCGTGCTGGGCACGGGCAGTGAATCCTTGTCCTGGTCGGCGAGTGGTGTGCCGCTTCCCGCGGAGAGTTCGCCATCGAGAGCGTTCACGCAGTTGTTTGTCGATGGCACGCCGTCTGAGATTGCGGCCCAAGTGCGCGGACTGAAGCGCGGACGCAGCGTTCTGGACACGGTTCTGGGGCAGGCGAAGAAGCTCCACGGCGAACTCGGCCGTCGCGATCAAGAGAAGCTCGACGAGTATTTCAGCGCGGTGCGCGATCTGGAAGGCCGGCTGGTGCAAAATGAGGAATGGGCGCAGAAACCGAAGCCCAAGGTTGATGCGAAGCCACCGACCGATATTCAAAGTCGCACTGATGCGATCGGGAAGATGAAACTCATGCAGGATCTGATCGTGCTGGCGCTGCAAAACGACAGCACCCGCACGGTCACGCTGCGCCTGAACGGCATGAACGCCGTGCCCGAAATTGCCGGAGTGAGCCACGACTGGCACAATCTCTCGCACCACGGCCAGGATCCCGAAAAGATCGATGAACTCAAAGTCATCGAAGCCGCTGAATTTGCCGCGTTCGCCGCCTTCCTCGGGAAGCTGAAGAAGACTCAGGACAATGGCCGGCCCTTGCTGGACTTCACATCCGTGATCTTCGGCTCGAACCTTGGCAACGCCAGTGCGCACAGCACGGCGAACATCCCGCTCGTGTTCGCGGGCGGCGGCCTGAAGCACGGACGCCACCTCGCCGTCGACAAGGAGAAGCACGTGTTCTCGAACTTGTTCGTCGCCATCGCGCAGCGCATGGGCGTGGAGGCGGACAAATTCGGTTTCAGCACAGGCGTGCTTGATATCAACCAGGTGTAAACAGCCGGATGCGGCCACTACACCAGGGCACCTGTGCTTCTCCGGCTTCCTTGCCTGCGTCAAAACCATCTCATGATTCGCATCGTCACCTTCTTCGTCATGCTTTGCGCCGCGCTTCATGCAGAGCGGCCGAACATCGTATTCATCTACGCGGACGACTGGGGCTGGGGGGATCTCGCGTGTCACGGACACCCGCACCTGAAGACGCCTAACATCGACCGTCTGGCAAAAGAGGGGACCGACTTCCATCAATTCGTGGTGTGCAATCCTGTGTGCTCGCCCAGCCGCACGGCGATCGTCACCGGTCAGTATTCTGCCCGGCACGGTGTGCATCAGCACTTCGCCGGGCATGCGGAGAATGTCGCACGCGGCATGCCGGACTGGCTCGATCCAAAGGCACCGCTGCTACCGCGCATGCTGCATGATGCCGGCTACACCACGGCGCATTACGGCAAGTGGCATCTGTCTGGGCAGGGGAACAGCATCGATGCGCCCATGCAATCCGAGTATGGCTACGATGACGCAGCCGTCTGGGTGGGGCCGGGTGCCGGAGTCTTTGCAGGCACGAGTTTGGAGAACACGCCGCCCGCCGATGGGCCGAAGTTTCAAACCATCGCCGCCACCGAGCACGCGCTGACGTTCATTCGCGCGGCGGCGGGGAAGCCCTTCTATTTGAACCTCTGGATTCACGAAACTCATCATCTGGTGGACGCCAGTGACGAAGACAAGATGGCCTACCCGGACACGGCGGAACCCCAACGCACTTACTATTCTGCGGTGACACGAGCCGATAAACAGATCGGGCGCGTGCTGGATTTGCTCGATGAATTGAAGCTCGCCAAGAACACCCTGGTGATCTTCTCAAGCGACAACGGCCCGGAAAACTCCCAACCCCAGCCGACTGACAAGTTCTACCACAGCGTCGGCACCACCGGGGGCTTGCGGGGACGCAAACGCAGTCTCTATCTCGGCGGCGTCAACGTGCCGTTCATCGTTCGCTGGCCTGGTGTCGTGCCGGCTGGTCGCGTGGACAAGAACAGCGTCATCGCCGGAGTGGATGTGCTGCCAACGCTGCTGGCCGCCACCGAGGTGCCCCCGCCTTCCGGCTATCGTGGAGATGGCATCAACGTTCTGCCGGCTTTCAAAGGCGAGCCGTTCAAGCGCGAGACGCCTTTGTTTTGGGAGTGGCGCGGCCCGCATGCCCAGATAGCGGACTGGCCCACGCACTCGGTTCGTGATGGCGATTTTGTGTTGATCCAGGATGAAACCGCTGCGCGCACGGAGCTTTACAACGTCATTGAAGACCGTGCCCAACAGCATGACATCGCTTCATCCAATCCTGAGCTGGTGACCGGGATGCGCTCCAAACTGGATGCCTGGCGCGCGACGTTGCCCACGCCGTTCAAGCAATCGCCGGTAGGATCCGAAGGTCGGCCGGCTCGCGT
>WBZU01003221.1_pt1 | contig 10841 bp, 7 predicted proteins | sample 5204311 | NCBI WGS metagenome assembly WBZU01 (sample SAMN12344359, study PRJNA552823) | activated sludge metagenome | biome: Activated sludge suspended growth; feature: Nitrification reactor; material: Wastewater; isolation source: activated sludge from nitrification reactor of wastewater treatment... | reverse complement strand
ACCGAGCTGGTGCGGCGGCGCGAGAGCACGCCGCGCGAGATGGTGGCCTCGGGGTGGTCGTCCTGGTCGCCGGGGAAGCCGACGAGGTAGAGGTCGCTGCCCTGCGGCAGGGCGGTGTCGTCGGCCAGGTCGAGCGCCGGTGCGTCGAGGTCGTCCACCTGCACCACCGCCACGTCGGCGGCGAGGTCGAGGCCGACCACCTCGCCCTCGAGGTCGTCCTGGCCGGCGTCGTCGGTGGTGACGGTGACCTCGTCGAACGGCTCGACCACGTGGGCGTTGGTCACCAGAAGTCCAGGGCCGATCACGATCGCCGAGCCGGTGCCGTACGGGGTGGCGATGAAGGCGACCGACCCACGGGTGGCTGCCAGCACCTGCTGCGCGTCCATCGGACCGGACGGCGCCTGGCGGCCGCCGGCCGAGACCCCGCAGGCCGCCAGCACGAGGGTGGCGACCGCCACCAGGGCCGCGGATCGGAGGCGTGGCTGGGTCCGCCGGCGCATCGCGCCATCGTGCCAGCCCGCCGCGCCGACCGGGCCCGGTGGTCCCCGCCGGACGCCGCGAGTAGTATCTGACGGTCCGTCAGAAACGGGAGAGGAACCCACCGTGGCCGAGCTGCCGAAGATCATCAGCGTCGACGATCACGTGGTCGAGCCGCCCCACGTGTGGCAGACCTGGCTGCCCGAGAAGTACCGGGCCGACGGCCCCCGCATCGAGCGGCGCGGCATCGGCGGCATGAAGCACATCGGCGGCGGCGTGTACGAGCAGGAGTTCGACCCCGACGGCCGCCCGGCCGACTGCTGGGTCTTCGGCGACCTCGTCTACATCCACAAGCGCCACGTCGCCGCCGTCGGCTACTCGCGCGACGAGATGACGATGACCCCGATGACCTACGACGAGATGCGTCCCGGTTGCTACGACCCCAAGGAGCGGGTCAAGGACCAGGAGATGAACCACGTCGAGGCGTCGCTCTGCTTCCCCACCTTCCCCCGCTTCTGCGGCCAGGCCTTCACCGAGCACCCCGACCACGACATGGGCCTCGCCTGCGTGCGGGCCTACAACGACTGGATGGTCGAGGAGTGGTGCGGCGACTCGAACGGCGCCCTGATCCCGCTCACGATCGTGCCGCTGTGGGACGCCGACCTCGCCGCCGCCGAGGTGCGCCGCAACGCCGAGCGGGGCGTCCACGCCGTCTGCTTCAGCGAGATCCCGAGCCACCTCGGCCTGCCGTCGATCCATTCCGGCTTCTGGGACCCGTTCTTCGCGGCCTGCGAGGAGACCGAGACCACGATCAACATGCACATCGGCTCGTCGTCGCGCATGCCCGCCACCTCGGGCGACGCCCCGGTCGCCGTGGCCGCCTCGCTGAGCTTCAACAACTCGATGGCGTCCCTGTCCGACTGGCTCTTCAGCGGGAACCTCGTCAAGTTCCCCAAGCTCACCCTCGCCTACTCCGAGGGCCAGATCGGCTGGCTGCCCTACGTGCTCGAGCGGGTGGACGACGTGTGGCGCGAGCACCGGGCCTGGGGCGGCGTCAAGGACCTGATCCCCGAGCCGCCGAGCGCCTACTACTTCCGCAACGTCTACGGCTGCTTCTTCCGGGACCGCCACGGCCTGGTGGCCATCGACGAGGTGGGCGAGGACAACATCACCTTCGAGACCGACTACCCCCACACCGACTCCACGTGGCCGGAGACCAAGCAGGTGGCCGAGAAGATGGTCGAGGGCCTGACCGACGAGCAGATCTACAAGGCGATGCGCGGCAACGCCATCCGCATGCTGCACCTCGACCTCGACCGCGACGTCGTCACCACCCCCGGCCTCAAGCGCAGCGCCGCGCTCGACCTCCTCGGCGAGTGACCCACCCCCACCGAGCCGAACTTGTCTACCTGAGCCGCACATCTGCGGCTGACGTAGACAAGTTCCGCTCGGTCGACGGTACGGTCCGGCGATGACCTGGCCCGACGCCTCCTCGTTCACCACGCTCCAGGTCGCCCAGGAGGGGGCGGTGGCGTGGGTCTGGCTCGATCGGCCCGAGCGCTACCACGCCTTCGACAAGGTGCTCTGCGACGAGCTGTCCGGGCTGTGGCAGGCGCTGCGCACCGACGACTCGGTGAAGGCGATCGTGCTGTCGGCCACCGGCGACAAGGCGTTCTGCACCGGCATCGACCGTGACTTCGTGCCGAGCGAGGGCGGCGCCGCCTACGACTTCTCCCCCTACACCTACGACGATCCGGGCCGGCTGCTCGGCCCCAAGGCCAACGAGTGCTGGAAGCCGGTGGTCTGCGCGGTCAACGGGATGGCCTGCGGCGGGGCGTTCTACCTGCTCGGGGAGGTCGACGTGATCGTCGCCGCCGACCACGCCACGTTCTTCGACCCCCACGTCACCTACGGCATGCCCGCCGTCTACGAGCCGCTCCTGATGCTCCACCGGGGGATGCCGTTCGGCGAGATCCTGCGCATGACCCTGCTCGGCAACCACGAGCGGATGTCGGCGGCCCGCGCCCTCGAGATCGGCCTGGTGTCGGAGGTGTGCGCCGGCGCCGACCTCGACGACCGGGCCCGCTGGATCGCCGAGACGATCGCCTCCGCCCCCGCCGGCCCGATGCAGGCGACGCTGCGCACGCTCTGGGCCGGCCGCGAACTCAGCCGCCAGCAGGCCCTGTCCCTCGGCGGGACCTTCCTGAACCTCGGGATGTCGGAGGCGGCGCTCGCCGAGGGCCAGCAAGCCTTCGCCAGCGGCCGCCGCGCCGACCCCCACATCCGCTGAGCCCCGGCGAGCGCACGCGCAGGGCGCCGGGCCCGACGCTCGGCCCCCGTCCCCGACTCGAACCTGCACGAGCGAGGCGCCGCAACGCAGCCCAACCCGCGCAGGTTCACCCCCGACTCGAACCTGCACGAGCGAGACGCCGCAACGCAGCCGAACCCGTGCAGGTTCACGTCCAGCCCGAACCTGCACGAGCGAGGCGCCGCACCGCAGCCGATCACGTGCAGGTTCGAGCGAGGTGCGGCGGGTTGCTCGGCCAGGATGGCGGCGATGGCTCGCTCGGCTCGTCCCGCGTTCGACCTGTCGGCCGACCAGGCCCGGCGGATCGCGCTCGGGGCCCAGGGCTTCGCCGACCCGCGACCGACCGCCACCGTCGACCGCCGCCACGCCCGCAAGGTCTTCGGCCGCGTCGGCCTGCTCCAGATCGACTCGGTCAACGTGCTGTGCCGCAGCCAGGAGCTGCCGCTGTTCGCCCGGCTCGGCGCCCACCGTCGAGACCTCGTCCCGCTGCTGACCCACCACCAGGACGTGTTCGAGTACTGGGCCCACGAGGCGTCGCACCTGCCGGTCGACCAGCACCGGCTGTTCCGCTGGCGGATGGATGAGGCTCGCGATGGCCTCGGCACCTGGGGCGGCGTCGCCCGCATCGCCCGGGAGCGCCCCGAGCTGGTGGCGGCGGTCCTCGCCGACGTGGCCCGACGAGGACCGCTGACCGCCGGCGAGCTGACCGATCAGGGCGGCGGTCGGGGCAAGGAGATGTGGGATCGCACGCCGGGGAAGTGGGCGCTCGAGTACCTGTTCTGGAGCGGCCAGGTCACCGCCCGTCGCGGCCCGCACTTCGAGCGTCGCTATGACCTGCCCGAGCGGGCCATCCCCGCCGCCGCCCTCGACGCTCCCACTCCCGCGTCCGACGACGCCAAGAAGGAGCTGCTGGTCCTCGCCGCCCGCAGCCACGGCGTCGGCACCGCCCGCGACCTGGCCGACTACCACCGCCTCAACGTGCCCGGCGCCCGGCCGCTGCTGGCCGAGCTGGTGGAGGACGGCCGGTTGGTGCCGGTCTCGGTCGAGGCTTGGCGGGACCCGGCCTACCTGCACCCCGAGGCCCGCCGCCCGCGCCGCATCCGGGGCCGGGCCCTGCTCAGCCCGTTCGACTCGCTGATCTGGGAACGGGCTCGCACCGAGCGGATCTGGGGCTTCCGCTACCGCATCGAGATCTACGTGCCGGCGCCGAAGCGGGTCCACGGCTACTACGTCCTCCCGTTCCTGCTCGACGGCGACCTCGTCGCCCGCGTCGACCTCAAGGCCGACCGGGCGGCGGGCCGCCTCCTCGTCCAGTCCGCCCACGCCGAGCCCGACGTCGACCGCGCACGGGTGGCCGCCGAACTCGGGGAGGAACTGGCCGCCCTGGGCGCGTTCCTCGGCCTCGACGCCGGCGTCACGGTCACCGGCCGAGGCGACCTCGCCCCCGCCCTCGGTGCCGCCATCGCCGCCGCCGCCCCCGGCCGCTGACCTCGCCCCGAACCTGCCGGCCAACGTCACGGCACCCGCGAACCCACCCAGCAACTTCCCGCCGCCCCCCAGCCTGCCGGCCCACGTCACGCCAGCCGTGACCCCAGCCGGCAAGTTCCCGCCGCCCCCGAACCTGCGGGCCACGTCACGGCACCCGTGACCCTACCCAGCAAGTTCCCATCAGCGCATGGACCTGACGGGTCGTCAGGGGAACTCGTAGGGTCGGCGCCGGCCCGTTCCGATCCCCACGCCGCCGCTGGAGGCCCCGTGTCCACGCCCTCGTCCGAGCTCCCCCTCACCGAGCAGGTGCTCCACCGCGTCGACGAGCGGGGGGTGGCGTGGATCACGCTGAACCGGCCGGACGTCAAGAACGCCATCAGCCCGGACCAGCGCGACCGGGTGATCGACCTGCTGGCCGAGGCGAGCGCGGACCTCGGGATCCGGGCGGTGGTGCTCGGCGCCACCGGTGATGCGTTCTGCACGGGCGCCGACCTCCGGACCAGCCGCCCGCCGGCGCCCCGCCCCGACGACGCCCCCAAGCGCGGCGTGGGCGAGGTGGCCAAGATGATCCGCGAGGGCGCCCAGCGCCTCGTCGCCGCCGTGCTCGACTGCGAGAAGCCGGTGATCGCCGCCGTCGGCGGCACCGCGGCGGGGATCGGTGCCCACCTCGCGCTGGCCTGCGACTTGGTGATCGCCGCCGACGGCGTCCGCTTCATCGAGGTGTTCGTCCGCCGGGGCCTGGTGCCCGACGGCGGCGGCGCCTACCTCCTCCCCCGGCTGGTCGGCGTCCAGAAGGCGAAGGAACTGCTCTTCTTCGGCGAGGACCTGCCCGCCGCCGATGCTCACGCCCTCGGCCTGGTCAACCGGGTGGTGCCGGCCGACGAGCTGGAGGCGGCGGTCGACGAGTGGGCCGGCCGCCTCGCCGTCGCTCCCACCCGCGCCCTCGCCCTGACCAAGGCGCTGGTGAACCGGTCCCTCGACAGCGACCGGGCCACCGCTTTCGCCGAGGAGGCCAACGCCCAGGAGATGAACATGTCGACCGCCGACGCCAACGAGGGCGTCGCCGCCTTCGTCGAGCGCCGCTCCCCCACCTATCGGGGCTGGTGAGGCGGCGACACCACCGCCCATCCGGCGCCGTCGGCGCCGCCCCCGAGCCGCCCCGATCCCGTTTCGACCGCCCGGAGGCGATGTCCTACGATGCGCCTCCGCCCGTTCGGGGGTGGTGTAATCGGTAACACAACTGGTTCTGGTCCAGTCATTGGGGGTTCGAGTCCTCCCCCCCGAGCCACCGGCTAGGTTCGCCGGACAACTTCATCAGGCCCCCATCGTCTAGCGGCCTAGGACACCACCCTCTCAAGGTGGCGGCACGGGTTCGAATCCCGTTGGGGGTGCTCCACACGAAGCCCCTGGTGAGCAGCCGAAACCGCTGCAATGCCAGGGGTTTCGGCGTTCTCCGGGCCGATCGCGAGTGCTGGGTCGTCTCGGCTGGTGACGGTCCGTACCACCCGGTCCCAGCGCGATTTGTGCCCGATTGTGCCCAGAGCGTGCCCGCCGAATCGGCGGTCATCGGGCGCTCGGCGCGTGATGTCGTGTCCGCGACTCGGACGCGGTGGACGGGCCGAAGTTCATGCTCCGCGTCGCAGTGGTGAGCCGTGTGCGCGACCCCCCACGCGACCTCCCGTTTGAGCTCGACCGTCTCGTCGGACCTCCCGCGCGACCACTTGTTCGAGCTCGCACCTCCCGTCGGACCTCCCGCGCGACCTCCCGTTTGCTGTCAGGCCAGGGACTGCGCCGCGTTCTCCGGCATCGACAGGAACGATCAGGAGGTCGCCGGGCCGCCAGGCCAACACCCGAGAGCAACTCGTAGGTATGTGGGCGCCGGCCGGCCTGCCGTGCGGTGTGAGCTGGCAGGGACACGCCACTTTCGCAACGGGGTGCAGCTGCAGTCCTCTCGGCGGCGTGGAGTGGGTTCGGTCGACGCGCGCGGGAGGTCCAACAGGTGCCCCGTAGGGGAAGCTGTCAATGTGTGCGCGCTGGATGGCCCGTTCTGAGAGCGCGTGCGCGACGGGATCGACGTGGCTTCCGGAGCGGCCAGCGGCCTGAGCAGGAGACGCTGCGCGAGCGGTTCGGCGGCCGACTGGCAGCGCCGGGTGGCCGGTGCGTCAGCGCGCAGGGGGTCCACTGGCTCGAGGTGCCCAACACGTCGCGCCGCGGACCCACACGCGTCGCATCTTCCGGACACGCGGGCACGAGCCGACATCCGCGGCTCGAACGGCAGCCAGCCAGCGGCTGTGGAGGCCACCACCCGTCGCCACGCTCAGCGCTCTCCTGAAACAAGAGACCCGGCGCGCACACACTTGCAGGTTTCCCTCCGAGCAACCTGCTGGACGTCGTGTTCGGCATCGTGCTGGCGGTCATGGCCACGCGTAGTGGCGACCGGCAGCCGGTCGCTCCTCGCCGATGTGGACGCATCTACGGTCGACGGCGTGCTGTACGAGGACGACGTCACCGATGCCGTGTGCGCCGAACTCGAACGGCGCGGATGGTCGATCAGTCAGCGCCTGCGGTCCACGGAGCGCGGCGACGACATCATCGCCGACCGCGACGGGCAACGGTTCGTCATCGAGTGCAAGGGCGAGACCAGCGCCGACTCCAGGACGAACCGGTGCGGCAAGCCGTTCGATCCCGGCCAGGTGAACTCGCACGTGTCGAGAGCGATGCTCCGAGCCATGCGGGTCGTCAGCGAAGGTCACCTGGCCGGAGTCGCCTTCCCTGAGGAACGCCGCCACCGCATCGAGGTCGACAAGGTACGGATCGCTGTCGAACGACTGGGCGTCGTCGTGTGCTGGGTCACCGAGGACCGTGGCGTCAGAATCGAGGTTCCTGCGGGCATCGAGGTGTGACCGAGTTCGGGGCCTCCGCCGTGACCCACCGCCCTGCGGCCAAGTTCGGGCGATCCTTCACCGACGCCGTCTCCGGGTGGCCGTAAGGTCAACGGACCATGGCTGATGAGCTCGACGGTCTCCTGGCACGGGTCGACGATCCCGCGCTTCGAGCAGACCTGCGCGCCCAGATCGACCGCATCCGAGACAAGCGGACGTTCGGCCTTGTGTTCGAGTCGCACCTGCCCGAGCGTGTCCGACTGCCGGAGCACCCGATTCGGCCCGGCACGCTCGTCGCGCTGCGCGACGACGCCGGGAGTCCCACCTTCCAGGTCCTGCGAGCCCGTGCCGGCAAGGCCACCGTCCGAAAGGTTCGCCGGGTCTCGCCTGTCGGCCGACGAAGACGCTGAGGCCGACGCCGAGGAGTTCCCGGTCGAGGACCTGGTGGTGATCGCCGACTTCGGCGAGGCGATCTACCCCGGGCTGCGGACGCTCGGCTCGATCGACAGCGGTGGCGACAAGCCCACACACGTGGTCGTCAAGGGCGAGAACCACCACGTGCTCCAGGCTCTGCAGTTCAGCCACGCCGGCAAGGTCGACTGCATCTACATCGACCCGCCGTACAACACGGGCGCGAGGGACTGGAAGTACGACAACCGCTACGTCGACGACACCGACGCCTACCGCCACAGCAAGTGGCTGGCCTTCATGGAGCGCCGCCTGCTCCTCGCGAAGGAGCTGCTGAACCCCGAGCGCTCGGTGCTGGTGGTCGCAATCGACGAGAAGGAGTACCTCAGACTCGGGCTCCTCGTCGAGCAGACCTTCCCTGGCTGCGACGTTCAGATGGTGACAGTAATCACGAATCGAGCAGGGTCACCACGATCCGGGCGATTCGCGAGGGTCGAGGAGTACCTCTTCGTTGTCTTCGTAGGTTCCGCCTCTGTCGCACAGTGGACGTCAACAATGCTGGCGGGTGACCAACCGACCGGTTCGTCAGCGATGCCGAACGTGTGGTTCAGCGCGATCCGTGTCGGAACAGGCTCCGCGCTGCGTGAGGCACGCCCTGGTCTCTTCTACCCAGTGCTCCTCGACAAGGAAGCTGGATCACTGAGTGCCGTCGGTGAACCCTTGGGACCGGACGATCGCAAGGAGGACTACGAGCCTCCCGCGGGAACGCTCGCTATGTGGCCGCTTGCAGCAGATGGGCGCGAGCAGACCTGGCGATTCGGTAACGCCAAGATGCGTGAGTACTTCGCCTCGGGCAGCGCTCGGCTCGGTCGGCGTGATCCCGCCACTGGCATTCGCCCGATCACCTATCTCCGCCCAGGGACGCTGAAGAACATCGATGATGGGGTCTTCGAAATCGAAGGTAGGACAGAAGAGGGGGCGCTGATTGTCGGTCTCGTAGCCGGCGCGGCGAAGCCTGTAGCACCAGCATCCGTATGGAACATGACGAGCCACTACGCCCGCGATCATGGATCCAAGCTCAATGATCGCCTGATCCCCGGGCGCCAGTTTCCCTACCCGAAGTCCCTTTTCGCTGTCGAGGACATGCTTCGATTCGCGACCGCTGGCAACCCTGAGGCGGTCGTGCTCGACTTCTTCGCTGGTTCCGGCACGACGGCTCATGCGGTGGCGCGGTTGAACCGTCAGGACGGTGGGCGTCGGCAGTCGATAGTCGTGACGAACAACGAGGTGTCGGCTGCTGAGGCCGAGGCCCTGCGCAAGCAGGGGCTTCGGCCTGGTGATCCGGAGTGGGAGGCGTTGGGGATCTTCGAGCACGTCACGCGCCCGCGGATCGCCGCGGCGGTCACGGGGCTGACGCCGGACGGTGAGCCGGTGAAGGGCGACTACAAGTTCACCGACGAGTTTCCGATGGCGGAGGGTTTCGAGGAGAGCGTGACCTTCGCCGAGCTGGTCTACCTCGATCCCGACGACGTCGAGCTCGACTTGGCGTTCGCGTCGGTGGCTCCGCTGTTGTGGCTGCGGGCCGGGGCGCAGGGTCCGGTGATCGACGAGTGCATGGATGCAGCGGGGCGGCGTAAGCCGTATGCGTGGACCGAGCGCTACGGGATCTTGTTCAACCCGGATCGTTGGCGCGGGTTCGTCGAGAAGCTGCCTGCGACGGCGACCACGGCGTTCGTGGTGACCGACTCGCAGGCGATCTTCGCGGGAGTGGCGGCCGAGTTGCCCGGTCACCTGGACGTTGTGCGGCTGTACGAGAACTACCTGACGACGTTCCGGATCAACGAGGGCCTCGGCTGATGCGCTACGAGCTGATGGACTACCAGCGCACCGCGGCGATCGACGTGTTGAACCGCCTCGGCCGGGCTCGGCGCGATTGGGCCGACGGGGAGCGGTCGTCGTTCGCGCTGTCCGCCATCACCGGTTCGGGAAAGACGGTGATCGCAACTGCAGCGATCGAGGCGACCTTCTACGGCTCTGCCGACCTCGGCGTCGACCCCGACCCGCAGGCGACGTTCCTGTGGATCACCGACGACCCTGCGCTCAACCGCCAGACCCGCAACCGGATGCTCGACGCGTCGGACCTGCTCGCACCCAAGACGCTCGTCGAGGTCGATGACGGCTACCTCAACAACGAGCTGTTGACCAACCGCGTCTACTTCCTGAACATCCAGAAGCTGTCGAAGTCGAGCCGCCTCACCCAGTCCGGCACGAACCTGCGGCAGGCGTCGTTCTGGGACGTGCTCACGAACACGATCACCGGTGCCAAGGCGACGCTGTACCTGATCCTCGACGAGGCGCATCGGGGCATGAAGCGCACGGCAGATCGCAAGACGATCGTGCAGCGCCTCATCCACGGTGAGGCGGGCTCGAACCCGGCGGTGCCGGTGGTGTGGGGGATCTCGGCGACGATCGAGCGGTTCTCCACCGCCATGGGCGAGACCCCCGACCGCACCGGTTACCCGCACGTGAGCGTCGACATCGACAAGGTGCGTGCCTCAGGCCTGGTGAAGGACGAGATCGGCCTCGAGCAGCCCGACGAGAAGGGCACCTTCTCCACCACGCTGCTGCGCGACGCGGTGCGCGCCACCCTCGGGTTCGAGGAACGCTGGGCCACCTACTCCACCGCTGAGGGCGAACCCCAGGTGCTGCCCGCGATGGTCGTGCAGGTACCCGACAAGGCCAACGAGGACAAGCTCGCCGAGATGGTCTCGGTGATCACCTCCGAGTGGCCCGACCTCGGCCCCAAGGCGATCGCCCACGTGTTCGGCGAGCACGAACCGATCGTGCTGGGCTCGCGCACGATCGAGTGGGTGCACCCGGAGTCGATCCAAGCCGACACCGACGTCCGAGTCGTGCTCGCCAAGGAAGCGATCTCCACCGGGTGGGACTGTCCGCGCGCTGAGGTCCTCTACTCGGAACGACCTGCCAAGGACGCCACCCACATCGCCCAGGTGATCGGCCGCATGGTCCGCCAGCCGCTCGCCCATCGCATCGCCACCGACGACGTCTTGAACTCGGTGTCGTGCTACCTGCCGCTGTTCGACTCCAGGAAGCTCACCGCCATCAAGGACGAGCTCGAAGGCAAGGGCAAAGGCGACGGCGACCACCGGGTGGGACCCGAGATTGTCCGGGCGCCGGCGGTGTTCGAGCGCAACCCGATGCTGCCTGCCGAGGTGTTCGACTTCGTCGAGACCCTCCCCAGCATCCCCACCCCCGAC
>WBZU01003220.1_pt1 | contig 10842 bp, 11 predicted proteins | sample 5204311 | NCBI WGS metagenome assembly WBZU01 (sample SAMN12344359, study PRJNA552823) | activated sludge metagenome | biome: Activated sludge suspended growth; feature: Nitrification reactor; material: Wastewater; isolation source: activated sludge from nitrification reactor of wastewater... | reverse complement strand
GAGTAAATGAGTAAATAAGTTTATAAGTAAAAATTAAAAAGTTTTTAAACTTTATAAAAATGGAATTCAGAGACGATAAGACAAAGAAAAAAACATTCAATGTGTATGATCTTTTCAGGGACATTGAAAAGCTGTACGGAGTTCTGTATTTGCTGCTATTGGTTTTCATAGTTTACCTCGGGACGAAGTATGTAAGTACTCTCGATTACAATAAATTATTCTATGCGCCGGGACTTCTTGCTGCAGACTCGAATATGAGAGCAACCCAACCCGTAAAAAGAGGAAGCCTTACTCCTCCGGTAGATGTAATGAAATTCAGCACACCATCACCGGATCTTATTGCTAAAGGAAAAGATCTGTATACAACCAACTGCGCGAGCTGTCACGGGGAAACAGGCGCAGGCAACGGACCTGCAGGAGCAACGCTCGTACCGCCGCCGAGAAATTTTGTAAATCCCCAGACATGGAGACACGGTCCGAAGGTTGCTAATATGTATGTGACACTTCAGGAAGGGATTCCGAATACGGGAATGGCGAGCTTCAGCAATATTTCTCCGGAAGACAGATTTGCTATAATACATTATGTGCGTACTTTCAACCCGACATATCCAAAGGACAGTCCTGACAGTCTTGCAATATTAGATGAAAAGTACAGTCTTGCAAAAGGAGTAAAGTCACCGAATCAGATCCCGCTTAATTTAGCAATGGAGCTCGAAGTACTTAACAGCGACACTGTGTCTCACAATCTTAATGAGATTTCTTATCAGATAAGGGAAAGCAGAACAGACTCTGCAGCCGTATTAATAAGGTCAATTATTTCAAATCAATCCAAAGCACTTTATTCTTTATCATCAAATATGAAATGGACTGAAAGTCCGGATGAGTTTGTGAAGTTTATTGAAACCGATCCGGTGGATAAGGGATTTAAAGCGACGGTTTATCAGTTAAGTTCAGATCAGTCCAATAAGATTTATCAGTATTTAAAAAATCTTTTTGTAAAAAACAGAGCATGAAAAACTTAAGGACAATAAACAATATTTTTTTTATAATACTATTCATACTGTTTAATAACGCTTTCGCACAGGAAGATAGTAACGCGCCAAAACCCGAAGTCGGCATTTTTGAAAGATTAGGCGAGTCGATCCCTGACGGAATAATTTTAACAAACGAATCAGGTCAGCAGGTGGATGTGAAGAGTTTAATTACAAAGCCGACTGTATTCTCGCTTGTTTATTTCAGATGTCCGGGGATATGTTCGCCTTTGCTGAACGGAGTTTCAACTGTAATTGACAAAACGAATTTAGAGCCCGGGAAGGATTATGACCTGATTACTATCAGCTTCGATCCGACAGAAGACTATAAGCTTGCTGCGGGAAAGAAAGAAAGTTATCTCGAAAATCTTGACAGGAAAATTCCTGCGGACTCCTGGAGATTTTTAACAGGGGACAGCGCAAATATAAAAAAGATAGCTGATGCGCTCGGATTTAAATTTCAGAAACAGGAAAATGATTATATGCACGGAGCTTCGATAATGCTTGTATCACCGGACGGAAAGATAGCAAGATATTTATACGGAGTCGAGTATCTGCCGTTTGATTTCAAGATGGCGGTGACTGAAGCATCCGAAGGAAAAGTTATACCATCGATTAATAAAATAATGAAAATGTGTTTCAGCTTTGATCCCGAAGGAAGAAAGTATGTGCTGAACGTAACAAGGATAGCAGGCGGCGGGATACTGCTGCTTCTCGGCATTTTCATAGGATTTGTAACATTGAAAAAGAAAAAAACAAACTTAAATAATATTTAATAAAAAATAATGGCTAACGGAACTATAGCTGTTCCGGGACGAACAGCTGAAGTGGATTTTTACAAGGTCAAAGGGAAATACAAAGGCATTATGTCCTGGCTGCTGACGACCGATCACAAGCGGATCGGTATAATGTATCTGGTATGCATGTCTTTATTCTTTTTGGTGGCAATGACGATAGGTGTCTTAATGAGGCTGGAAATGTTGACTCCCGGCTCAACAATAATGCAGCCTCAGACATATAATTCCCTCTTCACTCTTCACGGAGTTATAATGATCTTCTTATTCATAATACCCGGCGTGCCGGCGGTATTCGGAAATTTCATAATGCCGATACAGCTTGGTGCCAAGGACGTTCAGTTTCCGCGGCTGAATTTATTATCCTGGTATTTATACATAATCGGCGGAGCTATAGCAATATTTTCATTGTTCTATCCGGGCGGAATTATGGATACAGGCTGGACTTTTTATGTTCCTTACAGTATCAGAACCACGACAAATGTTTCGCTTTCAGTCTTCGCGGCATTTATTCTCGGGTTCTCTTCAATACTGACAGGTCTGAATTTTATTACTACGATTCACAGATTAAGATGTCCGGGAATGACATGGTTCAGGATGCCGTTGTTTGTCTGGGCAATTTACGCAACTGCGTGGATTCAGGTTCTTGCAACTCCTGTCATCGGTATTACACTGGTGCTTGTGATACTTGAAAGAACGCTTGGTATCGGAGTATTTGATCCGACCCTCGGAGGGGATCCTCTTCTTTATCAGCATTTGTTCTGGATATATTCGCATCCTGCGGTTTATATAATGATACTTCCTGCGATGGGTGTTGTATCAGAGATCATCCCGACATTTGCAAAAAAGCCCATCTTCGGATATGTTCCGATCGCAATCTCAAGTCTTGGAATTGCGTTAGTGGGATATCTTGTATGGGGTCATCACATGTTCTCAAGTGGAATCAGCGACACATCAAGAGTAATATTTTCACTGTTAACATTCATTGTTGCATTGCCTTCAGGAATAAAAATTTTCAACTGGGTTGCGACACTGTATAAAGGTTCTATAGAAGTTACAGCGCCGATGCTTTATACTTTGCTTTTCATTTTCATATTCTCGATCGGCGGTCTGACAGGTTTAGTGCTCGGAGCTTTGAATACTGACCTTCATTTAACTGATACATATTTTGTAGTAGCACACTTCCATTACGTTATGTTCGGAGGAATGGGTATAATTTTCTTTGCATCCATTCACTACTGGTTTCCGAAATTCTTCGGAAAGATGTACAATGAAAAGATGGCGAAAGTTGCAGCATACTGGATAGCTATCGGATTCAACACGCTTTACTTTCCGATGTTTATAATGGGTTATATGGGAATGCCGAGAAGATATTATGATTATCTTCCTGAATTTCAGACATATCACATAATTTCAACAATAGGTTCATGGATACTTGTATCAGGAATATTAGTAATGACAGCCAATTTATTAAGCGGATTAAGAAACGGTAAGAAAGCATCAGATAATCCATGGGGAGGAACAACTTTAGAATGGACGGTTCCGTCACCTCCGCCGCTGGAAAACTTTGAAGAAATACCAACGGTCACGACAGGACCATACGATCATCACCACATACACGGACAGGAGGAGGCAAATAAATCATGAGTCAAAAGACAAATAATACAAATGTAACCTCAGCAGCCGAAGAGATCCATGAAGTACACGTGCACCGCGATGACTTCGGATCCAAGATGGGACTCTGGCTCTTTCTTTTTACTGAAATACTTTTATTCGGCGGTCTTTTTATTTTATACGCATCATACAGATTTATATATCCGGATGGATTTGCTGCTGCGGCAGCAGAGCTCGATGTTCTGATGGGCGCAATTAATACTGTAATACTTCTGACCAGCAGCTTAACGGTTGTTCTTGGAATAGTTGCTTTGCAGAAAAACAATAAGAAGCTCAGTTTGTTCTTCCTGTGGATCACAGTAGTCTGCGGACTTTTATTTATGGTGAATAAATATTTCGAATGGGGTGCAAAATTTCATCACGGAATTTATCCAAAGGGTCCGGCATTACAGGAAATGTCTGAAGGTGAAGTTATGTACTTCGGATTGTATTATGTGATGACAGGTCTTCACGGTCTGCATATAATTGTCGGTCTCATCTTTATAGGATTCGTGATGCATCAGATAAAGAAAGATGTGATCACAAGTACAAATTTTCAGAAAATGGAAAATGCAGGACTTTACTGGCACCTGGTCGATATAATCTGGATCTTCCTTTTCCCGTTACTTTATTTAATACATTAAAAATTTATATGGAAAATAATCATAACACGGAACATTTATCTGAAGCCCACGACGAAGGGCATATCGCTGAAGCGCATCATCCCAGCTACGGAATTAACATTCTCGTCTGGATAGGTCTGCTTTCGCTGACCTCAATAACAGTTGCCGTTGCAGGAATAAATCTCGGAGCTTTAGCTTTGACAGTTGCGCTGGTCATTGCGCTGGTTAAGTCCATGTTCGTAGTGAATTTCTTTATGCACGTGAAGTTTGACAATAAAATAATCAAGCTGTTTATAGGTGTGTGCATGGTGATATTCGTAGTAGTATTAATTTTAACATTCTTTGATTTAACTTTCAGATATTAAAAATATGAGACCTAGTATAGTAAATGAAGTTGATTTTACCTTCTGGTTTATAATGGGTATATCAATAGTTCTATTGTTGATCATAACGGTAGCGATGCTGTATTTTGTATATAAGTACAGCAGAAAAAGAAATCCTGTGCCTTCTAACATTGAGGGAAACACAACCATCGAAATCATATGGACCGTAATACCGATCATTCTTGTGCTGATAATGTTCTTTGTCAGCTGGGCTGGATTTAAAAATATGAGGGACGTACCTAAAGATGCAATGGTAGTGACCGTTACCGGACAAATGTGGAAATGGACTTTCGAATATGACAACAAGAAAAAATCCGACACCCTTTTTCTTCCTGTCAATAAGGATGTAAAATTTGAGATAAAATCCATTGATGTCAATCACAGTTTCTATCTGCCGGCATTCAGATGCAAGGAAGACGCAATACCCGGCAGGACGAATCATTACTGGATAAGAACAACAGAGACCGGAAACTTTTACGCAGCATGCGCTGAATACTGCGGGCTGAATCACTCTTATATGTATGCGCCTGTCAAAATTGTGGATGAAGAGAAATTTCTTGTCTGGAAAAATTACTTTCCGCCTGATACGACAAAGAAAGATTCTGTTGTAATTAAAACAGATTCAGTTAAAACTTCATCCGGCATCGGCACGGATTCAGCCGGAGCAAATGCAAAGATTGATACGACAAAGAAAAATCCGGTAACACCGGATATGAAAAAACCTGATTCATTAAAAAAATAAAATCTTAATATCATTCAGACAGCGACAACAAATAAGAAAGAAATGGCTGAAGAATTAGCAATAGACACCGGCAAAAAATCCGGACTGATGGGTCTGCTGAAAATTCTTTTTGAAGTCTCAAAGATCAGGATCACTGTTCTTGTTGCATTTACTACTACTCTGGGTTATATACTTGCAGCTCAGGATCTTGCATCTTTTTCTTTGTATCCCATAGCGGGAATATTCTTTCTTGCATGCGGTGCTGCTGCTTTGAATCATTATCAGGAAAGAAGAACGGACATTCTGATGGACAGAACAAAGAACAGGCCGATACCATCCGGAACTGTCAGTTCTAAAACAGTTCTTTTAATTTCATTTTCTTATCTTGCCCTGGGCTGTGCTGTAATATTATTGAAATCAAATATAGCAACACTCGGCATCGGACTTTTGACTTTCTTCTGGTACAATGCGGTTTATACGCCATTGAAAAAAGTATTCGCACTCGCAATCATTCCGGGTTCATTGGTTGGTGCACTTCCTCCGATGGCAGGATGGGTAGCGGCGGGCGGTTATATTTTCGATCCGAAGATAATTCTGATAGCTTCGTATTTCTTCATCTGGCAGATCCCGCACTTCTGGATACTTCTGCTGGTATATGGAAAAGATTATGATAAAGGCGGATTCCCGACACTGACAAATTTATTTTCAAACAGACAGCTGATTAATATTACTTTCTGCTGGATACTGCTTACCATAGTGATAGCTTTATCCATCAACTTTTTCGGGATAATAAATTTTTATCTGACAGGCATACTGCTTGTCGCACTCTGCGGCTGGCTTTTTCTTCAGTCTATGAAGTTCCTGAGATCTGACGGAAATAATAAGGTCGTAAAGAACATGTTCATCAATATTAATATTTTCACTCTTTTAATAATCACTCTTTTGTCCTTAGACAAATTAGTTAAACTTTTTTTAGAATAATTTAATACAATATTTTAAAATGGATTTTTTAGACAACTTAGTCATTCCCGCTACTACACAGCATCTTAATCTGCTGAAAGTGATCCTTGTCCTTTCCATGCTGATCTTCCTCCCTTTTTTCGGGATGATATTCGGCGGAACGGCTTTCTCGATGATATTCAATGCATACGGCAGAAAAAACAAGAATAAGCTATTCATCAGGTTTGCTAAGGATATTATAGACAAGCTTGCCATTAACAGATTCGTCGGCGTAGGTCTCGGAGTGATTCCGCTTCTTGCAATTACATTCTGCTACGCTCAGCTTATGTTTGAAGTTAAGGTGATCAGTGTAAGTCTGCTGTTTGTTGCCACGCTGTTTATGGCTCTTGCTGTTAACTTCGTTTACAGTTTTCAGAATACTTTCCAGATAGAATTACTGATAGAGACATTTAAGAACATAACCGGACTTGACAAGCACGAACTCGAAACAAAAATCCCTGAAGATATTTCTGATTACGAATTCGACCTTAAGAATACGAATTCAAACTCCGGACTGTACGGCTTTGTACTGTTACTTCTTACTGCAATATTTTTTGCCGGCGGTACATCCATCGCCTTGTTTTCAGACAGGTATCAGGATTTCCAGAATATAGCGCAGATGTTTCTCTCCGGTGCTACATTGCTGAATTTTTTATTTATTGTAGTTCTGTCAATTACTGTTACAGGAAGCGCAATACTTTTCTTCTTCTTCAGCTGGCAGGGAGGATTGTATGATATGGATGCCGAGTATTCAAATTTTGTAAAAAAGATTGGGGGCAACATTGCTTTCACCGGTGCGGCAATACTTCCTATATTCCTGTTCCTGAGTTTTATAATGATGCCAAACGTTTCTTTATCAGGATCTGTATTTATGTACACGGGACTTGCGTTTGTATCGATCCTTATACTGTGCAATTTTTTATATGCAGTAATAAAGAATTCAGATATGAAATACATCGGTGCTGCTTTCTATCTTCTTATATTATCGTGCGGATTCATAATTATGAAAAATCAGGCGGCTTTTGGCACGGCTTCTTACAAGCATCTTGCTGAAATAAATCTGAAAGCCGAGGAACTTGAAAAAGAGAAGAAGGGAAAGACTGTGAATACTGCCGGTGTCAACGGAGAAGAGATCTTCACAAGGATTTGCTCCGCATGTCATAAGTTCGATGTAAAACTTGTCGGTCCTCCTTACAACCAGACAATTCCGACATTCAACGGTGATGTAAAGAAACTTTCAGCCTGGATACAGAATCCGACAAAAGTATTTCCTGATTATCCGGCAATGCCTAATCCCGGACTAAAGCCAAAAGAAGCTGATGCAGTAGCACAGTATCTGATTGAAAAAGTGTCGGGGAAAAAATAGCAGATAAGCAGTTATCAGTTAAACAGATATCAGTTAGAGTTCAGCAGTTAGCATTTTATAATTGGTTAAGTCATTCTTATCATGAGCGTATAACATAAAAGAATCCGGATTCTGAATTGAATCCGGATTTTTTTTCATGGTCAGGTAATAATTGTATACTTTTTTCTGCACTTTTCTTACCGCATTACTTTTAAAATGATTCCGGATGTTTTCGTTTTCATTGCGGAGATTTTTATATTTTGATTCATGCATAAAAAATTTATTTTAATAAAAAATCAATATGAATAAAAAAATCGTAGTACTTACGGGAGCAGGTGTAAGCGCAGAAAGCGGACTATCAACATTCAGAGATGCCGGCGGACTATGGGAGGGTCATAATGTTATGGACGTTGCATCTCCGGAAGGATGGAGGAACAACAAAGAGCTTGTGCTGGATTTTTATAATCAGAGAAGAAGACAGCTTAAAAATGCAAAGCCCAATGATGCGCATATAGCTCTGACTGAACTTGAAAAGAAATACGACGTCACGATCGTTACACAGAATGTTGACGATCTTCACGAAAGAGCAGGTTCGACGAAGATCATACATCTTCACGGCGAACTGAATAAAGCCAGAAGCACTGTTGATGAAAGTATAGTATATGATCTGGAAGGAAGTGACATTACTATCAACTGCAGGTGTGAAAAGGGCTCACAGCTGAGACCGCATGTAGTCTGGTTCGGTGAAATGGTGCCTATGATGGAAGAAGCGATAAAGGCTGTTGTGTCAGCAGATATTTTAATTGTCATCGGAACTTCCCTGGCAGTATATCCTGCAGCGAGTTTATTGGAATTTGTAAAGACTGATACGCCGGTATATTTAATAGATCCTGTTAAGCCGGATAACTATCTTTATCAGAGGAATATTAATTTCATTCAGGAAAAGGCAACGAAAGGTACAAGGGAGCTGACCGGAAAATTATTAAATGTTACTTAATTAATTTAGAGAGTCAAAGGTTCAGCTTAAAGAACTTTCGATCTAGAAATTTCTGCATGATTATAAACAAAAAAGCTGTTCCCGCTTTCGCAGAAACAGCTTTTTGTATTAAAGATATATATTATTATCTGATTCTCTTGAACTCTATTCTTCTGTTCTGATAACGTCCTTCTTCAGTGTCATTAGAAGCTATCGGATTGTTTGGTCCGTATCCTGCTGTTTCAATTCTTGAAGCGCTGATACCCTTTGCAACCAGCCATCCTTTTACGGCTTCAGCTCTGTTCTTAGAAAGGTTCATATTCATTTCGTAACCGCCTCTGCTGTCAGTATGTCCGCTGATCTCGACAACAATCTCGGGATTATTCAGCATTGTATTATAAGCCTGTTCAAGAATGGCATCAGAACCTGAACCGATCTCATAACTTCCGCTTGCAAAATTAATTCCTTCAAGTACGATCACGGCTCCGATTTTCATCGGTTCCTCTTTAGGAGCAGGCGGCAGATCGTCGTTCGGATTTAAAGGATCAGTACCTCTGTTCACTTCCACTCCGTCACCGATCGAACCGACATCCGTATCGACGACTTTAGGATTTGTTTTATAAGTCAGGACTTCATCTCCGTCGAGAAGCATATCGTCATCAGTATCATTATCAGTAGGAATTGTATTGTACTTGTTGATCTCATCATTATCCATGAGTTTATCTGAATCTGTGTCCTTTTTCAATGGATCAGTTGTATATCTCATTACTTCATCACCGTCAGTCAGTGTATCACCGTCAGTATCTTTGTTCAATGGATTGGTCATATACTGATTAACTTCGGCTCCGTCTTTCAGTCCGTCACCGTCAGTATCGGCTATATCAGGGTCAGTACCGATCTGTTCTTCCCTGCATTTAGTAAGTCCGTCTTTATCATTATCCGTGTCACAGTCATCACCGCCTGCGAAAGTTAATCCTAATGCAAGATTAGCACTGCAGTCATTCCAGCTCGGCACCACAAAATTATTAAGTAAATCAGTAGTTGTGTAAGTAACTCCGCCGCTGAGATCGAGCATTACATTTTTTGACATTTTGATCTCAGTACCGAAGCCCAATGGGAATATTCCTGTCCATCCGCCTTCAACAGTATTATATTGAGTACTTACAACAGGATCCGGTGTATTTTTTACTTTGTAATTCATTATTCCCGCACCCAGATAAAAATAAGGATTCCAGTTTTGTGCAGTCTTTGCCCAGGGTGAAATTCTTAATCTGGCTTCTATAGGAATAAGATCTGTCTGAATTTCCGGGTCTGAATTTGTAGAATCCGTATTGTAGGCTCCGGAAAGCGGATTGTAGTCATCCTTGGTTTTAAACTGACCGTAGCCGCCGCTTATTTCGACGCAGACAGTATTAGTGATCTCAAAACCGAGAAATGCTTTTCCAATAAAAGAATAAGCTGACTTAAATTCCGAGAAAGGCATAAGTTGTTCATACTTTATGCCTCCTTTAATAGTGTAATTTTTGAACTGTGCATTTGCAGCAGAAATAAAAAATGCTGAAATGAACATAAGTAAGAGTAGCTTTTTTTTCATTTTTTTCCCCCCATTTATTTTGTGATTTTAAGTATTATGGCAAAAATACTGATTATAAATGAAAATTGATATTGTAAATTGATCTCATCGGACTAAGCTTGGCTGACAAGTATTGTTAAGTGCGAATTGAGATGAAAAATTTCGGATTTTTTAAATTATTTTAAAAAATATCAAAACAAAACTAATTTAATATTTTTAATGCACAAAGATTTATTAAATTTTCATTTACTGATCAGTGCATATCCGAAATATCAGCATTATTCCCGATCCGGAAAATCTATGTTACAAAGAGAGCAAAAAAAAATCCGGTCTGAATAAAATTAAATATTCAAACCGGATTTAAAAAAATCTAAACGGATTTTGCGGGAAGGAATTATCTATTGTATCACCGCGCCCGCTTTTTTGCATCTTCATAAACGGAAATATGAGTCCTGTCATAGCTCATTAGCTTGTCATACACTGATTTACTTCCGTATTCAATGAAGGTTTCGGCTATTTCAGTGGCTTTTGAGTCAAAGAAAATATCAATGTTGTATGTCTGAACCTGTTTCTTTTTAATTTCACTTATGACGTAAATTGCATCCAGAATATTTTTATATGCATGTATTTTATTCAATGACAGGGAATCAAGTCCTGTCCACATATATTCAAAATATGCCTTTCTGAAACCATCCGACCTCACATCCAGAATTTCCTGTACAAGCTGCAGTCTTGAAGGTTTTG
>WBZU01001676.1_pt3 | contig 10846 bp, 9 predicted proteins | sample 5204311 | NCBI WGS metagenome assembly WBZU01 (sample SAMN12344359, study PRJNA552823) | activated sludge metagenome | biome: Activated sludge suspended growth; feature: Nitrification reactor; material: Wastewater; isolation source: activated sludge from nitrification reactor of wastewater treatment... | reverse complement strand
CCAGGTTGATCGTGGCCGCATTCAGCATGATTTCGACAGACATGAGCACGATAATGAAGTTTCGTCGGATGAGGACGCCGAGCAGGCCCGTTGTAAACAGGATGGCACTGACCACGACATAGGCGGATAAAGGAATCATGCGTCCCGCCTCGTTTCGATCGACTTGGGCGTTTTCGCCAGCACAATCGCGCCGACGATGGCTCCGGTCAGAAACACACCGATAATTTCAAATTGCAGCAAATAGTCGCTGAACATCTTGATGCCGATCGCATGGGCGTCGCCGTTGAGGAGAACCGCTGCCGTAGACGCGTCGCCGCGGGAACCGTTGAAGGGCGAGCGGACCAACAAAAACACGAGATAGGCCAACCCGATCGCCGCGGGAGCCAGGAGATAGGGCGTCTTGGCGTGGAAATAGCGGTCGTCGGTCTTGAGGTTCAGCAACATGAGGACGAAGAGATACAGCACAAGAATCGCTCCGGCATACACAATCACTTGCACCGCCCAGAGAAACTCGGCATTCAGCATGACGAACAGCCCTGAGACGTGAAGCAGCAGAGCCAGAAGGGCGAGGCCGCACTGGACCGGGTTTTTCAGTGACACGGTCAGGATGCCGGCGACAATACTGACCACTGCGAAATACGCGAAAAACAGGAAAGCCATAACGGTACGGTTCAGCTCAAATGTTTGGGTTGTGACTGTGTAGGTTTGAGGACTGATTGCGGGAAGTAATAGCGATACTCCCGGCTCTCGTCCGAATTCTTTTCTTGATTGTGCGTGTAGAGATATTTTTTGGCGTCATCGAGGTGGCGTGCGCCAACCTCGTAGAGGCGTTTTTTGTCGAAGAGGAGGGTGCGCTTGTCGTGAGTGGAGAATTCGTACATCTTCGTCATGGCCAGCGCGTTGACCGGGCAGGCTTCCACGCAATAGCCGCAAAACACGCATTTGGTAATATCGATATAGAACTCGCTCGCGAATCGTTGCAACGGCCGTTCGGGGTCTTCCTGACTAATGACCTTGATGCAACGCGAGGGGCAGGCTGCTTCGCAGAGATCGCAGCCGACGCAACGATCCCGACCATCGGCGTAACGAAGCAGGCCGAGCGCGCCGCGGTGACCATCGGGAATCGTCCGTTGTTCGCGAGGATACTGGAACGTGATGGGTCGGTGAAACATGTGCTTAAAGGTCACCTTCATGGCGTCCCAGATTTCATAGAACAGCGCGGCATGAAGAATTTTTTTGGTCAACGCCCCGACACTCATTCCCACCACCTCTCACAACAAAAAGACGGACGAGCTTACTCTTACGCACCAACCTTTTCAATCGTGACACGCGTGGATTTGAAGTACGGCACTCCCGTGACGGGATCGGCCTCCGTGGTCATCACATCTTTCACCGGCGGCTCATTGAAATGTTCTGGGAAGAAGCACGAACCGATCTGAATGTCCGGATCGGCCTTCACCCCCGCCTGCACGGAGCCCTGTCGGGACGTGAGTCGAACAGTGGACTGCTCGGTGAGGCCGAGCTTCTCTACGTCGGCCGGATTCATTCGTATGCGCCCGTTGTTCGGTTCGATGTTAATGAGCCCCGAGGCCTGGGTGGACATTTTTCCGGAGTGATACAGCACTTGCCCCATGATCAGGGTAAATGGCCGTGCATCCTCGCCCGTAGAAGCTGGTGCCGCTGTGCGGCGGTAACGCCCTGCGACCTCGGCTGGATAGTCGTTCGAGAGATAGGCGTCAGGTGAAGGTGAAATCCGCCGCGGCTGGCCGAGATTGTAATAACCGGGCAGCAACTTCATGATTTCGTTTTGTACATCCTGCGGAGATTGATAGGGCCACTCATAGCCCAAGCCGTTGGCCAGCGCGGTCATGATATGCCAATCCGGCAGACTTTCCCCGACAGGATCGAGGGCCTGGCGGACCCGCAGGACTTTTCCTTCAAGGTTGGTGAACGTGCCGTCTTTTTCGGCGTAGGTGGCCGCAGGGAGCACGACATGCGCCAGGTTGGCCGTCTCGGTCAAAAACGGATCTTGCACGATCAGGAGCTGAAGTTTCTCAAGCGCGCGCGCGACTTCCATCGAAGCGGGCAAGGTGGCTAAAGGATTTTCCCCGATCACATACAGGGCTTTGATCTGGCCGCTGTGAATACGCGCCAGAATCTCAAGGAGGTTCGCGCCCGTGCCAGTGGCGGGAAGCGTCACTTCCCAGGCCTTTCCGAATCGCTCACGCGCGCCTGGATCATCGAAACGAGCCTGCCCGGGTAAGAATTCCGGAGCGACGCCCATGTCGACGGCGCCCTGTTCGTTGATTTCCTCGGTCACCGTTGTGACGCCGGATCCCGGCTTTCCGAGCTTCCCTGTCAGCCAGGCAAGGTCGAGCAGCTTCAGGACATTCTGGTAGCCGTTCGGGCGACGAACGATACCTTCAGCACAGAGGGCAATGGCGCGCGGCGCTTCGGCAAAAATGGTTGCGACTTCGCGGATGTGATCGACCGAGATGCCGGTCTGAGCAGAAATCTGCTCCAGAGACACCTGTGCAACCGCCTCCTTGAGCGCTGCGAACGCTTGAGGATGTTGGCCCGTGCTGGTCTCGTCCACGAGATCCTGTTCGATGACGGCTTTGACGAGCCCGTCAATCAAGAGGGCTTCTGTTCCCGGCTTCACCAACAATGGATGGGAGGCCAGTTGTGCGATGTTGGTCGTGGACGAATCGACGACGATCACTTGCGCGTGATAAACGCGAAGGGCTTCCTTGATGCGAACGGCCGTCAGCGGATTGGTTTCGGTGATGTTCGAGCCAATGACCAAAACCGCCTTCGCTTTGGTCAGATCTTCCCAATCGTTCAACGGCCGGCCGATGCCGACGGCGTGCCGCACAGCGTGCACGTAATTGAGATGTCCGTATCGCGCGCTGCTGTCGAGTTGGTTGGTTCTGAGACCGGCCCGCATGAGCTTCTGGAACAGATAGAGTTCTTCGTTGGTGCAGCGGGCGGTGATGAGTCCGGCAATCGCCTCCGGGCCGTGCTTGCGGTGGATATCAGACAGTCGATCGATGACGGTTTGCATCGCCTCCAGCCAGGGCGTTTCCTTCAAGGTGTCGCCTGTGCGAACCAGCGGTTGACGCAGCCGTCGCTCGCTGTCGATGTACTGAAAGCCGAACCGGCCACGGACGCAGAGGCCGCCATGGCCTTTGGCGGTTTCAGTGCGATCGCCCCATTTGTTCTTCCAGGAGAGCGGCGACGTGATGCGGACGACTTCGGTATCCTTGGTTTCCAGGTGCATCTGGCAACCGTCACCGCAATAGTTGCACGTCGTCGTGGTCTTCTTCATCTGCCATGGCTTGTACAAATACTTGGAGTATTTGTTGGTGATGGCGCCGACGGGACACACCGCCAGACAGTCGCCGCAGAATTCACAGGCCAGTGGCTGGTCGCCTTTGGCCACGACTTGGTTGAAGCCGCCTTTTTTCATGAATTGCAAGGCGTCGATCATCAAGACGTCTTTGCAGACGTTGATGCATTCTGCACAGGCGATGCAGCGATTCATGTTGAAGTCCAGCACGAGGCTGCGCGTGTCTTCGGGGATAAACTTTTGTTTGGCGCTGGCGAGATTGGTGACGCCATGTTGAAACGCCATATCCTGAAGTTCGCAATGACCGTCGGCGTCGCAGACCGGGCAGTCTAACGGATGGACGGACAGATGTTTTTCAACGGCTTTCTTGCGCGCTGCGAACAGGTCGTCGCCGTCGGTTCGAATGACCATGCCGGCTGCGGCTTTTGCGGTACAGGAGCGCACCGGAGCCTTCTTGCCTTCCTGCATCACCAGGCACATGCCGCAGGACCCGAACGGGTCGAAGGTGTAGTGGTAACACATGGCAGGAATAATCTTGCCCGTGCTGGCGATGACGTCATAAAGCGAGACGCCATCCTTTGCCGACACCGTTCGCCCATCAATTGACAATTCGATGGTTGCGGCTTCGACGTCGGGATTTGTCGCTGGTTTCAAGCCCATGGTCCCTCAACTACGATGTATCGAATCGGCAATCTGCTGAACGACGGGGTGGTCATTCAGCGGATTACTTCATGTTCAACGGTCACATTCACCCATGACGATATCGTAGGTGCCGAAAATCGTCACGGCGTCGGCAATCATGTAGCCTTTCGACATATGATCGAACGCGCCCATGTGGATGAACGAGGGGGCGCGGATTTTCAGACGGTACGGCTTTCCGCCGCCCGTGCTGACGATGTAGAACCCCAGCTCGCCTTTATGGGCTTCGGTCCCGCAGTAGATTTCTCCCGGAGGCGCGTTGAACCCCTGGGAAAACAATTTGAACTGTTGAATCATGGATTCCAGGTTGGTGAACACGCGCTCCTTGGGAGGCAGGGTCACACTGGGCACGTCCGCCATGATCGGCCCGTCCTGGATCTGTTCGAGGCACTGGCGGATGATCTTGACGCTTTCATAGAGTTCTTGGACCCGAATCCAGTATCGGTCATAGGTGTCGCCGTTTTTGCCGACGGGGACGCTGAATTCGCATTTCGGGTAGGCGGAATAGGGTTCGTATTTACGGAGATCGAAATCGACGCCGGACCCGCGTAGCGTGGGACCGCTTAACCCGAAGCTCAACGCGTCTTCAGCCGAGATCACGGCCACGCCTTTTGTGCGCGCGAGCCAGATGCGGTTCTTCTCCAAGAAGATCACGTATTCATCGATTTTGGGCGGGAAGTAGTCCAGAAACTGTTTCAGCTTGGCAAATAGAGAGGGTGTGAAGTCTCGTTCCACTCCGCCGATGCGGTACCAACTGGTGGTGAGTCGTGCACCGCACAGTTCATCAAACCAGTCGAGTAGAATCTCACGGTCTCGGAAGCAGTAAAAGAACACGGTCATTGCGCCGATATCGAGGGCTTGCGTACCCAGCCAGAACTGATGGCCGATGATGCGTTGAATTTCCGCGACGATAGTGCGCAGATATTCGGCTCGATCCGGCACCGTGATGTTCATCAATTTTTCGACTGCCCGGCAGTAGGCGAAGTTGTTATACATCGCGCACACGTAGTCGAGGCGATCCGTGTGCGGGATAAATTGATGATAGGTACCTTCCTCCGCAAGCTTTTCCACGCCCCGGTGAAGAAAACCCATGACCGGGGTAGACTTAACCAGCCGTTCGCCTTCCAGCTCGAGAATGACCTTCAACACTCCGTGCGTGCTCGGATGTTGCGGCCCCATATTGAGTAGGAGCTCCTCGGTCCGGAGTGTCGGAAGCGTTTCGCTTTCCGGATGCTCCGGATCGACTTTATAAACGGTGGTACGTTGATCTTCGAACTGTGCCATGATCGTGCAGTCGTCCTACCAGGCTGTGCTTACCGGGTCGGTTCATCCAAAAATTCGAACGTGTCGCGCCAACCCCTTCCGCGGAGCGGAAAATCTTTACGCAGGGGATACCCTTCCTCGTACTCATCCGGCATGAGAATGCGGCGAAGGTCGGGATGGTTTCGGAACCGGATGCCCATCATGTCGTAGACTTCGCGCTCCATGAAATCGGCGCCCTTCCAGACATCGGTCAGGGAATCGACGATGCAGTCCGATTCCGGCACCCGCGTTTTCAGGCGAATTCGCTGGCGCGTGCGAATCGAGTACATCTCGTAGACGACTTCAAACCGCTCTTCGTCGTCCGGCCAGTCCACGGAACTGACATGGACGATATAGTCGAACCGCATGGCGGGATCGTCTCTGAGAAACAGGGCGACGTCGTGCAGATTCGTGCGATTGACCGTCACCGCGACGTCTCCGCGCCATTCCACCACTTTCGTGCAGGCGCCGGGAAACGTCTCCTCGATTCGTTGTGCCAAATGACTCATGGGGCAGATTCTCGTCCGTCAGACCTTCAGGGCGTCTTTGACTTCCTTCGGTTGCGAGAGGAATACGCGTTTTTGCATGATGCGCTCCTGCAATTTCAGAATGCCGTCGAACAGGGCTTCTGGAGTCGGAGGACATCCCGGCACATAGATGTCGACCGGCACGAAGCGATCGACTCCCTGCACCACGCTGTAACTATCGTAAATATTTCCAGACGTTGCGCAGGACCCCATCGCAATGACGTACTTCGGTTCCGGCATCTGGTCGTAGATTTTCCGGATCACCGGTGCCATGCGGCGGCAGACTGTGCCCGCGGCGTTCATCAGGTCGGATTGCCGAGGGGAGGCTCGGAACACCCCGGCTCCGTAACGGTCCATGTCATATCGGGATGAGACGGCCGCGATCATTTCAATGGCGCAGCAAGCGAGTCCGAAGGTCATGGGCCATAAGGATCCTTTTCTGGCCCAATTCACGGCCTTTTCGACCGTGAGCGTGATCACGTCGGGGGAACCATCTTTGTCGTGACCCCCCAGCTGAATTAATCCCATTCCAACGCTCCTTTTCGCCACGCATACACATAGGCGACGAGGAAAAGCCCTATAAAAATCAGCATTTCGAGCAGGCCGATGAGCCCGATCTTGTTGAAAACAATGGCCCAGGGATACAGAAAGATGACCTCGACGTCGAAGATCACGAACAACATGGCAAAAATGTAATACCGCACGGGAAACGGCATTCTGGCGTCGGAAAATGGTTCGGATCCGCACTCATAGGTGGACAGCTTTTCGGGTTCTGGATACTTGGGTTGAACGAAATAGCTGATCAGCAGCGTGCCGGCACCGAACGCAAAGGCCACGAAGACGAACACCAATACGGGAAAATATCGGCTTAGGTATTCTAAGAGGAGCTCGGAACCGGCCATCGACTCGAACCTCAACGGGTTTGAGGACTTATAAGGCTGTTTAAGAGGTCGGAATCTTAGCCCCTGGTTATTTTTAATAGCAAGCGCACAAAGGACCTAGGCCTTTAGTCCCGAAAGTCCTAGAAAGTGAATACTGTCCAGCAGTTAGGAGGCAGTGGAGGCGATGATCCTCGGAGGGAACTCGGAATCAGGTGCCGGGGGTCGACTTCTCGGCCGGTTCGGGGTTGTCGCCACTCGACCCCTCGCCTTTGCTCTTGCCCGCACTCATTTTGTCGGACGGGGTGCGCAATTCGCTCGGTGGATGTCCTGTGCTGATATCCCACTCTGACGCCATGGGCGTCGCGGGTTGCACTTTGATCCTGCGAGGAACCTGAGTATTGATGCGTCGCATATCGGTCGTCCTGTGAATTCCGATTTACGTGCCCGTGAAGCGGCCTCGCCACCCCACTCACGATACCATCCATGAGGAGGTGAAACAAAGCCTGAACCACAGGTCTCTTTCTTGACAACCCTCTGCCCTTTGCTAAGGTTGCTACAGGAAACCCTCCGAAAGTAGGAGCCAGATGAGGACATTATCTATGCGCGCCAGCTTGACCATCCTGTCATGCAGTTTCATGGCCATCATCGCCGTTCCAGTTCATGCTCAAGAGGCGCAAAGCGTGCGTTTGGGACAAGCGGCGCTGACATACGCCCACGGGTCGATTCGACCGGACATGCCCGTGGATGGTGTGGTCAATGCGACGACCGGTGACAATCAATTGGCCGGCAATCGCATGATGCTAGGCTGGTCGGGAACCGACACCCTCTATCTCAAATTGAACAAGCCCGGTGAGGCGGCCCTTGGGGACCTCTACACCGTGTATCACCGTTCCCGTAAGGTCTTCCATCCCATCACGAAACAGTATCTCGGCTATGTCATCAACCGCGTGGGCGTCGTCAAGATCGTGCAGGTTGACTCGGTGCTCGTCGGCGTTCAAGTGGTTCGCTCCTACGCTCCGATCTCGCCCGGTGATCCCGTCGTGCGATTTACGCCCCCGGCTGCCGAGGAGATTGTGGAACCGACATCAGAGGGCGGTGCTGTCGATGCCATGATCGTCGAGTTGCAGTCCGACAAGCACATGTCGCTGGTGGCGCAAGGGAATATTGTGTATCTGGATAAGGGCCAAGCGGATGGGCTCAGGGCGGAAGACTATTTGGAAATCTTCCGCACCGGGGGAGGCCTTCCCGAAAGAAAGATCGGCGAAGCCAAAGTGCTTTTCACCGAGCCGCACACCGCCACCGCGGTTGTCACGAAAGCCGTGGCTCGAGCCCTGGTTGGCGATCGTTTGCGCACAAAACCCGGTTCATCTGTCCAGGCATTACGATCCGATCCGGAAGAGGGTGTGTCTTCAACCGCGGGTCAGCCGGTGACGGCGTCGAACAGCGGAGCTGCGCTTTCTGGTCAACATGAAGCCGAGGCTTCCGGCAAAAAGATCGTCGTCGAACGCGTGCGGGGTGGGGCGAAACTCAACCTCGATGATCTGGCCGACCAGTTGGAATATGAATCGGGAGAAATCAAGATCAAGCCCGCAGGCGCGCCGATCTTAGAACAGGTGGCGGAATATTTGTCGACCACGGCCGGTTCTCAGCAGGTCCGGGTGGAGGGGCATTCCGACAACATGGAGATCGGGCCGTCGCTGAAGGGTGCGTTTCCCACGAATTGGGAGTTATCCAAGGCACGCGCAGCAGAAATCGTCCGCTATCTGGTCGAGAAGGGCGGGCTGGATTCCGCCAAATTGTCCGCGGTGGGGTACGGCGCGAGTCGCCCGGTTGCCAGCAATGGCAATGAAGCGGGACGAAAGAAAAACCGGCGTATTGAAATCGTGCTGGAATCGCCTGAGCATGAATCGCTGTCGCAATCGGTCACGGTGCCTGGCGTGCAGCAGGAGTCAGGACCGGCACAGTATAGCTCCAACCAACTGGGCTCGGCACCTGTAGCGGGTGATGGCCTACCAGCCGCGCCGGCCATTCAGCCTGTGCCCGCGTCATCCGAAGTGCCTGCTGACCGAGTACCTGTTGTGCCGGACGTCGCCCTCCCCGTTACGCCTGCCGATGCAGGGACGCCTCCAGCCACTCCAGGGTCGTAGCCTCTATCGGCGACCGGCTTGCTCCTTGCCCGCCGGTCGCCGCGTTTCGTCCCTTCGGTTTTCGTTCCTCATGTGATTCCCTCGCCAGCCCGCTATTGTTAGAATGCCGCATGCGTGACCAGCCTGTGCAGGCGGCTGCCCCTCCCCCGAGCTATGTCGATGTGGTTGTGCCTCGACGGCTTCACCGATCATTTACCTATGTTGTGCCCGCGGAGTTCCGGGCCCACATCGTCATTGGACAAACTGTCATTGTCCCCTTCGGGACGCAGGATGTGCCGGCAATGGTCATTGCTCTCCATCAGCGGCCGCCGCTGGGAGCGCCGGAGGCGAGACTCAAATCGCTGCGATCATGCAGCACAACATCGGACCATCTGCTGACTGCCGCTCAGGTCGAGTTGAGCCGGTGGGTGGCCGAACGATATGCCGCACCTTGGGGGCAGTGCCTCAAACTGGTGCTGCCTCCCGTCGATCAAGCACCGCGGCTTCAGGCTCGATATCTCCCGACCGTGCAAGGTCTGGGAACGACCTCCCCCGTTGATGGGCTTGGCGACATTGAAAATCGGCTTCTCGCGCGCCTGCGCCGTCGTCCTCAGGGCACGCTGGAACGCACCCTCCTGCAAGGCGATAAGTCGGGAGCGATGGCGGCCTTGCGGACTCTGATCAAAAGGGGGCTGATCCTGCGGCGGGAGGACGCCGTCCTTCCAGTGGCGGCTCGTGGGAGGAAAAAACCTCTGCCGACCATGGAACCTGCCCTTCCACTGGCGGAAGCCGATGGGCCCCTGCCGCTCACGCCTCCTGAGGCGCAGCCCTGGCCTGCTGTGATCGACAAGGCTTTGGCGGGGACGTGGTCGGCGTTGTTGCTGGAGGGCGAACGTGCCACGAGGCATTGGTGTTTGCTGCAGGCCGCGCAGGCCGCGCTTCGAAGAGGCCGTCGAGTCCTGGTCATCACGGGGGATGTCGAGAATGCCGCCCGGTTGGCCGGAATGTTTGTGGCTGCCGGCGAGCAGCCCATGCTCCTGCACAGCGGCCTTCCCGTGAAGGAGCGGGAGGCGGTATGGCAGGCGGCGCAGCGGGGATCGGCCAGGATCCTCATCGGCACCCGCATGGCCGTGTTTGCTCCCCTCGACCAACTTGGACTGGTATGGGTGGAAGGCGAGGATGATACGTCGCTCAAGGAAGAGCAGGCCCCGCGGTACCATGCTCGAGAAGTTGCCCACGAACGAGCCCGACGAGCGAGTGCGGTGTTGGTGCTGGCGTCGAATCATCCCTCGCTTGAAAGTTGGGCGGCGGTGCAGCAGGGTCTCATGGCGGCCTGCGTGTATCGTGATCCGATCCGGCGGCCCGAGATTCAGGTGATCGACCTGAAGGGATACCGCAAGGACTTCTCGACGGGAACGGTACTAACGCCTGATGTGTGCGAGGGGATTCGAGACGCCTTGCAGCGCCAGTCGGTGGCCCTGCTGTTTCTCAATCGCAAGGGATTTGCCAGCGTGCTGCATTGTGGGGACTGCGGCGAGATGCCGCAATGCGATGCCTGCAGTGTCGCATTGACGTTTTTCCGGCGCAGCGATCAGATGCGGTGCCACTATTGCGGGCGCGCCAAACCCGTGCCGGATCATTGCCCACGCTGTCAGTCGCTCAAATTGGAACCAGTCGGGGCCGGCACGGAACGAATGGAAGAGGCGGTTCGGCGCATGTTTCCCCTGGCTCGGGTGGGACGCCTGGATGGGGAGACGATCCGCCGCCCGGCGGACGCGCGGGCCTTCAGCCGGCTGCTCGATGCGGGTGAACTCGACATCGTCATCGGGACGCAGATGTTGTTCCGCTACGCGCTGCCCGCGAAGGCCGCTTTCGTGGCGGTACCGGATGCCGATGCCGGTCTGCATATTCCCGATTTCCGTTCGGCAGAACGGATGTATCACGGTTTGGTGGATGCGGCTG
>WBZU01003217.1_pt1 | contig 10847 bp, 11 predicted proteins | sample 5204311 | NCBI WGS metagenome assembly WBZU01 (sample SAMN12344359, study PRJNA552823) | activated sludge metagenome | biome: Activated sludge suspended growth; feature: Nitrification reactor; material: Wastewater; isolation source: activated sludge from nitrification reactor of wastewater... | reverse complement strand
AGAGATCGAAGCCGATGCAGTCGGCGATGAACACGCGGTTGTAGCTCGTGTGCGCCGCGACGGTGTCGGTGATGCCGGTGCTGTTGCCGATGCTCACGAGGCCATCGACTCGATACTCCGCCGACTCGTGCGCGCTGATGCCATCGTCGCCGCACTCGACGGCGCGGATGTTTTCGAACACACAAGCGCGGCAGTCGCCGTGAATATTGAAGCCATCGTTATACGGGTGCGTGGCTGTGATGTTCTTGATGACCAACCAGGCATTGTTGCCACTCATCTGCACGCCCGCGCTGCGCACAGGTGCGCAAATCCGTGCCGCGGCGAGATTCTCTCCCGGGCGCAATTTCAGATAAAAGGTGCCGAACACCTGCCTGGAGGGCGGCTTCTCGCGCGATGGATCTCTGATGAAAGTCCATTGTTCTGGCGCCAACTCCTCCGGCTTCTTCAAGGGTTCGCTGCGCCCTTTGGACGTGCGCCCCATATGGTTCATCGTGCCGTTCCAAAGGAAGAACCACCGCCCGATAAGTGCTTCATCGAGTTTCGGCAGGAGGTTGTCGTTGGCGAACAGCCCGGGCGATACTTCCCGCCACTGCGCCGGATCGATAGGATCCGATCCTTCGAGCGTTGCCCCGTGGCCGTCCAATGTGATGGGCCAGCCTGCTTCGCCCTTCTTACCGTAGAAGCCTGCGTAGTCCCGATAAACTTTCGGTTCCAGATGAATCGTATCACCCGGTTGCGCCAGCTTGATGGCATGCGCGATGGACGGTGCGTCCGCGTCGATCCCCACGCGGATGTCGTGTGCAGGAAGGAGCAACGGCAGCGCGAGCAGGCTGAGACTGAGGACGTGTTTCACACGCTCATAACGCTCGCGCCTGCGTGGTTTTCCCTTTGAGCTGCTGCAAGGGGCCTATTCCACCGGATGATTGGGGCCAAGGATGCGTTCTCGATCCAGCCGGAGTTCGACTTCGACAAGATCGCCGTCGCCTTTGCCGCCGCGAATCCTCTTGGGCACGGGCAGCAGCGTGCGCTGCATCTTCGTGTCCCGCCAGATCGTGGTGTGCCAGCCTTTGCCATCGACGTTGGCGAGCACCGGGGTCATACCCCAGGAACCGGTGACTGGCAGAGCGAGCCCTTCGGGCAGCGGCGCAAACGTCCAGCCGCCCTTGCCTCCCGAGTGGAACAGCCGCGAGGTAAAGCGGTGTGTCTGATCAAACGGATCAGCGCCCGTTTTCATGGCGATGCGATCATGGATGCGCGGTCTGCCAGGCCGGCCAGCCGCCTTTGAGCACCCAGACGTCTGTGAGTGCCATATGCTCCATCAAGTAGCGACGCATTTTGTGGCTGGCTTTGCAGGCGAGGCCATCGCAGTAAACGACGATGGGTTTCTTGTTGTCCTGCAATGCTTCGATGTGCTCCGTCAGCAGCGAATCAAGTTCCTGCTCGTTGATCAAGATGGCGCCCGGAATGTGGCCGGCGGTGAAGTGCTCGCGCGGACGGGCATCGATCCAGAGCACGTCGCCGTGCCATTGCTGTTCGATGTCCGCAGGAGTGACCTCACCTTCGGCGGGCGGCTCCTGCACCTGATACCACAAGGGTGCGCGCGGGTGGAACGTTTGCGTTCCCACGGCGGCGATCGCGGTGATGAGGAGCAGGAGCAGGGCGCCCTTGATCACGAGGCGAGGGCGCTAAGGCTTCGATTTGGCGTAGTCGGCCAGGGCGTTAAGGAAGCTGGGTGCTCTCCCGAACGGATCCGAACCACTGCCGTCCGTCACGAATACCCAGCCGTATCGTTGCGACACAGCGCGATCGACGATGGACTTCATCGAGCCGCTGGAGGCCGAATACACGATGGCCGCGAATTTGCTCGCCGGATACTTGCCGGTCCACGATGCCTGCCGGTTGGAGGACCAGCGCGAGTAGGGATCTTCGAATGTGACCAGCAAGTCCGCGATGCTCGCGTAGCTGCTGATGGTGAAGGTGCCGGGGTTTCCGACCACGGTCATGCCTTTGCCTTTGGCGTAATTGTAAATCGAACGGTAGTAGCCAACCTTGCTCGACCGGTCGGACATCTCATCGAGATACACGCCGTTGGCGCCATACCAGGATCGGTATCGGTCGATTTGTGTGTAAACGTCGCTGAGCGATTCGCCGCCGTAGGCCGTGCTGATGTAACCGACGACGATGGCTTTGGCGCTTTTCAGCCGCGATGCATAGCCCGCGATGCTGCTGATCTTTTTCGAGCCAGGGCCGTTGTCAGGATTGATGACGGCCAGAAGTTTGGCCCGGCCAGCGGCTGCGATGGCGGCGTTGAACTGGCTGGATGTGTTGCCGTAAATGGGCATGATGACACCAGCAGCGAAGGATTGGGAAGCTGCCGCGACGGCAAGCAGACACGTGGATAGAAGGAGGGAACGCATAGGGTAGGGGAGCCATCTTGATTCCGCGACTGTCGTGGCCCAGTATTGGCGGCTCGGAGGCGGACGGAGAATAACTCTCTCCCTTCGCGAGGGGAAGAATTATTTCGGACATGTGAACAACTTTTTGACTACGGCTTCTCCGAGAGCACTGCAGCGCGTCTGGCTTTTTGACTCATGGGCTTCAGGGATTCCATGCGCAGGAAGAAGCTTTCGGGATCACCATCACACTGACGCAGGATGCGTTCGAACCCTGGCACAAGATCGAAGTAGGTGGCCACGGAGTTGAGGCGCGCATTGTTCATCGGAGTGGCGAAGTAGCGGTCATAGCGCGAGTCGCCGTCCCAGCGTTTCCGGATATCCTGATAGCGCTGTGTCATACGTGCAAAGGTCTGCTGCTTGGCTGCGGCTTTGTCCGGCTCCCGCGCGAACGCCTCCTTCAATTCAGAGCGTGTGATGAGCAGCAGCGCGATGATCTCGCGATCTTTGGCGAGACTTGCCTCGTAGGCTTGCAGAGCATCGAGGCGATCGTGATCGCGCAGCCAGCGTCGCGCTCCATGCTGGGCGAAGGCGGTGGCGAGAGCTTCATTGAAGTCGGTGTCACCAGACAAAAAGACGCGTGAGTGCGTGAGTTCGTGGAACACCAGTTCGGCGAGTTCAGCATCGTTCCGATCCAGGAAGGTGTTTAACACGGGATCGGCGAACCAGCCGAGTGTGGAGTAGGCATCCGTGCCGCCGACATGCACGTCGTAGCCATCTTCTTTGAGTCGTCCGGCTTCGGCTTTGGCGTCGGCTTCATTGAAGAAGCCCCTATACTTGAGCGTGCCAACCAGCGGGTAATACCAGGTCTTTGCCTCCACGCTGAATGTCGGCGCGGCAAAGACCACCCATACTACATACTTGCGCTGAAGATCGGCGTAGTCTCTGAACTGCTTGTCCGCCGGCAGGTGCAGCTCACGGCGTGCGTAGTCGCGGAGCGATTCAATGAGACGCAGTTTCTGTTGCAGCGTGGTAGAGGTCTGAGGGTCGGCCAGCACCTCGGGCACCGGCCGGGCGCGATGGAGGATGTCCCACTGTCCACGTGCTGCCTGGGTGTAAAACCGCACGGTGCTGCACGAGGCGAGCCAGCCCAGCGCCACGATGACACAAGCCAGGCGCAAAAGGCGTTTGCGCGAGCGAGGGCTGACGGTCCAAATCATTCCGCCAGCATAACGACCAACGCCGGGTCGCAAGCTCCAAGAAACCAGATGCCGCGTTTGGCTTTTGCGGCTAATGCGCGAGGCCATGATTCGCTTTCCTGCTTCTTTTGCTGCGTTGGCCCTGTTGCTCGCCCTCCCTGCCTGCGGCGATTCGCCTCGGGCACAGCGCAATGCGCCGGGCAGCGTCTGGGTGGTGCAGAGTCCGACCACCCGGATCTACTTGTGCGGCACGATTCATATTCTGCGGAAGCAGGACTATCCTCTGCCTGCTGCTTACGAGCACGCGTATGCGGACTCGCACCGCCTCGTGTTCGAACTACCGCCCGGCTCGGCGTCAGACCCCAAAAGCGGCGCGATGATCGAATCGATGGGGACTTATTCAAATGGCAGCCTGCTCCAGGATCATGTGCCGGAAGCCACATGGAACGCTTTGGCGGCATGGGCCAAAAAACGCAAACAGCCTCTCGCCAGCTTAAACACCCTGCGCCCGTGGCTTGCGTCTTTGAAAGTTTCGATGCTCGAATACGCGAATCTGGGTGCGGATCAGGCGCTTGGGGTGGAGCCAGGTTTTGAAGCGCGCGCGCGGAAAGACAACAAACCTGGCGAAGGCCTTGAGACTCTCGCGGAACAGATCGGCTTGTTCACCACGCTGACCGAGAACGAGCAGGTGGACTTGCTGCAGCAGACGATGGCGGATGTCTCCACGCTGCCGGACATTTTTGAAAAGATGATCGGTGCCTGGCGCATGGGAGATGCGGATGCCCTGCACGAGATGTTGTTCAAGGAGGCCGACAAGTATCCCGCGCTCATCGACCGTTTTCTGACTCGGCGAAATCTGGCGTGGATGACGCAACTGGAGCAATTCCTCGCCGGCAAGGAACATGTGATGGTGCTCGTGGGCACCGGCCATCTGGGCGGCCCGCAGGGCGTGATCGAATTGCTGCGTGCGAAAGGCTTCTCCGTCCGGATGGTGGCAGGTGAACCCGCCCCGTCGGTTCGTTAGCCGGGCGCAAGAATCGCTGAGCTTTTCTCATCAGGTGATTGATGCATCAAGCGTCTGTCTGACTACTGGAACACTTGCCCACAAATGCCCGCCGATTCTCCCCCACTGCCCTGGCCCGAAGGAGCCCCTTTCCAACAGCGATTGCTGACCTTTATCAAAATCAGCCCAATCACTGCGCTGCTGATTTTCACCATCATCTCTCTCATCGCGAAGGAGAATTTCCCGTTCTCCAACTACCCGATGTATTCGAATCCCAGTGCGGAGCGCAGCTTCTACATGGTGTCCGGGGTCGATGGCAAACCGATGCCGGTGGCCACGCTGACGGGCATCACCTGTCCGAAGATTGGCAAGATGTTTCGCAAGAAGGCGTCGGATCGGAAACTGGATGACGACAAACTCGCTCCTGCGCAGGCGCAGGCGATTGGAATGGAAATCTTCGGGCTGCTGCGCGAGCAGGCGCAGAAGCTCAAGCAACCTCTGCCCGAACGCCTGCGGCTCACGCGCATTTACATCACTTACGCCAACAAGGCGATTGTTGAACGCCCTGTGGTGCTCGCTGAGGAACCCGTCCCAACCCCGAATATCCCATGATGCGAAAACTCTTCTCCGGCTGGATCAGGATGCCCGAAGTGAGCGAGTGGGAGGGGTTTTTCTCCCGGCTGCTGTTTGCCCTGCTGCTGGTGTTCTCATTCCGGTTTCAGATTACGTTCACTGATGAGCCGCATCCAGTGGGTGTGCTCAGGCTGTTGCACGCGGCGGGTGATCATTCGTGGTTTACCTTCGTCGCCAATCCCGACACGTGGGCCATATACAAAGGTCTGTTCTTTGTGCTGCTGGCGCTCTACGTGGCTGGCGTTGGCCTGCCTGTGGTGCTGCCAGTGATGGCGGTCATGCACTTGATCCCCTTCACCTTGAATAACTCCCAGGGCTACACCCATCACGGCAATCAGGTCGTGTGTTGCACGATTATCATCCAGGCGATTGCCGTGCTCTACCATGGCTGCAAATTCACGCTGCCAGATGCGCGGTTGCGCGCGTGGATGATGGTGCAGTCGCAGGTGATCATAACCGGCATGTATTTCATTTCCGTGTTTTCGAAGTTTAGAAACTCGGATGGTGCCTGGCTGTGGAACTGCAGCAACGTGGCGATGGATATGATCAAGACCCAGCGTCAGAGCTTCCTGAATCACCTCGATCCTGCCTTCGCGCAGCCGCCAGAGACCGCATTTTGGATGCTCGATCACCCGTGGACGGCTCGGCTGTTTTTTGGCAGCGGCCTGATCCTGGAGGTGATCTGTATTCTTGCCATCGGGCATCGGTGGCTGGCGCCAATCATGGGCATGGCGCTGATCGGCATGCACCGCAGCATCGATCTGCTGATGGGTGGCGTCGCCTTCATCTACAATGAATTCCTCTGCCTCATCTTCCTGGTCAGCCTGCCGTTCTTCATGGCAAAACTATTGGAAGCTCTGGTGCGGAGTGCGCGTGCCCGCTGGTTTGCGGTGGCGGGCATGTTGATTGGCGTGCCGCTGAGTTATTGGCTGCAGTCCGACCGGCGTTTGTCCCTGGGCGGCTATCTGCTGAATCTGGTGAATCAGATGAATACCTGGAGCAGTCTTGAGTGGGAAACCTGGCGGGCCACGCTCATCTTTATCGCGCCTGCAATTGCATGTTCTCTCGTGATGGCCGCCGCTGGTGTGGTGGCAGCTGGACTTTTCCGCAAAACCCCGGCTCAATCACCCGCCTGAGCGTTACCGCAAAATGAAAAACTCGCAGGCAGCGACTGCCACCTGCGAGCTTTGCGTGAGTGAGATGTGAATCAGGCTTTGAGTTCTGACGACCACATCAGCGTCCAGTCGTCCAGATTGTTCAAGTCAACGGCACCCGGATTCACCGAGCCATCGTCCGGCACGCCCGCGGCATCCAGAATGCCTTTGCGCACGTCGTCGCCATGAATGTAGCCGGTGATTGACTGGTTGTGCTTGTAGATTGTGGCCTTGCACAGTTTGACGCCGGGGTAGGCTTTCACCCATGCCTCCAACTGGGTGTAGCTCGGGCGCTTTGATTTGATGAAGGCGAGAAAGTCCTCCGTCTTGATGCCGAGTGCATCAAGCGTCATCTGATCATAGCCTTTGCCGCAGCCAGGGTAGTCTGGGTGCAGCTTGCCGGCGGCATCCAGGGAGGCTTTCAGCCACAGACGGGGGAGGTGCAGGACGCCGAGGGGACCGGCTACACCGGAGGAGATAAGGGGCACGATTTGACTCATGGGATTCGGATGGATGTGGTTTGGGTGTGTTGGCAGGAGAAGAGGGGAGCTTGCTGGCGCGGATTACTTTAGTTCGCGTGCGGGCTTGTCACCCAGCTTGAGGGACGGGTGCTGAGCATCGGCCGAAACATCCAGCGCCACCCAGTGACCGGCTACGGCGTGCGCTGGAAATCCGCAGGCGAAGGCATACTCGCCCGCCACGAAACTGAACGCGGCTTTGGCGAAGGCGATACCCTGCAGGTGCTTCTCCACGGCGCCGCCCTTGAAGTAAGGAGCGGGAACCTGCAGTTTTTTTACATCATCTCGTTCGAGGACAATCGCACTGTGGGGAACCGGGCTTGGGTTGATGAACTCAACTTCGACCGTCCAGCCGACGGGCACCGTGTAGGTGGCGCTCCCTTTCGCGTAGCCGTTGAAATTCATGCCGTAGTTCTCCGCCGTGTAGGTGGCCACGAGCACGATTTTCACTGTCTTGGGCTTGTCTCCCAGTTTCATAAAATCGCTCTCTGTGATGCCGGCGAACAGCTCCTTTTTCAATCCGGCGAACGCCTGTTCGCCGTGCGCGGCATGATTCTCTGCCGGGGCCTGGGCACCTGCCAGGGCTGCAATGGAGAGCATGGCGATTGCGATATGACGGGGCGGGATCAAGATCATGGAAAGGGACGGGTAGCCACCCGCCAAACGAATGCAACCGCGCCGGCATTTCGGCTGGCGCTGGAATGGTGAAGAATTCCTGCAATCATCAGCGTCATTCCTGATCATGCTAGTCAATCAGCTGCCTGCCATTGCCCGTCGCATCCTCTGGCTCTGCCTTTGTGGCGGCGTTCTGATGCAGCTTTCAGTGCGTGACAGCGTGGACGCCTTGTCCATGATTTTCTACGCTTTGCCATTGCCCGCGCTGCTGGCGGTCAGCTCGCTGCTGGCAGTGCAAAAGGGAGCGGGCCGTCTGCCGCGACGCTGTGCCGCCGCCACCTGTCTGCTTTTGGTTTCGTGGTGGTCAGTGCGATCGTGGCAATGGCACGACAAACCCGCGTCCGCAGCGCGGCTGCCGGGTGAAGTGCGGGTGCTGTTCTGGAACCTCAGCCGCCCGCCCGGGCCTCTCGACAAGCTGGCGGACTTCGTGCGCAAGTTTGATCCCGATTTCATCGGCTGCACCGAACCGTGCGACAAGGGCAAACGCCCGGACATTGCCGCATGGCAGGCGCTGCTTCCCGGCTACCAGGCGCGTCCCTCATTCGATGAACTCATCTGGTTTACTCGTGGTGCGCCCATCAGCGAACAAACGGGAAAGCTCGCCACTCTCGGCAGTTATGCCGACGTGCGCACCATTTTGAACGGACAACCAGCGCACTTCATTCTCGTGGACGTGTGGGGCGATCCGCGCGTCGCGCGCACCGGTCAGGTTCGTCAGATTTACCAGATGGCGCAGCCTGATCCGCGCATCATCCTTCTTGGGGACTTCAACACACCGTCCGAATCCGCGCATTTCGACAACTGGCGCGCTTCTCTGACTGATGCCCTCGAAGCCCAGGGACGGGGCTGGCGGGAGACATGGTTTTATCATCTTCCGGTGCTCAGTCTGGATCACATCTGGGCGGGAGCGGAGTGGAAGATCATCGAATGTGAAAAGACATGGTCTGCCAAAAGCGATCATGCCGCTCTCATGGTCCGCCTGAGCCCGCGCTGAGCATCTCTGCCGCATGGAGTATGAATGCCGAACTTCAACCGCTGCCGTCCGCCCCTGGTCAGGGCTCGGGATCGGGAACGCGTGCAACCTGGCTGCGAATCGTCAGCTGGCTGGAGCGCGAGGGCGGGCGATACCACCTCACCCGATTCATGCTGCTGCGCTTCACCGGACTGGTCTATCTCGCAGCGTTCCTGTCGGCCGCCCTGCAGTTCATACCGCTGGTAGGGCATGATGGACTGCTGCCGGCCGACTTGTGGGTGCAAAATGAACTGACCGCGTATGCCTCGCCTTGGGATGCCTTTTGGGAACGGCCATCCTTGTTTTGGTTTCATTGCAGCGATGCGCTCATCTCGATCGTGACATGGGCAGGCGTGGCGCTTTCCGTTCTGGTGCTGTGCGGCTTTGCGAACAGCATCATGCTGCTGATCATGTGGATGCTCTACCTGTCGCTGCTGCCCATTGGACAAGAGTGGCTCGGCTATGGCTGGGATATTCAAATTCTCGAGACCGGGTTTCTCGGAGTGATGCTCAGTCCGCTTCTTGACCCGCGCCCCTTCCCGCGCCGCGCACCGCCGGTCTTGATCGTATGGCTGTATCGCTGGCTCATCTTCAGGATCATGCTGGGCGCGGGACTGATCAAAATACGCGGTGACGACTGCTGGCGCGATCTCACTGCGCTTTACTATCACTATGAAACGCAGCCAGTGCCGAACCCGCTCAGCCGCTTTCTGCATTTCATGCCGCATTGGTTTCAAAAGTGTGGAGTCGCCTGGAATCACTTTGTGGAACTGGTCGTGCCGTGGTTCGGATTCTATGGCCGCACCGCACGGCGTCTCGCTGGCATTCTGATGGCTGGATTCATGATCGTTTTGATTCTCAGCGGCAATCTGTCGTTCTTGAACTGGCTTACCATCATCCCTTGTCTCGCCTGTTTTGATGATTCGTTTTGGCGAAAGGTGCTGCCCTCGTTTATCACCAGACGCGCGCCTGGTCCGGAAGCAGTGGCGCTTCCGCCATCGCAGGGACGGTTCATCGTCTCGCTGGCATTTGCAGGCATTGTGGCCTGCCTGAGCGCCGGTCCGGTCCGGAATTTGCTGTCATCGCAGCAGTTCATGAACACATCATTCGACCGGCTGCATCTGGTGAACACCTACGGTGCCTTCGGCAGCATTGATCGTGAGAGGCTGGAACTCGTGTTCGAGGGAACGAGCGACAATACGCCGGCTTGGTTTGCCCGCTGGCAGGAATACGAATTCAAAGCCAAGCCGACCGATCCGCTCCGCCGGCCCGTGGTCATCACGCCGTATCACTATCGACTGGACTGGGCGGCCTGGTATCCATGGCATCGCGGCTCGCCGGGTTACAAGAAGTGGGTGATCCACTTCTTGTGGAACCTGCTTCAGAATGATGCTGGCACATTGAGTTTGCTCCACGGCAATCCCTTCCCCGATGCTCCGCCACGCTGGGTGCGCGTGTCCTTGTATCGGTATCATTTTGCACCAGCGGGGAATGCTGAAGGAGCGTGGTGGACGCGTGAACGACTCGGGGATTTCATCCAGCCCCTCTCGACTGACAATGAAGCGCTGCGCCAGTTGGTGACAGCGCAGGGCTGGCTGCGGGACAGTCAGTAGGCGCACGCCAAGATTAGCGCAGACATGCGCACGGGTGGAAATGACGCGTCGACCCGCACGGCGTTTGTTCTCATCTCACTGCTCCACCCATCATGATCAATCTCACTAAACTCTGGACCGGCGTCGCGCAGCCTGCTGACGCCCTGCGCTACGGCATGGGCCGCCACGTGCAGCATCGCGCCAGCACTCGCAAGCCCATCACCGTCTGGAACATCACCCGCACGTGCAATCTGCGTTGTGTGCACTGCTACTCCGACTCCAATGCGCTGAGCTATCCGGGTGAGTTGAACTGGGAGCAAATGCAGACGGTGCTCGACGATCTCTCCGCCTACCAGGTGCCATCGCTGTTGTTGTCCGGTGGCGAGCCGCTCGTGCACCCGCGCTTCTTTGATCTCGTCGAGCGTGCAACGAATCTGGGCCTTAAGCTGACCATCTCAACGAACGGCACGCTGATCACGCCTGAAAAGGCTGCCCTGCTGAAGGCGGCGAACGTCGCCTACGTCGGCATCTCGCTGGATGGCATCGGTGAAATCCACGACCAGTTCCGGCGCAAGGAAGGCGCGTTTGATGCAGCCGTGCGCGGATTCCGTGCGTGCCATGAAGTTGAACAAAAGACAGGCCTGCGGCTCACGCTCACCCGGCACAAC
>WBZU01003216.1_pt1 | contig 10849 bp, 13 predicted proteins | sample 5204311 | NCBI WGS metagenome assembly WBZU01 (sample SAMN12344359, study PRJNA552823) | activated sludge metagenome | biome: Activated sludge suspended growth; feature: Nitrification reactor; material: Wastewater; isolation source: activated sludge from nitrification reactor of wastewater... | reverse complement strand
CAGTGCGATGGCGACGGTGATGTACTTCCAGAGGGGGTAGCGATTCATGGCGGCTTCAAGGTGGAAACGGCGGCCAATGGCCGCCTTCCGGGGTGGATTACAGTGTTTTCAGCGTGCCCTTGGGCAGAACCAGGCCGATCGAAGGCTTCTGCACGATGACTTCGGTGCCGGCGGCGATTTCAACGGTCACATAATTCTCGTCAACCTTGATGATGCGGCCCAGGATGCCGCCCTGGGTGACCACCTCGTCGCCTTTGGCAAGCGCCGCCAGCAGCGCCTTGTGCTCCTTGGCCTTCTTCATCTGCGGACGGACCATCAGGAACCAGAGGACCGCGAACATCAGGATCATTGGCAGAAACTGCATCAGGCCGCTGGTCGGATCCGAGGAGGCGGCAGCGGTTTGGGCGTGGGCGAGGCTAATCATGGTTCAAACTCCCGAAAGCTGAAAATCAAAACGCGTGATTCTAACACTGCCCGGACGTTCGATCATGCGCAAACCTCGCCGCCCATGCGTCGAGGCTGCCCCCCGCGATGGCATCGCGCATTTCGGCCATGATCGTCTGGTAGAAACGCAGGTTGTGGATGGTGTTGAGCATGCTGCCGAGAATTTCCCGGGCGCGGAACAGGTGGTGCAGGTAGGCGCGGCTGAAATGGGTGCAGGTATAGCAGGTGCAACTCGGGTCGAGCGGGCCGGTGTCGGTCCTGTGCCGGGCGTTCTTGATCCTGAGGTCGCCGTAGCGGGTGAACAGGTGGCCGTTGCGCGCGTTGCGCGTCGGCATCACGCAGTCGAACATGTCGATGCCGGCCTGGACCGCTTGGACAAGGTCTTCGGGCGTGCCGACGCCCATCAGGTAGCGCGGCCGGTCGACCGGCAATTTCGGGGCGACGTGGGCGAGGATGCGCGCCATGTCTTCCTTCGGCTCGCCGACCGACAGGCCGCCGATGGCCATGCCGTCGAAGCCGATCTGGTCGAGACCGGCCAGTGACTCGTCGCGCAGATCCTCGACCATGCCGCCCTGGACGATGCCGAACAGGGCGTTGCGGTTTTCCAGCTTATTGTGCTCGTCGCGCGAACGTTGCGCCCAGCGCAGTGACAGGCGCATCGACCTCGCGACTTCGTCGCGCGTCGCCGGATAGGGGGTGCATTCATCGAAGATCATGACGATGTCCGAATTCAGCACGTGCTGGATCCGCATCGAGATTTCCGGCGTCAGGAAAAGCTTGGCACCGTCGATCGGCGAGCTGAACTTGACGCCTTCCTCGCTGATCTTGCGCATGGCGCCGAGCGAGAATACTTGAAAGCCGCCGGAGTCGGTGAGGATCGGCTTCTGCCAGCCCATGAAGTCGTGCAGGCCGCCGTGGGCGTGGACGACGTCGAGCCCCGGGCGCAGCCACAGGTGGAAGGTGTTGCCGAGGCAGATTTGCGCGCCGATGTCGTTCAGCGCTTGCGGCGTCATCGCCTTGACCGTGCCGTAGGTACCGACTGGCATGAAGACCGGGGTCTGGACGATGCCGTGGGCCAGCGTCAGCATGCCACGACGGGCGGCGCCGTCGGTCTTGAGTAGTTCAAACTGCATCGGATCGTTCCAGAAGCATGGCGTCGCCGTAGCTGAAGAAGTGGTAACGCTCGGCGACCGCGTGAGCGTAGGCGGCGCGGATGGCATCGTAACCGGCGAAGGCCGAGACCAGCATCAGCAGCGTCGATTTCGGCAGGTGGAAGTTGGTGATCAGGCGGTCGACGACCTTGAAGCGATAGCCGGGGGTGATGAAGATGTCGGTCTCGGCCGGACCGGGACGCACCCTGCCAGCGATCAGAGCGGCTGACTCGAGCGCGCGCAGGCTGGTCGTGCCGACAGCAACGACGCGCCCGCCGGCGACTCGGGTGGCGTCGATGGCGGCGGCGGTGGCGGGCGGAATGTCAAAGTGCTCACTGTGCATCCGGTGCTCGGCGATCTTGTCCGCGCGCACCGGCTGGTAAGTGCCGGCGCCGACGTGCAAGGTCAGGAAGGCGGTGTTCACGCCCTGCGCGCGCAGGGTTTCCAGCATCGCCTCGTCGAAATGCAGGCCGGCGGTGGGGGCGGCGACGGCACCCGGTGCGCGGGCATAGACAGTCTGGTAGCGGGTCTCGTCGGCATCCCCGGCCGGGTGCGCGATGTAGGGCGGCAGCGGCAGTTTGCCGTGCTGCTCGGCGAGTTCCCAGAGGCTGCCACGGTCGACCAATTCCAGGGTGAAGAATTCGCCGCTGGCGCCGGCCCGGCCGGTAACGCGCACCGCGAAGGCGTCGGCGAGCAGTATCCTGGTGTCCGGCTTGGGTGACTTGCTGGCGCGGATTTGGGCGATGGCGTGCCTTGCGTCGACGATGCGTTCGAGCATGACCTCAACCCGGCCGCCGCTTTCCTTCTGTCCGAAAAGACGTGCCTTGATGACGCGCGTGTCGTTGAATACCAGCAGGTCGCCGGCACGCAACAGCCCGGGCAGGTCGGCGAACTTGCGGTCGAATTGCTGTCGACTGCAGACGTGCAGCAGCCTGCTGCCGGTGCGCTCGGGGGCCGGGTGTTGGGCGATCAGTTCGGGCGGAAGGGGAAAGTCGAAGTCGTCGACCGTCAGCGCCATGGGCAAAGATCCGCTTGGGAAACAAAAACGGCTTTCCACAGGGAAAGCCGATTTGTCGTTACTGGTGCCCCGAGCCAGACTCGAACTGGCACACCTTGCGGCGGCGGATTTTGAATCCGCTGCGTCTACCGATTCCGCCACCGGGGCAGGTGGAGGGCGGATTATCGCTGAATCACCTGCGCGGTTCAAGCGGCTCGCCGCACGGGAAGGTCCGCGAGAGGGCGGCGGCGACGAGCGCGGCCGTGCTGCCTTCCGGATTGGGCGGCTGCCGGTCCAGGTAGGCGAGCACCGAGCGCACCAAGCGGTAGGACAGGTCGGCGCTTTTCGGCAGGCAGAATGCGTTGAGCTTGACCCCGACCGATTCGGCCAGGTGGTCGCTGACGGCGTAGCCGTCGACAAAGCCTTCCAGGTAACCGAGGCAGCGCGCCCCCCGGGGCGACTGATAGGCATTGGGACTGGCGGCGCTGGACGCGAAGCTGCCTTCGGCAGCCAGGCAATCCTCGCGCAGTTCCTTGCCGGAATAGGCGTGGGCGGGGATCGCGAAGATGGCGACAAGGAGGACGAGAAGTTTCATTTCTGTTCGAACCAGTTGAGTCTGGAGTGCAGGTTGACGACGCTGCCGACGACGATCAGCGCGGGGGGCGTGATGCCGGATTCCGCGATGCGCTGCGGCAACGTGCCCAAGGTGGCAACGAGGGTCTGTTGCGTCGGCAGGGTGCCGTTGCGTACCACTGCCGCGGGGGTCAGCGAGGGGAGTCCGTGGTTGATCATCTGCCGGCAGATTTCCTCGGCGGCGCCGATGCCCATGTAGAAGACGACCGTCTGGCCCGGCCGGGCGAGTGCCAGCCAGTCGAGATTGACGGTGCCGTCCTTGAGATGTCCGGTAACGAAGGTGACGGATTGGGCATGATCGCGGTGCGTCAGCGGGAACGCCGAATAGGCGGCGCAGCCGGCGGCGGCAGTGACACCGGGAACGACTTCGAAGGGAATGCCCGAGGCGGCGAGCGTCTCCAGTTCCTCGCCGCCGCGCCCGAAAATGAAGGGGTCGCCGCCCTTGAGGCGGACCACCGAGAGACCCTCGCGAGCCAGATCGACCAGGAGTTTGTTGATCGCTTCCTGCGGCAGTGTGTGGTTGGAGGCTTCCTTGCCGGCATAGATGCGACGGGCATCCGCCCGCGCCAGATCCATGATGCCGTCGCCGACCAAGTGATCGAAAACCACGGCGTCGGCCTGGGCGATCAGGCGCGCCGCCTTGACCGTCAGCAGTTCGGGGTCGCCAGGCCCGGCGCCGATCAGCCAGACCGTTCCGGCCTTGAGGGTGAATTGAGTTTCCATGGTGCCATCGTCTCTTCGGGCGCCCATCCTAATGCCGGATTCCATGCCTGCCAATAGGCGACCGAGATTGCGCCGCCGCGAGTAGTTACAAAGAACTATGTAGATAGTTCGCAATGACTATAACCGATTGAAAATAAACAGTTTCTAATGCAACAAAACATTGATCAGGATCAATGCCGCCTAAGGGGCTCAGGTTCAACCTGACGCCTATTGCGTTGGTGGTGGGGCGCGTCTTTTTTTGTTCTAGGAGAGGAAGATGAGAAAAACCGTAGTGGGGATGCTTGCAATGACGACCATGGCGTTTGCCATGGGTACCGCCTTCGCCCAGGATGCCGCCAAGGCGCCTGAACTGACTGCCGCTGAAAAGGAGCAGGCCAAGAAGATCTACTTCGAGCGTTGCGCCGGCTGTCACGGCGTGCTGCGCAAGGGCGCCACCGGCAAGAACCTCGAGCCGCACTGGTCCAAGAAGGACAAGGACGGCAACGCCACCGAGGGCGGCACGCTCAAGCTCGGCCAGACCCGCCTGGAAAAGATTATCGGCTACGGTACCGACGGCGGCATGGTGAACTTCGACGACATCCTGACCAAGGATGAAATCGCGCTGATGGCCAAGTACATCCAGAACACGCCGGATGTACCGCCTGAGTTCAGCCTCAAGGATCAGTTGGATACTTGGAAAGTCATCGTGCCGGTCGACCAGCGGCCGAAGAAGCAGATGAACAAGCTGAACCTCAAGAACATCTTCTCCGTGACTCTGCGCGACACCGGCGAAGTGGCGCTGATCGATGGCGACACCAAGGAGATCGTCAACATCGTCAAGACCGGCTACGCGGTCCATATCTCCCGTCTTTCCGCGTCCGGCCGATATATCTACGTGATCGGCCGCGATGGCCGCCTGAGCCTGATCGACCTCTGGATGGAAAAACCAGCCGTCGTTGCCGAAGTCAAGATTGGCTTCGATGCACGTTCGGTCGATACCTCCAAGTTCAAGGGCTTCGAAGACAAGTACGCGATTGCCGGCTCCTACTGGCCGCCCCAGTACACGGTCATGGACGGCGATACGCTGAAGCCGCTCAAGGTGGTGTCCACCCGCGGCATGACAGTCGATGGCGAATACCATCCGGAACCGCGTGTCGCCTCCATCGTCGCCTCTTTCACCAAGCCGGAATGGGTGGTCAACATCAAGGAAACCGGCCAGATCCTGCTGGTCGATTACTCCGACATCAAGAACCTGAAGACCACCACCATCGGTTCCGCCAAGTTCCTGCATGATGGTGGCTGGGATGCCTCCAAGCGCTACTTCCTGGTGGCGGCCAACGCCTCCAACAAGATCGCCGCGGTCGACACCAAGACCGGCAAGCTGGCGGCGCTGGTCGATGTCGCCAAGATCCCGCACCCGGGTCGCGGCGCCAACTTCACCCATCCGAAGTTCGGCCCGGTCTGGGCCACGGGCCACCTCGGCGCTGATGTCGTGACCTTGATCTCGACGCCGTCCGATGAGGCCAAGAACGCCAAGTTCAAGGAGCACAACTGGAAGGTCGTCCAGGAAGTGAAGCACGTGCCGGGTAACCTGTTCGTCAAGACGCATCCGAAGTCGGCCAACCTGTGGGCGGATTCGCCACAGAACCCGGACAAGGAACTGGCTGAGTCCGTGTCGGTCTGGGACAAGTCCGATCTGTCGAAGCCCAAGGCCGTGCTTAACGTCGCCAAGGATTCCGGCCTGCCGGCAACCAAGGCGACCAAGCGCGCGGTGCATCCGGAATACAGCGCTGACGGCAAGGAAGTGTGGATTTCGCTGTGGGGCGGCAAGGTCGACCAGTCGGCTATCGTCGTCTATGACGATGCGACGCTGAAGGTCAAGAAAGTGATCACCGATCCGAAGATGATCACGCCGACCGGCAAGTTCAATGTCTACAATACCCAGCACGACATTTACTGATCCGGGCTTAGCCCTGATTTCATAGAACTCAACGGGGGCGGAAGCCCCCGTCGCGTATAGAACGGAGATGAAGATGAACCAGAAATTGAGCTCGCTGTTTGTACTGGGCGCCCTGATGGCTATCGGTTCCCAGGCTGCCCTGGCCGCGCCGGATTGGAGCAAGGTACCGACAAAAACCATCCCGGTCATTCACCCGGCCGTTTCGCCGCTTGAATGGGTGCAGAGCCGCGACCACAGCGGCGCCAGCGGCCTGAAGAAGGGTGAAACCTGCGCCGGTTGCCACAATGATGGCGGCAAGCTGGACATCGATCTGAAGCGTCTGGCCGGCAAGGAAATGGAGCCGAAGGGTGCGCCGAAGACGATGACCTATCCGGTGGGTGTCCAGGCGGCCTACGATGCCACCAACCTCTATGTCCGCCTGACCTTCAAACCGCCGGTCGGCGGCTTCGACCATTCCGACAAGGACAACGAACTCAAGGCCACCATCATGTTCCCGAACGACAAGGTGCCGTTGAGTGAACAGGCCGGATGCTGGGGTGCATGCCACAAGGACGCGCGCACCATGCCGGGTGCCGACGACAAGAAGACCAAGTACGCGACGCCGGGGGCGATGGACCTGATGCAGTGGAAGAGCGGCGGTGGTGGCAAGGCGGTTGACGGCACGGTAACCGACAAGCGCAACATGGAAGGCGGCAAGGCGGGCGTGACGGCGGAAGGCGCCAAGTCCGGCGACACCTACACGGTGACCTTCACCCGCAAGCTGGCCGGCGGCGTCAACCTGGCGGCGGGCAAGGCTGTGCCTTTCGGCGTGGCGATTCACGCCGACAACGCCGGCGGCCGTTTCCACCACGTTTCCTTCAACCACACCATCGGCCTCGGCGTCGACGGTGATGTGAAGGCGGCGAAGCAGTAAGGGCGTCCGTGGCCCGGGGATCAATGCGCATGTTCACCGGGCGGTTGTATTCGAGACGAGCGTCGGTCCTGCTGGCGCTCGTTTCATTTTCTGTCTTCGCCGGGCAAACCGTCGAGGTGAGCATCGAAAAATACAACTACACGCCGCAGGAGGTAACGATTCGGGTCGGCGATACGGTGAAGTGGGTCAATCGCGAAAAGCGGACCAGCCATTCGGTGGTCTTTCCGCAGGAAGGCGGTCGCGAGTCCGAACGCATGTTCCCCGACGAAAGCTGGCAGCGCGAATTTACGCAGGCGGGCCGTTACCCTTACACTTGTGGCCCTCATCCGGAAATGAAAGGTGTCGTGATTGTTGTCGAGTAGGCTGGTTTTTGCCCTTTTCTGGGTGTCGACCGCGACCGCAGGGAGTGCACAGCCAGCCATCGCCGGCGAGCCCGATGCCGTCCGGCAAAAGGAACTGGTGCGGCTGGTGCGCCAGGATTGCGGCTCGTGCCACGGCATGACCTTGCAGGGAGGTCTCGGACCGGCGTTGCTGCCGGCGACCTTGCAGGAAAAGCCGATCGAGGGCCTGGTGGCGACGATCTATTATGGCCGTCCCGGGACGCCGATGCCGCCGTGGAAACAGTTCATGTCGGAAGCCGACGCGGCGTGGATCGTGCAAAAATTGATGAGCGGTTTCCCGCAATGAGAATGTGATGCGACTCTTCTTCGGACTCTTGCTGTCCCTGCTGCTCGCCGCCTGTGCTGGCCCGCAACCGCGTGGCACCGGCGACCTTGGCCTGATCATCGAGCGTGCGACGGGGCGGGTGACGCTGGTCGATACGACTGCGCGCCAACCCTATGTCAGGATCGACGGCCTCGGCGACCTTTCGCACGCTTCCGCCGTCTATTCGCGCGACGGGCGCTACGCCTTCGTCTTCGGCCGCGATGGCGGGCTGACCAAGATCGACATGCTGGAAGGGCGCATCGTCAAGCGCGTCATGCAGTCGGGCAACGCCATCGGCGGCTCGATTTCGCAGGACGGCCGCCTCGTCGTCGCCCAGAACTACACGCCGGGCGGCATCAAGGCTTTCGATGCCGCGACGCTCGAACTGCTTTCCGAAGTGCCGGCCGAATACGCGCCGGGCCAGTTCTCCAAGGTTGTCGGCCTTGCCGATAGCGCCGGCAACAGGTTCGCCTACGCGCTGTTCGAGGGCGGCGAAATCTGGGTGACCGATTTTTCCAATCCGCGTCAGCCGACGACGCAGCGCTTCCCCGCCGGCATCCAGCCCTACGACGGCCTGGTGACGCCTGACGGCCGCTACTTCCTGGCCGGCCTCTTCGGTGAGGATGGCGTGGCGATGCTCGACCTCTGGCAGCCGGAAAAGGGGGCGCGCAAGATTCTCGAAAAATACGGTCGCGGTGAAGAAAAGCTGCCGGTGTTTAAGATGCCGCACCTGCGCGGCTGGTCGGTGGCGCAGGGCAAGGCCTATCTGCCGGCGATCGGGCGCCACGAGGTGCTGGTCGTCGACGTCGCCACCTGGAAGGAAGTCGGGCGCATCCCGGTGCGCGGCCAGCCGGTCTTCGTCATGGCGCGTCCTGATGGCCGCCAGGTGTGGGTCAATTTCGCCTTCCCCGACAACGGCAGGATGGACGTCATCGACACCCTGGCCGGCAAGGTTGTTCATGCCTTCGAGCCGGGCAAGGGCATCCTGCACATGGAATTCACGCCGCGCGGCGAGAACGTCTGGCTCTCGGCGCGTGACGACAACAAGGTATTGATCTACGATACCGCGACCTTCACCCGGCTCGGGGAAATCGCCGCCGACAGCCCGTCCGGCATCTTCTTCACCGCCCGCGCCAACCGGATCGGCTTCTGATGGACAGCGCCCTCGAGTTCCGCCTGCTTAACGAGTTCCAGCGTGACTTCCCGCTGTGTCCGGCGCCCTTCGCCGAGCTCGCGGCGCGCCTTGGCGTCGGCGAGCGAACGGTCCTGACCGGCCTCGAAAAGCTCCGCCGCGAGGGCAAGATTTCGCGCGTCGGGGCGGTGTTCGCGCCGAAGCGGATCGGTGCCTCGACGCTGGCCGCGATGGCGGTGCCGGCACAGCAACTCGAAGCGGTGGCTGCTGCGGTCAACCGCTTCCCCGAGGTCAATCACAACTACGAACGCGAGCATCGCTACAACCTGTGGTTCGTCGTCACCGCGGCCAGCGAAGGCCGCCTGCAGGCAACGCTGGGGGCGATCGAGAAGGCGGCCGGCCATCGCTTGCTGGCGCTGCCACTGCTCGAGGAGTTTCACATCGATCTCGGCTTTCCGCTGCATGGCGAACCGTCCCGGACGCGCGCGACGGCACACAAGGTGCAACCCGTTTCGCCGATCGGCGAGGCCGAGCGCCGCCTGGTGTCGGTGCTGCAGGAGGGGCTGCCGCTGTTCATGCGCCCGTTCGCCCTGATCGCCGAGCGCATCGGCGCCCCGGAAAACGAAGTGCTGGCGCGCATCGGCAAGTGGCTCGAAGACGGCGCCATCAAGCGTTTCGGCATCGTCGTCAGGCACCGCGAACTGGGCTACACGGCCAATGCTATGCTGGTCCATGACATTCCCGACGAATGTGTTGGCGACCTCGGCCGCGCGCTGGCCGAGGAACCGGCGGTAACCCTCTGCTATCGCCGGCCGCGCATGCTGCCCGACTGGCCGTACAACCTGTTCTGCATGATCCACGGCCGCGAGCGCGCCGAAGTCGAGGGCATCATCGCCGATCTGCGCGAGCGCAATGGCATCGCTGACCGCGCGCACGACGTGCTGTTCTCGTTGACCCGGTTCAAGCAGAACGGCGCCCGCTATGCCTGAGCTTGATGCGGTCGACCGGAAAATAATCGACAAATTGCAGGGCGACTTTCCGCTCTGTGACGAGCCATACGCGGCGGCAGCCGTGCAACTCGGCGTCTCCGGTGACGAGTTGCTGGAGCGCCTGCAACGCCTTCTCGACACCCGGGTGCTGACCCGTTTCGGCCCGCTGGTGCACATCGAACGCATGGGCGGCGCCTTCGTTCTGGCGGCGCTGCAGGTGCCCGAGGAGCGCTACGATCAAGTGGCCGACCTGGTCAACGCGCTGCCCGAGGTTGCCCACAATTACCGGCGCGAGCACGCGCTGAACATGTGGTTCGTGCTGGCGACCGAGACGCAGGACGGCATCGGCGCGGCTATCGCCCGCATCGAGGCGGCGACCGGCCTGCCGGTTCATGCCTTTCCCAAGGAGCACGAGTATTTCGTCGAAATGAAGCTCGCGGCACGCGCATGAGCGACGCGGCGAAGCTCGATGCCATCGACCGCGCGCTGATTGTCGCCACGCAGGGCGGCCTGCCGCTGGTGGCCCGCCCCTACCAGCTGATCGGCGAGCAGGTCGGCGTTTCCGGCCAGGAAGTCATGGCGCGGCTGCAAGCCATGCTCGACGCCGGCATCATCCGGCGCATCGGCGCCGTTCCCAACCATTATGCGATTGGCTGGACCGCGAACGGGATGACGGTATGGGATGTGGCGGATGAGCGGGTCGACGAACTTGGCGGGTACGTCGGCAGCCTCGACTTCGTCACCCATTGCTACCGCCGGCCGCGCGCGCTGCCGGACTGGCCATACAACCTGTTCGCCATGGTCCATGGCAGTTCGCGCGACGAAGTCCGGGACAAGGCCGCGCGCATAGCCGCGTTGCTTGGTGAGGCCAGCCGCGGCGGTGACATCCTCTTCTCCACCCGAATCCTCAAGAAGGCCGGACTGCGTATCTGACGCATCTGGTTGCCGGCAGACGCGGTCGCACGGCGCACGCCAAAATGACAGCGCCGATTTGTCATTTAAATCAGTCTGTTAGGAAAATATCGGCAAACCGGCCTGCCATAATGGCAGAACTGGGCAGGATAGCTGTTGCGTCCGACTTTGAGCTTAGTCAATATGAATCATTGACTTGGCGCATATATTGGCAAGTGGCACGACGGATGTGTGGAATGACGGTCCGGGCAGATGCACGGGCCGTTTATGCCGCATCGGGGCTAAAGTCGAAAGTGGTGTATGACGCTCGC
>WBZU01003215.1_pt1 | contig 10850 bp, 10 predicted proteins | sample 5204311 | NCBI WGS metagenome assembly WBZU01 (sample SAMN12344359, study PRJNA552823) | activated sludge metagenome | biome: Activated sludge suspended growth; feature: Nitrification reactor; material: Wastewater; isolation source: activated sludge from nitrification reactor of wastewater... | reverse complement strand
ATCCGCCCCGGCGACCGGAAGCGCCATCCAGCGGCTCGGGAAGCGCAGCGCGCAGACTTCCGCGTCGAAACGGGGCGTCACCTTGAACGCGCTCCGGTACGGGGCGACGTCGGCCGGCTGCGCGCGCGAGAGGAACACCTCGGAGGGCGCCCAGCCGGGTCCGCAGAGCTCGCGCACGAAGTTGCAGCCTCCCGCGAGCACGCTGTCGTAGTGGAGGTTGGCGCCGGGCACGCCCGGATGATAGATCGCGAAGCCCAGGTCGACGAAGCCGCCGCGCTCGGTCAGGAACGCGAGGCCGGCCTCGTTGTTCAGGTGCTGGTGCACGGTCAGCGTCCGCAGCGCCTCGCCCACCGTCGGCGAGTGCCGCACGAGCTCGCCCAGCAGGCCCAGGTCGGCGAGGTGCCACATGCGCCCGGTGAGCAATCCGAGATGCGGGCAGCCGGTGGCGGCGGCGGCATCGCGCAGCAACCGACCCAGCGCCGCGTAGGAGGCCCGCCCTTCGGGGCTTTCCAGCGCCCCGGGGGCGAGTCCCGCGCCCTCGAGCAGCAGGTCAGGATCCGCTCCAAGTTGCCGGATCAGCGCCGGCAGCCCGGTGAACCCTCCGACGCGCTGTGTCGCCGCTTCGCTCGGCGCGGGAGGTTGACCCGGTGCCAACGGGACTCGGGAGGTCGACGGGGCTCGCATGGGCCTGGTTGCCGGGCCTGGTTGCCGCGGGGGTGTCGGCCCGCGCCCGCCCGACGTCGGTGGTGCGCCCGGCACGGTCGCGAAAGGGCTATTCTACGGGGCCGCCAGCGTTTGTCGAGAACGGTCAGGACGCGAACCGGGCACGGCGCGGATCGTTGACACGCGAACGGACATCGCTGGACCGCGCCCAAGGCGTCGGTGCCCGGTCACGGATCGGCTGCCGTCACGCACCTCCCACCACCGGCGCCGCCCATGGGAACGAAGCTCGTCAAGATCGCGCGTCTCGACCAGATCGCCCCAGGCAGGGGGATCGCGGTGCTGTTCGAGGGCCATCCGGTCGCGCTCTTCAACGCGGGCGGGAAGGTCCGCGCCGTCGACGACAGCTGCGTCCGCTGCGGGACGTCGCTCGCGGCGGGCTCGCTCGCCGGCGACGACCTCCGCTGCCCCGGATGCGGCTGGCACTACGACGTCGCCACCGGCTGCGTCGCGGGTGTGCCCGGCCTCTGCATCGACACGTTCGCGGTGTCGGTCGCGGATTCGGACGTGATGCTGGCGACGGAGTCGCCGCCGGGTTGACGGCCGGGCGAGCCGTCGACGGCGGCGCCGCGCCGTGGCAGGCTCTCCGCGATGAGCGAGCATGCGAGCCGATCCGATGGCTGAGGTTCCCGCGCCCACGACGAGACCGGCAGACGATGCACGAGGCCGGCGCGCACCGTTCCCGCCGGCCCAGTGGCTGCCCGAATACCGGGCGGCGTGGCTGCGCGACGACGCGGTCGCGGGCGTCACGCTCGCCGCCTACGCGATTCCGGTCTCGCTCGCCTACGCGTCGCTCGCGGGACTCCCGCCGCAGCACGGCGTCTACTGCTACCTCGTCGCCGGGCTCGCCTATGCCCTGTTCGGCACGTCGCGCCAGCTCGCGATCGGCCCGACCTCCGCGATCTCGCTGCTCGTCGGCACGACGGTGGCCGGCATGGCGGCCGGCGACCCGGCGCGCTGGGCGGCGATCGCCGCGCTCGCCGCCCTCGTGTTCGCCGCGATCGCGATCGCCGCGTGGGCGCTCAGGCTCTCCTCGCTCGTGAACTTCATCAGCGAGACGATCCTGACCGGGTTCAAGGCGGGCGCCGCGCTGACGATCGCGATGACGCAGCTGCCCAAGCTCTTCGGCGTGAAGGGCGGCGGCGAACACTTCTTCGAGCGGGCGTGGACGCTCGCCCTGCAGCTGCCGGACACCAACCTGTGGGTGCTCGGGTTCGGGCTCGCCGCGATCGCGCTGCTCGTCGCGGGCGAGAAGCTGCTCCCGTCGCGACCGGTCGCGCTCGTCGTGGTGATCGCGTCGATCGTCGCGCTGACCGTCACGCCGCTCGCGTCGCAGGGATTCAGGACGGTCGGCGTGCTGCCCGCCGGCCTGCCCTCGCTCGCGTGGCCGTCGCTCTCGTGGCGCGACGCCGACGGCGTGATCCCGCTCGCGTTCGCGTGCTTCCTGCTCGCCTACATCGAGGGCGTGTCGGCCGCGCGCACGATCGCCGCGAAGCACGGCACCGAGATCGACGCGCGGCAGGAGCTCTTCGCGCTCGGCGCCGCGAACCTCGCGACCGCGCTCGGCCAGGGCTATCCGGTCGCGGGCGGGCTGTCGCAGTCCACGGTGAACGACAACGCCGGAGCGCGCACGCCGCTCGCGCTCGTTTTCGCCTCGGTCACGATCGCGCTGTGCCTGCTGTTCCTGACCGGCCTCATGCGCAACCTGCCCGACGTGGCGCTCGCGGCGATCGTCCTCGTCGCGGTCAAGGGGCTCGTCGACCTGGCCGAGCTGCGCCGGATCCGCGAGCTCTCGCGCATGGAGTTCAGGATCGCGATGGTCGCGCTCGCAGGCGTCCTGCTGCTCGGGATCCTGAAGGGCGTGCTGCTCGCGGCGCTCGTCTCGATGCTGCTGCTCGTCGGCCGCACGGCGCACCCTCACGTCGCCCGTCTCGGCCGCATACCCGGCACGATGCGCTACTCGGACGCCGAGCGCCATCCCGAGAACGAGCTGGCGCCCGGCGTCGCGATCGTGCGCGTCGAGTCGGGGCTGTTCTACTTCAACGCGGGCCACGTCCGCGACGAAGTGCGCCGCCACGTCGCCGCGTCGGGCGAGGGGTTGCGGCTCGTCGTATGGGACCTGTCGACGTCGCCCTGCGTCGACATCGCCGGCGCGCGGCTGATCGCCGAGACCCAGCGCGAGCTCGCCGCGCGCGGCGTCGCGCTGCGGCTCGTCGACGCGCACGCGCAGGTGCGCGAGCTGGTCCGCAAGGCGGTGGGACCGGCCGTGGGCGAGGTCAGCCGCCGGATCTCGATCGAGGATGCGGTGGCCGCGGGCGGCGGCGCTCCAGCGCCTGCGGATCCCCCGGTCAGTACGCCTCGGGAATGATCTTGAACGGGTAGTTCGATTCCCGGTACTTGCCCGGCTTCTGCCGCTTCGGCAGCTTGACCTTCTCGCGCGGCACGTCCTTGTAGGCGATGCGGCCGAGGATGTGCTTGATGATGTTGAGCCGCACGCGCTTCTTGTCGTCCGAGCGCGCGACGAACCACGGCGCCCACGACGTGTCGGTCGCCTGGAACATGTCGTCGCGGGCCTGCGAGTAATCGAACCAGCGGCTGTACGACTTCAAGTCCATCGGCGAGAGCTTCCAGATCTTGCGCCCGTCGTGGATGCGCTGCTCGAGCCGGCGCGTCTGCTCGTCCGGGTTCACCTCGAGCCAGTACTTGAGCAGGAGGACGCCCGACTCGACGATCGCCTTCTCGACGAGCGGCGCCATCGCGAGGAAGCGCTTGACCTGGTCGTCCGATGCGAACCCCATCACGCGCTCGACGCCCGCGCGGTTGTACCAGCTGCGGTCGAAGATCACGACCTCGCCGGCCGCCGGCAGGTGGGGGACGTAGCGCTGAATGTACATCTGCGACTTCTCGCGCTCGGTCGGCGCGGGCAGCGCGACGACGCGGAACACGCGCGGGCTCACGCGCTCGGTGATCGCCTTGATCGTGCCGCCCTTCCCCGCGCCGTCCCGGCCCTCGAAGAGGATGCAGACCTTGAGGCCGGCGTGCTTCACCCACTCCTGCAGCTTCACGAGCTCGACGTGCAGCCCGCGCAACGTCTTTTCGTAGTCCTTGTTCGAGAGCTTGTCGGCTTTTCCCGGCTTCGCGATCGCCCGCTTGCCCGCCGACCCGCTCGCCGCGCGCGCCGCCTTCGACGCCTTCGGGAGCTTCGCCTTCTTCGCGCCTGCCTTGTCGCCTTTCGCCATCGCCGTACGCTCCTGCGGTGTCCACCGCGTCATCGAGGCCCGCGCCCGCGGCGCAGCCCCAGGTCGATGCCCGTCCGCGTTCGCGCGGCGCTCCGAGGCATCGTCGAACATCCTGTGCCGGAGGCGCCGTCACGCACCGCGCGCCGCCGGCACCGCATCATCGAGTTCCGCCTCCCGTTCCGCGCTTTCGCGGTCCGCCACGTAGGTCCGCGCCGCCGACGTGAACACGGCCGCCGCGAGCACGCAGCACGCCGGCATGACCGCCAGCGCGAACGGGAGGCCATGGCGGTCCGAGAGCATGCCGACGACGAGCGGCCCCGCCGCCAGCCCGGCCAGGTTCTGCACGAGGGCGAGGACCGACGCCGCCGTGGCGCGGAGCGCCGGCGGCGCGACGTCGATCACGACGGCCGCCACGGGCCCGATCGTCCCCGTCATCGTGAAGGCGCCGGCCACGATCAACGCGATCTGCGCGGGACCCGGCTCGATCAACGCGAACGCCGCCCCGAACAGCACCGCGCTCGCCGCCGCCGTCAGTGCGCTCACGTGCATGCGCGCGCGCGGATGGGCCGGCGTGAGCAGGTCCGCCACGAGGCTCCAGACGATCGCGCCGGCCCCGCCAACCAGCACGACGAAGCCGGTTCGCACCCCGGCCACGTCGGGCGCGAGGCCGTAGTTGCGGTGGAGGAAACTCGGCAGCCACGTGAACACCGACGAGACCAGCGCGAGCTGCAGGGCGCCGCCGGTGCACGCCAGGGCGAGCGTCCGTGGCCGGAACAGCGCCCGGGTCGCCGCGCGCGCACCGATCCACGTCCCGGAGGGCCGAACCCGCGCCGCCGACGGATCGTCGCGTACGACGAGCAGGAACACGACGGCGAGCAGCAGGCCCGGAATCCCGACGGCGCCGAATCCGGCCTGCCAGCTCCAGCGTTCGGCGATCACGCCGCCGAGCGCCACGCCGAGCACCGATCCGATCAGGCTCGCCGCGAAGAATGCGCCCAGCACGCCGGTCCGGAACTGCCCGGGAAAGCGGTTGGCCAGCAGCGCCGCCCCGGCCGGCCCGTAGGCGGCTTCGCCCAGCCCGACGAACGCGCGCGCGGCGAGCAGCTGGCCGTAGCTTCCGGCGAACGCGCACGCGATCGTCGCGCCGCTCCAGACGACCGCCATCGCGAAGACGCTCTTGACGAGGCTCCAGCGATCGGCGAGGAACGAGAGTGGCACGGTGCCGATCGCGACGGTCACCGAGACGATCGACACGAGCGCGCCGAGCTGGCCGTCCGAGAGGTTCCACTGGGCCTTGAGGTGCGGCAGCATCGACACGACGACGTAGCGGTCGACGAAATCGACCACCATCAGCGCGAACACGATCGCGAAGACGAGCCACGCGCCGCGGGACGCCCCGGAGGCGCGCGCCTGCGCGGCCGGGGCGGCTTCGGATGTCGGCATGAGCGGGGATGGCGTCCGGGAGCGCCGGCGGTCGGCCCGCCGGAATCGCCGGCATTATCGTCGATTCGCACCGCGCGCGTCCCGGCGGGATGCCGGCGGACGCCGGCGCCGGAACCGTTTTCGAGGTCCGGGCCGCCGCAGGCGCCGGCCCGCCGCGCCCCCGCCGGTCCGGACCGGCCTCGCCGATCCCGGCGACGTTGGAAAGCATCGGGCGCCCGGGGTCGTACGAACGCCGCGCGGCGTCGCGAAGTGCCTTGCGGGCATGCGCCGGCGCCATCCTGCCCCTCGGCGGTGCAGCCCCCATCGATCGGCGCAGCGGACCGCGCAGTAGACCGTGAAGCCGCGAAGGTACCTTCCCGCTGTGCGATTCGGCAATCGGGACAATGCGGCTCGTTGATCGTCCGCAAAGCCCGGCGGCGCGCAGGGCGCGCAGTCGAGAAATGCAAGGACGCTCCGCGCCCCGCGTCCGACGATCGCGCGATGCCGCGAGCCCGCGCCGACTCCGAATCGCAACGGGCGCCGGAGTGGGACTAGCCGGGAGCCCGATCGAGCAGTGCCGCGATGCGCGCCGACCGCACCACCGCATCGCCGAATGCCACGAACGCATCGAGATCGGCGGGAGGGTCGGCGAGACCGGCGAGGTCGGCGCTCCCGGCGCGCGGCGCCCACACCTCGTGCGTCCCGATCACGTAGACCCCGTAGACCGCCCGCATCGGGCGCGCCCCGCGCGCGAGCTCCTGCTGCAGCGTGTGCGCGGCGAGCGCCGCGTTCGACGCGACCGACGCCTCGACCAGCGCGTCACGGTAGCCCGGCCGCCCGTCGACGTCGGCGCCCCAGACCGCCGCCATGCGCCTCGCCGACGAGTGCACGACCACGAGCAGCCGGTCGAGGAGCCCGCGCGTCACGTGCTGCGATGCGATCGAGAGGTATCGCGCCGGTTCGAGGAAGACGTCGACGGCGGCCGAGACCGCGCCGCAGCCGCTGTGCCCGAGGACGACGACGAGCTTCAGGCTCTCGCCCAGATGGTCGACCGCGTACCTGAGGCTCCCGAGCGCGTCGCCGCCGAGCGCGTTCCCCGCGACGCGCACGACGAACAGGTCGTTCGGTCCCTCGTTGAAGACAAGCTCGACCGGCACGCGCGCATCCGCGCATCCGAGGACCGCCGCGTACGGGCGCTGCGCGGGCGCGGCGCCCTCCGAGTCGAGCCCGAGGTCGCGCGGATCGACGTCGACGACGCGACGCACCGGTGCGCCCTCTCCGCCGACGTTGGCGAGCATCTCCGCGAACGCGCGGCTCCCGTCGTCGAGCCGCCGCCGCGCCGCGTCGGGATCCCCGGGTCGGGGACGCCCCGACCCGCGGCCTCCCCCGTACCGGTAGACGATCTCGACGCCCCCCATGCGTTCGTCCCCTCGTCCACGCCAGCGGGAAAGCTAGCCCGCTTCCCCGGCGCGCGCAATCCCTCGGCAACGACATTCGACCGGCGCACGGTCCGCGCGACGCCTGCTGCGGCCATTCAACCGCCCAGCGCCATCACCGTCACGATCAGCACCGCGCCCAGCGACATCGTCGCGAGCCCGGTCAGGATCGGCCGGCGATGGCCCGCGTACCGCGCGAGCGCGAAGCCCGCGAGGAACAGCATCGCGAGCGTCACGTACCGCGAGATCCGCATCGCCAGCGCGAGGTCGGTCGTGAACAAGAAGGGCACGACGACCGGAAACGTCGCGGCGACAACGAGCGCGAAGATGCCGGCGGCGGCGAGGAAGTCGCCGCCGCGGAGCCCTCCGCCGGCCGACGGCGGCAGCGCCAGCAGGCGGCGGCGCATGCCTTCGATCGCCTCCGGTCCCGCGATCGCGGCCACGTGCTCGGGGAGGTCCGCCTCGATCAGGCGGCGTCCGGTCGCCGGATCCGCGCCCGCCACGTTCGCGGCGAGCGTCCGGCTGCGCGATCGTTCGGTCAGCGTGTTGAGCAGGTACATGACCGCGTCGACGAGCCCCCACGCGAGGTTGCACCCCAACGCCGCGACGAGAACCGTGCGCACCTCCTCCCGCCCCGACGCCGCGATCGACAGCGAGCCCACGATCGTCACCGCCATGATCAGGCCGAACAGGATCTCCGAGATCCGCTGGACCGGGTCCAGCAACCGGCTCGATCGGTCGTCCCTGCCCATCGTCGCTCCCCCGCTTGTGGCGGCCCTCGAACCTCGTCAAACTCGGCGGCGGCGATCGCCGCGGATCGCCGCCGACCATTCCGCGCGAGGGAAATTATGACGCAGCCCGGCGACCGCGATCGCCCCTCCCCCGTCGGCGGCGCCCCCGTCCGGGCCGCGCGCACGGAAGGCCGCGTCCGCTGGAGCACGCTGTTCGGCCTGACGAGCTACCTCCGGTCGGCGCTCTGGACGATCCCGTTCGTCTCGATCGCGATCGTGTTCGCGATCACGCCGATCCTCCGCGCGCTCGATGACGCGATCCGGTGGGAGATGCTCGGGCTCCATGTCGAGGGCGCGAAGGCGCTCCTCGGCACCGTCATCACGCTGACGCTCTCGTTCATGGTGTTCACGTTCGGCTCGCTGCTGGTCGCGATCCAGGTGGCCGGCGGCCAGCTGACCCCGCGGATCATCGCGACGATGCTGCTGCGCGACAACGTCGTGCGCTACAGCGTCGGCCTGTTCGTGTTCTCGCTGATGTTCTCGGTGATCGCGCTCGACCGTTTCGGCGACCGGGTGCACCAGCTCGTCGTGCTGATCGTGGCGCTGCTCGGCATCGCCTGCCTGGCGATGTTCCTGTTCCTGATCGACTACGCGGCGCGGCTGCTGCGGCCGGTCACGATCGTCGGTCGGATCGGCGACGACGGCCTCGCGATGATCGAGTCGGTCTACCCGCGGCGCGCCGAGGACGCCGCCGGCGATAGCGCCGCAGTGGCCGCGCCGCGCGGCGCCCCGGACCGGATCGCGCTCCACGCGGGTCAGGCCGGCATCGTGCTGGCACTGGACGTCGCGACGCTCGTCGCGGAGGCTGAGCGGGCGGACGGCATCGTCGAGTTCGTTCCCCAGATCGGGGACTTCGTCGCGGCCGGCGAGCCGCTGTTCGCGCTGCACGGCGGCGCCGCGTCGGTCAGTGACGACCGGCTCCGCTCGGCGGTCGCCTTCGGTCCCGAGCGCACGCTCGAGCAGGACCCGATGTTCGCGTTCCGGATCCTCGTCGACATCGCGCTGAAGGCGCTGTCGCCGGCGATCAACGACCCGACGACCGCGGTCCTCGCGATCGACCAGGTCCACCGCCTGCTGAAGGCCGTCGGGCACCGGACGCTGCGCGGCGAGACGATCGCCGGCGCGTCCGGCCGCCCGCGCGTCGTCCTCCGCACGCCCAACTGGGAGGACTACGTCCACATCGCGTTCACCGAGATCCGCGCCTGCGGCGCGTCGAGCGTCCAGGTCGCGCGGCGGCTTCGCGCGATGCTCGACGACGTCGCGGCATCGCTGCCGCCGCGCCGCAGGGTGGCGCTCGACGACGAGCGCAGGCGGCTCGACCTGACGATCGAGGCGCACTTCGCGATCGCCGACGACCTCGCGCTCGCGCGCGTGCCCGACCGGCAGGGCATCGGCGGCTCGCTCGCCGGGCGTCCGGACGACGAACGCTGATCTCCATGGTGCCGGGCGGAATCGTCCCCGAGGCGCTGATGACGGTCGCCGCCGCGGCGACCGTCTTCTCGGTGATGTTCGTGGTCGGGCTGCGCATCCCGTTCGGCGAGTTCCGCTGGGTGTGGGACCACCCGGGCCTGATCGCGAGGGGCCTGTTCGCGGTGCTCGTCGCCGTGCCGGCCGTAGCGATCGTCGTCGCGCGCGCCCTCGACCTGCCGCGCGCCGCCGACATCGGCATCGTGCTGATGGCGATCTCGCCGGGCGCGCCGGTCGCGCTCCGGAGGTCGCTGGGCGCCGGCGGGCATCGCTCGTTCGCACCCGCGCTGCAGATCCTCGTGGCGATGCTCGCGGTCGTGTCGATGCCGGTGTCGATCGCGCTCCTCAATCACGTCTATGCCGGCCACGCGAGCATCGATCCGCTCGTCCTCGCCCGGCAGGTATTCACGGCGCAGCTCCTGCCTCTCGGGCTGGGCATGCTGATCCGCAGTAACGCACCCGCCTTCGCCGGCCGGATCGAGCCCGCGCTCTCCCGCGTGGCCAGCGCCATGTTGATCGCCCTGGTGGTGCTCGCGGTCGTCGACATCGCGCAAGTCGTCGCCCGCGCCGGCCCGCGGGTCGCAGCCGCGATCGTGATCGTGACCGTGTTCGCCGTCGGCGTCGGCCACCTGCTCGGCGGGCCCGAGCCCGCGACGCGGACGGCGGTCGCGATCACGAGCGCGGCGCGCAATCCGGGGCTGGCGCTCCTCGTCGCGGCGCTCAACCGCGCGCCGCCGGAGATCACCGCGACGATCCTCGCCTACCTGCTGGTGTCGGCGACGACGCTGATCCCCTATGTCGTGTGGCGGCGCCGCGCCGCCCCGCCGCCGGCCCCCGGCGCCTGAGCACCCCCGGCCCGAGTCGAGGTCCACGATGATCGATGCCGCCCGGTTCGCGGCGCGCGACACGCTGAGGGATGGAACGCCGGTCACGATCCGCGCCGTGCGGTCCGACGACCGCGACCGGATCGCGCGCGCGTTCCGGAAGCTCGACCGCGAGACCGTCTATACGCGCTTCTTCACGTACAAGGACGAGCTGGGGGCCGCCGATCTGGCGCGTCTCGACGCGATGGACTTCGTCCGCCATGCGATGCTGGTGGTGACGATCGGGACGGCGGACGACGAGGCCGTCATCGCCGGCGGGAGCTACGCGGCGCACCGCGAGGCGGACGGATCGACGTCCGCGGAGATCGCCTTCCTCGTCGAGGAGGACTACCAGGGCAACCGGCTCGCGTCGCGCCTTCTGGCGCACCTCGCGACGATCGCGCGCGATCGCGGAATCGCCCGCTTCGTGGCCGAGGTCTTGCCCGAGAACAAGGCGATGCTCGCCGTGTTCGCGCGCTCGGGCCTTCCGGTGCGGCAGAAGCGCGAGCCCGGCGTCGTGCACGTGACGCTCGACCTCTGACGGGCCGCGGCCCCGACTGCCGTGGGGGATCAGGTCACGGTCGTCGAGCAGGCAAGCTTCCGGCCCTTCCAGTACAGGCCGTCGAGCCGGAGCTTGAGCTTGCCGAGCGAGTCGAACTTCTTGTTGGTGAACGAGATCAGCGCGGCGGGTCGCGAGCCGTCGCCGTCCATGCGCTTGATCTCCGAGCACTCGAGGTCGGGGGCGTACTTCCTGACGAACTCCTTCAGTTCGTCGTCGGTCGTGCCCGGTTCGATGTTGGCGAGCCAGAGTCGTTCCATCGTCGTCTCCTTTGGGGGAGGCTCGCAAAGCGAGCTTCGGGGGGATGATCGCGCCCGCCGGGCCGTCCCAAGGGCGCGCGGCCCCCTGGGGGG
>WBZU01003213.1_pt1 | contig 10865 bp, 6 predicted proteins | sample 5204311 | NCBI WGS metagenome assembly WBZU01 (sample SAMN12344359, study PRJNA552823) | activated sludge metagenome | biome: Activated sludge suspended growth; feature: Nitrification reactor; material: Wastewater; isolation source: activated sludge from nitrification reactor of wastewater treatment... | reverse complement strand
TCTTTGTCGTTGAGAGCGCCGAGCTTGGTGGTGGTTTTCTCGCCGCGAGGCGTGGAGTACCAGTCGTTCTTCGCGCCCAGGTCGAAAAGGGCGGCGAAGCTGAAGACCTGATCGGCGTCGAAGTGGCGGTGACATTGATCGGATAGTTAGTGTTGACGGGCGGCAGCGTGCCGCTCGACGCCTTGAGCGGCACGCTGTTAAGATAAATCGTAAGCATTTTCGGTTATAATGGTCGCAGGGAAGGGGCGAGTCTCTGTTTCGATTGCCTGCTCGGCGCGTCTCCAATTCCCGCGAAATTTCGTTTTGGGTGTAACCATGATCATGATCCCTTTTCCGCGGCGAGCGCGGCCGTTGGCGGCCTGGCTCGTGTTGATCCTGTTGCTGGCCGCCTGCGCCGGGTCGCGCCCGGCCGCTTCCGACGTCGACGAGAGCGGCAACGCCGGGCCGGTGCCGCCCCAGGCCGAGGATTCGGCCAACGCCGGCGGCTACACCTCCAAAGTATCGGTCGCCCAGGGCGAATCGCTCGATTTTCACCTCTCCAGCGACACGGGCCAGTCGGCCACGCTGCGCATCTACCGCGAGGGGCCGACGCGCCAGTTAATGACCACGCTGGAGAACGTGCCGGTGGACAAGTATTCCTGCACCGGGAAATACGCCACCGGCTGCGACTGGCCCGTGGCGATGAGCTTCACCGTGCCCAAGGATTGGCCGTCGGGGGCCTACGTCACGACCGTCACCCCGGCCGGCAGCACCAAGGCGCGCGAATTCATCTTCTGGGTGCGCGAGGACAACCCCGGCTCCACGGCGCGGCTGCTGTTCCTGTCGTCGGTCAACACCCACCAGGCCTACAACGACTTCGGCGGCGGGTCGCTCTACGGCTTCGGCAACACGGAAAAAGGCGATAGGGTCAGCTTCGACCGGCCCTACAGCGGCGGCACGGGCAAGTACGGCCGCTGGGAGGCGGTCGCCATCCCCTGGCTGGAAAGCAACGGCTACAAGGCGGAATACGCCACGACCTACGACCTGCAATTTCACCCCGATTTGCTGTCCCACTACGACGTGGTGATGATCGTCGGCCACAGCGAGTATTGGACGTGGGACGCGCGGCGGCAGGTGGAGCAGTTCGTCAACCACGGCGGCCGCTTCCTCAGCCTGGCCGGCAACGTCATGTGGTGGCAGGTTCGCTACGAGGACAACGGCCGGACGATGGTCGGCTACAAGAAGTGGAAAGACGACCCGGAGAAAGCAGCCAACCTCAGCACCGACAACCCCGGCGAATACCCCATCCTCGACAACCCGCTGGGCCTCACCGGCCTCTACTGGCCCTATGGCGGCTATCCGGGCAATAACGGCGACGGCTACTACGCCGTCCACACCAATCACTGGATCTTCGAGGGCACGGGCGTGAAAGAGAACCAGCTCATCGGCAAAGGACCGACGGCGGACAGCTCGATCCACGACAAGGAGTCGGACGGGATGCCCTTCAACTGCGACGCCGACGGGTCGAGCATCCTGGGCGCGCCGGGCAGCGCCGGCACGCCGGGCAACTTCACCGTCCTGGGGCTGACGACCGTCTACAGCAAGCAGCGAGACCTGGATGATTTCACGATGATGGGCCTCTACACGCGGCCGGGCGGCGGCGCGCTGTTCGCGGCGGGCACGACGGGCTGGGCCAGCGGGCTGGGCGACCCGGTCATCGACCGCATGACCCGCAACCTGCTCGACCGCTTCCTGGCCGGCAACGTGCCCGCCGAGCCGGACAATCCCGACGCCGACTACTTCATCTACAACCGCTTCAACTGCTACGACGTCAATCGCGGCCGCTTCGCCTCAACCTCGTGGCAAGACGACATCGCGCGCAACAACTTCGTCGAGTGGCAGGGCAACGCGACCGGCCGGCTGACGCTCGCCTGCGGCTACAGCGGGTCGGGGCTGGAGTTCAAGCCGGGCGGCGGCACGTCGACCACGCGCTACACGCTGGCCGTGCGGCCCAATTGGGCCACGACGAACACGCTCTACAGCCACTTCTATCTGAAACTCGATGGGCTGGGGCTGGCCGACGGCAAGGTGTTCAACCTGGCCGAACAGTCGGCCGACGACCGCCACACGACGCCGGCGGCGGCGATGGTCTTGCAGGTGCGGCGCTCGGGCAACGCCTATCAGATGCGCTACCAGCCGGCCGACGCCGACATGGCCTGGGTGGTCGTGCCCGGCGACCGCTTCTTCCTGGTGGAGACGGGCTGGAACCGCAACACCGGCCGCGTCGGCCTGTGGATCGACGGGGTGGGCTACGACGAACCGGCCAATCTCTCGTCGATGCCCGCCCTCAACCGCTTCGACCTGGGCGTCATGCGGCCGACGGGCGGCGTGGGCGGGGCCTACTGCCTCGACGAACTCATCCTCGACGGCAAGCGTTTCGGCGGGCCGGACGAACCAACGCCCACCGCCACAGCCGAAGCCACAGCGACCAACACGCCGACGACCACGGCCACGCCGACAATCACCGCCACGCCGACGACCACCGCCACGCCGTCCCCCACACCGACCGGCACGTGGTCGTCACCGACACCGACGAACACCGCGACGCCGACGACCACCGCGACGGCCACCCGGCCGGGCGACCCGACGGCGACCGCCACGGCGACGGGCGTCATTCCCACACCCGGCCCCGACGCGACGCGGCTCTATCTGCCGTTCGTCACCGGCAACTGACATCCCCGACCCGGAGGCCGAGTTTTTCGCATAACTCGGCCTCCGGGCCGGCCGGCTTACCTCTCCTTCGCGGCTGAGGCGTCCATCGCCGGCCCGCGCTCCGGTTCGGCCGCGCCCGCGCTGCCGCCCAGGGCCACGTCATCGAGGAAGAAGTTGCTGTTGGCCGAGCCGTCCGTCGTCACCACGAACGCCAGAGTCACGCTCTGGCCGGCATACGTCGACAGATCGACCGTGCCCCGTACCCAGCCGGAGGTGCTGGCATCGACGCACAAGTCGTGGCTTACCCGGACCTGACCGTTCACTTGTACAGATCCGAAATCGTAGCCGCAATCATCTGTTGAGCCAATCCAGTAATAGTAGCTGAGCACCGTCCGGCCCGGCTGAATGGTCACTTTTTGGCTGAGGCTGGAAGTTTCGTCATCCAGCCCGCCCAGCCATGCGGCCCAGACGCCACTGTGGGCGGAGAGAGTATTCGACTGAAAATCGTTAACGATGAGGGCGTAGCCGTTGGACGAATACTCCGACCAGCCCTTCCCCGGCCCCTGCTCGAAGTCGCCGTTGACCAGCGGCTGGGCCGGCGGCACGTAGGGCATGTCGGCGATCAGCGGGATGAAGAACGCTTGGGTCAGCACCGGGGGATTGGTATAGGCCCTGATCCAGTCGATGTAGCGCGAGACGCGCGTATAGACGCCGGGAAAATCCGGCAGCGCGCAGCCGATGCCGAAGCTGACGATGCCCGCCTGCTGCCAGTTGGGGCCATCGGCGACCACCAGCGGCCCGCCGCTGTCGCCCTGGCACGAATCCTTGCCCCCCTGCGGCAGCCCGGCGCAAAGCATATTATCGGTCAGATTGTCATAGGCGTTTTGGCAATCGGCATTGGCGATGATGGGCACCACGACCTCGTGCAGCCGCGCCGGGAAATCCTGCCCGTTCGACGAGCGGTTGCCCCAGCCGGTGACGGTGGCATCGACGCCGACCAACGCGCCGATGGAGGCCGGCGGCAGCGTGCTATAGGCGATGGGCAGCGCGTCGGCGCGGCGCGCCCGCTCGGCGATGGGCTGGGCCAGCTTCAGCAGGGCGATGTCGTTGTCCTTGGTCACATCGCTCCAGCCCGGATGGACGACGATCTGGCTGAGGGCCACGCGCACCGCGCCGGCATCGACCGTCACCAGATCGTGGATGCCGGCCACAACGTCGAGGCTGTTCGTGTTGGCCGTGTCCACGCAATGGGCGGCCGTCAATACCCAGCGCTCACCGATGAGCGCGCCGCCGCAAAATTGGCCGTTCCCCGGATCGACGCCCTTGCTGACCAGCGCCACCTGCCACGGCCACTCGCCGGGGTCGGCCTCCTGCCCGCCGACGATGGTCGGCACGTCCGGCTCGGCTCGCGCGCCGGCCGCCATCAGGGCCGTCACCGCCGCCAACAAAATCATCAGGGCCATCGCCCGCGCCGCCATGAATCGAGTCCTGCTCCTGTTCATTTGTGCTCCTTGGCCGGGGAGGTTCTTGCCCGGCTATCGACAAGTTGTCTGGAAGAAACGCCTCTGTCGCCGGCAGCACGCTCCCCCCCTCTATCGCCTGCGCCGCGACCGGAAGTCAACCGTATTATAGTGAGCGATTTTTAATGTTGCCAACGCTGGGGGGGCGCTGATGGATGAATCCATCGGCTGCTATACCAGACGTGTTCAAAACACGTAGCCGGCGGCCGGCCCGCACCGCCGACGGCTCGGCCAACCGGGTTTCAACCGGTTTTGCTTACCAGCCGCGGGTTTGAACCCGCGCCGATAGGACAACGCGCTGCGCTGCACCCAGTATGCGATAGTCCTAGAGTGGCCCCGGCTCCTCAATCATCGGCCGCACCCGTAGCGCCGAAATCTTATCCGGCGGAAAGCTGCCCCACAATTATCGACCACGCCCGTAGCGCCGGATAAGAATCCGGCGCCACGTTGCAGATGAGGGATGGGTTGCGCGCCCCGTCCCTCATGCAATCCTCACCCCACCATTACACATTTTTTACGATTTGATCGCACACTATGATCACGCCCGAACAAACGGGAATGGGCAAGAGTGGCCGGCCGGGTTCCTTCACCCCCAACCGCCCCCCGGCCGGCCGTTCTTCGCCGAGAACCGAGCGATCAACTTTTTTTAAATTTTTGCGTAATGGAGACTGGGACGACATCCATCGACCCGCTTTCGGCAAGTGAGTTCCTATAGGGAGATATTATGAAACAACGATTATCCATTCTCATGATTTTGGCGGCGCTGATGGCGCTCCTGTTGGGCGGTTGCAGCCTGGGCGACAACGCCTCGGCCGTCCTGCCCGTCGTCGGCAACGTCGCCACCACCGTGGCCCAGACGCTGGAGCAACAGCTGCCCACCGTCGCCGCCCAGGCCGACGCCGTCGTGCAGGAAGTATCACAGACGCAGCCGACCGCCGAGGCCGTGCCCGCCGATCAGGCCCAGCCGCAACTGATCGAACCCGTGCCCGTGCCGCCCACCAGCCAGGAGCGGGCGCTCATCGACCTGTATAACCGCGTCAATCCCGGCGTCGTCACCGTCTACATGAGCACCGGCAGCGGCTCCGGCTTCATCATCGACGCCGACGGCTACATCGTCACCAACAACCACGTCATCGCCGAGGGCGGCCAGATCCACATCCTGTTCCACGACGGCGACGTGAAGACGGCCGAGCTGATCGGCGCCGACCCGCAAGGCGACATCGCCCTGCTGAAGGTTGACGCCGCCCCCGGCGAATTGACCGCCCTGCCGCTGGGCGACTCCAACGCCCTGGAAGTCGGCCAATCGGTCATCGCCATCGGCGCGCCGTTCGGCCTGCCCAACACACTGACCAGCGGCATCGTCAGCGGCCTGAGCCGGGCCATGCCGACCGAGCAATTGGGTCTGGGGGCCAACTATCAGACGCCCGACGTCATCCAGACCGACGCGGCCATCAACCCCGGCAACTCCGGCGGCCCGCTGTTGAACATGTCCGGCGAGGTCATCGGCGTCAACACGGCCATCGAATCGCCCGTGCGCGCCAATAGCGGCGTGGGCTTTGCCGTGCCGGCCAACGTGGTGCGCGTCATCATCAGCCAGTTGCGCGAGAACGGCGCGGTGAGCTACCCCTGGCTGGGCATCGCCGGCGGCACGCTGACCCCCGACGCGGCCGAAGAGCTGGGCCTGCCCCGCGAGACGCGCGGCGTGCTGGTCAGCGAAGTGACGGCCGGCGGCCCGGCGGAAGCGGCCGGACTGCGCCCCCTCGACCCGACGACCAACCGCGGGGCCGACATCATCGTCGGCATCGACAACGTGACCGTGACCGAGTTCGACGACCTGGTGGGCTACATCGTGCAGCAGGCGCAGGTCGGCCAAAACGTGACCCTGACCGTGCTGCGCGACGGGCAGCAGCAGACGCTCAATCTGACGCTGGGCGAGCGGCCGGCCACCCCGCCGCAGCAACAGCAGCAGCTGCCGCAGTTCCCGCAGATTCCTTAAAGATACCTTGACCGGCGCGGGCTAGCGACGCGCCGGGTTTCCTCCTCTGTTCTTCAACAGTATTGGGTAGTGAAAACCGGGTCTTCGCCGCCAAGCGGCGCGAGGGCCCGGTTTTATATCGGCCGCGTCCGGCCATGATAGCCAGGTTATGTTTGGCGCGGCCCAGAAGCCACGTCGCTCGGCGAGACGGTCGAAATCCCGCCGCCCCTTTTGAATAAACCGGCGTTGTCCTAAACGACGCAAGCCTATAACGGCTTTGACCAGCGAATCATTGTCGCCAGGCTGACGGGTGACAACCGTTCATACAGCCTGTTCGACGGGTTCGGCTCGGCCCCGGAGACGATCCAGGCCACGCGCGCGCCGCCCGCTGCCAGGCGGTTGAAGGCCTCGACGATGGCCGCCTCGGCCAGATGCATTCGCCGATGATCGGGATGGGTCGCCACAGGGTCGATCTCGGCCGTACAAAATTGCGTCTCCAGCCAGCCGTGGGCCACGGAAACCGGTTCGCCGCCCGGCGACAGCACGATGACGTGCAGGCGCGGATCGTAGTGCGGCGAGCGAGCCTTGCCGCGATACCAGTTCTCGTCAACGTAATCGTTATCGAAGGCCACACCCTCCAGCCGGGCGTAGGTCACATAATCACTGTACTCGCTCAGATCGGACAACCGGTAGCCGGGCGGAATCGAAATCGATGGTCGTGGTCGGCCAAGCTCGTAGCTGCGAAAATTCCCGACGGCGCGAACCTCGCGGAAGCCTCGCGCGCGCAGCATGTCCGCGCGCGGGTCATCGTCGGCGAAGCAGGTGACGGCGAGGTCCGGCCGTTCGCCGCTATAGCGCCGCTCCAGCCAGTCCAGCATAGGGCCTTCCACGTCGCGGCAGTCGGGCCGCACCTGCAGGTCCAGGTCGTCGTCGCCGTGCTCGGTGATGGTGAAGCCTGCCAGACGGCCATCACCATCGCGCCACAGGTGGACCATACGGCGGAACTCCTCCGGTGTACGATCCCACGAGGCGAAGCGCCAGTTTTCCAGTCTCGCAAAAGTCCAATTGAACGGCCGGTTGGTGCGGCCGTTCGTCTCGGCCAACAAATACCACATCTCGGTAAACTCGGCATCGCTATGGGTGTAGTCGTGGTCTGTGTAAGTAGTCATGGGAATTTAGGAATTCGGAATTGGCAATGACCAACATCTCTCCAGGGGTCATTACGGACAGGGCGTGTTCTGCCGCAACAGATTCATGATGGCGGCAATACCCTCGGCCCACTCCGGGTTGCCGGAGTAGATCGGCTCCATCCCGGCCAGGGTCGGCGTGGTGTAGAAGCGGCCGCCCGGCGTCAGGTAATCGACCTTCACCAGGGCCGTCACGAAGTCAATCGATTCCTGCTGCGAGGCGAAGGGCACGGCGCAGTCGAACGGGCAACCGGGCGTCACGCCATAACCAAACAGGTTGTTCTTGCGCGCCGCCACGGCGTTGGTGCCCCAGGCCGAATCCCAGGCGGCGTGGGCGGCGATGTAATAGGCGTTGACGTTTTGCGCCAGCCCGGCGTTGACGAACGATTGCCCCAGGCCGATGAGCGGGCTGCCGGGCACGGTGGCGGCGATGGCCGCGTCGAGTTGCGCCCCGCTGATGTCCACCGCGCCGTTGAGGTCGGTGTCGGTGGTGTAGGTGACGTCGGGGCAACGGTAGCCCGGCTCCTGGGCGGCGCGCGTGCGCAGCGCTTCCAGCCCGGCCGCGGCGGCCGTGCCGGCAATCGGCCCGCCGGTCACGAACACCTCGGCCCCCAGCGTGCCGGCCACGGGAATCCCCTCGGCCACCAGGGTGCGGGCGATGGGGCCGCCGGTGGCCGCCGCCACCGCCCCCGCCGTGCGGGCGATGGGCACGTTGGTCTGGGCCGCCTCCACGGCGGCGGTCAGCGCCACCTGCGCCCCCTCGACGGCCGCCGGGCCGCCGCTCTCGCGCAGCCAGCGGCCGATGGAGGAGCGGGTCTCCTGGGAACACCCGGCAACCAGGAGCGCTAGGATGATCAGGATAAACGGCGCCTTTTTCATGTCAGTATTTCCCTCCGGGATGATCGACCGAAACGTTAAGAAGCGTCCACAGATTTCACAGATTACACCGATTTTCCCTTTAATACTCTGTTACATTAATAATCTCCAGAAGAGCGCTCCGCAGATCACCCCGATGTCTTCTTAAATCTGTGTAATCTGTGTAATCTGTGGATTATATTTCTTTGGTAACAGTGTACTCCGTACACTGTTACATTAATAATCTCCAGAAGAGCGCTCCGCAGATCACGCCGATGTCTTCTTAAATCTGTGTAATCTGTGTAATCTGTGGATTATATTTCTTTGGTAACAGTGTACTCCGTACACTGTTACATTAATAATCTCCAGAAGAGCGCTCCGCAGATCACGCCGATGTCTTCTTAAATCTGTGTAATCTGTGTAATCTGTGGATTATATTTCTTTGGTAACAGTGCACTCAACCTGGAAAGGTTGAGCTACCGTTTTACCCACAAACGGCTAGGCATTCACGATCTCCCCACCATTGACGTGGATCACCTGCCCGGTAATGTAGGACGAATCGGCGTTGGAGGCCAGAAAGACGTAGGCCGGGGCGACCTCTTCCGGCTGGCCGGGCCGCCCCATCGGCGTGTCGGCCCCAAATTCGTCCACCTTGTCGGCGTCAAACGTGCTGGGGATGAGCGGCGTCCAGATGGGGCCGGGGGCCACGCCGTTGACGCGGATGCCCGTCTTGCGCTGCGCCAGCTGCACGGCCAGCGAGCGGGTGAAGGCCACGATGGCCCCCTTGGTGGCCGAATAATCGACCAGGTGGGGGCTGCCGCGATAGGCGGTGACGGACGTGGTGTTGATGATGGCGTCGCCGTCGCCCAGATGTTGCAGCGCGGCGTGGGTCATGTAGTGATAGGCGAAGATGTTGGTGCGAAAGGTCCGTTCCCACTGCTCGTCGGAGATGTCCTCGTAGCGCGCCGTGGGGTGCTGCTCGGCGGCGTTGTTGACCAACACGTTCAGCCCGCCCAACTCGCGCACCGTGCGGCCGACGGCGGCGCGGCAAAAGGACGCGTCGCCGACGTCGCCATCCATCAGGATGCAGCGTCGCCCCTCGGCCTTCACCAACTTCTGCGTCTCCTGGGCGTCGTCGTGCTCTTTCAGGTAGACGACGGCGATGTCGGCCCCCTCGCGGGCGAACAGCAGGGCCACGGCGCGGCCGATGCCGCTATCGCCGCCGGTGATCAGGGCCACCTTGCCCGCCAGCTTGCCCGCCGGTTTATAGTCGGGGGCCTCGAACTGCGGCTCCGGTTGCATGGGGGCCGCGCGGCCGGGTTGTTGCTTTTGTGTCTGCGGAGGAATATCTGGGGGTTGGGGTTGTTTTTGGGTCATGCCCCTACTGTAAAATGGCCGTGTAAGATCAAGATTAACGGCCTTGTCCGGCGAAGCATTTCGCCTGACGTCGAACAAACAGGCTCCCGGAAGAGCCGGGAGCCTGTTGACTAAGCGTGAGCCAATGGGGGTGAACCCAATCGGGTTAACGCACTTCGACGTTCATGAACTGACCACTGGCGTTGGTGCCGATGATGCGTATCCGGGTGTTCGTATGCGGGTTCATGACGCCCGCCGTCGGTGTTTCCGGATTCCAATACTGGTTGTTGTCGTTAAAGATCCGCACACCCCGTTGCGCGCGGTGATAGGACGGCATACTGTTGCGATGCAGCGTGATGGCGTCCGTGCGCTCGTTGAAGAAGGGCGAATCATACGACTGCACCCGCGGCCGCCACGGCACACCGTCGGCGCGATACATCGTCTTCGGGTGGGCGTCGATGGGCAGGATCAGCCCCTCGCCGGGATGCTGGCTGGTGTTGTTATCCCCCTGCGAACCGTCCCAGTAGCTGATCAGCAAGCCGTCCTGATAGGGGAAGCGCTCGACCCAGTTCTGCAGGTTGGGGTTGTCCAGGAAGCCGAAGTTGTAGGCGCCGTCGCGCAGACTTTCATCGAAGCCCCAGTACTGGCGGAACTCGGCCACGTAGGCGTTAAAGTAGGTCGAACTTTCCTGACCGGAAGTCACGCGGAAGCCACCCTCGGCCGGATCAAACGTCCAGCCCGCGTCGCTCTCCGCGCCATCAACCGGCGAGCCGGTGACGGCGATCTCGTCAACCATGAAGCCCGGCTCGACCGCGGCCACGTCGGTCCAATAGCGGAAGCCCAACAACGTGGGGCCGGTGTAGCCGGAGAGATCGGCCGTCAGCTCGACCCAATCGCCGCCGGAGCTGCCGGTGATGCCGTGGCCGAAGTTCTGACCATTGGGGTCGTCGTCGGTCGACAGATTGGTCTCCAGACTCGTCCACGTCGCGCCGCCGTCGTCGGAGGCGATCACGTAGGCGTAGTCCCAATCCTGTTCGATCTGATAGCGCACTTGCGCCGTCAGCGACGCGCCGGCCGGCAAGTCGAACTCGCGGTACATGAGGTTGTCCAGGTCATTGCCCTGGCCGCTATAGTAGAAGTAATCTCCGGCGTAGGGCGCGCCCAGATCGACGGTCACATCTTTGTCGGGCAGGACGACGAACAGGGCCTGGGCGCGGTTGGTTGTCGTCTCGGCCGGGCCGAGGCGATGCATCGACCGCCGGCCGGCGAAGGCCACGTCGT
>WBZU01003211.1_pt1 | contig 10865 bp, 11 predicted proteins | sample 5204311 | NCBI WGS metagenome assembly WBZU01 (sample SAMN12344359, study PRJNA552823) | activated sludge metagenome | biome: Activated sludge suspended growth; feature: Nitrification reactor; material: Wastewater; isolation source: activated sludge from nitrification reactor of wastewater... | reverse complement strand
CGACGTGGGCCGGCTCGAGGTCGGCCAGCCGCTCGGCGATCAGGTCGGCGAGCGGCGCCGCGGCGCCGGGGCGGCGGAGGTCCGGCGCCGCGGACGGCGCCCGGGCCGGGGACGCGGGCGACCGGCTCACGGCCTGCCGGCCTCCTCGCCGGGTTCCTGCATGTGCCGGGCGAGCCACAGCCCCTGCGCGACGGCGAACAGCAGGACGAGCCCGATCCCGCCCCACACCTTGAAGTTCACCCAGGTGTCGGTCGGGAAGTGGAAGGCGACGTACCAGTTGGCGATCGCCATCGCTCCGAAGAAGCCGACCCACGACCAGGTGACGGTCGACCAGACCGGCGCGGGCAGCGTCACGTCGCGCAGCAGCCCCGCGATCAGGTCGCGGCCGAACGCGAGCTTGCCCGTCGCGAGGATCGCGCCGAACAGCGCGTAGAGCACGGTGGGCTTCCACTTGATGAACGTCTCGTCCTGCAGGAAGAGCGTCGCGCCGCCGAACACGACGATGATCGCGAACGAGAGCCAGTGGACCGCCGACAGCTTGCGCCGCCAGGCGAACCAGGCGATCTGCGCGACCGAGGCGGCGATCGCGACCGCGGTGGCTGCGTAGATGCCCTGCCACTTGTACGCGGCGAAGAACAGGATCAGCGGAAAGTAGTCGGCGATGAGCTGCATCGGGCGGCGACGGCGGCCGGGCGGCGGGGAGGGGGCCGCCGGGCGAATCCGCCATTATAGCCCGGACGGTGGGGCAGGGCCGGGCCCGCCCTTGTCCCCCGCGACGGCGACCCGGGCGGCGGCGGCGCGCCCGAGCAGGCGGGCGAGGCGCGCGCGGTCGAACGAGGGGCCCGGGTCGGTCTTGCGCCCCGGCGCGACGTCGCTGTGGCCGGCGACGTCCGCGATCGGCCAGCGCGCCGCGAGCCGGCGGACGACCTGGGCGAGCCGCGCGTACTGCCGCGCCGTGTACGGCCGCTCGTCGGTCCCCTCGAGCTCGATGCCGATCGAGTAGTCGTTGCAGCGCTCGCGCCCGCGCCACTGCGACGTCCCGGCGTGCCATGCGCGATCGCCGGCCGCGACGAACTGGACCATCGCCCCGTCGCGGCGGATCAGGAAATGGGCGGACACGCGCAGGTCCGCGATCGCGCGGAAGGACGGGTGCGCGGCCGGGTCGAGCCGGTTGGTGAAGAGCCGAGCGATCGCGTCGCCGCCGAAGCGGCCGGGCGGCAGCGAGATGCCGTGCACGACGACGAGGGTGACGGCGACGCCCGCGGGGCGCGCGTCGGCGTTCGGCGAGCGCACGCGCCGGGCGCCGGCGAGCCAGCCGAGCCGGTCGAACCCGCCGGCCGGGCGTAGCGGCGGTTTCGGTCGGCGCTTCACCGCGCGCGCTCCCCGCCCGGGTTCCCGCGCGCGGCCCGCCGATGCGACAATCCGGCCGTGGAGCTCGCATACGGACTGCCCGCGCTCGTCGCGCTCATCGTCGGCCTCGTCGCGGTGCGCCGCGTCATCGCCCGGCGCAAGCGCAGCCTGCAGGCGTACACGCGCACTCGCGACGAGCGGCTCCGCAAGTCGAAGCCGAAGGATCGCCGCACCTCGCGCGCCGAGATGCGCGCGCACGACCACCCGACGACGGTGATCGACTCGATCCGGAAGCGGTCCCGCGACGACGGCGCCGGCCGGAAGTGAGCCGCCGCGCGAACGCGCGGCCCCGCCGGCCCCCGTTCGGCGCGCGCGGCCACGCTACCTGATCCCCAGCCGCTCCATCCGGTAGCGCATGGCGCGAAACGTGATGCCGAGGAGCTTCGCGGCGGCCGTGCGGTTGAACCGCGTCTTCTCGAGCGCCTCGTTGATCGCCTGGCGCTCGACGCGGTCGAGGTAGTCCTGCAGCGGCCATTTCTCGCCGGGCGGGATGGCCGCGTCGCCCTCTTCCTCGTAGGGCGTCAGGTGCAGGTCGGCCGCGGTGATCCGCTGCGGATCGGCAGCGAGCGACAGCCCCCGCTCGAGGATGTTCTCGAGCTCGCGCACGTTGCCGGGGAAGGGGTAGCGCTGCAGCGCGGCCAGCGCGTCCGGCTCGAGCTTCGCCGGCGCGCCGCGCGCGAGCCGGGCGAGGATCGCGGTCGCGATGCCCGGGATGTCCTCCTCCATCTCGCGCAGCGGCGGCATCGCGAGCTCGATCACGTGCAGCCGGTAGAAGAGGTCCTGCCGGAACGCGCCCGACTCGACCAGCGCGGGGAGCTTCTTGTGCGTCGCGCTGATGATCCGGACGTCGACCGGCTCCTCCTGCGTCGAGCCGACCTTGCGCACCTTCTTCTCCTGGATCGCGCGGAGCAGCTTCACCTGCATCGCCAGTGGCAGGTCCGCGACCTCGTCCAGGAACAGCGTCCCGCCGTTCGCGGCCTGGAAGAACCCGTCGCGGTCGGCGTCCGCGCCGGTGAACGCGCCCTTGCGGTAGCCGAAGAACTCGCTCTCCATCAGCTGCTCGGGGATCGCGCCGCAGTTGACCGCGATGAACGGCTGGGTCGCGCGCGGGCCGCCGTGGTGGATCATCCGGGCGGCGAGCTCCTTGCCGCTGCCCGACTCGCCGTTGACGAACACCGGCGCCTGGCTCTTCGCCAGCCGCTCGATCAGCCCGCGGACGTGCTCGATCGCCGCCGACTCGCCGAGCAGCTGGCTCGCGGCCGCGGTCCCCGGCGCCGGCTTGTCGGGCACCTTGAGCGCCTGCTTGACGAGCGCGCGCAGCTGCTCGAGGGCGACCGGCTTCGCGAGGTAGTCGAACGCGCCGGCCTTGAGCGCCGCGACGGCGTTCTCGGCGCTGCCGAACGCGGTGATCACCGCGACCGGCACGTCGAGGCCGTGCTGGTTGATGTGCTCGACGACGCGCAGGCCCTCGCCGTCGGGCAGGCGCATGTCGGTGAGGCACAGGTCGAAGCTGTCCTTGTCGAGGCGGGCGATCGCCTCGGCCACCGTCGAGGCGCGCTCGACGTCGAGCCCCATGCGCGACAGCGTGAGCTCGAGGAGCTCGAGGAGGTCGGGCTCGTCGTCGACGACGAGCACCTTCGGTTGGGCGCGGACTTTTCGGGACAAGGGGTCCTCCCGTCTTCGGGGTTCAGGCCTGCGGCAGCGGCGGCGCGGCCTCGACCGTCGAGGCTCGCTTCAGGGTCATCCGGAACTGCGCGCCGGGGCTCCTGGTCAGGAGCTCGAGCGTGGCGCCGTTCGCGTCGGCGAGCTCGCGCGCGATGTAGAGCCCGAGGCCGGTGCCCCCCGGGCGCGTCGTGAAGAACGGCTCGAAGATCTGCGCGCGGAGCTCCGCGGGGACGCCCGGGCCGTCGTCGGCGAGCTCGAAGATCACCGCGTCGCCCATGTAGCCCGCGCGCGCCGCGATGCGCACGCTGGCCTCCTTCTTCTGGCAGTGCTGCCAGGCGTTGCGCACGAGGTTCCAGAGGATCTGGTTCAGGTGGCCGCGGTCGAAGATCACGGCGAGGTCGCCGGGAAGCGCGAGCGCGACGCTCGCGGGCGGGATGTTCTCGGCCTGGACGATCTCGTCGACGAGCGCGCGCAGGAACTCGGCGAGCGGGATCGACTCGGGTTGCTGGCGGTCGCGGCGGTTGAGCTGCAGCACCTCGCCGACGATCCGGTCGATGCGCTTGCTGTTGTTGCGGATCATCGCGAGGAGCCGCTGACCCTCCGGCGCCACGGCGCCGTCCTCCTCGAGCAGCTGCGCCGCCTGGTTGATCGCCGAGAGCGGATTGCGCACCTCGTGGGCGATCGACGCGGTGAGCCGCCCCATCGCCGCGAGCTTCATCTGCTGCGCCTCGGTCTGCGCGCGCCCGAGGTCCTCGAGGTAGATCAGCGTTCCGCCGTTCAGCCCCGAACCGATGCGCACGAGGCGCACGCGCAGCAGGCGCTGGGTGACCTCGACCCGGAACGGCGGGAGCCCGATCGTGAAGTCGTCCTGCCAGCGGCGCCAGTAGTCGTGCAGCGTCGAGCTGAACTCGGCGAGCCGCATCCCGCCGCGCATGCGCCCGAAGCCGCCGAGCAGGCGCGTCACCTGCGCGTTGTGGCCGCGCACGACGCCGTTCAGGTCGACGACCAGCACGCCGTCCTGCATGTCCTGGATGATGAGCCGGTTGACCTGCTCGAGGTTCGCGACGTCGATGCCGCGCTGCGCCGCGAGGTCCTCGGACGCCTTCGTGTAGCGCCCGAGCGCGACGGCGATCCCGACGGTCGCGAAGTAGCCGAAGCCGACGATGCCGGTCTGCACGATCTGCGCGCCGCCGATCGTCCCCTCGATCGCCCGCCACGCGTCGAGCCCCAGAAGCACCGCCGAAGCGAGCGCGGCGTGGAAGAACGCGGTCTGCGTGCGCAGCAACCATCCGGACGCCGCGAGCTGCGGGAACAGCAGGATCGGGATCGGCGCGACCGCGTTGCCGCCCGCGATGATCACGAGCGACAGGAAGAAGATGTCGCCCGCGAGCAGCGCGAGCGCGAGGTGCGGCAGCGCGAGCGGCAGCCGCTCGAGCTGCACCCACGCGAAGGCGGCGAGCCCGAACAGGAAGTAGAGCGCGGCGCCCGTGATGAACGCGTTGGGCGCGATCGCCGCGACGCCCTTCAGGTCGACGAACAGCGCGATGCCGAGCAGCGCCGCGCCGCAGACCGCGCGGTAGAGGCCGATGATCCACAGGATCCGCCGGCCCGAGTCGGTCATCGACGCGGGCAGCGGGGGCGGCTCGAACGGCGGGATCGCCGGCGCGGGATCGGGCATGGTCGTCAGGAGTCGGGCAGGCATCCGGGCTCGCGGCATCGGTAGCCGTCGCGCGCCTTGACGGCGTCCGACTTCGGCAGGAAGACGCCGCAGCCCGCGCAGCGGACCATCGGGCCGGCCGCGCCGTGCGCGGCGTCGCGCTCGCGCCGCTTCTTCGCCTGCGCGGCGCCGAGGAGGCGGATGGCGAACAGCGCGACGAACGCGACGACGATCCAGAAGACGAGCTTGCCCATGGCGCTCCGCGTCAGAGTATCTTGCCCGGGTTGAGGATGCCTGCCGGATCGAGCGCCGCCTTGATCCTGCGCATGATCGCGAGCTCGCCCGGCGCCTTGGTGCGGGCGAGCTCGGCGCGCTTCAGTTGCCCGATGCCGTGCTCGGCCGAGATCGATCCGCCGCGCGCGGCGACGAGGTCGTGGACGATCCTCTGGGCGCGCTCGAGGTTCTCCGGCGCGACGAACGCCTCGTCGGCGGTCCCGGCCGGCGCCGACAGGTTGTAGTGCAGGTTGCCGTCGCCCAGGTGCCCGAACACCACGAAGCGCACGCCCGGGAACGCGGCGCCGAGCGCCCCGCGCGCCTCGTCGAGGAAGCCGGGGATCGACGACACCGGCAGCGAGATGTCGTGCTTGAGGTTCGGGCCCTCGCGCCGCTGCCCCTCCGAGATGTTCTCGCGCGCGTCCCACAGCGCCGCGGCCTGCGCGCCCGAGCGCGCGACCGTCGCGTCGCTCGCGATGCCGCGCTCGAGCGCCGCCCCGAGCATCGCCAGGACGCGGTCGGCGAGCGCTGGATCCTCCGCGCTGTCGTGGGCCTGGACGAGCGCGTACCACGGGTGGCCGGGCAGCGGGTCGGGCGTCCCGGGATGGTGCTTGCGCGAGAGGCCGAGCGCGAGCTCGCTCATCAGCTCGAAACCGACGAGCCGGTCGCCCAGCGCCGCCTTCGCGTGCCGGAGCAGCGCGACGGCGTCGGCGACGCTCGCGAGCGCGGCGAGCGACGTCACCCGCGTGCGCGGCGCTGCGAAGAGCTTGAGCACCGCGGCCGTCACGATGCCGAGCGTGCCCTCGGCGCCGATGAACAGCTGCTTCAGGTCGTAGCCGGTGTTGTCCTTGCGCAGCGACCGGGCGAGGTCGAGCACGCTCCCGTCGGCGAGCACCACCTCGACGCCCAGCACGAGCTCGCGAGCGTTGCCGTAGCGCAGCACCGCGGTGCCGCCCGCGTTCGTCGAGAGATTGCCGCCGATCGTGCACGAGCCCTCGGAGGCGAGCGACAGCGGGAACGCGAGTCCCGCGCCAGCCGCGGCCGCCTGAACGCCGGCGAGCGTCACGCCGGCCTCGGCGGTGAGCGTCGCGTTGTCGGCGTCCACGGCGCGGATGCGGTTCATGCGCGCGAGCGAGAGCACGACCTCGTCGCCGGTCGGATGCGGCGTCGCGCCGCCGCACAGGCCGGTGTTGCCGCCCTGCGGGACGACGGGCGCGCGGGCCTCCGCGCACGCCGCGACGACGGCCGCCACCTCCGCCGTCGACGCGGGACGCACGACGGCACGCGCGGCGCCGCGGTAGCGGCCGCGCCAGTCGACGAGGTACGGGGCGGCATCCGCCGCGGCGGTCAGGACGTGGCCGCTGCCGACGACGGACGCGAGCCGCGCGAGCAAGGTTGCGCCGGAGTCCGGCATGGGCGAGCATATTAGCCGAATCCCCCGCGACGACCCTACCGCCGCCTGCCGGAGCCGCGATGACCACGCCGACGAACGACCAGGACGCCCCGGGCGCCTACCCGACCCCCCAGCAGGCGCTCGAGTTCATGCAGAAGATGTGGAACCCGTTCGGCGTCCCGATGCCGGGGTTCGGCATGCCCGGCATGCCCGGAACGGGGGCCGCGCCGCCCGCCGCGCCCGCAGGCCTGCCCGGCCTGCCCGCGGGCATGCCGTTCCCGAATCCGGCGATGATGTTCGCGGCGCTCGATCCCGCCGAGGTCGAGCGCAAGATCGGCGAGCTGCGCGTCGTCGAGAACTGGCTCGCGATGAGCCTCTCGATGATGCAGATGAGCATCAAGACGCTCGAGCTGCAGAAGGCCTCGCTCGAGGCGTTGCGCGGCGCCTCGAGCCCCGCGCCGGCGGGCGAGGGCAAGCGGGCGTCCTCGCGCGGCGGGGGACGGTAGCGATGGCGATCACGCTCTACTACGGCTCGGGGTCCCCCTACGCGTGGCGCGTCCAGCTGGCGCTCGAGGCGAAGCGTCTGCCCTACGAGCGGCGGCTGCTGTCGTTCTCCGCGGGCGACACCCGCAAGCCCGAGTTCGTCCGGCTCAATCCGCGCCACCGCGTCCCGACGATCGTCGACGACGGCTTCGTGCTCTACGAGTCGAACGCGATCGTCGAGTACCTCGACGAGGTGTACGCGTCGCAGGGGACGAGGCTCTTCCCCGGCGATGCGCGGACGCGCGCGACCGTGCGCCGGATCGTGAGCGAGGTCGACGGCTACACGAGCGAGGCGGCCGACGCGCTGATCGAGGAGCTGCTCTACGCGAAGCCGGAGGCGCGCGACGCCGCGAAGCTCGAGCGGGCGAGGGCGGCCCTCGCCGAGGAGTTCGCGTTCCTGACGCGCTACCTCGAGGGCGACTTCCTCGCGGGGCCGCTGTCGGCGGCCGACTTCGCGCTCTACCCGTACGTCAAGTTCATGGACCGCTGCCGCCAGCGCGTGCCGACGTTCGACGCCGCCTCGCTCCTCCCGCCCGCGCTCGCCGCGTGGAAGGCCCGGATCGAGGCGCTGCCCTGGGTCGCCGGGACGTACCCGCCGCACTGGCGCGAGGCCTGACGCGAGAAGGACCACGACGATGAAGCTCACGACCACCGCATTCCGCGACGGCGGTGCGATTCCGCCCGAGTTCGCGTTCGGCAAGCCCGACCCGGCGAGCCATGTCGCGCTCTCGGCGAACCGCAATCCCGACCTCGCGTGGAGCGGGGCGCCGGCCGGCACGAAGTCGTTCGCGCTGCTGTGCGTCGATCCCGACGTGCCGTCGCGGGGCGACGACGTGAACCAGGAGGGCCGGGTCGTCCCGGCGACGCTCCCGCGCGTCGACTTCTTTCACTGGGTGCTCGTCGACCTCCCGCCGTCGACGGCGTCGATCGCGCGCGGCGAGCACGCGGACGGCGTCGTGCCCCGCGGCAAGCACGGACCGGCGGCGAAGCACGGTGCGCGCCACGGCATCAACGACTACACGGGCTGGTTCGCGGGCGACTCGGCGATGGCGGGCGACTATCACGGCTACGACGGGCCGTGCCCGCCGTGGAACGACGCGATCGTCCACCGCTACGTGTTCACCGTCTACGCGCTCGACGTGCCGCGCCTCGCGGTCGACGGCCGGTTCGGCGGCGCGGACGCGCGCCGCGCGATGGCGGGGCACGTGCTCGCGCAAGCCTCGGTCACCGGGCGCTACGCGCTCAATCCTTCGGTGCGCGTGGAGCCGTAGGAAGCGCGAAGCCGGCCGCACCGGTCCGCCAGAGCAGGAACGCGAGGAGGTCGGCGGTCTCGTCGACGGTCTGGTCGAGCGTCGCGTCGAGGCCGTGCCCGCCGGCGAAGTCGGTGCGCAGGAGCACCGGGGCGCCGCTGCCGCCAGGCTTCAGCGCGATCGCCTGCAGCCGCGCCGCCATCTTGCCCGGGTCCCAGGGCAGCACGCGCGGGTCGTTGTAGCCGGCGGTAAACAGCACGGCCGGATACGCGACGCCGTCGGCGGCGTTGGCGTAGGGGCTCATCGCGACGAGCGCGCGGAAGCCTTCGGGCGTCGCGACGCTGCCGAACTCCTCGACGTTCGCCGGGCCGGTCGCGGCCAACTCGCCGCGGACCGCGTCGTGGAAGCCAACTTCGCTGACGACGGCGCGGAACAGCGCCGGGCGCGCGATCATCGCATCGACCACCGTGAGTCCGCCGGCGCTGCCGCCGCGGATCGCGATGCGCCCGCTCGACGCGTAGCCGGCCTTCGCGAGGCGCTCGGCGCACGCGACGAGGTCGAGCCAGCTGTTGCGCTTCGCCGCCTTCTGCCCGGCGAGGTGCCAGTCGCGCCCGTGCTCGCCGCCGCCACGGACGTGCGCGACCGCATAGACGCCGCCGCGGTCGAACCATGCCCTGAGGGAGGGCCGGAACGAGGGCTCGATCGCGATGCCGTAGGCGCCGTACGCCTCGACGATCGCCGGCGCGGTCCCGTCGCGGGCCGACTTGCGCGGCGCGACGATCGTGAGCGGCACGAGCGTGCCGTCGTGGCTCGCGACGCGCTCGTGCGTCACCGCGAGGTCGCCGAGCGACACCGGCGAGCGCGGCAGAAGCGGCGTGCGCGTCACGGCGCCGGTCGCCGGCGCGATCGCGAAGTAGCCGGGCGGCTCGGTCCAGCCCGCGAGGCGCACCAGCGCGCCCGCGTGCAGCGGGTCGACGACGAGGTCCGACACCGCGCCGGCGAACGGCAACCGGATCGCGGTCGCGCGCGCGACGCCCGCGTGCTTCGGGAGCGCCGCGGGCGCGGGCTTGCCCCGCGTGCGACGCGCGGGCGCGCTCTTCGCGACCTTCACGTTGAACTCGAGGCGCGCGATCCGCGCGAGACCGACGTCGCGCTCGTGCACGTAGAGCGCGTCCTTCGCGACGCCGAAGCCCGCCAGGATCGCGTCGCCCTCGGGCATCACGGTCTCGGCGTCCGCGAGCCGGTAGGCTCCCTCCGATCGCAGCGACCAGCGGGCGAGGCGGTAGCGCGGCGCGCCCTCGTTCGTGCGCAGGTAGAGCCACTCGCCGCGCAGGTCGACGTCCTCGACGCCCTGCGAGCGGTCGACGACCTTGCGCCAGGGCGTCTGCGGCCCGCGCACCGACGCGAGCGGCGCCGCGAACACGGTGACCTCGCGCGCCACGCCGTGGCGCACCACCGCGAGGGCCCACGACGACACCGGCGAGGCGACGATCGTCGGCGTGTCGTCGGCGCCGATCGGCAGGCCCGCGCCGACCGTGCGGCCGGCCACCGGCACGTCCGCCGCAGCCACCCGGCCGGCGGAGAATTCGCGCATCCAGGCTGCGGCGTCGCGGTATTTGTCGGCCGGGTCGGCGTCGGGCGCGGTCTCGCGCGCCTGCAGGTACCAGAGCACGGCCGAGTCGAAGCGCCACGCCGCGAAGCCGAAGTCCGCGCGCGGGATCGGCGCGCCGACCTCCGCGCCCGAGTCGACGTCGATCACGCGGAGCGTCGACGACTCGCTGCCGGCGAGCGAGACGGCGACGGCGACGAGCTTCCCGTTCGGCGAGGGCGCGTAGTAGTCGATCGCCGCCGCTTCGGCCGGCGTGCGCCAGCGCGCCGGATCGACGGCGACGCGCTCCGGGCCGTCGAGGCCGTTGCGCACGACGAGCCGGAACGACTGCTCGCCCGCCTCGCGCTTCAGCGCGAAGAGGCGCTCGCCCCCGCGCCGCACGTCCTGGACGCTGGCGTTCGCCGACAGGAGCGAGGCGATCTCGCCGCGCAACGCCGCACGGCCCGGCAGCGCCGCGAGGACCGAGCGCGCGTATGCGTCCTGCGCCTCGAACCACTCGCGTGTCGCGGGCGACCCGGTGTCCTCGAGCCAGCGGTAGGAATCGACGACGAGTTCCCCGTGGAAGGACTCGACGACCGCGTCGACCGGCGTTTCCGGCGGCGCGAGATCGAACGCGCCCGCTAGCGTCGCCGCCGCCGCGAGCAGGAACGCGGCCGCCGTGCGCACCGGCCTTGCGCGGCGCGGGCTGCCGACCGCGCGCGGGTGCCTCATCCGAGCCAGCGCTCGCGCCGCGCGACCGCGTCGGGCGTCGCCGCCTCGTCGAGCGCGAGCCAGACGGTGTCCTCCGGCGCCGCCGCGAGCTCGAGCGTCGTCTCGACGAGCTCGTCGCGACGGAACGCGTGCACCGCGACGCGGTCGCCGGGGCGGCCGTCGCGCGCGTACGCGTCGAGCCGCTCGGCCGACGCCCGGAGGCCGTCGAGCGCGACCAGCACGTCGCCGGCGGCGAGGCCCGCGGCGCGCGCGGCGCCGCCTGTGAACACGTGCTGGAGCTTGAGCTCGGGCGTCCAGGTCGCGCCGAGCGAGGTCCGCGGAGCGTCTCCCTCGCCGCGCTTGCCCCCCCGGTCC
>WBZU01003210.1_pt1 | contig 10866 bp, 2 predicted proteins | sample 5204311 | NCBI WGS metagenome assembly WBZU01 (sample SAMN12344359, study PRJNA552823) | activated sludge metagenome | biome: Activated sludge suspended growth; feature: Nitrification reactor; material: Wastewater; isolation source: activated sludge from nitrification reactor of wastewater treatment... | reverse complement strand
CACCTCGACGATCGCGCCGACGACGAAGCCGCCGTCCTCCTGGTCGAGCCGCGTCGTCGTCAGCACGATCACGTTCTGGCCCGCGACCTTCCAGGTCCCGATAAACGTGCCGTCGGGCAGCGCCTCGATCGGGCCGGTGAGCGAGCCGTCGTCCATGCCGTCATCGTCGTCGTCCTCCGAACCGGCCATGTCGACCTCGATCTTCGTCGCGAGGATCACGCCGCCGTCGCCGGGCGTCCCCTTCACCTCGACCATCGCACCGACGACGAGCGGTCCTTCCTCCTGGTCGATGATCGTCGCATCGGTCGACTTCACCGACTTGCCGCCGATCGTCCAGTCGCCGACGAAGCCCGACGCCGGCATCGCCGTCACCGTGCCCTTGAGCTCCAGCGGCTTGGTGCCGGGCGGGGGCGGGGCAGGCGGGTCGCCGCTCGGGGGCGGAGTTCCCTCCGACGCCTGGACGTCGATCTTCGTCGCGAGCAGCACGCCGCCTTCGCCGATCGTCCCCTTCGCCTCGACCGTCGCGCCCATCACGAGCGCGCCGTCGCTCTGGTCGATGACGGTGTCGGCCGTGCTCCGCACCGCCTTGCCGCCGATCGTCCAGTCGCCGACGAAGCCGCTGGCGGGCATGGTGGTTACCGTGCCCTTGACCTCGACGAGGCCGTCCTTCGCGGCCGCGAACGGGGCCAACAGGCACGCGGCGAGGGCCATGACGGCGAGCGCGGCGTGCTTCGGGGTCATACGCATGTGGGTCTCCCAAGGGGGCGCGGCTGGCGAGCGCCAAACGCGCTCGACACGGTCAGCCGGGCTTCTGCACGGAAAACAGCGGCCGCGTGCGAAATATTCCCACTCGACTTATGACAATGTCAAGTCGGCGGCCGACGGACGGCGGAGTGTGCCCCGGCGCGCCCGTTCCCCATCGGATGCTCGGGATCGCCGGAAAATACGGCCCCCAACCGAGAGAGTGAGCACTTCCTTTGTCTTGCGAGCGGAGCAATGGGACAACGATGACGATGCGACTGGAGTCAGACCCCGGCGCGACCCGCCCCAACGCCGCGCCCCCGCCGTAACGCTCGTGTGACGCCCCTCCCCGTAGCGTGGTTTTCGGCGCGAGCGCTTCACGGCACCGCGCATCGCACGGACGAGCGGACGACACGGGGGTCATCACATGGGCAACGCGAGCGCAGGCACCTACATTCCCGGCAGGCCGATGGAGCGCGCCTCGAAGGCCGCGAGGCGCGCACTGGCCTCGGCTGGACTGGCGATCCTCGGGGCCCTCGCCGCCTTCGCGCCGGACGCGTCGCATGCGCAGGGCGGCACTCCGCTCGCCGGCGCGACGCAGGTGACGGCGGGCGACCGCCACGCGTGCGCGCTTCTCTCGACGGGCGGCGTCAAGTGCTGGGGCAACAACGACTTCGGCAAGCTCGGCGACGGCACCACGACCCCGTCGAGCTTCGCGGTCGACGTGCAGGGTGTCGCGAACGCGGTCGACGTCGCCGCCGGCAGCGATTACGGCTGCGCCGTCACCGACACCGGCGGCGTCAAGTGCTGGGGTCTGGAACCGCAGTTCAACGCCGGGTCCGGAAGCGCGAGCGAGGTTCGCGGGCTGTACGAGGTGTCGGGCCTCGGCGGCATGACGGCGCACAAGGTCGCGGCCGGCACCCTCCACGCGTGCGCGATCGTCGACACCGCGACGGACACCGGGGCGATCTATTGCTGGGGCAACAACGAGTACGGCCAGCTGGGCAACGGCACCCCCTCGAGCAGCGAGAACCTTCCCGTTCGGGCCGGCGTGCTGATCGACGCGACCGCGATCGCCGCCGGCAAGTGGCACACCTGCGCGATCGTGGCGGGTGCGGTCAAGTGCTGGGGCAGCGGCGAACTCGGGCAACTCGGCGACGGCGTCGGCGGCAGCGGCGTCCTGTCGGCGACGCCGGTCGAGGTCCCGCTAGGCAGTCCCGCCACGTCGATCGCCGCGGGCGGCAACCACACGTGCGCGTTGCTCGCGAGCGGCGAGGTCGCGTGCTGGGGCTGGAACTACTACGGACAGATCGGGGCGCTTCCCCTCGGGCCGGACACTGTGCTCGGCCCGACGAGCGTGCCGGTGTCCGGCGCGACCGCGATCGGCGCTGGCGGCAGCGGCAGTTGCGCCGTCATCGGCGACGGCACCGTTCGGTGCTGGGGCTCTTCGAACTTCAATCCCTCCGGCGCAGAGGTGCCGACGACGGTGCCCGGCCTGACGAACGCCGCCAGCGTGGCTGTCGGCGATGAACACCGATGCGCTCTGGTCGGCGACGGCGTGCAGTGCTGGGGCGACAACGAATGGGGCCAGCTCGGCAACGGCTACACCAACTCCGCGAGTTCGCCGGTCGACGTCGTCGGCATCGCGAACGCGGTCGACATCGCAGCCGGCGGCAGCCACACCTGCGCTGCGCTTGCGCTGCCCGGCGGCGTCGAAACGGTCAAGTGCTGGGGCGCGAACAACGTGGGGCAGCTCGGCGATGGCTCGACCAGCGCATCGAGCGTTCCGGTCGGCGTCTACGACTTCGGCGCCACGCAGGTCGCCGCGGGAGATTCCCACACGTGCGCGCTGAGGAACAACGGCAACGTCGCGTGCTGGGGCAACAACATCTGGGGCCAGCTCGGCCACCCCCCCAGCTACGACGTGCCCGGCCTCCTCGACCCGAAGAAGCCCGTGGACGTCCCGTTCACCTCCGGCGCGATCCAGGTCGTCGCCGGGGTCGGTCACTCGTGCGCGCTGATGGGCGACAAGACCGTCAAGTGCTGGGGCTGGAACCGCTTCGGACAGCTCGGGCTCGGCGACACCCTCGACCGCGATACGCCTGTCGTGGTCCCGGGCCTCGCCGGTGTCGACGAGATCGCAGCGGGGATGGCGCACACCTGTGCCCGCATCGGTGGCAGCGTCAAGTGCTGGGGAGCCAACTTCTCCGGCCAGCTCGGCAACGGCGGCCAGATGGACGTCAACCCGAGTCCGCTGGACGTCTCGGGGCTCACGGACGCCGCCCAGATCACGGCGGGGTCCTACCACACGTGCGCACGCCTTGGCGACGGCAACGCGCGCTGCTGGGGCGGGATGGCCCTCGGCAATGGCGCCGTCACCAGTTCGAAGGTCCCGGTCGCGGTCAGCCTCTCCGGCATCCTGCAGATCACCGCGGGCGGTGGCCACACCTGCGCGCGCGTGAGCGGCGACACGGTGAAGTGCTGGGGGTACAACGGTTCGGGTCAGCTCGGCAATGACGGGGCCGTCGGCGACTCGGAGCTGCCGGTCGACGTCGTCGGCCTCGTCGGTGTCGCGAAGCTTTCCGCCGGACGCACGCACACCTGCGCGATCACGAGCGGCCTCGGCGTGGTGAAGTGCTGGGGCAGCGGCAAGCAAGGGGAGCTCGGCAACGGCCAGACGGGTATCGACGGCCAGCCGGCGGCCGTGCTGCTGGCGTCGCCCCGCGCGATGACCACGACCTCGCTCTCGGCCAACCCGGGCGCGAGCGCCTACGGGCAGCCGGTGACGCTGACCGCGACCGTGTTCAACGGCAACTCGCCGAGCGGCGTCGTCGCGTTCTCCGCGAACGGAAGCCCCGTTGCGGGATGCGAGAGCGTCGCGCTGGCCGGCGTCCAGGCGCAGTGCGTCGTCAGCACACTCCCCTCCGGCACGAACGCGCTCGCCGCCACCTACGGAGGCGACGCCGCGAACCTCGGGAGCACGGGCACGCTGTCCTACGACGTCACCAGGATGGCCGTGAACCTCGCCATCACCGGGCACGCGCCCGATCCGTCGGACGTGCTCGCGCCGGTCACGGTGACCGTGGCGCTCGCGATCGTCCCGCCCGGCAGCGGCACCCCAACGGGCACGGTCCTGGTCAACGGCGGCGGCGGCAGTTGCACGATCACGCTGCCCGCCGCGTCGTGCGCGTTGACGCCGACCGTCGTTGGCACCGTCAACATCGGCGCGCAATACGGCGGCGACGCGAACTTCGCACCGGCAGGCGCCGCCGCGGCGCCCCACACGACGACGGCCCTCGCGCAGTCGATCACCTTCCCCGCGATCCCCGACCTCGCGCTCGGCAACGCACCGTTCATCGTCTCCGCCACGGCGAGCTCCGGCCTGACGGTCGCGTTCGCGAGCACGACGCCCGCCGTCTGCACCATGAGCGGCAACACGGTCACGCTCGTCGCCGCGGGGCTGTGCACGATCACGGCCGACCAGGCGGGCAATGCGACCTACGCGGCGGCGCCGCAAGCGATCCAATCGTTCTCGGTCGGCAGGACCAACGCGGTGCTCGTACTCTCGTCGAGCGCGAATCCGTCGACGTCCGGACAGGCCGTCACGTTCACGCTCGGCGCGAGCGGGATCGTGGGCACGCCCACCGGCACGGTGACGTTCTCCGACGGCGGCACTCCGCTTTGCAGTTCCGTCGCGCTCGACGCCGGCGGCTCGGCGTCCTGCACGACGTCGGCGCTCGCCGGCGGCGCGCACGCGATCGCAGCCGACTACAGCGGCGATGCCACGAAGTACCTGCCGGGCACCGCGACGCTCGGCCAGAGCGTGACGGTGGCAGGACCGCCCGCGGCCTACGCGATCGCCGACGTCGACTACCCGGCGGCGAGCGAGACCGAGGTGCGCGCGCTCACCGACAACGGGCAACTCGTCGGTCTTGCCACGTTGGCCGGCGTCCCGACGCCGTTCGCCTACGCGTCGGGCGCCTACGCGCCGCTGCCGGGAGGAAGCGGCTACGCCGAAGTCTCGCCCTGGGGCATCGCGGGCGGCGGCACCATCGTCGGCGGCGCGTCCGACTCGTCCGCTTCGCCTACGGCCGGCAACGGCTTCACGCTGACGGGGAGCACGTATTCGCTGCTCGCGCGTTTCGGCTGGCCGGTGACCGAGGTGCGCGGCGTCAATGCCGCGGGCACGCTCGTCGGCTACGCGTTCGACCCGGGCGCGTCGACGTCGATCGCGTTCCTCTACGACCCGGCGACGACGACGTACACCGACATCGCAATCGCGGCGCCGGGATGGCGCAAGATCGCGCACGCGATCAACGCGGCCGGCCAGGTCGTCGGCAGCGTCGACGACGGCACGACGGCGCAGGGCTTCCTGCGCGAAGCGAACGGGACGGTCACCCCGTTCCAGGTGAGCGGCCTCCCGACTTATGCGCGAGGCATCAACGACGCCGGTGTCATTGCCGGGTACGTGATCTCGGGCGGCGTCGCGCAGGGCTTCGTCGGGAATGCGGCCAGCGGCTACGAGATGCTCGTCGTGCCGGGCGCCGTCGAGACGGTCGCGCAGGCGATCAACAACGCGGGCCAGGTGGCGGGCTACTGGGTCGACGGCTCGGGCAGGCGGCACGGCTTCATCGCCACGCCCGGCCAGTTGCCCGTGGGCACGACGACCGAAGGCGGATTCCGATTCGACGTCGCGGTCGTCGGTGGCCAGCCTGTGTTCATCGATCCGGCGGTCGCGGTCGGCTACGACTACGCGATCGGTGCCGGCGATCCGCTGTTCGTGGCGGTGCGCCTGCCGATCGGCTTCGGCGACAACCAGTACACGGTGACCGCCAACGGCGTCGCCATGGTGGTCGCGGGCGGCGAGATGCACGACCTGCGTGCGCACAACGCCCCGGCGGGGGTGGCCGCGTTCCGCGTCACCGGCATCGAGACGTCCGCCTACGTCGATCCGGACGACCCGCGCGGGTTCCCGACCGAGGTGACGTTCGCGGCGTCGGGTCGGTTCACCGGCACGCAGACGCCGATCGTGGTCGACGCGCCGTGGCCGTCGGCGATGACCGTCTCCGCCACGCCCAACCCGGCGCGTGCGGGACAGTGGATCGCGTACACCGCGACCGTGACGAGCCCCGGCGGAACGCCCACCGGCAGCGTCGCGTTCTCGGAGGGCCGGCGCACGCTGTGCACCGCCGTGCTGTCCGCGGGCGTCGCACAGTGCAGCGGGCCGCCGCTCTCGATCGGCGACCATGCGGTCGTCGCGCGCTACGCCGGGAACGCGGAGTACACGGCGGCGACGCAGACGCTCACCGTGTCGGTCCGGACGCCCGGTGGAAAATCCGCGCAGTCGATCACGTTCGCGCCGCTGCCCGATCGCACGACGGGCGATCCGCCGTTCACCGTGAGCGCCACGGCGAGCTCCGGCCTGCCGGTGGCGTTCACGAGCGCGACGCCGTTCATCTGCAAGGTGAACGGCAACGTGGTGACGCTCACCAGGGTCGGCGGGGTGTGCCTGGTCATCGCGATGCAGGGCGGGAACGCGAGCTACTTGCCCGCGTTGCCGGCGCCGCGCGCGTTCCTCGTCAGGAGGAACCGCGGGTGAGCGCGCGCTGACGACGTCGGAGAAGGCGTCGGGCTGAAGCCCGACCCACAGGGCGCGATCTTCGTGGGTCGGGCTGAAGCCCGACCCACAACAGGCGGCGCTCGTGGGTCGGACTTCAGGCAAACGCAGTTCGATCGATGCGAAGCGAAAGGCGTCGGGCTGAAGCCCGACCCACAAGGCGCGATCTTCGTGGGTCGGTTACTGAAGCCCGACCCACAGGGCGCGATCTTCGTGGGTCGGACTTCAGTCCGACGCTCTTCCAGCATCCTGCGAAGGGCCTCTCCTGCATGCCGCGAAGCGTTCTCCGGCGCGATTTTCGTGGGTCGGACTTCAGGCAAACGGAGTTCGATCGATGCGAAGCGAAAGGCGTCGGGCTGAAGCCCGACCCACAAGGCGCGATCTTCGTGGGTCGGACTGAAGCCGGACCCACAGGGCGCGATCTTCGTGGGTCGGACTTCAGTCCGACGCTCTTCCAGCATCCTGCGAAGGGCCTCTCCTGCATGCCGCGAAGCGTTCTCCGGGCACGTCGCTGATGCCGGGTATCGTCAATCGCCGCGGGACAGCGAGGCGCGTGTCGCAGGTCGCGGGCGATCGCCGGCCGGGTTCACCCCGTGAACGGGCGACGCGCCGCGGTTTCGCCGCTTCGAGCACAATGGTCGCCGTGATGCACTCGGTTCGACGCAAGGGAAGTTCGGTCACGCCCGCCTCCGGCCGCCTGCTCCTTCGCGCCGCAGGCCGTTTCGAATCGCCCGGAGGCGCCGGGAGCGATCTCGAGCCTAAGGACGCGCTGTTGCTGGCGTATCTGGCGCTGGAGGGTCCGACGCCGCGGGGCCGGCTGGCGAGCTTGCTGTGGCCTGAGGTGGAGGAAGAGCGGGCGCGGGGCAACCTGCGGCAGCGGCTGCTGCGGCTCAAGCGCGCGACGGGGCTGGAGCTGGTCGAAGGCGGCGTGCGCGCGCAGCTGGTGGCCGGCGTCGAGCACGACCTCGACGGCACGCACGAGCTGCTGCAGGCGCTCGAGCCGGAGCAGGCGGGCGGTCTGGACGAGTGGCTGGAGCGGCAGCGCGAACGGCGGCGGCGCGGGCGCGCCGAGGAGCTGGCCGGGCAGGCCGCGCAGGCGGAAGGGCGGGGGGATCTCGCAGTTGCGCTCGAGCACGCGCATGCCGGGATCGACCTGGAGCCGGTAAGCGAAGAGGCGCATCGGCGCGTGATGCGTCTGCACTATCTGGCCGGGGATGCGGCGGCGGCGCTGGCGGCGTACGACCGCTGCGTGCTCGCGCTGCGCTCCGAGCTGGGCGTGGCGCCGGGTGCGGAGACCAAACGGCTGCGCAGCCAGATCGAGCAGGCCGTGCCGCCGGCGTCGGTGCCGGTGCGCGGCATTCCCGTCACGGTGCTGCGGCCGCCGCGGCTGATCGGCCGCGACGCCGAGTGGGCGGCGCTGCAGGCGGCGTGGACCGCGCGCGACGCGGCGTTCGTGCTGGGCGAGGCCGGTCTGGGCAAGACCCGGCTCCTGAGCGACTTCGCGCGGGCGCATCCCGGTGTCGTCACCGTGTCGGTGCGACCCGGCGACGAGCGTGTCGTTTACGCGGTGGCCACGCGGGTGCTGCGGCAGGTTCCGCGCGAGCGCCTCGCTGCACTCGACGCCGCCGTGCGCAGGGAGCTGGCGCGGCTGCTGCCGGAACTGGGCGAGGCCGAGCCGATCCGGTCGGAGGCCGAGCGTTCGCGCTTCTACAACGCCATCGGCGCCGTGCTGCAGGTGGCAGGCGGCGGCATCGCCGGCGTGGTGGTCGACGACCTGCACTTCGCCGACGACGCCAGCGTCGAGCTGATCCAGTACCTCGTGGGTGATCGGCAGGCCGGCTGGGCCTTCGCGGGACGGCCGGCCGAACTCGGGACCGCGGCGCGCGCGCTGCTCGAGGCGCTGCGCACCGCATCGCCGGCGGCGGTGATCGAGCTCGCGCCGCTGACGCAGTCGCAGCTTCAGGAGCTGGTGGCCTCGCTCGGCATCGACGGCTTCGATGCCGCCGAGCGTGCCGCCGTCCTGCTGCGACAGACCGGCGGCAATCCGCTCTTCGCCCTCGAGGTCATCAAGGGCTGGCTGACGCAGCAGGATGTCGGCACGGGCGCGCATCTGCCGGCGGTGCCCGGCGTCGGCGCGCTGATCGCGCGGCGCATCGGTCACCTGTCGCAGGACGCGGTGCGCCTCGCGCGCTGCGCGGCCATCGCAGGGCAGGACTTCAGCGCCGAGCTGGCCGCGCACGTGCTCGGCGTGCGTCCGCTCGACCTGGCCGACGCCTGGACCGAGCTCGAAACCGCGCAAGTCTTCAAGGACGGCGCTTTCGCCCACGACCTCATCCACGAGGCCGCGCGCGCCTCCGTGCCTGGACCGATCGCCCGCCAGTTGCATCGGGAAGTGGCCGCTTACCTGACCGGCTGCGACGCGCCCCCGGGTCGTCTGGCCGCCCACTGGTTGGCGGCCGGACGGCAGCGTGAGGCCCTGGCGGCCCTGATGAGCGCCGCGGAGTCGGCCCGACGCCAGACCTTGCGCCTGGCCGAGGCGACACGACTCTACGAAAGCGCCGCCGAGGTGGCCGAGCAGTTGGGCGACCAGCTGGCGACGTTCGATGCGCTGCGCGCGCTGGTGGAAGCGTGGATCCTGCTCGACCGCAACCGGCTGGACGATGCGATCATCGCCCGCCTCGAGTCGCACGCGAAGACACCCCATCAGCAGGCGCAGGCCCTGCGACTGCACGGACACATCCTGGGGCTTTGCGGCCGATACCCGGATTCGATCGCCGTCGCGCAACGAGCCGCCGACCTGGCCCGTGCCGCGGGCGACGAGTTACTGGCTGTCGAGGCGACGTCGGACGCAGCGGCCGCCGCGTCGCAGATCGGCGACGCCCAGCGCGCCGTGCGCTTGCTGCGGCCCTTGCTGCCCTGGACGCTGGAGCACGGCAGCGACGAGGTGCAGATCAACGTGCTGGGTCATCTCGCCGTATCCCTGGACAACATCGACCACCAGACCGAGGCGCAGTCGATGCATCGTCGCGCCATCCAGGCTGCGATGCGCGCAAGAAATTTCGATCAGGCCGTCAGCGCATGGGGCAACCTGTCCATCAGCCTGATCGACGTTGGCAAGCCGCGCGCGGCGCGGGAGGCGATCGCGCAGGCCCGAAACGTCGGCACGGCCTACGATGCCCTGGCAGGCACTTCGTTCCCGCTCAACCTGTTCGACGGGGCGGCCGCGACGGCGCTGCGCAGGTACCGCGAGGCGCTCGCTGCCCTGGACGCAGCTCTCGCGGACCTCGGCTTTCACCGCCTTGGAGCGGCCTCGGTGCGGCTGCATCGCGCCTGCCTGTGGATCCACCTCGGCCAGTTCGCGCGCGCGCAACGCGAGCTCGCCGTGTCGCGTTCCGAGCCGCCGGAGCCCGAATGGCTCCAGGCGCGACGGCAGCAGTTGCTCGGTCGCCTCGCGTGGTGGACCGGGCGCCAGGCCGACGCTGCGAATCACTGGCGAAAGGCGATGGACCACGCTCCGACGAAGGAGCGCGCCGTGCTCGCGGCGATGATCGCGCTCGACCATGCGCAGGCGCAGCCGGCCGATGCGGCGGCGGCCATCGCTCGGGACGTTCTCGCCACGGCGGAGCGACTCGACCACTTCGGCAGCGCGCTCGCGGCGAGGATTCGGCTCGCAGGTTTTCACCTTCTGCAGGCCGACGTCGAGGCCGCGCTGGAAACGCTGGCGGAGGTGGAGAAGGCGCCGCCGGACGTCGAGCCGAACGACATGTACGGCGGAGAGCGGTGGCTCGTTGCCGTGCGGGTCCTGACCGCCGCCGGGCGAATGGACGATGCGCATCGCGTGCTCAGGGGCGCGGTCGAGGCGATCCGCCGCACGGCGAAGGACCACGTCCCGCCGGAGTTCCAGGACGCGTTCCTGAACCGCAACCCGGTCAATCGCGAGCTGCTGACACGGGCGACTCGTCTGAAGTAGCCCGCCGCTCCCGAGGGTTCGTCCGGATGCGGGTTCGCGTCCCGCCTTTGCACGTCTCCGGAGTCGACCTGCCCCCGGCGTCACCCGGTCGCGTCCGGGTGATGCGTACCGCGGTACATGTTCTCAGTGCATCCCGGCGTCATCCCGGGATCCCGGATCGGCGCTGACATGGACCTGCAAGGTTCTGCTCGGCGTCGCGGATCCGGCCCCGACCCCCGCTCTCCGCCACGCCCAACCCGGCGCGCGCGAGACAGTGGATCGCGTACACCGCGACCGTGACGAGCCCCGGCGGAACGCCCACCGGCAGCGTCGCGTTCTCGGAGGGCCGGCGCACGCTGTGCAAGGGCCGGCGCACGCTGTGCACCGCCGTGCTGTCCGCGGGCGTCGCACAGTGCAGCGGGCCGCCGCTCTCGATCGGCGACCATGCGGTCGTCGCGCGCTACGCCGGGAACGCGGAGTACGCGGCGGCGACGCAGACGCTCACCGTGTCGGTCCGCACGCCCGGCGGAAAATCCGCACAGACGATCACGTTCGCGCC
>WBZU01003204.1_pt1 | contig 10881 bp, 5 predicted proteins | sample 5204311 | NCBI WGS metagenome assembly WBZU01 (sample SAMN12344359, study PRJNA552823) | activated sludge metagenome | biome: Activated sludge suspended growth; feature: Nitrification reactor; material: Wastewater; isolation source: activated sludge from nitrification reactor of wastewater treatment... | reverse complement strand
GGTGGCGGGAACGCCCGATGGAAAAGTGGACCGGAAGGCCATGGCGATCGCCGCCGGCCAGCACGTGAAGATTGAGCCAGCGGTGGGAGAGCTGTCTTTTGCCATCAATGAGGACCAGACGCTGAGCGTGTCTGGCGCCTTTGAACTGGAGAAGGAATACCACGTGACCGTGGCGGCGGAAGTCGTGTCCGATGATGGCTTGAAACTTGGCGAGGCCGGTGACGAGACCGTGGTATTCAAACCCAACCCGCCCTACATCGCCGCGCCAGGTTTTGTGAACGCCCAGATGGCGTCTGGCAAAGGCGAGTTCGAATTCTCCGCAGCGAATGTGACGCAGGTGCGGATGCGCGCGAAGAAGATGAGCGGGCCGGAATTGCTGCAGGCGATCCAGGACTACGGGCCCTATCAGTCCCATCAGTGGGGGAATCGGGAGGAGCGCCGGAAGTTTGCGCCGAAGCCGCTGGATGAGTATCCCGGCACGGTGGTGTTCGATCGCACGTTTCCGGTGAATCTGCCGTTGGATCAAAGCACGTTGCAGCGCATTACGTGGGCCGAGGTGCTGGGGAAGGATGTCGCCGCTCCGTTGTTCATCGAACTTGCAGGAACGGCGATGCCTGGCGTGGAGGGCAAGGCGGTGATCGCGCAGACGCTGGTGGAGTTCACAGACATCGGCCTGTTTCACAAGAACGATTTCCAGACCAGCACCGTGCTGGCCGTGTCTCTGGGCACCGGCAAGCCGCTGCCCGGTGTGCGCGTGACCATGGTGGACGAACATCACCGCCTGGTCGGGCACGGTGACACAGATGCGAATGGAATGGTGGCGATGTCATCCAAAGAGCCTGCGTGGGTGCTGGCGGAGAGCGGCAGTGATGCGACGGCCATGCACGTGGACGGGTATGACACGCTGGTGCCGCTCTGGCATTTCAATCTGAATACGGCGTGGTCCTCTCCGTGGGAGAACAAGCGCCGGTCGTTCGTCTTTGCGGATCGTCCGCTGTTCCGGCCTGGGGAGACGGCGCACTTGAAGGCCTTTACGCGTCTGGCGGCTGGCGATGAACTGAAGCTGGATGCCAGCCCGCAGAAGGCTGTTTTGAAGGTGTTCGATCCGCGCGGGAAAGTGGTGGTGGAGCGTAGTGCCGCCTTTTCCGCCCAGGGATCCTGGTCCGATGATGTGCTGCTACCGCTGGCTCCGACCGGCTGGTATCGTGCTTCTTTGTTCTTCCCGGGGAAAGACGAAGACTCCGATGGATACGGCGCGGGTTCGCTGTCGATTCGCGTGGATGATTACCGCCCGAACACCTTCGAGGTGTCGCTGGATGGTGAGAAGGCAACGATCGCGGCGGATCGAATCAAAGTGCCGCTCACGGCGAACTATTACATGGGGAAGGCACTGAGTCAGGCGAAGGTCACGTGGAATGCTTTTCGCCAGGTCGTGTCGGACGTGCCGCAGCAATACGCTTCGTATCATTTCGGCGACGCGCCGCGATGGGCTCACTACGGGGAAGACCGCGATGCCGATGATGAAGATCGCCAGCATCGGGATGATCTGGAATGGAATGTCTCGGGTGAGAACTCGCTCGGCGCGGATGGCACGCTGACCATTGAGATGCCTGCGCCTCCCTCCGTGGAGAGCCCTCTGCCGCAGACGGTTCGCGTGGAGGCGGAGGTCACCGATATCAATGAGCAGACCATCGGTGCTTCGACGGAATTCAATCTGCCGGGACCGAAATTCATGCTTGGGCTCCGGTCGCCAGGATGGTTCGCCACGGCGGGGAAAGAGGCCAATGTCGAAGTGATTGCCATCACTCCGGATGGAGACGCCCACACCGCGGATGTTCCGGTGAAGGTTAAATTGGAGCACCAGGCGTTTCACGTGCTGAAGGTCCAGGCTGCGGGTGGTGCGGAGACCACCAAAAACCAGGTGGTGATGGAGGCGGAATTGGACACGGCTGCGGTGCTGCATGCTGCCACGCCCGAGCATCCCGCATCGCTAACGCTGCCGATCACGCCGAAACAGAGCGGTGCGTATTTCCTCACGGTTGAGGCCGAGGCAGACGGCAGGAAGGTATTCTCCCGGCTGCCGATCTGGGTGCTGGGCGGTTCGGAGTTTGGCTGGGCAATGGAGGAGGGGAATCAGATCGACTTGCAGGTGGACAAGCAGGAACTGAAGCCGGGGGACAAGGCCGTGATTGTGGTGAAGACGCCGATTTCCGGGACGGCACTGGTGACAGTGGAGCGGAACAAGATCGCGCGCAGCTTCCAGCAGGCCGTCTCACCCGATCAGCCGGTGATCGAACTGCCTGTCACCGCCGAGGATGCGCCGAACATTTTTGTATCCGTGATGGTATTCCGCGGAGCGCAGTCCAGTCCGCAATCGGTGAAGATGCCGGACTATCGGGTTGGCTACACTCAGTTGTTCGTCGGCGGGAATGCGAATGACCTCACGGTGGAGGTGAAGCCCGACCAGCCGGAAGTTCGTCCGGGTTCTCCGGCGGCAGTGACGGCGGTGGTGCGTGACTCTGAAGGCAAGGCCGTATCGGGAGCGGAGGTGACGGTGGCTGCTGTGGATGAAGGGGTCCTGAGCCTGATGTCCTACGAGACCCCGTCGCCGCAAGACTTCTTCAATGCACCGGCTGCACTGGCCGTGCGCACGCACACGAATTACAGCAGTGTGCTTACCGAGGACGCACAGGTCAGGGAGCGAGGGAACAAAGGTTATCTCGTTGGCGGCGGCGGAGATGAGTCGGACGCGAGCCTGCTCTCGCGCAAAAACTTCCTGGCGACGGCGCTGTGGATCGCCACGGCGATGACGGATGCGAGCGGAACCGTCAAAGCGAGCTTTACGGCTCCAGACAATCTCACGCGCTTCCGCTTGATGGTAGTGGCCAGCGAGGGGCCGCGTCGGTTCGGTTCCGCCGAGGGGCAGGTGGTGATCAACAAGCCGCTCATGGTGGAGCCGGCGCTGCCGCGTTTTGCGCGCATCGGAGACGAACTGCTCGTGAAGGCGATCGTGCACAATACGACCGATCAAGCCGGGGATGTGAAGGTGCGCCTGACGCTGGATGATCGCGCGGACTTCATTGCAGAAGAACGCGAGTTTGTTGCCGTAAGCCTGAATACGGGAGGTTCAAAGCCTGATGGCAAGACCTGGATCAAAACGGTTCCGCTGAAGGCGAAGGAGACCACGGCGGTGTCGTTCCCCGTGAAGTTTGCCCGCATCGGCACGGCGAAGTGGAAGTGGCAGGCCGAGATGGCGGCGTTGAATGATGCGACAGAGTCGAGCTTCGAGGTCGAGCACCCGATGCAGGAGAAGCGGGAGGTTCATTACTTCAATCTGGCTGGCAACAAGCTGCCGCCCAACGCCATCGCGGACGTGCATCCCACCGTGCTGGAAGGCGAGGGTGCCGTGCTGGTGACGCTGAGCAATTCACGCCTGGTGGAGGTGGCGGACGCTTTGCACTATGTGCTTCACTACCCCTACGGGTGCGTGGAGCAGACGACATCGGCCATGATGCCATGGCTGGCGCTCGGCGGATTCAGCGATCTGTTCCCGGAACTGGACAAGACGAAATCGAAAGCCGCGATCCAGCTGGGAGTGAATCGTCTGCTGGCCATGACAACGGATAGCGGCGGCCTCGCCTACTGGCCGGGTGGCAAGGACCCGCAGTTGTTTGCATCTGCTTACGGCGGGCTTGGTTTGTTGAAAGCGCGGGAGGCTGGTGCGTCGGTGCCGAAGGAGACGATTGATGAATTGCTCGAATGGCTGAGCAAGAATCTTCGCCACGTGGATGACGAACGTGACACGACGACGCTCGTGGACAATGCGCTGGCTCTTTACACTCTGGCAAAGGGCGGGCGACCTGAACCTGCTTTTGAAAACATGCTGTATCTTCGCCGGTCGAAGATGCCTGTCACAGGGCGCTTGTATCTGGCGCTGGCCATGTGCGTTAATAATGAGCCGGAAGCTCAAATCAGGACGCTGCTGGGGCTGCCGTCGAAGCCCGGCGAATCGGCTGTGTCTTTGTCCGATCCGGCGGGCTGGAGCTATTTCACAGGATCGAAGGTGAACAATGCGCTGCGCCTGCTGGCTTACGCGCATATCGGCGAGAAAGAGTCCGCGGCGTCGCTCGCGGAGAGTGTGATGGGGATTCGCAACGGCAGAGGCGAGTGGGGAAACACCTATACCAATGCGTGGATGCTGACTGCTCTTGCGGGCTACGAGCGCAGTCTAAAGCTGGACTCCGCGCCGCTCAGCGGCAGCGTGGAATGGGCCAAGGCGAAGCAATCGCTGGAACTGCCGAAACCTGGCTCCAGCGCGCGAGCTAGTTTTCCGCTGAGTGCGGAGGCGATCAAGGAGCCGATGAAGATCGGCATTCCCGCCGATCGCCGGGCTTTTGCACGGGTGGAGGCCAGGGCCTGGCCTCAGCTGGTGGATTTTGCGGGTGAGAATGCCGGGTATGGCATTACGCGTTCCTATGAAAAGCTGCTGCCGGATGGTAACACGCAGGACATCAATGATTTGCGTGTGGGTGACATGGTGATCGTCAGACTGACGGTTGACCTGCCAGCGGGAGGAGATCGTTATCTGGCTATTAATGACCCGCTGCCGGCTGTATTTGAAGCGATCAATCCCGAGTTCGACACGCAGAATGTGAGGCGGAATGCGGCGCCCGTCGGCGTGGAGGTCTGGTTCTGCGATTTCCGCGAATTGCGCACGGATCGCGCGCTGTTCTTCACGGACTATTGTCCTGGCAAAGGCAAGTTTGAACTCAACTACCTGGCGCGTGTGGTGGCAGAGGGGGATGTGATCGCTCCCAGTTCGAGCATTGAAGCCATGTATGAACCAACGAAGCACGGCTTGGGCGCCACACAACGGATCAAGACGCTGCCCAGCCTCTCGCCAGCCAAGGTGGCCGGCAAGTAGCGGTGCCCGTGATCAGTTCCACTCGTAGAGCTTCAGGCCCGGCACTTCCAACACCAGGCGGGTGCGATCTTTGAGTTCGTCTGGCAAGTAATCAGTCGGAGTCACCATGATGTGCCGGACACCTAGCTTGGCGGCGTAGCGTAGCGACCAGCCCATGGGCGCCTCATTTTCACGCTTTGGCACCAGCGCGTAGGGCACCTGTGAACCATAGAAGGCTCCGAGGTTTGCCGATTCGTCAATGTCCGGGATGACATTGAGGCGAACGCACGGCGAACTGATGATCGCCGTGATAGCGCTGTTGCCGGGGATCCACCAGTGACGATCCGTATGGGCGAAGAAGCCGATGCGGCCCCCTTTGACGATTTGCTGAACGCGTGTCAGTTCCGGCAAACCGAACGGGCGCGTATCGTTCAGAGCGAGGGAGTGATCGTAGCGCATGTCGATGGTCCCGATCAGCACGGCCAGGAGCATGAGTCCTGCACACGCGCCGCGCATCCACTTCGCCGGCGATGCGATGGCGGCGGCCAGAAGGCCCATGAATGCCAGAGGAAAGATGAGGACGGCATGTGCATAGTTCGTCAGGTGTCCACGTTCCCCCGTGGGCAGCAGGAACTCGTAGGCCGGGTAGCAGGAGAGCAATGCGGCGAGGCCCAGCCATCCCAAGGCGCGAAGGCGTTCGTCTTTGAGGGTAGTGGATCTCACGAGCCACACCAGTCCAGGCAGCAACACGAGCGCCATCGTGAGTCCGACGGGGATGTCGCGGACCATCAGCCTTTTTGCTCGTTCCACCCACTGAGCGGGGTCTTTGAGCACCAAAGAAGCATTGGCTGTTTTAGGCAGTCCGGCACCGCAGAGTTTCACAGCAACCCATCCGGCCATCATAACGGCCACGCCCGCCAGGCCCCAGCGCAGCATGCGGTAGTCACGACGGATCAGGCCGATGCCCGCGAGAGTTGCTGTGGCAATCGAAAGGCCGGCGACGTTGTGAGGCGCGCTGACGCCGGCGGCAAACAGAAGAACCAAGGCAAGATGGTCGTGCCGGCGAAGCCATGCAGCCAACGTGCCGAATACGAGTGCGGCTTCCATTTTGTAGGAGAACTGGTAGGTGGCGTTCCAGTGGACAAAAGGCTCCACGTCTTTTCCGATCATGCGGACAAGCTCGGTAAGCAGGGTGAGCGGTGGCCAGGACATGGCCAGCAGTCCGATCGCGGCTGCGGGCAAGGTTCGATATGGTGGCCACGAGGTAGCTGTCCGCAGGATGGCCGAGAGTCCGGTGATCATGACCAGGTGCAGGACCGGCGCAATGACTCTGGGCAGCGCATCCATCGCACTAAGCGCTCCCAGGCGGTGCACGGCGGTCGTCAGCCACACGGGACACCAGTGATACCAAATATCAGAATGAACGCCTGCGGCCTGTGTTTGGGCCCCCAGGACGCCGGCCCATTGGCTGGCTACTCCTGCGCGAGGTGCTTCTTGTGCCAGCAGCGCAAAATAGCTGAGATCGCGATTAGGCAGCACGAGTTGTCCGTTCGTGTCGGCGAGCGGCTGCACGAAAGCCATGATCGCGAGGCTGAATGCCCATGCGCCCGCCAGGGCGGCCCAGTCCACCCATGAGTTTGTTTCTGGCGCGGCTTCAACTGGACGCAGCAGGCGGAGCGTGCCGATGACGATGACAGGGACGAGCATATACTGGAATCTGCCGAGACTAATCGTCGCGGTGATGGCAGCGATGGCGATAAGGCCGATGGGAAGGGTGACCGCGAGAGAATCGATCGATACGGATCGGTGGAATCGACGGAACATCGCAAGACGTCCGATCAGATCGGCTGCCAGGAGCAAGGCGGAACCCGTCAGCGTGATGTGAAAGAGGGAACTGTGGATGGGAGAGGGATGCATCGGCAGACCCCGAAACACAGCACTTCAGGGGCTCTGCACAAGCGCCAGACTGGGTGAGGGTAGCTTGACTTGGATTTGCTGGCCCGATGGGCAGCAGCAGGCGATTTATAAAAATTATAGAAAAGCGATCAAATAATATTGACAGCTGTTATGGATTTTATAAACTATCCGCCGTCTGACCTCTGTGCCGGCGCTCCCGATCACTCTGTCAGATTCAAACAGACAACAGCCCAAACCCAAACAACACAATGAAAAATACTAAGCTCAACATCCGCAAACTCGCCACCTCCGGCTTCAGCCTCGTGGAAATGCTCGTCGTGATCGCCGTCATCGGCGTTATCGCTGCTATCGCCATCCCCCAGATGGGCAAAGTCAATGACAGCGCCAAAGACGCTGCCGCCAAGCGCAATGCCCAGAGCATCGCGTCCGTGGCTTCGGCTGCTCTGTCGGCTGGCTACAGCTTCAGCGGTGTCACCGATGCTTCCGGCATTTACAGCGCCGTGAACAATGGCGTGACGGTCACTGGCGGAGCCTTCTCCGGCAAGACCTTCAAGGTGCCGAATCTCCCGTCCGACCAGACCGACATCGATCGCGTGCTCGGCTACCTGGACTATGATGCTTCCACCGGCATCATCAGCTACGACGCTTCGGCTCAGCAATAAGCCAGTCTAGCGATCATCCTTCCGCCCCGGTAGCCCTGGCCTCGCCGGTAACTTTCGCGGGCCTCAGGATGACGCACAACATGTAGGGTCCGCCGGGGAGTTTTCCCCGGCGGACTTGTTTGGAGACAGAAGATTCCAGTTTTGGAAAACCCGCCCAGCAGCCCCACGTCGCATGAAATTGTTCTCTCCGCACAACGGTCGCCGCAGCGGCGCATTCAGCCTTGTCGAGGCGCTGATCACCATTGCCATTCTGGGGGTGATTTCGAGCCTGGTCGTGACCGTGGTGACCAATGCCTCCCGCGATGCCGCGCGAATGGTGGCACGGCAGCAGCAGGCCGCCATGCAAACGGCCGTTGCCGCATGGGTCAGCGCCCAGTCACGCGACACGGACCCGCTCAGTGCCACAGTCGGCCAGATGCGCAGCCTGGAGACCATTCGGGGGCTCTACAATGCCGCCACCACGACGAGCGCCCGCTTCAACAAGATCAAAGACTTCCTGGACGACAATACGGCGGATCATTTCCTCACCTACACCACGAGCACGGACAAGTTGAAGTCCGAGGCTCTCACCAACGCCAAACAATACTTGAGGCTCGATGACTGGAGTTCGGGCAGTTACCCGAAGGTCAGCCTCATCAACGAGTAACCCGCCATGAGAACCCACCACTTTCACCTCATCTCGCGCAGCCGCGCGGCCTTTTCCCTGGTCGAGCTTCTCGCCGTGGTTTCGATCATCGGCCTCATCACGTTCCTGGCCTTTCCCAAAGTGACGCAGATGCGCAGCGACGGGGAACGCAATCTCGCGATCGCGCGTGCCGAGGCGCTGAACATGGCCATGGCGAATTTGGTTCAGGTCCGCGGGCGTCTCACTGCGAACCAGGACTGGACGACCGGCGCCAATGACACGGGACGATATGACTTGGTCAAGCCTTACCTCGGCTTCGCTGAGTCGTCGTTAACCCTCTACATGCCCAGCGGATATGATGTCGATTTTCCAACCTCGCTCGAACCTCTCCAGAAAGTGACCCTGAAAGATCCCTCCGCCACCCGCATCTACTACTGATCGAAGCAGGCTGCACCCTTCACGCGGATGATCGAAACGATGTCCACATCCCTCCAGCCCCGCCGGCGCACCAAGGCCAGAAACTGCCTCGGTGCTTTTGGCTATTCACTGTCCGAATTGATATTGGTAATTTCAGGCCTTGGCGTGCTGGCAGGCGTGGCTATCAGCCAGTTTAGCGGCCTGAACAGCAGCGCACAGCGGGCGGGCGCTTTTGAGAAAATGGAGATGCTTAATCATGCGCTGGAAGCTTATGCGACATCCGTTGCCGAAATATCGTCGGCGCAGGTGCCGGTGCGAACGGATGGCGCGGACGAACAAATCGTGCTGCTCTATTTGCAGTTTCGAGACCCCTCACGTCCTACCGTGGGCGCTCCATACCTGGAGACAAGGTATCGCCCGCCGACATCTTCCAACTCCAGTGACTATCGCCTTCAATGGGCGGGAGGCATGTTCCGGCTGTTAGAACCGGGGCAGTCAGGCACTGGCCTGAAGGTGCCATTCGATGGCACTGACATGGGCACGCCCTACGCTTATCCACCCAACTTCCGCCCCCTGGGCCGCTAACAGGCTCCGCTGCGACATGAACTCCATCGCTCCAACGCCCCCATCGGCACCTGAAAATTTCGGTGAAGTCACTCATCCGGGCCGCCCGACTGTTCAGGGGCGCGAAGTCGGCATTCTGTCACTTGAGGGAGTAGCGCTGCAGAATGGACTGCTCCCGATACACCTCGCCCGCGAAACGTGTTCGCCCGAGGCTGAACAAGCGGTGCGCTTGCTGGGGCGAGTGCCCCGAGTTTCGGAGCCCTGGTTGCCTGTAGCCATGCTCGGTCCGCTGGTGGTCATGGCGCATCACTCGCCGCGCGCCAGCGACTTCTGGGGAATCCCGACGTGTTTCACTGTTCGGGTGCTGATCAGCCAGGACCAGTATCAAAAGACACGCCGGGAGTTGGTGCAGCGGTTTGGCATGAGCCCCATCGCTGCCGCGAATCCTCTGGAAGGTATCGTCGTCCCCAAGTTCGCCGATCTCGGCATGGACAAGACCTTTGACTGGCTGCTGGAGCACTACCCGTTCGATCCCAAAGACTCGGCCATGATTCGTGGCTTCTGCGATACTGCCCGGGAGAAGAAGGGAGTTTTGACCGTGGCGGATTACAATGGCGTGCAGCGAAATCTTGGGGTGGCGCTGCAACACATGATCAGCCATGGCCGCATGCTGTGCTACAACGCCAAGGAGGCCACACGGCAGGAGTTCTTCCCGCTGGCGCTGCTGGAGCGCCACAACGTCTATCCGCTCTACATCGGCAAACAGGTGATCTACTTGCTCAGCGAGCAGGCTGATTGCTATGCCTTTGAAGATGAGTGGCTCTCGCTAGGCAGCCAGTCGATCAAGATCATTCCCGTCCTGGCCGATGGCAGCGCCATCCGGGATGCTATCGGACGCGCGAACGCCGCGATGAGCGCGTCCTCGATGACATCGATCGATCCCGTTTCGACGCAGTCGGTGGTCGTCGATCAGAATGTAGTGGACATCCAGCCGGAAGACATGGCGCGGGTGAACCCTGCCAACCCAACCCACGAGCCCGAGGAACTGCTCAAATGGGCGCTGTTCACGGCGATTCGTTGCCGTGCGAGCGACTTGCACGTTGAGAAGTATTACAATCTGGCCCGCTTCCGTGCGCGCATCGACGGCAACATGAAGACCCTGCTGGCTGCGCCGGAGCAGCTGCTGAATCGCTTCGTCGCACTGATCAAGAATTACGCCGGCATGGGCCAGAGTCGCCAGGAGGCGCAGGATGGACGGTTCGCGCTGAGCGTGGGCCGCCGGCGCGTAGATGTTCGTGTCGCAGCAGTGCCGACCCGCCGTGAGTTCCAGAAGGTGATCATGCGCTTTCTCGACAAACAGGACGGTGTGCGCCGGCTTTCAGACTTCAATCTTGGTCAGCGGCAGATCGACATTCTTACCCGGACAATGACCCGCGACCAGGGGCTGGTCTTGATCACGGGACCCACAGGCTCAGGCAAAACCACCACGCTGTATGCTCTGCTCAACAGCGTGAACAACGAAGATGTGAACATTCAGACGATCGAAGACCCGATTGAGTATGAAATTGAGGGCATCAATCAGACCCAGACCAATCCGGTGCACGGCCTGGATTTCGCTCACGGATTGCGCGCCCTTCTGCGTGCGGACCCTGACATCATCCTGATTGGCGAGTCTCGTGACTCTGAAACGGCCAATGCGGCGGTGAACGCATCTCTGACCGGTCACCTGGTTCTCACCACGCTGCACGCAAACGACTCACTGCGCGCCGTCTCGCGTCTTCTCTCGATGGGCG
>WBZU01003201.1_pt1 | contig 10885 bp, 6 predicted proteins | sample 5204311 | NCBI WGS metagenome assembly WBZU01 (sample SAMN12344359, study PRJNA552823) | activated sludge metagenome | biome: Activated sludge suspended growth; feature: Nitrification reactor; material: Wastewater; isolation source: activated sludge from nitrification reactor of wastewater treatment... | reverse complement strand
GTTCCCTTTCGCCGGCTGGCGCGCCGGCTGGGCCCGCTTCAATCCGAGACATCGATGGAAGCCCTGCCAGACCAACTCGCCCAGGCTCAACGCGTGCGCCTGGCCATTGCCCGCATCGCCCCGCGTACGTTGTGGGAGAGCAACTGTTTTCCCCAGGCGCTGGCGGCCAAGTTCTGGTTGAAGAGACGCGGCATCCCCAGCACCCTCTATCTTGGCGTGGCGCTGAACAAGGCGGACGTCGCTGCACCGGACGCCCCCGGCATGGAGGCGCACGCCTGGCTGCGCTGCGGCCCGCTCGTCGTGACCGGCGCACGTGGCAGCGAACGCTTTACGGTGGTCGCGCGCTTCGGCGAAGGATCGTAGCGACGCCGCTGCCATTGCCGGCTCGTTTGCAGCGATGAACGTTGCCGGCAGACAGCGTTCTGCCTGCTATCGCCAATGTCATTCAACCCGTGACCACAAGACCATTGCTCGTTGACGCACCTTTTTGACGGCAGGCATGGCGCGTTGTATCGTCAGCACGGCGCGCCGGCAGTGAGCCGCAGCGAATCAGACCAGACACAAAATGGAACAACGTAGAATGCTTATCGTACGCAACTACACAACAGGCGATTGGCCGTCACTCTGGGCGATCCTGCAGCCCGTCTTCCGCGCCGGCGAGACCTACGCCTTTGACCCCGCCATCACCGAGGCGGAGGCGCAGCGCGTCTGGGTCGAAGTGCCAGCCGCGACCTACGTCGCGGTCGACGCGGCTGGCACGCTCCTCGGCACCTACTACATCAAGCCCAACCAGCCGGGGCTGGGCGCGCACGTCTGCAACTGTGGCTATATCGTCGCCGCCGCGGCGCGCGGGCAGGGCATCGCGTCGCGCCTGTGCGAGCACTCGCAGGACGAAGCGCGTCGCCTCGGCTTCCGCGCCATGCAGTTCAACCTGGTCGTCTCCACCAATACGGGCGCCGTGCGGCTGTGGCAGCAGCTTGGCTTCCCCATCGTCGGCACGCTGCCCGGCGCCTTCAACCATCCGCGCCTGGGATATGTGGACGCGTATGTGATGTACAAGCAACTGGTGGAGTAGCTTGGCTGACGGCGCCCCCATCAGCCTGGAGTGCAACGCCGCTTTGCGCGGGCAATAATCTATGAACGTCTGCTGTAATAGCTCTTGACTTTTGCTGCTGTTGTGGTTCAATCCCTGGCGAAGTGCTTTTGACCCGTGGCAAGTGTATTCTCGGCTTGCTCAATGGCAGCTTGCACGAAGGGATGAACCGAGCGAACTATGGCGACGATTCCGACGTTTGACCTGTTTGTCACCGAGGCGACTGACGGCTACACGGCGCAGGCCGCCTTTGGAGGTGGCGAACTCCCCGCACAGCCGTTTGTCTTGCCACTAGATCTGAGCGCTGTTTCTGATCGCCGCGGTGACATTGCGGAGTGGGTCGAGCAGGCTCGCATTATCCGCCGCTCGGCTGTCGGCGAGCAAGTACAGCAGGCGCGTATCCTCGGGACAGCCCTCTTTGAGCAGCTTTTTGTTGGTGAACTCCTTGCAAGTTTCCGCGAAGCTCGGAAGGCACTACCGATCGGCCAATACCTTCGTGTGCGCCTGCGCCTGCCGGCTTCGCTCGCGACCCTGCCTTGGGAGCTCTTGTTCGATCCACGGGACGAGCAATTCCTGGCATTAGCTCCCGACTTGGTCCTTGTGCGCTATCCGGAGTTGCCGGCTCCAGTCACAGCGCTGCACCTCGATGGACCGCTGCGCGTTGTGTTTGTCGCCGCCAGTCCGCGCGACTTGCCTCCCCTCGATATCGACCAGGAACTGCATCGAGTCACCGCGGCGCTCAAAGGACCGATGGCACGTAATCAAATCATGCTTGATGTGGTGCGCGGTCCGGATACGTTGGGTCAACTGCGGACACGCCTGCGTGAGCCCGCCCACGTTGTACACTTCCTCGGTCATGGAGAGATTGACAGCACAAGCGGCGAGGGCATGTTATTGTTTGAGGATCCCGACGGCGCTGCCGAGGCCGTCAATGCCGAACTGTTGCGCGTACAATTGCAACGACAGCGCGGGCAAACGCAGCTCGTAGTACTCAACGCCTGCCTGGGTGCGCTACCTGCCGGCAATGATCCATTCAGCAGTGTCGGTGCTGCGTTATTGCGTGCCAGCGTGCCGGCCGTGATTGCCATGCAGTTTGCAATTCCCGATGATGTGGCCATTGATCTGGCACGTGTCTTCTATGGTGAGTTGGCAGCCGGCACGCCTGTCGATCTGGCAGTGAATGAAACGCGGATGCAGTTGTATGGCCGGAATCCGTTTGCGCTCGACTGGGTCATTCCCGTCCTGTTTCTGCGCGCCGTCGATGGTGTCTTGTTTGAATTGCCTGCCGCGCCACCCGCCAATATTGACATGCGTCCGCCAGATCCAGCCACAGCAACGCAACCACCTTTGCCCGTCGCTCCAGCGCCGCGACCCATGGCGCCGGTTCCGCAAGTTGCAGATCAGGGCGCTGCCGCTGAGAGATCGGCGCCTCGCCGCCGGCGCACCTGGAAGTGGCTTGGCATTGCGTTGGTGCCATTGTTCCTGTGTAGTTTAGCTTTGGTGGCGCGTTCTATGTTCTTGCCGAAGGACGCACCTTCCAGTACAACGCTGCCGGACGCCGCGGCACCGACAGAATCCACTGCCGGCGGTGCCACAACGCCGCAGCCAGTGACAGCGGCAAGCACTGTCGAATCGTCGAGCCCAGGCAGCGTCGCCGCTCCGCCTCCGACAGTTGTCGCAGCGCTACCTGCGCCGAAGTTTCCCAAACCCATTCCGACACTGCCTCCTCTTGCCGCCATCAATGTCAGTAACACACCCGGTCGATCGGAGCAGGTGCAGATCGCCGTCGATGCCGCGGGCGCTGTGCATCTCGTCTGGCTCGACAACACCCCGCGTCAGGGCAGCGGGACGACTGTGCTCTACCGGAAGCTGGCGCCTGATGGCACATGGTCTGCCGTCGAGGATCTCACACCCGACCTGACGTATGTCGGTAAGCCCTTTCTTGTCACCAGTCTTGATGGGGACGTGTGCATGGTAATAGACAGCGTGGTCGGCACATTTAGCCGCTGTCTGGAGAACGGCGGCTGGTCGCCGTTGGCCAATCCGCTCGCTGCCAAGATTCGCAATGTCTTTGCGCCTGCGCTCGGCAAGGACGGCCAGTTGCGCTGGCTCTCCGGTTTGAATGACGTTCAGTACGCAGGGACGAAGCTTGATGACGGTCTGGTTGGTTCGTGCTGTGCGAGTTTTGCCATCGATGCAAACGAAACTCTGCACGCTGTTTGGGGTCGCTTCGGTAATCCCTACAGTGTGGAATATCGTAATTCAACGGATATGGGTGCCGCGTGGACACCACAGCAGCGATTGACTACACCCGACGCCAAGTTCGCCGAGCATCCGACTTTGGTAGCCGACTCCATTGGGGCAGTCCATCTGGCATGGGCGGAGAGCGGCAAGAAAGTATACCGACGTTGGACGCTTGATGCCGGTTGGAGCGTTCCAGTTGATTTTGGCAACGGTGGCGGCATTGCCATTGCACTGGCGTTGGATCCGGAAGGGCACGCCGCTGCCGTCTGGGCGGGTGATTGCGAAGTTCGGTACGCGCGTCAGGAAGCCGATGGTGTGTGGAGTCAGGTGCGCGTCCTCAATGCCAGCGCATCCCCGGCGGCATGTGCGACCGAAGCTGAGCTTGCCATCGACAAGGACGGGGGGCAGCACGTCACCTGGGTCGCGCCCGGCGCCGATGGCGAACGCGACGTGTTTTATGCCTTGCTCTCTGAGTAAATCACTGGTCGACCGGTTTCCTACGCAGTGGTTGCCGATGCCGCAAACTGCCGGCTCTCTTCATATCGAATACCGGTACGGTCTTGGCGCCAGCTCAGCTTCCCCATCTCTGGCATGCAGCCGGTGCGTTCAACCATCTGCGGCTGAGGTATGTGGACGCGCATGTGATATACAAGCAGTTGGCTCCTAGGACCGCTGCAGCCGCTGATCTTACCCATTGAAAACCTGACGCTTTTATCTGGCGCGACAATGTAGGCAGGTGTGCAAGCTCATGCACATGTGGCCGTTCGGCCCGTGCCAGCGGAGCGCATGCCTCCGCTACGCCGGATCCGGCAACGGCGCAATCTCAGCATGGCGGGCGAACCGCAGCAGTTTGACGATCGCCCCGGCATGGAAAGGAAGCCGTGACATGAAATACCGGCGCATCGCTTCAATCTCCGGATGAAGGTCGACCAGGACAACCTTGAGCGCTTTCTCAATAGCCTGGAGGGCGACGTCGTGGCAATAATTCCCAATGTCACCATCGCCATCTTCTGAGCGCAGCGCGTCGATTTTGTGCTGATCGTCGAGGGAGTAAAGGGGTGATCTGCTACTCGCAACCTCTGCCGGGTGCGCACCAGGGCGGTGAGTACAGCGTCGATTTTGTGTCCGAATCAGGGATTGGCCTTCGTGGCCTTCGAGCTACGCCAGAATGTGCTTGCGCAGCAGCGGCTCGTTGATGGCCGTCGCATCGATTATCTCTGCGCCGAGGAAGGCGGCAAAACGGGCAAAGCCGCGGGCCAGCGCGCCGGCAAAGACTTCGTCGGCGCCAAGAGCCGCATCTTCCAGCCACAGTCCCAGGATCAGGAACGTGCTGCTGATCCGGTCGAAGAGACTGTCGAAGCGCGCGACGAGCCGGTCGTCCCAGAGCACCGGCAGCGTGTAGTAGCCGAACTGACGCTGGTGCGCAGGCTTGTAGACTTCCCACACGTAGTCGAAGTCGAACAGGAGTTTGGCCCGCCCGCGGGCGCTAACGGGGTCGAGCGGGGCGAGGAAGACGACCTCATCCACCGTGCTTGACTCGATCGGCGCCCAGGCTGCCGTCACGGCAACGATCCATCTACCGGACGGCGCGGCGCCAACGACTTACTTCAAGCACGGCCCGACGCCCGACGCACCGGCAGCAGACTGGTACGAGTTTCTCTACGACGGCGTCACCGGCGCACAGATACAAAGCGGCGCCATCGTATTGCACTTTGTCGACGGTGCACGCGGCGACAGCGATCTGGCCGCGAATCGGCGTATCGTCGATCCCGGCGGCCGGCCAGGGCAGCGTCAGGCAGTCTCTTCCTCCCGACGGTCATGCGCTGAGTTGGCTGGGGCGACGTCGTCCTGCCATAGCGATAGAGCTAACGGGCAACCATCCGCCAACAAGAACGTGATAGATTGACTGTGCGACGTGCGCAAGAGTGGGAGGAGTACACCCATGCAGCGTATCACCCTGATCATTGTCCTGTTGACGTTTGGCCTGCTGTTGACGGCGCAACGCGTGTACGCGCAGGATGACGTAGCGCCGTTATCACCTGCCGCCTGGAGCGGACCGACGATTCTCTATCCGGAGACCTGGCCCGCCCCGCGCTACGCCAGTTTCAACGATGCCGGCTCTCGGCTGGTGGCGCTTGTCCCGAACAGCGGTAGCGGAGACACCAGCCGCCACATCGTCGTGAGCGAGCTGCGCGGTGACGCCTGGCAGGAGCCGGCCGTGCTGGCGCAAAACGGTGCCTACTCGGAGGCAACATCTCAGTTCCTGCCCCAGATCAGCCATCCTGTCATGAGCGGCGACGGTAAAACGATCGCCTATGTCGGCTTCACGGGGACGACCTATGGTGCCTACATCTCCTCCCGTAGCGCCGACGGCGTGTGGAGTGCGCCTGTGCTCTTGAACACCGGTCTGCCCAACACGCACTACTGGATTGCCCTGAGCCGCAACGGCAACACGCTGGCGTTGAGTGACTATCCTTTCGCCGCAACGCAGCACCTCTATGTCCTGACGCGCACCAATGGTATCTGGAGCGCGCCCGTTCGCGTTTCCCTTGACAGCGGGCCGCTGCAAGGCGGCTGGACGCCGTCGCTAAGCGAGGATGGCAGCCGGCTTGTCTTCATCGCCAATTCCCAGGTGATGTACAGCCAGCGCACCGCCGACGGCTGGTCCCCGCCGGTCGCCCTGACCAGCCACGACGCGTTCGCCCTGTCGGCGGAGTACCCGCAGCTCAGCGGCGACGGGATGTCGATCTATTACTGGCTGGTGACGCTCGTTCCCGAGGGCAGCGCTACGGTGCGTGCCACACAAAATCTCTATGGTTTGTGGTGGAAGGGGAGCGGGTGGGAGGCGCCGCGCCAGGTGAATCCCACGCCGGTGTTGCCATCTAGTGTAACCGAAGGGCCGGCGATTGTTGTCCGCAGCGGCACGCGAATCGCCTACTCACGTCCCGTTACGGCGACCGATCCGGGAGCCGACTGGTCGTATGTCTGGGGTAGCCATTTGGAGGTGAGCGAATGGTTCACCGACACCTGGCGGACAACACGGCTGGTTGAGGCAGACGGCGAAGGCAATCTCAACCGCTGGCCGCGCCTTATGCGCGTCGGTCGAATGCTGGTCTTCGAGGCGGGGTTACGATACACGGGCACGACGCAGGTGAACGGCGCGCTGTGGCAAGTCACGACGACCGCCCAACCGCCCATCCCGCCCTACCGACTGAGTCTGAGCGACGTATTGAGCGCGGCGGGCAGCAGCCTCTTCTCGCCTTTCGACGGCGTCCGCTACCAGTTCGAGCCGCGGACCTTCACACAGACCGTTACCATGACGCATACCTTCTGGTCCGACCCGCCCGCACCGCCGGATGGCTTCACCGGCATCGGTGGGCTCGGGGGCATCGGCGGGCTGGGCGGCGCCTTCGCCACGACGCTTCTGGGACCGGGTGGGCTGTCCATCCAGCCGCTCCGTCCGGTAACGATCACCGTCGACTACAGCAACACCGATACGGGAACGACCATGCCGGGCAGCCTCAGCCTGTGGTGGCTCAACAATCAAACGTGGGAGAAGCTGCCCAGCATCGACGACCCGGCGGCCGGCGTGTTGATGGCCCCGGTCAGCCACTTCTCTGAATACGCCGTCTTTGGCGAGACAAAGTGGTTGTATCTGCCGCACATTGCGCGGTGACGAGCGCAACCAGTGGCACCAACCGTGACTGATTGAACCGGAATCGGGTGTTGTAGCCTCAGTGCGGCGGGCACGTGGAGGACCCCCGTGCCCGCCGCACGAAACGCATGACACACAGCGCATGATGCATGACGTTTGAGCAATCACGCATCACGCCTCACGCATTATCTCTACTTCTTCCCCGTCTCACGCACCCCCGCCAGGTCCTGCAACAGCCGCCAGTTCGCCAGCCGTTCGGCCTCTGCCGAGCGGAGCATGGGGCTGGCGTTGCCGGCCGCGTCGAAGTGCTTGGCAAAGCGTCCCTCGCCGCGCGCAAAGTCGACGAAGGTGAACGCTTCCTTGGTCTTCGGGTTGATGTACCAGTCCTCGCTTACCGTGGGGTTGCCCTTGAGGTCGAGCCGCTCGCGGAAGGTGTCGCCCTTGCGCGGGTCGTAGATCATGAGCGGGAAGGCACGGCTGTCGACTGCGGCACGCGCGCGCTGCGCCGCCTCGTGATCGCCCACGCCATGCTCGGGCTGGCAGGTCGTGTAGACGCTGATTAGCGCCGGGCCGGGATAGGCGTTGGCCTCGATCACGGCGCGGTAGAAGTGATTCATGTGCGCCGCGGTCGTCTGCGCCACGTAAACGTTCGGGTGCATCATGGCAATGTTGGCGACTTCCTTGCGCGCCTCGCTCTTGCCCATCTCGGTCTTGCCAAAGGGGCTCATCTTCGTGCCCTGGCCCTGGAAGGTGCCGGTGGACGATTGCCCACCCGTGTTCGAGTAGACCTGCGTGTCCAGCACGAGCACCTTGATGTCCATGCCGGAGGAGAGCATGCGGCTCAGGCTGGAAAAGCCGATGTCGAGCATGGCGCCGTCGCCGCCGATGACCCACAGCCGCTTGTCGCCCCAGCCCATCTGATCCCAGCGCGCACGCACGCCCATGGCGTCGGTCGGGCCGTTCTCAAAGAGCGAGTTGGTCCACGACACCGCCCACGGGTTGTACGGGTAGGTGCTGGCATAGACCGTCGAGCAGCCCGTGGAGTTGACGATGCCGATGTTGTCGCGGCCGGTCACGAACGCGGTCGCCGCCATCCACATGCGCAGCGCCGTCGCCTCGCCGCAGCCGGCGCACGAGCCCGCTCCGCCCACGTAGAGCAGGCTGCGGTCGGCCAGCATCATGTCGACGAGCACGCGGTCGGAGATGAAGCGATCGGGCGTCGGCGGCAGCTTGCGGTAGAAGTCGAACGCATTGCGATACTTGGGGATCGTATCTTCTTCCTTGTCGATCATGCGCAGCGCGTTGTAGCCCAGGTCGGTGCAGACCTGCACGCACTCGGCGCAGCCCTTGCACTTGGTCGGGTCGATGAAGATGCCGAACTTGCCGCCCGAGCCGGGCTCCTTCTTTTCCGGCACGTTGTAGAACTTGGTCGTCGTTGCCCACTGCTCGGCCAGCCAGGCGCGCTCGGCTTCGGGCGTCTCAGCCAGGGCCAGTTCCAGCACACCGGGCTCCACGACCTTGCCGAGGATGGCCGTGTCGGGGCATTCGGTCACGCACGTCATGCAGCCGACGCAGCTCGACTGGTCGTACTCCGGAATCTGCGGCGCGATGTAGGAGAAGTCGCGCAGCACGCCGGTCCCCGCCGGCACGAGCGAGCGCGCCACGCCGATGTCGGCCGGCAGGTCGTCGTCGGCGCCGGCGTTGTACGCGCCGATGACGCGCTCGTTGAAATCTTCGACATAACCTTCCAGGTCGATCTCGAAGATCGTGTTCTCGATGCCGACGGCGTGCGTCTCTTTGCTGGCGCCCGCCTCCTTGATCAGCGCACCCAGCCCTTCGGCCGCAGTGTTGCGCGAGTGAATCTTGGGCGCCGGCGCCGTTACATCTTCGTCAATCAGAAAGAGGGGAGAGATAGACATAGTTGGTTTCTCCTTAAATAGTAGCGCCGGCTAGCTGCGGATGGGCAGTTGCGCCAGGTCGGTGACGGACAGGATGCCCACGGGCCGGCTGTGGCCGTTCTCGGGCTGGACGACGACGAGGCGGTGGATGCGGTTCTCGATGAGCTTGGTCACCGCATTGGCCAGCGGCTCGTTCGGCGTCGTGGTAATGACGTTGCGCGTCATAATGTGCTCGGGCAGGATGTCGGGCAGCGTGGTGAACTCACGGCTGCTCGCCTCGGCGCGCACCAGGTCCGTCGAACTGACCAGCCCTTCGAGATAGCCTTCCTTGTCGACGACGATGACCGCTCCGATCTGCTTGTCGGCCATGGCCTTGACCACCTTGGCCAGCGGCGTGTCGGCGTGGCAGGCGACGACGCCGGAGTGCATGACGTCCCCGACCAGGCGGCCGTTGGTTTCGACGGTGAACTTCTCCTCCTGCTCGATGATCGCGCGCGGGATTTCCAGCACCTCGCTGTAGCCGCGGCGCACCGCCGTGAGATTGTCCTGCACCACCTGCTCGCTGCGCTTGCCGAAGTACTTGCGCAGGCTCTTTTCCACGCCGGCCATGAGATCATCCTGGCTCAACTTGCGCTCCTGCAAGAATGGCGTCGCCTTGAGGAAGACGCCCAGCAGCACGATGCCCTGCATGCGCACTTGCAAGTCCGGCTCCGTGGCGACCTCACGCGCGATGGCCGCCGCGTCGAGATAGAGCACGCGGATGTCGTTGCGCTTGATGATGCGCCGCGCGTATTCCGGGATATTGGCCCAGACTTCTTTCGGGTCGGTGTGGCGCGCCTGGACGAAGGTGATGCCGCCTGGCTGCAAGCCCTTGAGCGGGTTGCCCAGGTTGAAGGCGTTGACGTCGTTGAGCGGCACGAACTCCACAAAGTTCAGCTCGCAGTGCGTGCGAATCGGCTCGTTCGCGGCGGTGAGGTAGTAGGTCGTGGGCAGCCCCTTCTTCTCCGAGCCGTACTTCGGGTACGCCTGCACGTAGAGGTCGAAGAGGTCGCCGACGATGGTGGCGATAACCTTGTTGGTGGTGACCGAACCATAGCCGCCCACCGAATGGCCGCGCATGGAGAAGGCACTGTTGGGGCGCACGTCGGGGTCGAACGAGGCGTCCAACGCCAGCTCATGCTTGATGCCAAGCACGAAGTAGCGCGGGCCGGCGTTGACCATGTTCTTGGCCACGGCGATGAAGTCGCCCGGGCGCACGTCGCGGCTGCCCAGCCCGGCTGAACCGGAGTAGATGGTCGGCAGGCGATGGACGCGCGGATAGCCCGGCGCGTCGCTGAGCGCATCGGCAAACGCCGCCTTGATCTCGGCGGTCAGCGGATTGCTCTGACCCATGGGGTTGTCCATGCGCTCGAGCATGGTGAAGGCGCGCAGGTTCTTGAGCGCCTCGACCAGTTCCGGGCCGGGGAAGGGGCGGAAGACGGTGACGTGCACGACGCCGATCTTGAGCCCGGTCTGCTCGCGCAGGTAGTCGCAGGTGACGGCTGCGGTTTCGGCCATGCTGCCCATGCAGACGATGGCGTATTCGGCGTCCTCCATGCGGTAGGGCTCGATCATGTCGTAGCGCCGGCCGGTGAGCTGGTAATACTCGTCCATGGCATTCTGCAGCGCCGGCTTGACGCGGTCATAGAAGTAGCGCTGGGCGATCTTGCCCTTCATGTAGGCGTCCTGGTTCTGGACGACGCCCGACATGACCGGCTGCGACGGATCCATTAAGTTGCGGAGCTTGAGCTTGGGATCGCTGATGTATTCCTTCATCAGTTCCGGTTCGGGCAGCACGACATTTTCAATCGTGTGGGTGGTGAGGAAGCCATCCTGGGCGTTCATGAAGGGCGTCTCACTGTCCTCGGCGGCGCGGCGGCAGATCAGGGCCAGGTCGGCCGTGCCCTGCGTATTATTGGCGATCACCATGCCCCACCAGGTGTCAGCGACGCCCAT
>WBZU01003200.1_pt1 | contig 10886 bp, 9 predicted proteins | sample 5204311 | NCBI WGS metagenome assembly WBZU01 (sample SAMN12344359, study PRJNA552823) | activated sludge metagenome | biome: Activated sludge suspended growth; feature: Nitrification reactor; material: Wastewater; isolation source: activated sludge from nitrification reactor of wastewater treatment... | reverse complement strand
TCCGAGGGCAATCTTGGTCTGGCCAACGCCGTCTTGCGTCATCTCGCCGAGAAACTGCCGGTCTCGCGCTGGCAACGCGACCTGACCGATTCGACGGTGCTGCGCAATATGGGGGTCGCGCTCGGCTATACGCTGCTCGCCTACGATTCGCTGTTACGCGGCTTGAACAAGCTTGAAGCCGATCCGGCCTGTCTGCATGCCGATCTCGATGCCAACTGGGAACTGTTGGCTGAACCCGTGCAGACGGTGATGCGTCGTTATGGGGTTGCCAACCCCTACGAGAAGCTCAAGGAGCTGACCCGCGGCAAGCGGGTTTCGCGCGAGGACATGCAGCGCTTCGTCGAGTCCCTGGACATACCGGCGAAGGCGAGGGCCGACCTGCTCGAACTGACACCATGGGATTACACTGGCATGGCGGCCGAACTGGCACGGAGGGTCTGATGCCGCCTGTGGAAAGCACCAGGAGTCCGGCAGAACAAACGCCGGTCGAAGTCGGCGAAGAAAGGATTCCTTGCCCCAGTTGCGAGCGTCTGGTGCCTGCCGGTTCGTCCTATTGCCCGTACTGCTGTGGCGAAGACGGTCGGCGTGGCGCGATCAAGCGTGGTGTATTCATCGGCGGCGTTTTCGGCTTGCTGGCAGGTGGCCTGGCCGCTGCCGTCTGGTCTTCGATCGTCGGCCCTGAAAAGGCCACCGGCGAGTGGGTCCTGGCGATCACCCTGGCCTGCGCGGCGATCAGCAGCATGCTTGGTGCGATACACAACCGCAAGGAGTAAGACCGAGGTTGAGTTTCCTGGCGGGTGACAGGATAATTCACGTTTCCATCCATTCGCTCAATGACTGTCCATGAACACCTTTCTGCGTCTGCTGCGTCCAGGCCTGTTGGCCGTCGTCAGCCTTGTCCTGGCGACCACGGTGTGGGCTCAATCCACGATGGTCCGACTGCATACCACGCAAGGTCCGATCGACATCCAGCTCTACGACACTGCTGCACCGAAGACGGTGGCCAATTTCCTCAGCTATGTGCGCAGCGGGGCCTATGCAGACAATTTCATTCACCGCAGCGTGCCCGGTTTCGTCGTGCAGTTGGGCGGGTATGCGTGGCCGGCCAGTGGCTATGCCGGCCACATTACCACGCTTCCTCCGGTGGTCAACGAGTTCAGTGTCACGCGCTCGAATGTGCGCGGCACGGTGGCGATGGCCAAGCTCGGTGGTGATCCCAACAGTGCCACCAGCGAGTTCTTCTTCAACCTGGGCAACAACGCCTCCAACCTGGATACGCAGAATGGCGGTTTCACGGTGTTCGGCCGGGTGACCACGCCGGGTATGGCCGTGGTGGACAGGATCGCGGCACTGCGCACGGTCAATGCCGGCGGCGCTTTTGCCAATTTGCCGGTGGTCAACTTCAGCGGCAGTACCCTTCTGCGCGAGCATGTGGTCCGCCTGACCGAGGTGACTGAATTCCCGCCGCTCCTTGCCCAGAGCGATTCGGATCGCGTCTTCAACTATCTCGAGGCCGCGTATCCGCAGTACCTCTCGCCTTCGCACGGTCAGGCCGGCGTGGCGTCTATCTATACCTTCCGCTACTACGCCGGTTCCAATGCCTACGTGGCTACCGCCAACGACAAGGTCTGGTACCTGTTGCCGTCGATCTCTCCCGACATTGGTCTGCTGGGGGACACGGCTTTCTGGCTGAATGTCGCGCTCCAGGCCGGATACTGACCGCCGATCACCGTTAATGTGAAAGTCGCGTCAGCGACTCAGGAATCTCCCCTCCCCCTTGCGGGGGAGTGGTCGGGGGAGAGGGAAGCGGTCATGACTTTCATGATCGGGGGTGCCTGGAAAAGTCATGGCCGTTAGACCAGACAGGCGGCAGCCATCGCACGCAGCGCTGCCAGGCCACCAGCGGCAATCGACACGCCTTTGCCATCCGGTAGCTGCGGCTCGGTCGGATTGATACGGATCATCTGGCCTTTGACCCGCTCGCCCATTTGGCGTGCGGTCGGGATGCGGGTGCCGGCGCCAATCTCGATGACCAACGGATGCCCGACCTGTCGAAGCCAGGCGCGCAGACCTGCTTCCTGAACGTCGCTACGTTCGCTGCGCCATCCCCAGTCACCGAACATCAGAATATTGGGTCGGGCAATTCCCCGGCAGCGCGGGCAGCGCGGAAATTCCGAAGTCAGCAGACACTGCGCTTCGTCAATTTCGGGGTCGAAGTCCTTAGCCGGCCAGATGCCGTCATAGCAGCCGTCGAGGCACTGCAGGTGGTGGATCGATCCGTGGCATTCGCTGACGCAATCTTCAGCAAAACCGGCTTTCTGGAACTGTCCGTCGACGTTGCTGGTAAATACGCGTGCGCCGTGCGGCAGGCGTTCACCGATCTGGCGCAGGATCTGGAAACCTTCGTGCGGAACCGTGCGGCGGTAGAGCTGCAGTCGATGTCCGTAGAAACCCCAGGCCAGGCGAGGCTGCGATGCGAAGGCCGCTGGATTGGCGATTTCCTCGAAGGCGATGCGGGCGCGTCCGAGTGCCGGATAAGCTCCCCAGAAACCCTGCGGACCACGGAAGTCGGGCATGCCCGAATCCACGCCGATACCGGCACCGGCGGTGATCAGGAGGCCGTCGGCCTGCCGGATCAGTTCGGCGCAGCGCGGATAATCGGCCGCCATTTATAGCCCGCGTGCCCACGCCGGCCGCAGCACTGCGGCTTCCGGGTTGGCGATGGCGTCGCATACCTGTCGCAGCAGGCGCGCCTTGTCGGCGCCAAGCGTTCCCTTGAGGATCAGCCAGTTCGACGCATGGTCGCTGCGAAACACCGTCCGTTCGAGTTCCAGCCCGGCAAGAAAATGCTCCATTTCGACAAACAGTTCGTGCTGGCTGAGTGCTCGCCAGTCCGGAAAGCCGCCACGCAAGCGCTCCTCACCGAGCGGAAAGCTGACGACCAGCGTCGCCAGATACTCGGGCTGGGTGGCATTGAGCAGGCATGCCGAGTGGTCGACGTGCCGCAGCGAGAGATCCGGGCCGGCGAGACCGTTGAGGATCATCACCGAGCGCTTGATGCCGGCCGCCCCGAGCTTGTTCAGCGCATCGCGAGTCGAGGCATGGGTCTCGCCCTTGTTGACCCGTTCCAGCACCTCGTCGTCGCCTGATTCGGCGCCGACGTAGGCGATCGACAGGCCGGCTGCGGCGAGTTCGCGCAGTTCCTCGACCGACTTCTTCCGCAGGTTGCGCGGCAGGCAGTAGCTCGACACCCGGCGAACAGCCGGCAGGTGTTTGCGGATGGCGTTGAGGACCTTGAGCAGGCGGCGCGTCGGCAGCACCAGTGCATCGCCGTCGGCGAGAAAGACGCGCCGGATTGCGCTGCCGAAACGTTCGCCGGTACGCTCGATGCTCTCCAGTACTTCGGTTTCGTCGCGCGCTCGAAAATGCTTCTGCGGCGCGGTGTACATCTCGCAGAAGGTACAGCGATTCCACGAGCAGCCGTCGGTTAGCGGCAGGATCAGCGATGCGGCCTCGCTCGGTGGCCGGTAGACGGGTTCGACATAACGGATCGGGAGCACGGGAAACATGACGTGTGGCGGGTCTCGGAGTGGGTTGACTTGACCATGCTGATGTAAAAGCCGTGAGCGTTTGCCCCTGTCTGCAACTTTCTGGCTACTCCTCGCTCTCACGTACCAGCGCATAATCGGTATTGCGCACACCGCGCAGCAGCAGGGCGGTGTCGTCTGAGGAGGTGCCGAGGGTCTCCAGAGCCTCCGCTGCCAGACGCAGGCTGGCCTCCAGAAGCTCGGGATAGGCCTTGTTGACACCGGCTCGCAGCAGGGACTCGCAGCTTGCCAGGTCGCGGGCGCGCGCGACGATGGTTACCTCCGGCGCGTGCGAGCGGATCATCGTCGCTGCACGAACAGCAGCGTGCTGGTCGTCGATGGTCAGGACCACCAGATCGACCCCTTGCATTGGCGAAGTGGCGAGCAGTTCCGGGTCTCCGATGTCACCATAGAACACCGGATGACCCTCGCTATGCCATTTGGCGACCAGTACCGCGTCGGTGTCGAAAGCGATGCAGGAGATACCGCTACTGGCCAGAATGGTGCCCACCGTGTGGCCGACGCGGCCATAGCCGCCGATCACCACCCGGGCACCGAATTCCTTGCCTTGCGCGGTATGGCGGAAGCGGTCGTGAACCCCTGCCGGCGCATCCTCCACGCGTCGTGCCAGCCAGTTCCCGAGCTTGACCAGCAGCGGCGTGAGGAGCATGGTGACGGAAATGATCGCCACGGCCATCACGAAGACCAAATCGTCGATCACCCCCAAGGCCTTGGCGGAACCGAACAACACAAAGCCGAACTCACCTCCCTGCGCGAGCAGAAAAGCGACCCGCAACGCGGTGCTGCGGCCGGAGCCGAAGCACAGACACAATACGAAGAGCACAATCGCCTTGAGGGTGATGATCGCGAGAACATGCAGGGCAAACTCGAACGGATGTTGCGTCAGCGCACCGACGTCCACCGACATGCCGACGGCAACGAAGAACAGGCTCATCAGCAGACCCTTGTGAGGTTCCATGCTGGCCTCGATCTGAATGCTGTAGCGTGAGGTCGAGAGCATCATCCCGATCAGGAATGCCCCCAGAGCCATCGACATGCCCGCATGTTCCATGGCCATCGCAGCGATGAACACCGAGGCCATGGCCGTCAGCAGGAAAGCCTCGCGGTTGTTGGTGCGGGCCAGATGATCGAGAACACGGGGGAGCAGGTAGCGCCCACCGATGATCACCATCGCCACCATCGCCACTGCCAGACCAATCTGTCTCCACAAGGGGATTTCCGTGGCCAGGGCGCCAGTGTCGGCGAGGATCGGGACCAATGCCAGCAGCGGTACCACCGCGATATCCTGCATCAGCAGCACGGCGAATGCGGTCTGGCCGTGCCGGCTGGCGATGTCGCCCTGATCCCTGAGCATCTGCACCACAAACGCGGTCGAGGACAGCGCGAAGCTACTACCGATCAGGAGGGCGGTCGACCAGTTCGGTTGAAAGAGTTTGAAATAGGCGGCGATGGCCAGCGCCGAAACGACGATCTGCAGCGAACCGAGCCCGAACAGCGTGCGCCGCAGATCCCACAAGCGGCGCGGTTTCATCTCCAGGCCAATCAGGAACATCAGCAGCACGACGCCGAGTTCGGTGAAATGCCGCACATTCTCGACCTCGTTGGTGACGAAAGGTCCTGGCGTATGCGGACCGACGATGACGCCGGTGACCAGCAAGCCAAGGATCGAGCCGAGGCCGAAATGCCGGAACACCGCGACGGCGAACGCCGCGACAACCAGCAACAACACGGCAGAGTCAACGAATGATTTGGGGTCCATGCGGAGTGGTGATTGCTTCCTAGTCGAAGTAGCTGCGCGCCGTCTCGAAGCGCTGCGCGAAGTAGCGTGCGCCGAGCTGATCGATGCGCACTCGACCGTTGCTCGACGGCGCGTGGATGAAACGGTCGTCACCGATGTACACCCCGACATGCGAGAAAGCGGCGTTGCGGGTGTTGAAGAAGACCAGGTCGCCGGGGCGCAGGCCCGCACGTTCGACCGGACGACCACGGCGGGCGATGTCGGCGGCGCTGCCACTGACCCGAAGCCCCGCCGCGCGTCCGTAGATGTACGATACCATACCGCTGCAGTCGAGACCCGCTTCTGGGTTCTTGCCGCCGAAACGGTAGCCGGTATCGAGCAGACTGAGCGCAAAGAGCACCACGTCGTTGCCTTTGGGGCTGCTCACCGGAGGGCGCTCGGAAGGTTGTTGCGGCGGCGCCTGCGGCGCAGGCGGCTTGCTGGCACAGGCTGCCAGCAGCAGCGAGAAGAGGCCGGCGATGAGCAGGTGGACACGCATGCTGCACAGTATAAACTGCAGCCCTCAAGATTATTACCGGGAAAAGCCATGCACCTGACCGATCCGCGCCTGCTGCGCTCGAACTGCTATGTCGATGGTCGCTGGGAAGCCGCCGACGACGGCCGCACTTTTACAGTCAGGGACCCGGCAAGTGGCGAAATCCTGGGTGAGGTCCCCTGGATGACGGCCACCGAAACGGCGCGCGCGATCGCCGCCGCGGCCGCAGCGCTGCCGGCCTGGCAGGCGAAGACGGCGAAGGAGCGGGCGACCGTCCTGCGCCGCTGGTATGAACTGATCGTTGCCAACGCCGAGGATCTCGCGCAACTGATGACCGCCGAATGCGGCAAGCCGATTGCCGAGGCGCGTGGCGAAGTCGCTTACGGCGCCGCTTTCGTCGAATGGTTTGCCGAGGAAGGCAAGCGCGCCTACGGCGAATCGATTCCGAGTCCGGCCAATGACCGGCGCTTGCTGACCATTCGCCAGCCGGTCGGGGTCTGTGCGGCGATCACGCCCTGGAACTTTCCGCTGGCGATGATCACCCGCAAGGTCGCGCCGGCGCTTGCCGCCGGTTGCACGGTGGTGGTCAAACCCGCCGAGCAGACGCCGCTGACGGCACTGGCGCTGGCGCGCCTGGCGCACGACGCGGCGCTGCCGGCAGGGGTGTTCAATGTACTCACCGGCGACCCGGCGGCAATTGGCGGCGCGCTGACGGCCAGCCCGGTGGTCCGCAAGCTCTCGTTCACCGGTTCGACCGAGGTTGGTCGCCTGTTGATGGCGCAGTGCGCGCCGACGATCAAGAAACTCTCGCTTGAACTTGGCGGCAATGCGCCGTTCATCGTTTTCGACGACGCCGATGTCACCGCCGCGGTGGCAGGAGCAATCGTCGCCAAATATCGCAACACTGGTCAGACCTGCGTCTGCGCCAACCGGCTGCTGGTCCAGGACGGCATCTACGATCGCTTCGTCGAAGAGCTGACCAGGCGCGTGCAGTCGCTCAAGGTCGGACCGGGTTGCGATGAAAGCACCCTGCAGGGACCGCTGATCGATGCCGCAGCGCTGGCCAAGGTCGAGGAACATATCGCCGATGCCGTCGCCGGCGGCGCGCGCGTGCTCACCGGCGGTAGCCGGCACGCGCTCGGCGGCAATTTCTTCACACCGACGGTACTGGCCGACGTGACGCCGGCCATGCGTATTGCACGCGAAGAGACCTTCGGTCCGGTGGCGCCGGTGTTCAGGTTCTCGAGCGAGGCACAGGCGATCAATCTGGCCAACGATACCGAGTTCGGTCTCGCTGCCTATTTCTACACACGCGACGTCGCGCGCTGCCTGCGCGTGGGCGAAGCGCTCGAATACGGCATGGTCGGCATCAACACCGGTCTGATCTCGAACGAGGTGGCCCCTTTCGGCGGGGTCAAGCAGTCCGGCGTCGGCCGCGAGGGATCGAAACATGGGCTCTACGAATACCTCGAGATCAAATATCTCTGCTTCAGCACGGTCTGAGGCCATGAGCCAGGCAAGAACATGTCGAACAACGGGCGACGGCAATCGTATGGTATGTTTGTTCGTGAAATTTACCTTGACCCTGCGGGGAACCATTGGGTTCCCCATACTTCGCCATTCTGCCTGGAGCTACGCCGATGAATCCTGCGCATTTTCTCAAGTATCTGCTGTCTGGTCTGCCGCTGCTCTCGACCCTGAGAGAGTATCGACTGGCCTGGCTCAGCAAGGATGCGATCGCCGGACTTTCGGCCTGTATCGTCTCGATTCCGTCGGTCATCGCTTATGCCGAACTGGTCCATCTGCCCCCGATTACGGGACTGTACGCGGCGCTCGCAGCGGCCATCGGCTATGCCCTGTTTTCCAGTTCACGTCATGTCATCGCTGGTCCGGATGCCGCCATTGGATTGCTGGCCGGTTCGGCGATCCTGCCGCTGGCGGCAGGCGATCCGTCACGTATCGTTTCCCTCGCAGCCGTCCTCGGTATACTTTCGGGAGGAGTGTTGCTGCTCGCCGCACGCCTCAAGCTGGGCGTCATTGCCGACCTGTTGTCGCGCCCGGTATTGATTGGCTACCTCAACGGCGCCTCACTGGTCCTGATCGCCACCCAACTGGGCAAGATGTTCCGTATCAAGACCGAGGGCGAGGAATTCTTCGAGTTGGTCTATACGATCATTGCCCAATTGGCACAGACGCATCTGCCCACCTTCGTATTCGGCGTCTTCCTGGTTGGCCTGCTGATCGGACTGGCGCGCTGGTTTCCGCGCGTCCCCGGCGCGCTGGCCGTCTGCGCGGTAGCGATTGCCGTCTCCTTCGCCTTCGACCTCGGCAGCTACGGGGTGGCGCTGGTCGGCAGCGTCCCTTCGGGTGTTCCCAGCCTGACGATCCCGACGTTGCATTGGTCGGATATCTCGGCGCTTGCCCCGGCCGCGGTCGCGATCGCCTTTCTGGCCTTTTCCGACGGGATTCTGCTGGCACAGACCTTTGCCGAGAAAAATGGCTATGAAGTGCGCCCGAATCGCGAACTGGTTGCACTTGGCTCGGCAAACATCCTGGCCGGCTTGTGGCAGGGTTTTCCGGTGTCCGCCAGCCAGTCACGCACCTCGATCGTCGATTCGGCCGGCGGCAAGTCGCAGGTGGCACAGTTGCTGGTCGCGGTGGGCTTGCTGCTGTTCCTGTTCTTTCTGACCGGCCTGATTGCCCTGTTGCCGAAGGTGGCGCTGGGCGCGATTCTGATCGTGACCGCCTTCGGGATGCTGGAAGTGGCGCCGCTCACAGGCCTGTACAAGATTGATCGGGTCGAGTTCGGCATTGCCATGGGCGTGACCCTGGCGATCCTGATCGCGGGGGTGGTTCCAGGGATCATTCTCGGTTTGCTGCTGTCGCTGATTTCGGTGCTCGTGGAAGTTTCACGTCCCGACGATGCCGTTCTTCGCCGCTTGCTCAGCGACGGCAAGTTCCACCATTGCATGGGTGACGAAGAGGCGGAAAGCGTCCCCGGCCTGCTGGTCTATCGGCTCTACGCCCCCTTGATCTTTGCCAATGCCCGGCATGTGATGACGCGCATCCGGACCCTGGTCGACGAGGCCGATCATCCGGTCAAGTGGCTGGTGATCGACGCACAGGCGATTCACGACATGGACGTTACCGCCGCCCAGCGCTTTGCCGAATTGCACCGGGAACTGGCCGAGGACGGGGTTGATATCAAGATTGCCGATGCGCCGCGGCCATTCCTCGAAGAACTTGCCAAGGTTGGACTTTCCGAGGAAATCGGTCGCGGGGATTTCTTCGGGTCGGTCAAAAAAGCGGCCGAAGCTTTCGAACAGATGTATGGCCACAGGGAGCCGCGAGCCGACCACATCGATCAAACAGCCGGGCAGCGCCGTTGACGGTGAGCACACGCACGGCTTTCCTCACGCTCAGGTAGGCTTTCTTCAGCAGGGTTGCGAAGATACTTTCGCCAGCGCCTGCCTGGGTCGCGCAGCCATCCGCAGAGATGGGCGTGCCACCGCTGCTGCCGCCAACGCTTGCTGATCACGACACGGTAAGGCATGCGCGCGGATGGGAATCCAGCGCCTTTGGAACATGCCTGTGCCACGCAGAAGAGCCAAACCCGCGCAGTAGCGAAAAACGTCCCCCGTTTTTTACCGAAATTTAATGGTCAGCCCCCTCCATTTTGCAGAATCTTGAGCTCTGCCTGCCTATCATTCCTGATGTCAAAGACATCCACATGGAGGCAAACATGGATCTCGTTTATCTTGCAGGAATTTTTCTGTTCTTCGTCCTGACGGCAGCATTTGGCGTCGGTTGCGCCCGGCTCGGGGGAACGATATGAGCATTGCCCAGATCGTCAGCGCCGTCGTCGCGGTCGCGCTGCTGATTTACCTGATCGCGGCGCTCCTCCATCCGGAGGACTTCTCATGAGCGACCATGCCTGGCTTCTCCTAGGGCTTTATGTGGCCATTCTCATGGCCGTGGTGAAGCCCCTTGGCAGTTACATCGCCGATGTGATGGAAGGCCGCAGCCTGGCGTTGCGGTTTGGCGGCGGCATCGAGTCCGTGCTCTACCGTCTGTGCGGCGTCGACAAGGAAGAGGAAATGGGTTGGCTCAAGTACGCCCTGGCCCTGCTGCTCTTCAATGTCCTCGGCGCCCTGGGCGTCTATGGCCTGCAACGCTTACAGATCTGGCTGCCCCTCAATCCGCAGGCAATGGCCAACGTCAGTCCGGATTCGTCCTTCAACACGGCCATCAGTTTCGCCACCAACACCAATTGGCAAGGCTATGCCGGCGAGTCCACCATGAGCTACCTGACCCAGATGCTGGGTCTCACGGTGCAGAATTTTCTCTCGGCCGCCACCGGCATGGTCGTCGCCATTGCCTTGATCCGCGGCTTCGCGCGCCACGCCACCCAGACCCTGGGCAACGCCTGGGTGGATCTGACGCGCATCACGCTCTACGTGTTGCTGCCGATGGCATTCGTCTTCGCCATCTTTCTGGTCAGTCAGGGTGTGATCCAGAACTTTGACCCTTACCGGGACATGACGACTCTCGAAGTCACGAAGTACGACGCCCCCAGGACCGGCCCCGATGGTCAAGCACTGAAGGACGACCAGGGCAACGCACTGACTGAACCTGCCGAGACGCAGACACAGACGCTGCCCATGGGCCCGGTCGCCTCGCAAGAAGCGATCAAGATTCTCGGCACCAATGGCGGCGGCTTCTTCAACGCCAACTCGGCGCATCCGTACGAGAATCCGACGCCGCTGTCCAACTTTGTGCAGATGTTGTCGATTTTCCTGATTCCCGGCGCCCTCTGCCTGACCTTCGGTCGCCTGGTCGGCGACACGCGCCAGGGCTGGGCAGTGCTCGCGGCGATGACGCTGATGTTCGTGGTCATGGCCGTCATCGCCATGCACTACGAGCAAGACGGCAATCCGCTGCTCGGCAGGCTCGGCGTCGATGTCGGCGCCGGCAATATGGAAGGCAAGGAAACGCGCTTCGGCAT
>WBZU01003198.1_pt1 | contig 10890 bp, 12 predicted proteins | sample 5204311 | NCBI WGS metagenome assembly WBZU01 (sample SAMN12344359, study PRJNA552823) | activated sludge metagenome | biome: Activated sludge suspended growth; feature: Nitrification reactor; material: Wastewater; isolation source: activated sludge from nitrification reactor of wastewater... | reverse complement strand
GGTATCTATGTTCAGCTTTTTTGCAAGCTTGTCACCTATAATTAATTTTGAAAATGTTGAGTCCACAGGTGTCAGATCGAATTTGCCTCTGACAACGCGGCTTCTGGCTGTTGAAAGATCTGTAGCTAGATTTATTCCCTTAAGAAGTATTCCTTCGACATTTGTTTTGAATCTTATTACTGCCTCTTTCTGCACTATGGGTGAGATACCTGTCACTCCCGGTACACTGTCTCTGATTGTCACTATTGCTTTCTCGTAATCAGTAAGTCCGTCGGATGTAAAAGATGATATCTGTATGTGGGAAACTAATCCTGCAACCTTATCCCTTATCTCTTTTTCAAATCCTCCGAGTATCGAAACTGCTATGATAAGCGAAGCAACACCCAGTGTTACTCCGAAGATTGATATGTAAGTTATGAATGAAATGAATTTTGAGCTGCCTTTTGAAAATAAAAAACGCCTGGCAATGAAATATTTATAATTCAAATATCTTCTGTTTACTTTTCCATTAAATATGCTTTTATAAAACCTTCGAGGTCTCCGTCCATCACTCCCTGCGTATCGCTTGTCTCAAAATCAGTTCTGTGGTCCTTTACCATATTGTACGGATGAAAAACATAACTCCTTATCTGACTTCCCCATTCTATTTTTTTCTTGGAACTCTCAATAGTATTAAGTCTTGCCATCTCTTTTTCTTTTTCTATGATATAAAGCTTCGACTTGAGCATTTTCATAGCATTCATCTTGTTCTGAATCTGTGAACGCTCGTTCTGACACTGCACTACAATGCCGGATGGAAAATGTGTGATCCTAATAGCGGTCTCAACTTTATTTACGTTCTGTCCGCCGGCTCCGCCTGCGCGGAAAGTATCAACTTTTATATCCGAAGGATTTATCTCGATCTCTATATTATCATCAAGTACAGGACTTACATATACCGCAGCAAATGAAGTGTGCCTTTTCTTGTTCGCATCAAATGGTGATATTCTTACAAGCCTGTGAACTCCGTTCTCCGCTTTCAGATATCCGTATGCATATTCCCCGCTTACTTCGACTGTTGCACTCTTTATGCCTGCCCCGTCTCCGTCCAGCCTGTCAACCAAGTTTGCTTTGAATTTGTTCTTTTCACAATAGCGGAGATACATTCTTAAAAGCATTTCAGCCCAGTCCTGTGACTCCGTACCGCCGGCTCCTGAATTTATCGTAATAATTGCATCACGGATATCATCCTCATCGGACAGCATATTCTTAAATTCTATTTCATCGAGATGTTTAAGGAATTTACCGATATCAGTTTCTATTTCCTGCTCCATCGACTCATCTTTTTCCGACTCCGCCATCTCTATAAGACCTGTGACATCATTGAAATGATTTTCGACTGACTGGTATTCATCAACCCATTTTTTCAGTCCGGAATTTTCCTGAAGTATTTTCTGCGCGGCTTTGTTGTCTTCCCAGAAATTATCCGCCCGGGATAATTCTTCGAGCTCTTTTATCTTTAATAACTTATTATCAACGTCAAAGAAACCTCCGTAAGGAAGCTATTTTCTCTTTTGAATCTTTTAATCTGTATTTCTGCTGTTCAAACATTTTTTATATTGATTAATGAGTAATGATTAATGAGTAATGATTAATGAGTAATAATTAATAAGTAGTGAGTAATGATTAATGATACATAAGTAACTTATTTCAAATTCCAAATCCGAAATCCCAAATTCGAAATCCCAAATTCCAAATTAGATTTCAATTTCCATTTTCAGCAGCGCAGACGCCAGCGTCTTTCCCTGTGCGTCGAGCTTCAGCGAAACCGTTCCGCCGCCGCCGAGAGTATTATTCAGCAGGAAATTCAGTGCGTTAATGTTCGGCATCTCGTACCGCTCGACCGTTCCTTCGCATATCCCTTCAAAATATTTCTTTACTCTCTCAGCAGTAACTTCTTTCCTGATGACCTCATAGTCTTCCTTTTTATATGCAATAAGACCAATGTTCGCCGCATCGCCTTTGTCACCGCTTCTGCCGTGACATATATCTTTTAACTGAATTTTCATAATATGTAATTTTAAAATTTCTTGATTAATATCTTTTCCCATTATCTAATTACAGGAAACAACTCCACCACCTTAAAAAATAAATTAACGAGCGCTTAAAACTTTATTCTCTTCTTTTATTCTTACTGCAAGCACAAAAGCATTCAGAACCGTAAAAACAATCGCTGTTATATAAAGATCAAATATCATTGGTATCGCTATGATCTCACAGCATACAATTATATAATTCGGATGTTTGAAATATCTGTAAGGTCCTATTGATACTAGCTTCGAACCAGGTATCCTGAGTATCTTCGTGTTCCAGTATTTTCCGAGAGAAATTAATACCCAGAACCTCATCAACTGCATTAAAATGAAAATTACCAAAAACAAATAATTAATGACACTGAATTCCAAATGCCTTCCCTTAATATTATATTCGATGAACATAGATACAAAAAACATTATATGCAGCAGGACAATATATTTATAATGCTCATTTCCATACTCTACAGCCCCGTTTGCTCTTAGCCACTTCTCATTTCTTTTCGCGATGACCAGTTCGGTCAGCCGCTGTATGATCACTATTGATACTATTATGTAAAACACTTTAAAATATTTAGTTACGAATTACGATTTACGAATTACGATTTACGATTTACAAGTTAAGATTCACAAATTACGAGTTGAGATTCACTACTTGTAATTTGTAATTTGTAATTTGTAATTATCAATCATCTCCATACACTTAAAATGCCCTAAAGGACAGCTCTCCCTCCCGATATGCGTACAAGGTCTGCATTTAAGTCCTTCTACTTCAATCACTTCTGACTGCTCAAGCTGGGGAAAGAACCCGAACTCTTTCACTGTCGATCCGAATATTGCAGTAACTTTCTTCCCCAATGCTTCCGCCAGATGAAGTATCGCGCTGTCGTTGCATATTACATACTCGCTGTGATAGATTACACCGGCAAGATTATTAATATCAAGCTTTCCGCAAAGATTCAGGATATTACTGCATTTTGATTCTATGTGACTGCAGATATTTTTATCTCTGTCAGAATTATCCCCTGTGAGAATGTATTTTTTATCAGGATTTGAGTTAATGTAGTCAATGAATTTTTCAGCCGGAAATGTCTTTGTGAAATGTCTTGATGACGGAGAGATCACAATATAATTATAATCATAATTTCTTTTATTATCAAATGTAAGCTCTGATACTGTAAACTCCGTGTCATCATCTTTTATCAGATCAGAAATTGTCAGTATATATTTTTTATATACCGGGATGATCTCTCTGAAGAGATTCCATTTGAATTTTACAAGCAGGAATTTTCTGAAGTTATCCTTGTAATATCTTCTTACTTTGCTTCCGTTGAAAATGCTGATAAATATACTTCTGAAATTTTTATGAATATCCAGTATCAGATCGTATTTACCAATATTTATCTCTTTTCTCGTTTCACGGACTGAACTGCCGTATTTAATGATCTTATCTATATATGGATTCAATGCTGCAGCATCAGCATATTCTTTCTTTGTCAGGAAATGGATCTCAGCATCGGGAAATGTTTTGTTCAGTTTTTTTATAAGAGGAAATGAGAGAATTATGTCTCCTAAGGATGAAAGACGGATTACAAGTATTTTTTTTATTTCAGTCAAAGGTATGTTATTGATTCCTGACTGCTGAAGCTTCAATCAGCTGATGTGAAAATTCATCTATGCTGATTTCTTGAATGAGATTATCTATGAAATCAAATCCGTATTTATTCAGAAAATATGTTATGTTAAGAACTCTCTCCTGAAGCGTGTTATCCGGATACACGAACAGCAGTACTTTCTGAAACTGATTAGAAAGAACTTCATTCTGCTTTGACTGTGCTGCGGAGAATTTATCTCTGGCTACATCAAGCGATTCCAGGAACTGCCTGTTCCTTTTTGTAAATGATTCTGTCTGATTTGCGTCTATTCTGCCAAGCTCTTTTTCATATGTGTAAAATATTCCGGTGAGCTCTTCCTTCATTTCAGAAAAGATCTCATCCGCGCTTACTATTGCACTGTCCTTAAGAAGTTTTTTCGAAAGATCCTTTTCATAGAACAGTTCATTGAATCTGACGTTATATTTCTCAAGAAAACTCTTTACCCTGTTTTCCATTACTGTAACTGAAGTTCTCGGGTAGATCACGGGCATCGGCACATCAAAGAATTTATACACTTCCCTGAACTGTGCAAAATATGATATCTCTGAAGGTCCTCCTATATAAGCAATCGTCGGCAGTATGAAATCCTGACATACCGGTCTTGTCACTACATTCCAGCTGAACCTTTCAGGGTTACTTTCAAGAAGCCCAAATAATTCTTCTTTGGAAAATTTCTGACGGGAATGTTTGAGTGCAAAAATATCATTTTCCCTCGGCTCAAGCAGGTATCTGTTTCCTTCGTGAATGTAAAATAAATTTATCGGTTTTGGTTTTACCTGCACAGTGTAATTTTCCTCAAGCTCTACAGAGGTGTTTATTACTTTTTCACATACCTGAGGAAAAGTATTCAGCTCTTTTTGAAATACCGGCTTTAAATATTCCTTTATTCTCTTATCAGAAGGGTCTATGAAAATTAATCCTTTATTTTTCAGAACAGAGTTCAGGAAACCCGCAAAAGCTGTCTTCAGATCATTTCCTTTTTTATAATTGTTTCTTATGATTGCGAATAATGATTCCGTAAAATCAGTTCTGTTGTATGAACTTTCCAGTTCATTTATAAACTGATCTATGTGTTCATCTAATACAATACTTCCTGCAGGTTTCAGATATTTTTCCTGCTCCAGTCCTTTTTCAAAGTATTTAAGATTCTTCAGTTCGTTTTCCTTTGAAATAATATTTATATTATTTATTTCCGTAAAGTCATGATCATCTGCTTCAAGCCAGAATACCGGAACAAATTTATATTCAGGGAATTTTCCGCTGAGCTTATCAGAAAGCTGAATTGTATTTATTGCCTTAAGTACAGTATAAAAAGGACCTGACAGGAAACCTAACTGCTGACCGGTCACAACTGCAAATGTATTTTCATCGCTTAGAAGTTCTATGTTTGCAATCGTCTTATCTCCTGAACCGAAAATTTCATTCTGCTCTTTGAGAATTCCGCATATATCATTTCTGCTGAAGTTCCCTTCGCGTGCATATGATTCCTTTTTCAGCTCAGTGCATTTCAGAAATTCTGAATCCGATGTGTAATTAAATTCAAAATATTTACTGAGACTCTGATAATTTTCGATGTATTTTAAAAAAAGGTCGCTGTATGAAGGAAGTGAGTTAAAAGGAATTGTCATTTATAAATTTATTTTGAGATAAATTAATCATTAATATTCAAAGATTAAATTTATTAATTTGCAGTATTCATAATTTATTAATATTAAATTTAAGCTTAGCATTAAGCTGAGTAAAACTATTATTAAAACTAAAATAATATCCCCATGAAAAAAATTCTTGTCCTTCTGCTTCTGTTTTTCTTTTCAAATTCCTATTCAAACTATTCAACACCCGGAACCGGTGTCAAATGGGATCTGGACAGTCTGGTTGCATACTCTCTGGGAAATGTGACCTTGTCCGGCAGTGACTATATGATCAATGATACGATCAATATTGCCGTTGGCGATACGGTCAGTGTTCTTAACAATTCTGTTATGAAACTTGCCCAGGGTGTCTTTATAGATATTTTCGGAGTTCTGATAATTAATCCTCCGGATTCTGTATTGATTACCGCTCAGGATACAACTCTGAAATATCTCGGTCTTAAGTTTGAAGATCTCAGCGACGGTTCTCTGCTGAAAAAAGTAATCATGGAGTACGGAAACTCTATCAGAATGCTTGACTGCAGTTTTCTTATCGACAGCTGTACGATACGCTATAATACACAGAACAGCTCTTTCGCTACCGGAGCAATATCATTCTTCCGGTCAAATTCCATTGTCTCGAACTGTAAAATTTTTCGCAACAGAAGAGCTGCTTTTGTATCAGGAGCCAACATAGCTTCATCTCCTCAGATTCTTAATAATCTGATCCTGGAAAATGATGTGGATAATGCAAATACTCCACAGATCAACTTCGGAGCAACCGGACCTGATCCAATGATAATCAGAGGAAATACGATCATCGGATTGTATATAATGTCTGGCGGTATTTCATTCCTGCCTGTGGGATCTATTCCTAAGGCAATTATAGAAAATAACATTATTAAAAAGAACAGATATGGTATCGCTGTAGCCGGAGGCAGTTCTAATTTCTATATCAATAATAATATTATTGACAGCAATAACATTCAGGGTAACCCTGTTCTCGGCGGAAGCGGGATCAACTTCAACGGTTCTGCAACTCAGAGTTCAATCGTCACCCGTAATATTATCAGAGGAAATCTCTGGGGTATCACCATTCAGGGAACTGCCAAACCTAATATGGGTGATCTGACAAGCCCGGATACATCTGATGTCGGACTCAATGAAATTTATAATAACGGAAACTCAGGCAAAACATTTGATCTCTTTAATAATACCTTAGCTCCGGTGTTTGCTGAAAACAATTACTGGGGTACGGGAATAGTTGATTCTGTAGAAAAACATATATTTCATAATGCTGACAGTACTGTGCTTGGTGTTGTGGATTATCTGCCTTTGAGAAGCATTATTCTGAATCTTAATGTCGGTATGGAAGGTCTCGTCCGGTCAACCGGAAGAATGGGAAGAACAGATACTGTTACAGTTTATTTAAGAGATACTGCTGCTCCTTATGCAATTCTTGATTCTGCAAAAGGACCTGTAGATACTGTTAACTATTTCGGTCAGTTCGCTTTTACAAGCGCACTTTCTTCTTATTATTATATAGTTGTTAAACACTTTAACAGTATAGAAACCTGGAGTAAAGCAGGCGGAGAAAGCCTTGTATCGAACAGCGCAGTGACAAATCCGTTTTCTTTCATAACCGCGGCTTCACAGGCTTATGGAAATAATCTGATACTAACACGTACAAGATATTGTATGTATTCCGGTGATGTAAATCAGGACGGATTTGTTGATAATACAGATCTTATTGCTATTACAAATGATGTGAATGATTTTGTTTATGGAATAAGACTGGCGACAGATCTGACCGGTGATGATTTCGTTGATACAAGAGATCTTATCAGATGCTACAATAACTCTTCAGTCTTTGCCAAGGTTGAATCCCCGCTTACAAAGTAATTTTTTTATCAGGCTGTTATAAAAAACAGAAGCAGATATCCTCTGCTTCTGTTTTTTTCTTAATACTCATAATTTAATTCTAACTGCTGTTAATCAGTTTCCAGTCTTCTTTTAAATTCCTCAATTGTTTTATCTATATCATCTTTAATTTTCAAAAACTCTTTTTCAGCAGTTTCAATATGCTCATAATGCAAAGCAGAAGTTTTCTCCTTAGCCGCTGATAATATTCTGCCGGCATCTTCAAGTATGGAATGTGATCTGTTAGCTGCATCTTCGATCATTTCATCTGCTTTGTTTTTTGCATTCAACAGATACTGACTGGCTTTATCGAGTTTATCGTTTTCATCCGGACTTTCATTCTCCCAAAAGCCGTTTTTCTTATTTCTGGAATTTATTATATACGCTATGGAAATTCCTGCAAGCATTCCTGTAAGGATGCCTGCTGTTAATTTGTTAGACATACTTCCTGTCTCCTTTTTAAGTTTCTTCTGATTACGGAAGAAATACTACGCACGCTATTACTGTGGTCCATAATCCGTTCTTGTCACCTTCTGCCGATTGTGTAATATTGAAAGTCTTAATTATTTTACCGCTTTGTTTGTAAAGATTCTCTCTTTCATTCCAGGCAGTTTCGGGATCGAATTCTACTCCGAGTGTTGTTGCCAGCATGGTTGCCGCCAGATCTTCTGCGTATTCACCTGAAACTTTTTCCGGCTCACCGAAAGGATGATGTTCTGAAATATATCCGTAATGACTGTCATCGGAAGGCAAAGCCACTCCGATTGAAGATGCTATCAGTCTGTTTGGTTCGTTCGTAAAATTCCTTGCCATTACACAAAACGTGATCTGTCCCGGCTCAAGCATTGCTGTCCCCTGCTCCACTGTCAGTCTTTTGCATCCGCCCGGAAATATACTTGATACGGTTACTATGTTGCATTTTTCTATCCCGGCTTGTCTGAGAGCAAGCTCAAATGACTGAAGGTAATCCTTGTGCCTGCCTACACCTTTAGTAAAAAATAGTTTTGTTGGTTTGAACAATTTATCTTTCTCCTGTTTGTTGGTTTATTTGTTAAGTGTGTTGTATTTGTTGATTAGTTAATTGTGTTAATTGTGTTAATTGTGTTAATTGTGTTAATTGTGTTAATTGTGTTAATTGTGTTAATTTTGTTAATTGTGTTAATTTTGTTAATTGTGTTAATTTCGTACTTTGAATTCATTGAATTCTAACTGTACTGATTTTTCACTGTTCAAAAATCTACTTTAATATTTTAAGGAATTTCCTCTTACCTACTTTTATCACCATATCTTTTTTTATACTAATGACAGAATTAACATCGGATTCTTTTTTCCCGTTAATGCTGACTGCTCCCTGCTCAATTAATTTTCTGGCTGCGGTTTTGGATTCCGCTAAATTATTTGCAGTCATCAGATCCGTTAGCTTCATCGAATCTTCACTGATAGTAACTTCAGGAATGTCATCAGGAATTTCTTTTTTAATAAATATTTTGTCAAATTCTTCTATGGTCTTATTCGCCGTATCCTCATCATAATATAGTTTTACAAGTTCAAATCCTAATTTCCTTTTTACATCTCTGGGATTTGCTTCACCGCTTTCGAGTCCTTTACGAATCTGTGTAAGCTCTTCTTTTGAAGTCCTTGTCGTAAGTTCAAAGTATTTATAAATAAGAGCATCGGGTATGCTTAGTGTCTTTCCAAAGATATTCTTCGGCTCTTCAGTTATGCCGATAGCATTATCAAGAGACTTGCTCATTTTTTCATAACCGTCCGTCCCTTCTATAAGAGGCATAGTAATGACCACCTGCTGCTCTCTGCCGAATCTCTTCTGTACATCCCTGCCTACAAGGTTGTTGAATTTCTGATCAGTTCCTCCCAGCTCTACATCGGCTTCGATAGCATAGGAATCATATCCCTGCATTATCGGATAAAGCATTTCGTGAAAGGATATCTCTGTCTGTTCTTTGATCCTGTTTGTAAAATCATCTCTTTCAAGTATTCTCTGTACGGTGAATTTGCTTAAAAGATTTATTAGCTCTCTCAGATCCAGCCTGCTGAGCCACTCGGAATTATAAACTACCCTGGTTTTATCAAGATCAAGTATTTTTCCAGCCTGCTTAAAATATGTTTCACCATTGACCCTTGTTTCTTCAAATGTCAGCTGCGGTCTGGTTTTTTTCTTTCCTGAAGGATCGCCGATCATTCCTGTATAATCACCGACTATCAGTATGGCATTATGACCTAATTCCTGAAACTGTCTCAGCTTATTTAATACTACAGAATGACCAATGTGAAGGTCGGGTCTGGAGGGATCGCAACCGAGCTTTATGTTTAAAGGCTTTTTATCCTTTATTGATTTCTCAAATTTCCTTATTAGTTCACCTTCAGGTATTATTTCAACTGTTCCTTCCCTGATGATATCCATTTGTTCTTTTACCGTTGCAAACATTATAACCTGCTTAAATTCCTTTCAATATCTCTTTTTTTAATGGATTCTCTTTTATCGTAAAGTTTCTTTCCTTTTGCTATTCCGATTTCCACCTTTACTAGCGAGCCTTTGAAATAAACCTTGAGCGGAACGAGTGTAAGTCCTTTCTCCTGAAGCTGTTGCTTTATCTTTCTTATCTCCCTTTTATTCAGAAGCAGCTTTCTGTTCCTTAATGGTTCGTGATTGTTGATGTTTCCGTATTTGTATTCATTGATGTGCGAATTGATAATCCATACTTCGTCATTAATAATCCTGCCGTAAGATTCCTGTATGTTTATCTTACCGTCCCGTATCGACTTGACTTCCGTACCGGTGATCACAAAACCGGATTCGTACCTGTTAAGTATCTCGTATTCAAAATTAGCTTTACGATTAGTTGCAATTACCTTAATTTTGTCAGATTCGCTCATTAAATTGAGTTCAGGTTCAAATTAAAATTTTAAAAAAGTAAAATCAATTTATTAACAATGAAAGTAATTCAGATCCCGCTCAATCCCTTCAGCATGAATTGTTATATTTATTTCGATGAAACCTCCGGAGACGGCATTATCATTGACCCCGGCGCTTTTACTGAAGCAGAAAAAAACAATATCAGAAGAATTACCGAAGACAATGATATTAAGATCAAATACATTGTCAATACACACGGTCACCTTGATCATATTCTCGGAAATAAATTTGCAAAAGATTATTTCAAAGTTCCGGTGATGATGCATCAAAGCGATGTTTTCCTTCTTGACAATTCATCTGAGCAGGCAAGGTTTTTCGGACTTGATTTTCCTCCGCCGCCGCCTGTTGATGAGTATATTACAAATGATACTTCTGTCAGCCTTAACGGTACAGAACTGAAATTCATCAATACACCGGGTCATTCTCCGGGAAGTGTCTGCATAATAGACGACAAAAACAAGAATGTATTTTGCGGTGATTTAATATTCAAGAACTCTGTCGGCAGAACTGACCTGCAGGGAGGCGATATTAAAATACTTCTGGATTCAATCAAAAATAAATTATTCAAGGTCAGTAAAGATGATTATACTCTGCACCCCGGTCACATGGAAATCACAAACGTTAAAGATGAAAAGAAATTTAATCCCTTCCTTCAAAAAGATTTTAAATATTAGCGT
>WBZU01003194.1_pt1 | contig 10901 bp, 10 predicted proteins | sample 5204311 | NCBI WGS metagenome assembly WBZU01 (sample SAMN12344359, study PRJNA552823) | activated sludge metagenome | biome: Activated sludge suspended growth; feature: Nitrification reactor; material: Wastewater; isolation source: activated sludge from nitrification reactor of wastewater... | reverse complement strand
TCGGCCGCCTTTTTCTCATCGTGGGTGATCTGTCGAGGAGTCAGTGTGCTGTCCATATGAATAATAATAGATTGCTTCAGGGCAAAGTCAAGACGTAGCGAGGCCTGCGAGCCCCTCTCGTTTGGCGGGGCGTCTGTTCCCTGAACGGGAGCCCGTTCGCAGCAATCCAGCGCCGGAAGCAGTCGTCTCAACACTTCTGTTGCGGCAGTAGCCGGTCAAGTTCTGTCTGCGATGACCGAAACAGTAGAGATGCCTCCTGTTCGGTGATGACCACAAATGAGAGGCGATCGCCCGGTCCCACCTGGGCGGCGAGACGGCGATCGGCGCTGATCATCGTTGCCAGCTTCGCATATCCCCCCGTCGGTTGACAGTCCGCCATCAGGAGAATCGGTTGGCGATTCGATGGCACTTGGATGCTTCCAGCAGTGACGGCCTCGGAGATGATATCCGCTGAGCCGCGATGCGGTAATTCAGTTCCTTCCAATCGGTATCCCATGCGATCAGACTCCGAACTCACGCGATAGGGACTTGCGGCCAGCAGCTGCAGCGCCTCCTCGACAAAGTGATCGGCTTGCGGCCCAGGCATCACCCGCAGGGTTGGGGACGCGACATATCGGGGCTGAGACGCCGGTGCGAGCATGCATCCTTCACGAGAAGGCGTTGCGCTTGGGGCGGGTCCCGCCGCCAGTCGATCCGATTTCCTCAGCGGCCGTCCTTCGAGGCCTCCCAGCCCGCTTCGCACATGAGTCGATCGACTGCCCAACACGAGCGGTGATTCGATGCCACCGGCAATGCACACATAGGCGCGGGTCCCCTGTTTGCGCAGGCCGAACTGCAATCGGCCTCCTGCCGGCATCGCCACCACGGTCCACATGGGAATGGCGAGACCGTCGATGGTCGGTGAAAGGTCTGCTCCGGTGATGGCGATGGAACGGCGTTGTTCGAACAGCAGCTCAGGGCCCTGCAGGGTGATCTCGAGACCCGCGGCGTGGTCGTGATTTCCGAGCAGCCGATTGCCGACCGTCAGCGCCCAGGGATCCATGGCGCCGCTCACCGACACGCCGAATCGCTGGTACCCGCGGCGTCCGAGATCTTGAATCGTCGTGAAGAGACCGGGGCGCACCACATGGATGAAGGCGCCGTTAGACGACATGGTTCAGGCTGGTGACGGCAATGCCGTTCTCGTCGAACATGGCCCGCAACGCCCGGGCCAAGTGGACGGCCCCAGGCGTGTCCGCGTGGAGGCAGAGGGTGTGAATGGGGGTGTGGAGGACGGAGCCATCAACGGCGGTGATCTGGCCGCCGCTGGCCAGTGACCTCGCTCGCAGCACCACCGTCGCGTCATCATGGATGATGTCCCCATCCTGTCCGCGTGGGATCAGGCTACCGTCGGCGTGATAGCCCCGGTCGGCAAATCCTTCAGAGGCGACGCGAAGCCCCTGCGCTGATCCGGCGGCAATGAGTTCGGAGCCGGCGAGTCCGACGAGGATCAATCGATGGTCGAGCCGCGCAAGCGCTGAGGCGATAGCATCCGCAATCACGCGATCCCGTGCGGCCATGTTGTACAGCGCTCCGTGCGGCTTCACGTGCGAGAGGCGGGCTCCTTCGGTCCGGCTGATGGCCATGAGGTCGCTGACCTGACAACGAACGAGTTCTTCGACGAAGGACTGAGAGAGCGGTTGCTCACGGCGTCCTTGTGAGTCTCGATCGGGGAGACCGGGATGAGCGCCGATAGCCAACCGGTGTTGATGGGCCATTCGAACGGTGTGGCGCATGAGGGCCGCATCGCCGGCATGCACGCCGCAGGCGATGTTGACCGAACTGACGAAGGTCATCAGGCGCGCTTCCACCTCCAGTTGGTCGGCGGTGGCAGCTTCACCCAGATCACAATTCAGATCGATGCAGCCTGTGGCCGTCATGCCTGTTCCTCGAAAAGCCTGTGGAATTCATCTTCGTCGATCGGGACAAATCGTACGAGGTCACCGGCGTCTATCAAGAACGGCTTGGGTCTGCTGAGTCTGAACAGCTGCACCGGCGTGCGCCCAATGATCCGCCAACCGCCTGGACTGGCCTGCGGGTAAATCCCGGTTTGAGTGCCGGCAATACCGACGGAACCAGCGGCAACGTGTCTGCGCGCGGTCGGAAGGCGCGGCGTGGCAATGCGGTCCGGGACGGTTCCCAGATAGGGAAACCCGGGGCTGAATCCCAACATGTAGACGCGGTACGTCACAGAGGCATGGAGCCTGCTGACTTCTTCCATCCTGAGATCAGCATGGTTTGCCACGTCGAGGAGGTCCGGGCCTGCGGCGCCACCGTACCACAGGGGAAGGATGTGTGTGGTGGGAAGGCGGGTGGGCGCATCGATCCTCGTGGCGATGATGGCCTCGATCTCTCTGCTGAGAGTCGTCGCATCGATCCGTACCGGATCAAAGTAGACGGTGACGGATCGGTAGGTCGGAACGACTTCCATCACGCCGGGGAGAGCGGCTTGGTCGATGGCGGCGCACCCCGCGAGCACGAGTTCATTCGTGTGAAGTGCGATGCTGTTGCCGAACTCGACGGTGAGCGCACATTCACTCAAGGAGACGATCCGCGGAGTCGCACGCACTGAAGTCCTCATGGCGCGAAGAGGTGATGGCCGGTGACCACCGTCACTTTGGCAGCGGTCTCCCATTCGTTTCGGTGGCGAACGGCAGTATGGCCAAGCCTAGCACGTAGATCAATGCAATCGCGCTGGCTGCACTGTTGAACGAACCCAGCACCGTAACGAGCCAGCCCGTCAGAAACGGCGCGGCCGAGGCGAGTACACGGCCTGCATTAAAACAGAAGCCGGACCCCGTCGCTCGAAGTCGTGTGGGATAGAGTTCAGGAAGATAGATCGGAAAGCCGCTGAAGATGCCGTTGTTGAAAAATCCGAGAATCGGCAACAAGACCAGCACCTCGGCATAGCTGTGGGGCACAAGATAGGTGGCCGGCAGCAGGATGAGGCTGCCGAGGCACATCAGGCCGAAGACCGGAAGCCGCCCGAATCGTTCGGCCAACGGCCCGAACCCCAGATATCCGAACAGGGCCCCGGCGTTCAGCGCCATGATGGCGTAGCTGACCTTGTCGCTGAGGAGGGCTGGATCCTGGCCTTGAAGATCCGGCATCCCACGAATGAGGGTGGGGGCCCAATTGGTCGCGCCCCAGACGCCAAAGACGGCCACGAAGGCCAACGTGGAGCCCACCAGGGTATCGCGGCGCAGGGCCGGTTGAAACAATTCAGCCAAATGCTGGAGATTGGCGCGAGCTGAGCGTCCCTCCAATTCATGTGCCTGCACCCATCGCTCCGGTTCTTTGACCCATCGGCGGACGAGCAATGCCACAAACGCCGGCAGGATGCCGACCAGGAACAGCACACGCCATTCGGAATCGTTCAACAGCAGATTACATCCGGCCGCGAGGAAAAAGCCGAAGGCCCAGGCCGACTGTAAGATCCCCGCCGCCCCGGCGCGCTTCTCCTCAGGCCAAGTCTCGGCCACGATAGCCGCTCCCGCCGCCCATTCTCCGCCGACGCCGAGCGCCGTGAGAAATCGAGCGATCGCCAGATGCCACCATTCCTGCGCAAAAGCAGCGAGCCCGGTGAAGATGGCGTACATCAGAATGGTCGCAATCAGCGTCTTGGTGCGGCCGAAATAGTCGGCCGCCAGGCCGAAGCCGATGCCGCCGATGGCCCAGCCGATCAGGAAAATGGAAAAGACCAGACCGCCATACCACCCGATCAGTTCGGCGGTCACGTCGCCGTTGGCCGCCCCGGTGTGGAGCAATTCCTGGAGCGCGGGATGGAGGACGATCGCATAAATCGTCGCGTCCATCGCGTCGAAGACCCAACCCAACCATGCCACGAACAGCACCAGCCATTGGTATCGTGTGACACCGTTTGTCCATCCCACGCCAGCGTCCTCCTTGGTGATGCGAGCGAATTGCCGCCACGCTACGGGCCGGACGGTGCACTGTCAAGGTGAAGCTGTCCGAGTGCCGTGGTATAGTCGCCGATACCATGCCTCGAATCGACTACTACAGAGTCCTCGGCCTGTCGCGCGACATTTCCGATGACGAGATCAAGAAGGCCTACCGAAAGCTGGTCTTCGAGCACCATCCCGATCGCAATCCGCACAACACAAAGGCCGAGGAGAAGATCCGGGAGATCAATTCCGCCTACGAAGTCCTCGGTGATCCGGAGCGCAGGCGCACCTACGACCGCCTCCACTGGGGCGAGGAGCCCAAGGCCGACACCGTCGATCCCGCGCAGATTCTCGAGGAGATGGAGAAAAAGCTCTTCGACGAGGGGCGGAAAGAAGTCTTTGCCGTGTTGATGAAGATGGTGCCACGCATCAAGTCTGAGCTCGCCATCATTCGCGAGCGCACCGTGGCGCACCAGGGGTATGACACATTCAAGGAGCCGATTGTCGCGGCGCGCGGCGCGGAAGTCATCGAGGAGTTCCTGACGCCAGACATGGAGCAGCGCAAACAGCGCCTGCTCGAGGTGGCAGTCCAGATGATGCTGTCGCAGTCTGTCGTCGCACGGGGTGATGAGGGCGGGATCCGGGCAGTCCGCGGTCGTTTGGACGATGCGTTTCGAAAGGGCCGGATCAACGGGTTTGCTGCCGCCCTTGAGCTGCTCTACGAGCGGAGATAGCGACGTACGTCGGTCGGTAATCCCGCAGCCCTGCGACGTGTAGTCGAGACGGCACTGCCTGTGTCGCGCGTCATCCCCGTGAAAGCGGACCAGCTACGAAGCGCCCGCCTTGCATCACGCCCGCGATCCGTTCCTGTTTCTGCAGCAGGTCGATCTTTCGCAGCGGATTCCCTTCCACAAACAGCAGATCCGCCTGCTTCCCCGCTTCAATCGTGCCGATCTCCTCGGACAGGCGCAGTAGTCGCGCGGCCGCGGACGTGCTGGTCATGATCGCGTCCATCGGCGCCATGCCGAGCGTCACCATGCGGTCCAGTTCCTGCGCATTGTCTCCGTGATGATTAAACGGCGTACCGGCGTCGGTGCCCAGCGCGATCGGGACTCCACGCCGCACCGCAGCGCGAAAGCTTTTCTCATGTTGTTTCACCATATTTTTTGCTTTAGAGCGCGCGCTGTCCGGAATGCCGCAGCCGGTTGGGCAGGCGGCGGTGGTGGCGAGCGCCGAGAGCGTCGGTACCATGTAGACGCCCTGTCGGCTCATCATGCCGGCGGCTTCATCGTCCATGAGCGTGGCATGTTCGATCGAGTGCACGCCGGCCCGCAGTGCATTTTTCATCCCCGTAGCCCCGTGGGCATGGGCCGCGACATGCCGCCCGCCTGCAGCGGCGACGTCCACGGCGGCCTGCAATTCTTCCACGGTCATCTGGGCCTCGTCCGGTGAAGTGCCGGGCGTCAGCACGCCACCGGAGGCGATCACCTTGATGACTTCCGCCCCGGCATCGAGTTGATCCTGCACGGCGGTTCGGACCGCAGCAACTCCGTCCGCTTCCCGACCGATAAAACGTGCGTGCCCCCCTGGCATGCAGATGGCCAGACCGGCCGCCAACACGCGCGGGCCCGGCGTCAGGCCTGCGGCAATGGCTCGTTTGAGCGCAAACACGGCATGGTCACGGAAACCCACATCGCGCACGGTCGTAAAGCCGGCTTGCAGAGTACGGCGCGCCAACTCGGCGGCCTTGAGCAGCGTGACCGATGACGATTCTCCCTCCACGGCCGCGACCACGTCGGCTTCCGCTCCGAGGCAGAAGTGGACATGGCAATCGATGAGTCCCGGGAGGACGGTGAGTCCTCGCCCATCGATGCGTTGCGCCCCTTTGGGAATACGGGTGCTGCGATCCGGGCCGGCCGCCATGATGCGGGTTCCGTCGATGACGAGGGTGCCCCGTTCCACCCGACCTCCGAGGCCGTCAAGAATTCGTATATGCCGGATCGCAATGGTCATGACGCCTCACTGATGGGAATGGTCACGATGACGCCGCCCATGATGTCGTTGAGCTTATAGTCGCGGCGTGGACTATTGGCGTGCCCGTTGTGGCAGGCGACGCAACTTTCCGACACCGCCCGGTCGGCGTAGATCCCTTGAAAATACCGGACGCCGCCCTGGTTGTAGAATCCCGTGAACGGTTTTTCCGGCGACTTCATCACCACCTCGAGCCCCCGCCGCTCGAATTCGCTGTTCGGCCCGTTCCAGACGTAGATGGGTGTGAGGCTGGCCAGTCGGAAGCTGAGCTTCATATCCTTTTGCGCCACAAGCCGTCCCGATTCGAGCAGGAATTGGGCAGGTAGGGGAAGGCCCTTCTCTTCCTTCCAATGTTCGAGCGCCTCGACGACGCCTTGCGTATGCAGCTTATCGACGACATTTTGGGTGTAGTTGGCGCGATTGGCATCGATCACGGCGTGAATGAAGCTGGTGACACGCTCGGGCGCCACCATATCGGCCTTCCGCGATTCGGCAACGGCCAAGGCGATGACCCAGTAGGTCACGGCCGCGACGAATCCGGCCACGCCCGCTGCGACAATCCACAATCCGTTTCGACTCATGCACGCCTCCTCGTCGCCAACTGTGAACTGCTATAGGTATCGATCGCAGCCTGCACCGCGCGGCCGGGCTGTACCGGCCATCCCTGTTGAGCAAAGATCTGTTCCAACGCCCTCAGCAACGTCACGACATGAGCCTGCCGGCTGGATTCGCCCATGAGTCCGATGCGCCAGACCCGCCCGCGCAGCGGCCCCAACCCGCCTCCGATCTCGATCCCACAGTCTTGAAGGAGCTGGGCCCTGATTGCGGCGTCACTGATCCGGTCCGGCAGAGTGACACAATTCAGCATCGGGAGTCGATGGTCAGCAGAAGGCAGAGGCGTCAATCCTAGCGTGGCCAGCCCCGCCAGCAGGGCCTCGCTATTAAGCCGGTGGCGGGCGAATCGTGCGTCGCGCCCTTCGTCCTCCACCAGGCGTAGGGCCTCTCGAAGGCCGTACAGCATCGAGATCGGAGCCGTGTGGTGATAGGCGCGACTTTGGTCATTCCAATAGTCGGCGATCAACGCCAAGTCCAGGTACCAGCTGTGGCAGGGTGTACGCCGTTGTCGAATCGCCTCCATGGCGCGCGGACTCATCGTCAACGGCGCGAGCCCGGGCGGGCAACTGAGACATTTCTGGGTGCCGCTGTAGCAGGCATCGATGCCCCAGGCGTCGACTTCGACGGGCATACCGCCCAACGATGTGACGGCATCGACGATCAGGAGCGCGCCATACTCGCGGCACAGGGCCCCGACGTCCTCCAGCGGTTGTCCGGCGCCGGTGGACGTCTCGGCATGGACCAACACGACGGCTTTGACCTGACCGGCACGGGCGAGTTGTTCGCGCAAGGCCTCCAGGGGAATGTTGTCTCCCCAGGGCGCGTCGATGCGCAACGGCACTCCGCCCTGTCGTTCGACCATGGTGGCCAGCCGCGTTCCGAAGATTCCGTTCACGCCGACCACGGCCTGGTCTCCCGGTTCGATCAGGTTGGCGATCACGGCCTCCATACCGGCCGACCCGGTTCCGGACAAGGCGATGGTGAACGCATTCGCGGTCCGGAAGGTCGCACGAAGCATTGCTTGAATTTCGTTCATCAAACCGAGAAACAGTGGATCAAGGTGGCCGACGAGCGGCTGGGCCATCGCGTGCAAGACTCGGGGGTGGACCATGCTCGGTCCGGGCCCCAGGAGTAGGCGGTAGGGGGGAATGAATTCGTGATCCTGTGCAGGCAGGCTCATCGTCGGAGTTGATCCGGTCTCATCAGGGAAGATCGCGCAGCCGGCCAGAGGGTTGTCGGGTGCCGGCCGTAGTATAGCGAAACGCCGGGGGCTTCAGCCACGGGATTATCGCGGACCAGGGAGCAGGGCACCGACACCCTGTTTCACCTCCGTGAGGCCGGTGCTATACTCCGGCGCTTCGTGATTTTCGGGAGGACTTCGTGGACGCGGACACATCGATCAGCCTGCCGGCGCCGCCTGCGGCGCCACCAATCGCGCCCGTCGGGGCTCCTCCTCCCCCCCATGCGTACAACCCCGGTTTTTCCCGCGCGGTCACGCTGTTGTCTGCCGTGGTGTTGTCCGCCTCGATTGCGGTGGTGGCCTGGCTCTCTTTCGATGTGCCGCGAGTGGAGCGGATACCGGACGCCGAGCGGGCCCTGAGCCACATGGTCGGCCGCCTGATGGATCAGGCCGAGGGACTCAAGACCTTGCCGGTGTGGGAGCAGGTTCTCTACGACCTCACGATGGGGAGCGATGCAAACGATCGCGAGCAGGCGCTCGAATGGTATCGGGAATTGGCTGCAGATTCGTCCGACCCGTTCGTCGATTTGCACCTGGCGATATTGGAAGGGGAGTCGGGGCATCTGCCTGACGTCAAACAGCACCTTGCCGGATGGATTCACCAGGGAGAGCCTTACCCGACGTTCGCCCGGTTGCTGCGGGCGGCGTATGTGGACCCGAAGGTGTCGCCGGCAGTCGGATTTGAATTGCAAACCTATCTGGCGGAGCAACCGGTCGCCGGATGGTTCTATGCCCGGCTGGCCGGCAATATTGCCGAACGCACGGGTAATCGGGCGTTGCTTGCGACGATCGACACCTCATCGCAGCAGCGGGTTGAGGCGTTGGTGTGGCGGGCACGAGCGTTTGCCTGGTTGGAACTGGCACTCATGGTTGCGGGGTTGTTGGTCTTGATGGTCTGGCTGCGACGTGGAAAAGCCGCTGCCATGTTTCGCGTTGGTTCTGCCGAGCTGCCGCCCCTCTGGGCAGGCCGCTTGGGCGCGGGCGTGCTGCTCCGTGGCGGCGCGGTCGGCGCGCTCCTGACCGTCGCTTTTTTGTTTGCCGCGGGGGATTGGGCCTCGTTACGGGTGTTAGCGGTGCCCCTCTCGAACCTCCCGTTGCTGGCGTTGGCCTATTATCACCTGCTTCGACCTCAACGGCAGACCTTCTGGCGAGGATTCGGCCTCAGCATTCAGCCGCGTCATGTGGGACAACTCGCGCTTGCCGTCTTAGCAGTTGTGGCGGCGGGTCTTATCGGTGAGTGGCTGCTGGGCCGGCTGGCGGAACCGCTCAAACTGATCAGTCATTGGACGGAGTGGTTTGACGCAGACCTGGTGTGGGGGACCTCTCCCACGCTCGCGGTCAGCTTGCTGGAATATGTATGTTTCGCGCCCGTCTTTGAAGAACTGGCCTTTCGGGGACTGCTGTTCGGGGTGTTTCGCCGGCGCTTTCAGTTCGGGATGGCCGCCGTGCTCAGCGCCGCGTTATTTGCGCTAGCCCATGGATATGGGTTGATCGGGTTCCTGAGCGTCTTCTGGAGCGGGATCATCTGGGCCTGGGCCTATGAACGTACCGGGAGTCTGTGGCCCGGTGTGTTGGGGCATGCCGTCAACAATCTGCTCGTCTGCTTGAGTGTGATGGCGCTGTTGCGGTCGTAACGCGAATCCCGCCCGTCGACAGAACGGCAAGAGCGATAGGTGAGTTAGTGGGACCGGTGCGCGGTGACGAGGAGCATCTGCGCCGGTTTCCGGCTGGCGTTCTTCCAGCAATGGCGGCTGCCCGCCGGGATTCCGACCGCATCGCCCCGCTTGAGCAGGTGCACTTCTTCCTCCAGCGTCAGTTCGAGTGTGCCCTGCAGTATCATCGCCAACTGTTCCGCTTCCCGGGCGTAGGGTTTGTGTCCGCTCGCCCCGCCCGGCTGGATGGTGATGACCATGGGTTCGAACCGGCTGTCTTTATTGAAGGGGCCGAGGGTTTCAATTTTTGCGCGGGACCATTGGCTCTGTACCACGGGACGGGCATCGGAGCGAATGATGGCCGGCAAGATGGGATCGGCCGTGCGAAAGAATTCTCCCAGCGTCAAGCCAAGGGCTGAGGCGATCCGCTCGGTGGAGGCAATCGAAGGAGAGGCCTGACGCAATTCGACTTGAGAAATGAAGCTGGGGGAGAACCCGCACTTATCGGCGAGCATACGCACGGAGAAATGGCGGGACTTGCGCAACCGTCGGACGATGTCCCCGACATGGACCTCTGCCTTCGGCGCAACGGTGGGGCGGACTGATCGAGCCATGTACCTCCTCGCGGTTCCGCCCTTGCTGATCTCGCGACCCGAAATAGGTGGGGCGAGTGTACACGTTTCACCCCGGTGGTACAAGGTTTCCCGCCTGCCTGGCCCGCGGCGCCAGTCATGCCTTCCTGCCCATCCTTGCCGCTGTCCGGCGGCGGATCGACTCAGGAGGCCGGGAGGGGTGGCGCCTCAATATCCTGGAGGGCCTGATAGACATCAGGATGCCGGAGCTGATAGCGAAGCTCTGTCAGCGCCCTGTGGTTAAGGATCCGCTTTCCGGGGTCATCCCCATTCGCCGCTCGTGGGCTCACGACGCCCCAGCGAGCGGATACTTCCCGGCACACCTCTGCCCAGCGCCGCGGATGGCCATCACTGATGTTGTAGGTGGCGCCTGCTCGGCCATGTCGCAGGGCCTGGAGGCACAGTCGAGCGAGATCCTCCACGTGGATAAGGTTGACGAATTTACTCGTCGGCCCAACCCGCCCTCGCCTGATCCAATCCACCGGGTTGCGATGTGGGCCATAGATGCCGGCCACGCGAAGGATGATCGCTCCGTGGTGCGTTCGTAAATATTCCTCCCCTTGCACGCGGGGCAGGTCGGTGTTGATGGGATGGGTTTCATCGATCCACGCCGGCGGCTCTGTCGGCGGATGATCCTGCCGGTCATAGGCCGAGGTGCTCCCGAGCACCACGAGCTTGCGATCTCCACGGTCCCACTGTCGGGCGAAAGATTGCACCTGCTCCAACGGCGTGGCGGGAAAAGTCCAAATCAGGTCGGCGTTCCGGGGCAGGGTGTCCCAGCTGGCCT
>WBZU01003193.1_pt1 | contig 10904 bp, 8 predicted proteins | sample 5204311 | NCBI WGS metagenome assembly WBZU01 (sample SAMN12344359, study PRJNA552823) | activated sludge metagenome | biome: Activated sludge suspended growth; feature: Nitrification reactor; material: Wastewater; isolation source: activated sludge from nitrification reactor of wastewater treatment... | reverse complement strand
ATCCGGGAATCCTTGCGCGTCATCAGCCGGGTGCCGATGACGAAGATGCTGGTGGAAAAGGCCACCTGCTTCTGCCGCTCCAGGTTGTTGGTGGTGGACCCGCATTCGATATCCACCGTGCCGTTCGTCACCAACGGAATGCGATTTTGAGAAGTGACCGGCTGGTAGGCAAGCTTGAGCGCCGGCAGCCCCAGTTTCGTCTTGATCGCATCGACGAGACGATGGCAGATGTCGATGTGATAGCCGATCGGCTGCTGCTTATCGTCCAGATATGACAAGGGATACGACGATTCGCGGATACCCATGGTCAGGGTGCCCGTTTCCTTGATCTTGTTGAGGGTGTTGGCGGTAGCCGACGAGGCTAGAAAGACCATGGCTGTCAGCAAGGCGACTTTGAGGTTCATGGAAGGCTCTCCTGAAGAGGTCGACAACGCCGACCAATTCTATGCCATCAAATCCTGGCGACGTCTTCTTCAGTTTGTTGCAGCGCCCACAGCCGCGCATATGTGCCGCCCAAGTTAAGCAACTGGCGATGGGTGCCGCGCTCGACAATCCGGCCGGCGTCAAGCACGATGATCTCGTCTGCGTTCATGACGGTCGATAGTCGATGCGCGATGATCAGCGTCGTTCGGCCTACCGCAACCATATCCAGTTCGGCTTGTATGGCTTTTTCCGTCTGGGAATCCAGCGCCGATGTCGCTTCGTCGAAGATCAGAATCGGTGGATTCTTCAGCAGCGCGCGGGCAATGGCGACTCTTTGCTTCTCGCCGCCGGACAGCTTCAGGCCCCACTCGCCGACCTTGGTCTCATAGCCGTCCGGCAGGCTTTCGACAAATTCGTGCAAATGCGCCGCCCTGGCGGCAGCAATCACGTCTTCGCGAGGGGCCTCGGGTTTGCCGTACTGGATGTTGTAAAACAAGGTGTCATTGAAAAGCACGGTGTCTTGCGGCACGATGCCAATTGCCTTGCGCAAGCTGGCTTGGGTCAGGTGCCGTATGTCGTTGCCATTGATTCGAATTGAGCCGTCCCGCGTATCGTAGAAACGATAGAGCAAGCGGGCAAGCGTGCTTTTGCCAGCGCCGCTGGCGCCGACCACCGCGACGGTGCGACCCGCCGGTATGGTGAAGTCGACATCGAACAAGATCATGCGCTGGTTGTCGTAGCCGAAGCCCACGTGCTCGAACTCGACGTTGCACGACCCTTCCGTGAGCGTCCGGGCATCAGGCAAGTCTTGTACTTCCCGATTCTGCTGAAGCAGCGTAAACATACGTTCGATATCCGTAAGCGATTGCCTGATCTCACGGTAAAGAACGCCAAGATGGTTGAGCGGCATGTACAGCTGGATCAGGAAGGCGTTGACCAGAACAATGTCCCCCACCGTCATGGTGCCGGCCACGACTCCGACGGTCGCACGCCACATCATCAACACCACTGCCGTGGCGATGATCAAAGCCTGACCCAGGTTCAGATACGAGAGTGACACTTGGGTTTTGACCTGCGCGGCCTCCCACTGCCGCATTTGCTCGTCGTAGCGGTCCAGTTCCCATTGCTCGTTGTTGAAATACTTGACCGTCTCGTAGTTGAGCAGGCTGTCAATGGCGCGCGAGCTGGCGGCCGAGTCCAGTTCGTTGGCCTGACGGCGGAAACCGGTACGCCAGTTGGTGACCAAGATGGTAAAAATCACATATATGGCCAGCGTCGTCAGCGTTATCACGGCGAACGCAGATTCATAGCGGGTGATCAGGATTCCTATCACCAAGGCGATTTCGACCAGCGTCGGAAGGATCGAATAAATGGTGTAGCTGATCAGACTGCCGACCGAGCGCGTTCCGCGTTCGATGTCTCGGGCCAATCCTCCCGTCTGCTTTTCCAAATGAAACCGCAGCGATAGGGCATGAAGGTGTTGAAACAGCTTCAGCGCAATGGTTCGCTGTGCCCGTTGAGTGACTCGGGCAAAAATGATTTCCCGCAACTCGGTAAACAGCGCGGTTGAAAAGCGCAATGCTCCGTACGCGCCCAGCAACCCGAGAGGAACCAGGAGCGGCGCCATGTCATTGGCGCCGGACAAAGCATCGATGAGATCCTTGAGGACCAGCGGTACGCCGATGTTGGCGAGCTTGGCTGCGACGAGGCAGGTGAGTGCCAGGATAACCCGCCACTTCCATTCCCAGAGGTAAGGAAGCAGCGTACGAATCGTCTGCCAGTCACGGCGCTCCCCGGGATCGGGCCCGGGAAGGGCGATGGTCGACTTTGATCCGCGCATGCGCGAATATTACCCGCTGTTGACAGCGGCTCATTGAATTGTCAAGGTTCGCGTCGGAAAGCAAAGCCCGGAAAGGTTCAATAATGACGAGTCAATTAACGCTGCCATGTGGGCAGCCGGTGCTGCGAGTCGTCCCAATGCCCGCCGATGTCAATGCTGCTGGCGATATCTTTGGCGGATGGGTGATGGCGCATGTAGATATTGCAGGGGGCGTGGCAGCGACGCAGCGGTCCCGTGGCAGGGTCGCGACGGTGGCAGTCAATTCGTTCCAGTTCAAGCAGCCAGTATCCGTCGGCGACGTCGTATCGTTCTACGCGAACGTGATCGGGGTTGGCCGCACTTCCATCACGGTCGATGTTTCAGTCTATGCGGAACGGAATCCTGCCGACCCGATAGTGGTCAAGGTGACCGAGGCAATACTGACGTTCGTCGCACTTGATCAAATGGGCATCAAGCGGCTCGTTCCGGCAGCGGTGCCATGAGCAAGATCCTATTCTTTGTCGCGCTGGCGGTGCTCGTCTATTTTTTGCTGCAGAAGCAACGAAAAGTCGCCGACAAGCAAGATCAGACCCAGCAGAAAGCCGGCACCGCGAGCGAGTCAATGGTCAGCTGCGCTTACTGTAAACTCCATATTCCATTGACCGAGAGCATAGAACAAGGCTCCCGGCACTACTGTAGCGAGGAGCACCGGCGTCTGCATGGAGGCCATGGCGGAACCTGAAGTTGCCCCCCCCAGGAGGGAGCCTATCCTCCTCGAGCAGGTAGGTGAGGCGCACTGGCGCTCGCTAAGGTACTTCGGCGTTTACCGAGTACTGGTTGCCGCAGTCTTCCTGGTGGTATTCCTTGCCACGGGTGGCCAGGCAAATCTGGCATCCCAGGACCCGTCGTTGTTCTTGTGGGTCGATTCGTTCTACCTGATTGCGGCCTTTGCCTTTCTGTTGGCAATGCAGCGTTTCGAGCGGGCCTTCAACCTGCAGTTGTCGCTGCAGGTCGTCTGCGATGTCCTCGTCCTGACTTTGCTGATGTATGCGAGTGGCGGCGCCCGTAGCGGCATTGCCTTCATGATTGTGGTGGTGGTTGCCGGTGCCGGCCTGGTCGGCCAAGGGCGACTGACGCTTCTCTATGCGGCACTTGCCACGCTTGCCGTACTGGGCGAGCAGTTATTTCGCCTACTGCGCTTAGCGGGAAATACTGAAGACTTTTTTCGTACCGGACTGACGAGCGTAGGCTTTTTCGCCACCGCTTTGATTGCGCAGATGTTGGCGCACCGGGCGGTGGCCAATGAGCGGCTAGCGCGTCAAAGAGGGGCAGAACTTCAGGATCAGGTCCGGATCAACCGTCAGGTGATTCGGGACATGGAAGATGGCGTGCTCGTCGTGGATCCTTCCGGGCGGGTGCGGCTCAACAATCCGAGAGCAGAGGCTTTGCTCGGTCTGACCGAGGCTGGACGATCCGAGCCGCTGATGCTGACGGCGCATGCCCCTCTGCTGGCCGATTACCTCGCACGACAGAGGACGGTGATGGCCGAGACCTCCGATGTCCTGCGTCTGCCGGGCAGCGGCCCGCTGCTGATACGCAGGCTACCACCGGAACGGGACGGGGACACCCTGGTCTACCTGCGCGACATAGGGAAGGCTCATGAGCATGCCCAGCAGGTCAAGCTGGCAGCGCTCGGACGCCTAACCGCCAATATCGCCCATGAGATTCGCAATCCCCTGGCGGCCATCAGCCATGCAGCCGAGTTGCTGGTCGATGAGCAGCGCGCCGACTCGCGCAGGCGGCTGCTGCGGATTATCGGCGACAATTGTCTTCGCCTGAATCGCTTGGTCGGCGAGGTCCTGGAGCTAGGACGCCGCGACCGTGCACAGCAGGAGCGTATCCCTCTGGGGACTTTTCTTCGGCAGTTCGTCGAGGAATACGCATTGCACGATCCCGAGGCGGCCAGGAGAATTTGTTTGCAGGTCGGCGATGATGCGATGATCAGCTTCGATCGTTCCCATCTGCATCGCGTGTTGGTCAACCTCGTCGCCAATGCGCTTCGCTACGCCAGCGATACCCCGGGTGCGGTCAGGGTCGAAGCGCGAACCGGTCCAGTCGGCAAGGCCGAAGTACATGTGCTGGACGACGGACCAGGCGTCACCGAGGACGATCAAGTCAAGATATTCGAGCCGTTCTTCACGACGCGCGGCAGTGGCACTGGTTTAGGGCTCTACATCGCAAAAGAACTGTGCGACAGCAATGATGCCGACCTGGACCTGGTTCGGGGCTGCGGCGAGTCGTCGGGGGCACATTTCCGAATTGTCGCTAGGAGCAAGCATGTCCGCCAAGACTGAGCGTCGTAATCGAAATGACATGAAGCGGGTATTGGTTGTCGATGACGAGGCCGATATTCGGGAGTTGTTGGACATGACCTTGGCGCGCATGGGGCTCGCCGCGGACTGCGCCGGATCGGTGGCGGAAGGAATGGCCATGCTGGAAGGCAACGTTTACAACCTGTGTCTAACCGACATGCGCCTGCCGGATGGTGAAGGCCTGCAACTTGTCCGCCAGATCGGCGAGCACTATCCTGAATTGCCGGTGGCCGTCATTACCGCGCACGGAAGCATGGAGAACGCGGTACAGGCACTCAAGGCCGGCGCATTTGATTACTTGTCCAAACCGGTGTCGCTCGACCAGTTGCGATCTTTGGTGAAATCGGCCATCGACCTGCCGGCCAAGGAGGATATTCGCAGGGCCGGTGGTCCGGAGTTGATGGGTGAATCGATGGCCATGACGCAGGTCCGGTCGTTGATCGAGCGTGTCGCGCGAAGCCAGGCCCCCGCCTTTATCGCGGGAGAATCCGGCAGTGGCAAGGAATTGGCGGCGCGCATGATCCATCAACTGAGCGCCAGAGCAAACTTAGCTTTCGTCCCGGTGAACTGCGGAGCGATTCCCGAGACACTTATGGAAAGCGAATTCTTCGGCTATCGCCGAGGCGCGTTCACCGGAGCTGACAGCGATCGCGAGGGTTTCTTCCAAGCTGCGAACGGTGGCACGCTGTTCCTGGACGAAGTGGCCGACTTGCCATTGGCCATGCAGGTCAAACTGTTGCGCGCGATTCAGGAAAAGCGGGTCAGGAAAGTTGGCGCCACCACCGAGGAGCCGCTTGATGTGCGCATCGTCAGTGCCACGCATCAGGATCTCAAGGCGATGGTGGCGGAAGGCCGGTTTCGCCAGGATCTCTTCTACCGCCTGAACGTCATCGAAATTCGCATGCCACCATTGCGCGAGTGTCGCGAAGATATTCCCTTGTTGGCGCGAAGGCTCATGGAGAGATTGGCGACAAGCGCGGGGCATCCAGTGCCGACTTTCTCTCCCGAGGCCTTGGATGCGCTGAAGCAATATCCCTTTCCCGGGAACGTACGCGAACTCGAGAACGTGCTGGAGCGAACGCTGGCGCTGCTGACGGACGATGTCATCGGGCTGGCCGATCTCAATCTTGCGCCCAGTCCCCAAGAGTATCCAGTCGACGTCGGTGGCGAGGGGCTGCCGCTGCAGGAGCGCCTCGATCAGGCCGAAAAACAGGCCATCATGGCAGCGCTGGACAAGACCCGATTCAACCGGACCGCTGCCGCCAGGTTGCTGGGAGTGACATTCCGCTCGTTGCGTTACCGCATGGAGCGCCTCGGCTTGAAGGACTGATGGCATCCGTCGCATCACAGCTTGCGTCGACCGGCCTGCTTGCCGGGGTTCGCTATCTGGCCTCGCCAAATTGCGATGATCGACCCGTCGATGAGCCGGTGCGGCTATTGGTCGTCCATGCCATCAGTCTGCCACCGGGAGCGTTTGGCGGCGATGGCGTGGAGCGCTTGTTCACCAACACGCTCGACCCGCTGGCCCATCCAAGCTATCGGCCCATTCACGACTTGCGGGTATCGGCGCACTTCTTTATCCGCCGAACCGGTGCCGTTATCCAGTTTGTTCCCGTTACCAAACGCGCTTGGCACGCCGGCGTTTCCTGCTGGCGAGGGAGAGCGCGCTGCAACGACTTTTCCCTGGGCGTCGAGATCGAAGGTTGCGACGACAAGCCTTATGAGCCGATACAGTACATCCGGCTGGCCCGGCTGATCCGCCTGTTGAGGAAAGCGTTTCCCATCGAAGCAATTGCCGGCCATGCCGATATCGCGCCCGGTCGCAAGACCGATCCGGGTCCGTGCTTCGACTGGCAGCGCCTGAATCAGTTGCTGCGTCGACGATAGTTCCGGCAAGTTGCACCGAAGCGACAGGCATCGCTTCGCGTCTTCTCGGCAGTGAAAAAATCTTGCAACGAGAAATGGCCCCTACTAGAATTAGTCGCGAACAGTCAAGGTCATACTATATCTAGTAGGTCGTAGGGTACGGACATGATCTTGCGGCGACGGCATCAGTCATCGCAACCGACAGGGGGACACTGGATGGCGATTGCAAGAGGCGGTTTGGCCAGGAGGCCTTGGATCCGCGTACGGCAATCGTTGCTATCCCAGCGACCAACCGCTGTCTCGTTATTTCCACCGATTCTTCACCTTTCTTGCGAGCTTGCATTCTGCAGCGCGACGGGAAGGCCGCGTGCGGGTGTCAGTGGCATTCATGTCTCAGACATGACGCCGCATGGCGAGGCGCGCAATCAAATGTCATTTAAGCAAGGCCATGGCGGGCGCTGGCAATCGCGTCAAAGCGAAGTGATGGCTGGAAAAACGAGAGGAATTCGTCGCTTTCAATTGCTTGGGGGCGTTGAATAATCCGTGCTAACCCAGACGGGTTGGAGTATGCGTGTGTGGTGTTTCTTTCCTGTTAATTTGTGAAGGAGGTTCAACATGGCTGAAGAGAAGAAAGCCAAGAAGCCCGCGGCGAAGAAGCCTGCCGCCAAGAAGCCTGCTGCCAAGAAAGCGGCACCGGCGAAGAAAGCGGTAGCGGCGAAGAAGCCTGCCGCCAAGAAACCCGCGGCGAAGAAGCCTGCTGCCAAGAAAGCGGCGCCGGCGAAGAAGGCTGTAGCGGCCAAGAAGCCCGCGGCGAAGAAGCCTGCTGCCAAGAAAGCGGCACCAGCGAAGAAGGCTGTAGCAGCGAAGAAGCCTGCCGCCAAGAAGCCTGCGGCGAAGAAGCCGGCTGCCAAGAAGCCTGCGGCGAAGAAGCCTGCTGCCAAGAAAGCGGCGCCGGCGAAGAAGGCTGCTGCGGCCAAGAAGCCTGCCGCCAAGAAGCCTGCTGCGAAAAAGCCTGCTGCCAAGAAAGCGGCCACCAAGCCTGCCCCGGCACCTGCCCCGGCTGCTCCGTCAACTGCCGCGGCGCCTGGCCTGAAATCCTCGCTGAATCCAGCGGCTGCATGGCCGTTCCCGACGGGCTCGCGTCCGTCCTGATTGGCGAGAGGGGAATCCCCAAGAAGGGCAGCGGTGGTTCGGTTCACCGTTGCCCGGTTTCACTCAGCGGGGACGTAACCTTGGAGGCGCGGCGGCTACATCCTGTGGCCGCCGTTTTTATTTCCAGGGATGGTTACTGGGTTCGGCGCGCCTGGGATTCGTTGAGGGCGATTCGTCGAAGCCGCCGCATCGCGACGGCTGACTTTCAACCTAGTCGATCAGGGCCAATTCGAACAGATCGTGCTTGAGGGCGAGTTGCTTCGGCAGCTTCGCGCCCATCTTGTCGAACCACTCCTTGTGCGAGGCGAGTTCCTGCTTCCAGGCATCGGCGTCGATCTGGGTGAGCGCGTCGAACTCGCTCTTGCTGATCTCCAACCCGGTCCAGTCGATGTCCTCGAAACGGGGCATCCAGCCCAGGGCCGTTTCGCGCGCGGCAACACGTCCCTTGACCCGGTCGACGATCCACTTCAAGACGCGCATGTTCTCGCCGAATCCAGGCCACATGAACTCTCCTTTTTCGTTCATGCGGAACCAGTTCACGCAGAAGATCTTCGGCGCGTGCTCGACGACGCGGCCCATGCGCAACCAATGGTTGAAGTAATCGCCCATGTGGTAGCCGCAGAACGGTAGCATGGCGAAGGGATCGCGGCGAACCACCCCCTGTTGGCCGAAGGCTGCGGCAGTGGTTTCCGAGCCCAGCGTGGCGGCCATATAAACCCCGAAGCTCCAGTTGAAGGCTTCATAGACCAAGGGCACGGTGGTGGCCCGACGGCCGCCGAAGATGAAGGCCGAGATGGGTACGCCCTCGGGGCTTTCCCAATTGGGATCGATGGAAGGACACTGCGAGGCTGGCGCGGTAAAGCGCGCATTGGGATGCGCGGCCTTGCGTCCGGCCTTGCCGTCGGCCGGCGTCCAGTCCTTGCCCTGCCAGTCGATGCAATGCGCAGGCGGTTCCTTGCTCATGCCCTCCCACCAGACGTCGCCGTCGTCGGTCAAGGCGACATTGGTGTAGATGATGTTTTCCTTGAGCGTCGCCATCGCGTTGTAGTTGGTCTTTTCGCTCGTGCCGGGCGCGACGCCAAAGTAACCGGCCTCGGGATTGATCGCGTAGAACCTGCCGTCCTTGCCCGGTTTGATCCAGGCGATGTCGTCGCCGACGGTGTAAATCTTCCAGCCGTTGAAACTCTGCGGAGGGATCAGCATGGCGAAGTTTGTCTTCCCGCAAGCCGAAGGAAAGGCGGCGGCGACATAGGTTTTCTCGCCCTGCGGAGATTCCACGCCAAGGATCAGCATATGTTCCGCGAGCCAGCCCTGGTCGCGTGCCATGGTTGATGCGATGCGCAGCGCCAGGCACTTCTTGCCCAGCAGGGCATTGCCGCCGTAACCGGAGCCGTAGGACCAGATCTCGCGCGTTTCGGGAAAGTGAACGATGTATTTGGTGGTCGGATTGCAGGGCCACTTCACGTCTTTTTGACCGGGCTCCAGGGGAGCGCCGACGGTGTGCACGCAGGGAACGAAAAAGCCGTCGGCGCCCAAGACGTCATGGACGGCCTTCCCCATGCGCGTCATCATGCGCATATTGACGACGACGTAGGGCGAGTCGGTGATTTCAACGCCAATCTGGGCGATCGGCGAACCGAGCGGCCCCATGCTGAACGGAACGACGTACATGGTGCGGCCGTGCATCGAACCCTTGAAGAGTCCGGCGAGCGTCTCCTTCATCTTCGCCGGCGCTTCCCAATTATTGGTCGGGCCGGCGTCCTCCTGCTTCTCGGAGCAAATGTAGGTGCGATCCTCGACGCGCGCCACGTCTGACGGGTCCGAACATGCCAGGAAGGAGTTCGGCCGCTTGGCCGGATTGAGCTTGACGAAAGTTCCCGCTTCGACCATCTGGGCGCAAAGGCGATCGTATTCTTCCTGCGACCCGTCGCACCAGACAACTTCCTTGGGTTCGGTACGCGCCGCGATCTGCGCGACCCACTGCTTCAGTTTTTCGTGTTTGACGTAGTTGGGGGCTTGCGTCGATGCGGGCGTGTCGGTGTGCTTGCTCATGATATCTCCATCTCCATTTCCATCGGAGGAAAAGGGGCAGCCGATGCGGGGAAAACGGGAATTGTGCCACAATCGCCGAGGTAGAAAAACAAACGGAAAGAGCCCCATGGATGACAGGATTCGCGCTGCGGCGCTTGAATATCATTACTTGCCCAAGCCGGGAAAGATCGCTGTGACGCCGACCAAGGCGTTGACCAATCAGGCCGACTTGTCGCTCGCCTACTCGCCCGGCGTGGCTGCTGCGTGCGACGAAATCGTGGCGGATCCGACCAACGCCTACAAATACACGTCGCGCGGCAACCTGGTCGCCGTGGTGACCAACGGCACGGCGGTGCTCGGCCTGGGCGACATCGGCCCATTGGCCGGGAAGCCCGTCATGGAAGGCAAGGGCGTCTTGTTCAAGAAGTTCGCCGGCATCGACGTGTTCGACATCGAGATCAACGAAAAGGACCCCGACAAGCTGGTGGATATCATCGCCGCGCTGGAGCCGACTTTCGGTGGCATCAACCTGGAGGACATCAAGGCGCCGGAATGCTTTTACATCGAGGCCAAATTGCGCGAGCGGCTGAAGATTCCGGTGTTCCACGACGACCAGCACGGCACCGCCATCATCACGGCCGCTGCCGTGCTGAACGGATTGCGCGTGGTCGGCAAGGATATCGGCCGGGTCAAACTGGTCTGTTCGGGCGCCGGCGCCGCCGCCATTGCCTGCCTCGACCTGGTCGTCAGCCTCGGGCTCGATCCACGCAATGTCTACGCGGTGGACAGCAAGGGCGTGATCCACACCGGCCGCGACAACCTGGATGCGTCCAAGCGGCGCTATGCTCAGAATGCCGATGCGCGGACGTTGGCCGATGTCATGCCCGGTGCCGACATCTTCCTGGGCCTGTCGACCAAGGGCGTACTGAAGCCGGAGATGGTGGCGGCGATGGCACCCCATCCGCTGATTCTGGCCATGGCCAACCCGGAGCCGGAAATCCTGCCCGAGGATGCCAAGGCCGTCCGGCCCGATGTGATCATCGGCACGGGTCGTTCCGACTACCCCAACCAGGTGAACAACGTCCTTTGTTTTCCCTTCATGTTCCGGGGCGCGCTCGATGTCGGCGCCACCACCATCAATGAGGCGATGAAGGTCGCCGCCGTGCGCGCCATAGCCGAGTTGGCGCACGCCGAGCAGTCGGAAGTGGTGACCGCCGCCTACGGCAAAGAAGAACTCACCT
>WBZU01003191.1_pt1 | contig 10905 bp, 11 predicted proteins | sample 5204311 | NCBI WGS metagenome assembly WBZU01 (sample SAMN12344359, study PRJNA552823) | activated sludge metagenome | biome: Activated sludge suspended growth; feature: Nitrification reactor; material: Wastewater; isolation source: activated sludge from nitrification reactor of wastewater... | reverse complement strand
CAGATCAGCTTAGGGGATTTCTGGCGCCAGGATCTCGCCAGATTCGATGTTGTATATGCTTTTCTGTCGCCCGCGCCCATGCCGCGCCTGTGGGTCAAGCTGTGTGAGGAAATGAGTTCGGAAGCGGTTTTGATCAGCAACAGCTTCCCGGTGCCGGATGTGGCGGCCGAGCGGATTGTCGACGTCGACGACCGAAGATCGACGCGCCTGTATTGCTATCGCCGGCCGACTGAAAAGGCAACCAATCCGCCTTATTCTCCCGCCATCGAGCTTAGCCGCCTTCGCCAATAATCCGGCCCTGACGCAGAGAAACGCCTTCGGGCAACTGCGGGCTGGAGAGATCATGGCTGACATTGTCTGCGTTATCGGCAACAAGGGCGGGACCGGCAAGACCACGTTGTCTCACATGCTGTGCCAGGGCATGGGCTTGCTGGGTCAGCGCGCCGTTTGCGTGCTCACGGATACCCATCGGGAACCGCTATCGCCATCCGGTCGGCGCTATCTGGTTGCCGACGCAAGGTCTCGCGACGCGCTGGCCAAGGTCGTAGACAAAATTCACTCACTGAACGCTTGGATGGGTGTCATCGACGGTGGCGGCAACCGTACCGAAATGGACCAAAAGCTCTACGGGTTGGCCGATCTGGTGCTTCTGCCGTTCCGCGACTCTCACGAGGATATCCGGACCGTCATTCGCGATCTGGAAATGTTCCCGAGGGCTTACGCGATCCCAACGCAATGGCCCACCAACGCCTGGGCACGCGAGTCCGCCGAGCGGACGGTCACGGAAATGCTCGCACCATATCTGGACAGGATTCTCGATCCCGTGCATTCGCTGGCGTCCACCAAGCTCTTGCTGCAACGGCAGGTACCTTCCGCCCTGCCTACCCCCCTGGCCAATGCTTGTCGTTTCGCCGCCCGGCAAATCCTCGACCTGCTTCAGGTATCCGTCGAAGAAGAGGCGGCGCCGGGCCTGACTTGGCGCCGAACGCAATCGCCCGCGCTTTCGGCCAGCATCCGCTGACGGGACAGCGGGCTCACCGCCCGCTTCGATCCCGAAGGTTGGCCTGCGGGCCACGAAACGCTTGATGGTTCTGCAAGAGACGGCAAGAATCGCATGGTCATGAATGCGAGATCCTGGGGCATCGAGAGGCGTGTCGTCTTTCTGGCGCTGATGCCAGCCGCCGTCATTGCCGTCGCGCTAACCGCCTATTTCCTCTTCGTCCGCTACGGCGACGTCGAGGCGGCCCAGCGGAGTCGCGGCGAGTCGATCGTCCGTCAACTCGCGCTGGCGGCCGAATACGGCGCGTTCTCGGGCAATCGGGGAGAACTGCTCCGTCTCGCACAGCCGGTCGTGCGGGAACCCGATGTCATCGCCGTCACGATCCTGGACAAGGCTTACCAGCCACTCGCGACCGCCGGTCTTGCCATTCAATCCGTCGACATGGCGAAAATTTCGGCGAACGATGAAGTTTCCATCATCGACAGCGCCACCGAGATCTTTCATGCCGCGATCAGAAAACCCGAGCTGAATTTCGATGACCCCTTCCAAGGCGGCGAGACGGCCACCCCCTCCCTCGGCAAACCGATCGGCCATGTCGTCGTCGAACTCTCGCGCGAAACGCTCGAGGCGCGCAAGCGGGAAATCCTGCTGGTAACGCTCCTGACGACCGTGGCGATTCTGACGACGGCCCTCTTGCTGGCTTACCGATTGGGCCGAGATATCGCCGAGCCCATCGTAGCGCTGGAGAGCGCCGTGGCAAGAGTGCGGACAGGCCACCGGAATGTCCGCTTGCAACCGCATTCGTCCCAAACGCTCGTCTCCCTGGAAGAAGGCTTCAACGAGATGGCTGCCGCGCTCGATGCCACGCATCGACGCTCGGCCAGCGCGCTGGCGCACAGCGAGGAGAAACTCGCCCGACAGTTGGAAATCGCCCAAGCCAAGCAAGAGGAAGCGGAACGCGCCAGCGAAGGCAAGTCCCGCTTTCTCGCCGCCGCCAGTCATGACCTGCGCCAGCCGCTGCATGCTCTGATGCTGTTCGTCACCGAGCTATCGGCATCGACCTGGGAAGGCGACAGAGACTTGGCTGCCCGGATCGGCACGGCCACCGGTGCGATGAGCGAACTGCTGGACGCATTGCTCGAGGCATCGCGCCTGGATCTCGGCGCCATCTCGCCGCACCGCCAGGTGACCGCTCTTGGGCCACTGCTCGAAACAGCCACTGAGGCACACAGGCAAACCGCCAAGATCAAAGGACTTCGCTTGGTCTGTCGCCCCACTACCGCCTGGGTGGACACCGATCCTCACCTGCTCAGGCGAATGCTCGGCAATCTCGTTGCCAATGCCGTCCGCTATACCCGGCGCGGCCGCATCCTGATCGCGGCGAGGAATCGCGGCGCCCATGTGCGCATCGAGGTATGGGATACCGGCATCGGCATCGAAAACAATCACCTGCCGCACCTTTTCCACGAGTTCTACCAGGCGGACAACCCGGAACGTAATGCGGCCAAGGGCCTGGGGCTGGGCCTCGCCATCGTGGCCCGCCTGGGTGAACTCCTCGATCACCGCATTGATGTCTCTTCGAAGCCCGGTCGCGGCTCCTTGTTTTCCGTAACCGTGCCAAAGGCAATGCCGGCTGCCGACGACATTCATGCCGAGACACCGGCACCGCATTCGAGAATTGCGGTGCGCATGGCCGACCTGGCCCAATGCCAGGACATCGGACGTCTGCTGCAAGGCTGGGGTTACGAGCCGCAATGCGCCTGCGCAGACGACGAGTTGCCGCTGCTGCTTGCCTCGCGTCCCGCCGTATTGATATGCGATGTTGTTTGCCTCAACCAGGTGGGTGCGGCCCTGCGGGGCCTGGTGCAGGCGCCGCTACTGATTCTCATCGGCGGCGACGAGAAAAATCCGTTTGCGGAGTCGCCGATCGCGGGGCGGCTGACCATGCCACTGCGGCCGGCCCGGCTGCGCGCGCTGGTGCATCATCTGCTGCACGAGCAGGCCGACGAAACACAGCAGGCCACCCACGTTGCCCGAACCGCTTCGATCGGCTAAATCTTCTGGCGATGTTTCTTGGCCAGCAACAATGCCTGCGTTCGGTTGGTCACCTTCATTGCCTTGAAAATCGCCGATACGTGTATTTTTACCGTGCCTTCGGTCACATCGAGCATCTCGGCAATCTGGCGATTGGTCTTTCCCTGGGTCAGCAACTCCAGTACGCGCCACTGCCCCGCCGTCAGGCCGTAACGCTCCGCCACCGTCCTGCCCCGAGCCTGCTGGCGTTCGACCAGGTCGCGCAGCCTGGGCGGAACGTAAACACCGCCCGCCAGCACTTCGCGGAGCGCGGCCAGCATGTTCTCCGTCGAACTGGACTTCGGAATGAAGCCGGCGGCACCCTGCCGAAGCGCCCGATTGATGGTATCGACGTCGTCAAGCGCCGACAGTATGACCACCGGTATGGTGGGGAAGCGCCGGCGCATCACGCCCAGCAGCGCCATGCCGCTGGTGCCTGGCAGCATCAGGTCGAGCAGCACCAAGTCCACATCGTCGTCGTCCGCCAACAGCTCCAGGGCGGCAGCAGCGTCGGCGGCCCCCAGGGGCGTCACGCCGGGCTCGACCCGCTTCACTGCCTTGAGCAGGCCCTCGCGCACCATGGCATGATCTTCGACGACCAGAAGCTTCAGCATTACAAATCCCTTTCGCCCGCTTCCATGACATATGGCAGTCTAGCGCGACCGGCCACAACCTCCTAGGGGTGCACTTCATCATGGCTCGGTGCCATAATGAAGCAAAATTTCCGGAAGGAGCCATCATGTCTACCGCACCGCTTGGCCAGGATCCACTCGAAATGTTGAAGGGTTTCTGGGGCAGCATGGGCTTTCCGGTTCCCGGCATGGTCACCCCGACAGTCGATACCGATGAATTGGGCAAGCGCATCGCCGATCTCAAGGCGGTCGAGGGCTGGCTGAAGACCAACCTGTCGATGCTGCAGATGACGATTCAAGGGCTGGAAATGCAACGCGCCACGCTCGCCACGCTCGCCAGCATGGCGCAGGCCGCCGCCAGCCCCGAAAGCGGAGACAGCCCCAACAACCCTTTCGCCAATCCGTCGATGTGGCCCTGGAACTTCATGCAGACCGCCGTGTCGCCCCCGCCGGCGGCCAAGGCGCCGGAAAGCGAGGCCGCGGATCAGCCGGCTCGTTCATCGGCCAAACGCAAGCCAAAGGGGTAGCGTCAACATGGCCGCCAGCGTGCCGGCCGAAATCAGCCAAGCCACGCTCCGGCCGTCGCCGCCCATGCGCTGCGCCAGGATGTAGGCCGAACTCGCCGTCGGCAGCGCCGCGAAAGCCAGCGCAACGTCAAAGTAGACCCCGGTAAGCCCGAACAGGCGCGCCAGCCAGAGCGCCGCGGCCGGCAGGGCCAGCAGTTTCACCGCCAGGAACCAGCTCGCGGCCGCGTAGCCGCCGCCCGGCCGGCCGTCGAGCTTGAGTGCCGCGCCGACCGCCAGCAAACCGAGCGTGATGGCGGCATCGGCAAGCCTGCCGAGGAACTGGGCGGCCGGCGCCGGCAGCACCAGGCCCGAAACGTTCCACAGCAAGCCGGCCAGCGTGCCGATGACCAGCGGATTTTTCGCGAGTTCGCTCCACAGGTTGGCGCCACCGTGCCTTGCCAGCATGCCGACCGCCGCGATGTTGGCCGGCGGCACCATGGCGCCGGTGAGCAAGCCCATGGCGGCCAGTCCGGGCGCACCATGCAGCTTGGCCGCCACGGCAAGGCCGATGTAGGTATTGAAGCGGAACGCGCATTGGAACTGCGAGGCGAACGACACGGGCGACATGGCGAACAGCCAGCGCGCCACCGCGCCGAGCGCCATGCCGGTGCACATGATCAGCAGCCCGGTAGCCAGCAGCGGCGCCGCGGTGGCCCAGTCGAGATTGGCGCGCGCCAGGGCGTTGAACAGTAGTGCGGGGAAGAAAATGAAATAGACCAGCTTCTCCAGTCCGCCCCAGAAATGGTCGCCGAGATGCAGCCAGCGCCGCAAGGCATGGCCGAGCAGGATCAGCAGGAAGTCGGGCAGGAGCGCGAGCGTAGTGGCCACGCGTGACTTATATCATGGGCGGCGCTCGGGGAGCGCGGCGTACCGCCGCGGCTGACTTTCCCGGCTCAGTCGTATTTGCGCGCGTCCTCGATGACCTTGCCGTCGTTCGCCAGGCTGCCCGGTGCGACGAACGATACTTCGCCGCGCAGCTTGGTGATGTCGCGAATACTTTCGGCGATCGCCCCCTCGAGCATCGCATCGCCCTCGCCCTCGCAATGCATCGTCATGAGGTCGTTGCCGTCCGGGTTGGTAACCACCAGCCGCGCGCGGACAATCCGCGGGTGGCGCTCGATGACCGCCGCCACCTGCTCCGGATGGACGAACATGCCCTTCACCTTGGTGGTCTGATCGGCGCGCCCCATCCAGCCCTTGATGCGGACATTGGTTCGGCCACAGCCCGACGGCCCCGGCAGAATGGCCGACAAATCACCGGTGCCGAAACGGATCAGCGGATAGTCGGCATTGAAACTGGTGATCACCACCTCGCCCACTTCGCCGTCGGCCACCGGATCGCCGGTGCCGGGACGGACGATCTCGAGGATCAGCGCCTCGTCGAGCACCATGCCTTCGCGCGCATCGGTCTCATAGGCGATGAGGCCCAAATCGGCGGAGGCATAGACCTGAAACACCGCCAGCCCGCGGCCGGCGAAGAACTGCCGCTGCGCCGGGAACAAGGCCTCGCCGGAGACCATGGCCGTGCGCAGCGAGGACACGTCGGCGCCGAGCTCGTCGGCCTTCTCCAAGATGATCTTGAGAAAGCTGGGCGTGCCGACGTACGCCGCCGGCCGGAAAGTTTCGATCGCCTGCACCTGCATTTCCGTCTGGCCGACGCCCGCCGGAAACACCGGGCAGCCCAGGCGCCGCGCACCGCCGTCGACCATGAAGCCGGCCGGCGTGAAATGGTAGGAAAAGGTGTTGTGCACCAGGTCGCCGGCGCGGATGCCGGCCGCGTGCATGGCGCGCGCAAAGCGCCACCAGTCCTCGCCCCGGCCTTCAGGATCGGCGATCGGACCCGGCGAGGCAAAGACATGGGCGAGTTCCGATACCGGCGTGGCCGCCAGTCCGCCCAGCGGCGGACGCCGCTTCTGCAACGCGAGCAGTTGATGCTTGCGCACCACCGGCAACCTGGCCAGCGCGGCGCGCGAATTCACCATGGCGGCATCGATGCCGGCCAGCGTCTCGGCGTAGTGCGGCGACTGACTTTGCGCCCGGGCGACATGCGCCGGCAGGCGGGCCATGAGGTCGGCCTCGCGCGCCTCGGCAGACCGGGTTTCCAAATGGTCGAAATGGCTAGCCATCAACACTCCCAAGACCGCCCCGCGTGGCGTAATGGCGGAACTGCGCCGCGGGCCATCGGCGCGCAAGCGGATGGGCAATGGGCACGATCCGCGCTCATCACGCCAGCCAGCGCTTGCGGCGGCGGTAATGCTTGACGTCGCGGAAGCTCTTGCGGCCGTGCGACGACAGGCCGAGATAGAACTCCTTGACGTCCTCGTTGTCGCGCAGCCCGGCGGCTTCCCCCTCCATGACCACGCGGCCGTTCTCGAGGATGTAGCCGAAATCCGCATAGCGGAGCGCGACCATGGTGTTTTGCTCGGCGAGCAGAAAGCTCACCTTCTCGCGCTGATTCAGGTCGCGCACGATCTCGAAGATTTCCTCGACGATCTGCGGCGCCAGACCCATCGACGGCTCGTCGAGCAAGATGGTCTGCGGATTGGCCATCAGCGCGCGACCGATCGCCGTCATCTGCTGCTCGCCCCCCGACGTATAGCCGGACTGCGAGCCGCGCCGCTGCTTGAGACGCGGGAAGTAGGCGTACACCTTCTCCAGGTTCCGCTTCAGTTCGGCCCGGGACTGCTTCCGCGTGTAGGCGCCCGTCAACAGATTCTCTTCCACGGTCAGATGCGCGAAGCAATGGCGGCCTTCCATCACCTGGATGATGCCGCCGCGCACGAGGTCGTTCGGCGTCAATTGGTCGACGCGCTTGCCCTCGAACTCGATGCTGCCCTTGGTCACCTCGCCGCGCTCGGCGCGCAACAGGTTGGAGATCGCCTTGAGCGTCGTCGTCTTGCCGGCGCCGTTGGCGCCCAGCAGGGCGACGATCCCGCCCTTGGGTACCTCGAGCGAGACGCCCTTGAGGACCAGGATGACGTGGTCGTAGATGACCTCGATGTTGTTGATGCTGAGATAGGCGCTCACCAGACCCCCCTCCCCCCGCCCCCCTTCCCGAGGAAGGGGGTGACGGTGGTTCGCGGGCTGCGCCCGCTCCATGCGATTTGCTGCGCCGTCCTTGAGGCGGCCCGGCGGACGGCGCTCATTCGCTCATTTCTCCTTGCTGCAATCGCGCGGCGTGATGCCTTTCTCCTTCGCGTACTTCGCGGCATCGGCCTTGAACAGCGGGTGAATCAGCTGCTTGTTGCCCTCGATCCAGTCGGTCAGCGGCACCCACTTGGTACCGTCCCATTGCTGCATCTTGACCTTGCCCGAGCCTTCGTGGTTGTCGCACGAGGTCTTCACCTCGGGCAGCAGGCCGGTGGCGCCCAGCGCCTTCAGTCGCGCGTCGGTCAGGTTCAGGTTCTCCAGCCCCCAGCGCACCTGCTCGGGGCCCATCGCCTTGCCCTTGCCATATTTGGCCTGGGCGGTGCGGATGGCCTCCACCGACAGCACCGCCGCCGACACGCCGCGGTTGTACAGGATGGTGCCGAGCTTCGACGTATCTTTCAGGTTGCCCTTGCCGGCGCCATAGACCGTCTTCTCGATGTCGGCGATCAACGGCACGCCCTTGCCGGCGACGTTCCAGGTGGCGGACATGTAACCCTTGGCGGCATCGCCCGCCGGCACCGTGTCCTCCTCGGAGCCGGCCCACCACGAGCCGATCATTTTCTCGCGCGGGAAACCCATCTTTTGCGCGGTCTTGATAGCCGTCATGTTCATCACCCCCCAGCCCCACATGATCACGTAATCGGGCTGCTCCTGCCGGATGCGCTGCCACTGCGCGCCCTGCTCGTTGCCCGGGTGCGCCACCGGAATCTGCACCAGCGTGTACTTGTTCAGGCGCGCCTCGGCTTCCAGGGCGAGTATCGGTTCCTTGCCATAGGCGGAATCGTGATAGAGGAAAACGATTTTCTTGCCGGCCAGGCTGCCGCCGTTCTTGTCCTTGAGGAACTTGATGATGGCGGAGGCCTGCATCTGGTACGTGGTGACCAGCGGGAAGGACCACGGGAACACCGAGCCGTCCACGGCCGAAGTCAGGCCATAGCCCATCATGGCCAGCGGCAGCTTGTCGGCCGCCGACTTGTCGACGAGGGCGTAGGAAATGCCGGTCGACATCGTATGGATCGGGCCGGGCGCCTTTTGCGCCTTCGACTTCAGGCGCTCGTAGCATTCCACGCCCTTGGCGTTGTTGTACTCGGTTTCGCACTCTTCCCAGGCGATCTGGACGCCGTCGATGCCGCCTTTCATGTTGACGTAGTTCAGGTAATCGATGAACCCGCCGTAAAAGGACTGGCCGTTGGCGCCATAGGGACCGACCCGGTAGTCGGGCAGCATGAAAAACTGTTCCTCAGCGGCCCGGGCGGCCGGCAAAGTCGCGGCGAGACAGGCCGCGGCGATGGATGCAGCGATGGCGACTTGTTTGATCCTCTTGAACATGGGTGTCTCCTCTTGGTTGGGTACGGCTGATTTGAAATGGACGACGCTCAATGCGGGAACGGCCACAGGCGCAGCTTCTCCTTGCCGATCTGCCACAGACGGGCAAGGCCGTGCGGTTCGACGATCAGGAAGAACATGATCAGCGCCCCGAACACCATCAACTGGATGTGCGACACGGTGGCGCCGTCAAAAGGCAGTTGCAGCACGCCCGACAGCCAGGGCAGGAAGATGTCGAGAAAAATCGGCAGCAGCAGGATGAAGGCGGCGCCGAGAAAGCTGCCCAGCACGCTGCCGACGCCGCCGACGATGATCATGAACAGGATCTTGAACGACAAGTCGAGCGAAAAGCCGTCCGGCTCGACGGAGCCGAGGTAACAGAACGCGTAGAGCGCGCCGGCCACGCCGCAGTAGAACGAGCTGACGGCGAAGGCCAGCAGCTTGGTGCGCATCAAGCGGATGCCGATCACCTCCGCCGCCACGTCCATGTCGCGCACCGCCATCCAGGCGCGCCCGGTCGTGGAGCGCACCATGTTCTTGGCGGCGAGCGCCAGCAGCGCGACGATGGCCAGGACCAGCAGGTAGCGCTCCTGCGGCGCGTCGAATTTCATGCCGAACACCTCGATGCCGGGCACCGAAATCACGCCGGACGAGGAATTGTTCGAAAGATAGGGAAACTTGGTCAGGCACCAGACGATGAAGAACTGGGCCGCCAAGGTCGCCACCGCCAGGTAGAAGCCCTTGATGCGCAGCGAGGGCAAGCCGAACAGGATGCCGACGCCCGCCGCCGTCAGGCCGGCGAGGACGAAGGACGCCAGGATGGGCATGCCCTCGACGCGCACCTGGAAGTTGTAGGCGGCATAGGCGCCCACGGCCATGAAAGCCGCCGAACCGAGCGACAGCTGGCCGGCGTAGCCGGTCAGGATGTTGAGGCCCAGCGCCGCCAGCGAGAAGATCAGGAACGGAATCAGGATGGCGTTGAACCAGTAGTTGCTGGCGACCAGCGGCACCACCACGAACGCAACGACCAGCAGAAGCATGATGCCGATGCGGTCCTGGCGGATCGGAAAGATCTGCTGGTCGGCGGCGTAGCTGGTCTTGAATTGTCCGGTTTCGCGATAGAACATGATTTGTCGATGTGCCCTTAGTTACGGCCGCGACGCTTAACGTTCGCTGCGCTCACGTTAGCCTCCACTGAAGGCATGGCGATCGAGTTACACACGATCAATATGCCTTTCGCCGAAGAGGCCTTCGGGTCGCACCAGCAGGAACAGCAGCGCCAGCACGTAGGGGAACCAGTTCTCGATGCCGCCGAAGTTGCCGCCGAAAATGTCGGTCAGCACCGGCGGGATGTAGATTTCCGCCAGCTTCTCCGAGGCGCCGATGATCAGACCGCCGACGATGGCGCCCGGCACCGAGGTGAAGCCGCCGAGGATCAGCACCGGCAGGGCCTTCAAGGCCGTGAAAGTCAGCGCGTACTGGACGCCGTTGCGCGAGCCCCAGAGCATGCCGGCCACCAGCGCGACGAAGCCGGCCACCGCCCAGACCAGCGCCCAGATATGCTGCAGCGGAATGCCGATCGACAGCGCGGCCTGGTGATCGTCGGCCACCGCGCGCAGCGCCCGACCGACGCGCGTGTACTGGAAGAACAGGGCCAGCCCGGCCACCAGCGCCATGGCCAAGCCTGCCGCGGTCAGGTCGAAGCTGCTGACGACGATGTTGTAGCGGTCGAGGATCCAGCCGATCGGCTCGTCGACCAGGCCGATGTCGAGCGGCCACACCTGGTTGCCCCAGAGCATCGGCGCCAGTCCCTCGATGAAGAAGGCCAGACCGATGGTCGCCATGAACAGGGCGATCGGCGACTGGTTCACCATCTTGCGCAGCACGAACTTCTCGGTGGCGATGCCCAGCAGCGTCATGATGACAAAGGCCAGGATGAAGGCCAGCCAGAGCGGCGCGCCCTTCTCCAGGCAGCCGACCAGCGACAGCGCGGCAAAATAGACCATCGCCCCCTGCGCGAAGTTGAACACGCCCGAGGCCTTGTAGATCAGCACGAAGCCGAGCGCGATCAGCGCGTATAGTACGCCGGCGACGAGGCCTTCCCAGATCACCTGGATGAGAAAATCCATGGCTTCCTCGCTCAGTGCGCCACGCCGAG
>WBZU01003190.1_pt1 | contig 10906 bp, 10 predicted proteins | sample 5204311 | NCBI WGS metagenome assembly WBZU01 (sample SAMN12344359, study PRJNA552823) | activated sludge metagenome | biome: Activated sludge suspended growth; feature: Nitrification reactor; material: Wastewater; isolation source: activated sludge from nitrification reactor of wastewater... | reverse complement strand
CCGGCGGCGTAGCCGACTCGGCCGGCATTGCATCCGCAGCCTTTGCCTTCGCCTCCGCTTCGGCCTGCAACTGGGCAAGCCGTTCCTCGGCGCGACGCTTCGCATCGGCCTCACGCTCCTGCTTGGCTTTGAGTTCGGCTGCCTGGATCGAAGCCAGGTCGGCGTGGCGTCGCGCCTCGTTCTTGCGCCGTTCGAGTTCCTCCGGCGACAGGATGGTCTCCACGGAGGACACCACGCGCTTGGTCGCAGGTTTCTCGACCGGAACCGGCACCACCTCGGGTTCGGCAACCGGAACCATTTCCTCGACGACGACCGGTTCCGCCTGCACCGGCGCCGGAACAACCTCCTCGGGTTCCGGGACGGGCGGGGCGACAGGCACTTCGACAGGTTGAACGGTGGTCGGCTCGGAAACAGCCGCTTCGGCCGGATCACGCTTGACCAGCACCCGCTTCTTCCTGACTTCCACCTGAATCGTTCGCGCCTTGCCGGTGGAGTCGGCCTTCTTGATCTCGCTGGTTTCCTTGCGCGTCAGCGTAATCTTCGTCTTTGTCTGCGTCTCGCCGTGGGCCCGGCGCAGGTACTCGAGCAGCCGTGTCTTGTCCTGTTCCGATAGGAGGTCACTTGCAGCGGACTTTTCTACGCCAGCCTTCTGCAACTGTTCGAGCAGCGCCGAGGCGGGCATCTTCAGCTCGCTCGCAAACTGGGTGACGTTCATCTGTGCCATATCCGCTCCTGCAACCTCTACTGCTGCTCAAACCAGTGGGCGCGAGCCGCTGTGATCAAATTCTTGGCCCGATCCTGATCGATCTCCGCGAGATCCAGCAACTCATCGACGGCAAGATCGGCAAGGTCGTCGCGAGTACGAACGCCTGCGCGAGCAAGCTTCGCGGCAAGCGGCTTGTCCATCCCTTCCAGGACAAGCAAGTCCTCGGAAACGTTCTCGAGTTGCTCCTCGTCGACGATCGCTTCCGTCAAAAGGACGTTTCGCGCGCGATTGCGCAACTCATTTACCGTCTCTTCATCGAACGCCTCGATCTCGAGCATCTCCGCGAGCGGCACATAGGCCACCTCTTCGAGCGTCGAGAATCCTTCCTCGATCAGGATGTTGGCAACTTCTTCATCGACATCGAGGCGGGACATGAAGACCTCCCTGATCCCCGACTGCTCTTCCTCGGATTTCTTCTGAGACTCTTCAACCGTCATTAGGTTGATCGTCCATCCGGTCAGCTCCGAAGCCAGACGAACATTCTGTCCGGCGCGACCGATCGCAATTGCGAGATTGTCCTCGTCAACCACGACATCCATGCTGTGGGCATCCTCATCGACGACGATGCTGCTCACTTCTGCGGGCGCCAACGCGCCCACGACGAACTGCGCCGGGTCCGGCGACCAGAGGATGATATCCACTCGCTCGCCAGCGAGTTCATTCGTTACCGCCTGAACGCGCGACCCGCGCATGCCGACACAGGTCCCGATCGGGTCGATGCGAGGATCGTTCGACTTGACCGCGATCTTCGCCCGCACGCCGGGATCACGTGCCGCGGAGCGAATCTCCAGCAACTCGTCGTCGATCTCGGGCACTTCCAGTGCAAACAGGCGAATGATGAACTCGGGCGCAGTGCGGGAGAGGATGAGCTGCGGGCCACGAGCCTGCCTGTCGATCTTCAGGAGGAATGCACGGACGCGATCTCCGACGCGCAGATTCTCCTTCGGAATCATCTGATCGCGCGGAAGAAGCGCCTCGATACGTCCGGCCTCGACGATTGCATTGCCACGCTCGATCCGCTTGATCGTCCCGGTTACCAGATGCTCCTTGCGCTCGAGGAAGTCAGTGAGAATCTGCTCCCGCTCGGCATCGCGGATCTTTTGCAGAATCACCTGCTTCGCGGCCTGCGCGCCAATCCGGCCAAAATCGATCGGCTCGAGCGCCTCCTCGACATAATCGCCAACCTGCACATCCGGCAATTCCTCGCGCGCATCGATCAGGCCCATCTGCTGATCGTCGTTTTCCACCTCGTCGTCCGGCAAAACCATCCATCGCCGGAACGACTCGTAGTCTCCGGTATCGCGATTGATCGTGACACGGACATCCGCGTCCTCGTTGATTCGCTTTTTGGTGGCGGAAGCCAGCGCCGACTCCAGCGCGGCGAACACGATGTCCCGATCGACATTCTTTTCGCGCGCCAGTGCGTCGACCAACAGCAACAAATCGCGGCTCATTTTCGTTCTCCTACAATCCTGTCTTCGGCACCGATCAAAACTTGGGGACGAGGCGCGCCTTGTCGATCTGCTCGAAATCGAGCGCAACCGTGCCCTTGTCCGTCGACAGCAGCACCTTGCCGTCACTCAGGCCGCCAAGCAGCCCCGCGAAGTTTCGCTGTCCATCGATCGCAACACGAATGCGCACTTGCGCCTCATGGCCGACGAAGCGTTCGAAATCGCTTGGCTTCTTGAGCGGCCGGTCAAGTCCCGGCGACGACACCTCAAGCCGGTCATAGTCGACATTCTCGACCGCAAACAGCCGCGTCAAATGGTTGCTGACGTTCGCGCAGTCATCCACCGTAATGCCATTCGGCCCGTCGATGAACACGCGCAACAGCCGCCCCTTGGGAGAGGTTTCGAAATCAACCAGTTCGAAACCGAGCCCCTCAACCGCCTGCTCGATGATTTCTTCGGTGCGCACCCGCCAACTACCCTCAACGATTCGCCGCCACAAATAAAAAATGGGCGAACCGCCCATCTTCAACTCACAAACCGCATCGGCCCGACAGAGCAAAACACCGTGCCCAGCCAAGCCTGCGAAGACTGAAAATTATATCGGAAGGCGCCCCTGCTGGCAATCAGCCCATCAACTCTCTGCCTGTTGGGGCTTTCGGGAACGGGCCGGACGGCGTCCGGAGCGACGCTGACCTTCCGGTCTGCCCACAGGAGCCGAGGAAGCATCGCTGCCAGACTCGGGTACCGCACTCTTCAGCGCGGTCTCGAGCGCCTGAACCTCCTGCTCGGGCAGGTCCATGGTCATGCCGCGTTTCAGCCGCGGCGGAAGCTGGATCGGACCATAACGGACGCGCATCAGCCGACTTACCGTCAGTCCTATCGCCTCGAACATGCGACGCACTTCGCGATTCCGTCCTTCGCCGATCGTCACGTGGTACCAGTGATTGGTTCCCTCGCCGCCCTTGTCGAAAACAGAGTTGAAACGCGCCGGCCCGTCTTCGAGTTCAACACCAGCGAGCAGTTGGTCGCGCTGTTCCACGGTCAGCTCTCCGACCAAACGAACGGCGTATTCGCGCTCGAGGCCATAGCGGGGATGCATCAGCCGATTTGCCAACTCTCCGCTGGTCGTGAAGACGAGCAGACCGCTGGTATTGATGTCGAGTCGACCGACGGCCACCCATCGTCCACCGCGGAGCTTGGGCAGCTTCATGAAAACGCTGGCACGCCCCTCGGGATCGTCGCGCGAGACGATCTCACCCTCCGGCTTGTGGTAAAGCAATACGCGCGGCAGCCGCTGCTTCATTCGAAGCTCGACAAGTTTGCCGTTCACCCGAACCTTGTCGGCGGCCGAAACCTTCTGCCCGACGGCGGCCGGCAAACCATTGACGCTCACCCGGCCTGCAAGTATCCATTCTTCGATCTCGCGTCGTGATCCGACCCCGGCTTGGGCCAGCACCTTGTGGAGCCGCTCTGGCGCCACAAGGACGACGGCCGCATCCTTGTTACCACGCCCGCCTGTACGCCCCTGAGGCCGCGCGGCGGAAGGTCGCTCGGACGGCACCCCCTGCGCCCTGCCCGTGGCCGGAACACGGTTGCCGTCGACCTCGCGCTCGGCCGAAACCGGGGCTCGATTGCCGTCTACGTCCCCATGTTCGTCGCGATGCAACTTGGGCGCCGGTCCGCGTGGACGGCCATGCGCTGGCGGCATCCCCTGCTTGCGCGGCCTTGGCTGGCCACTGGACGGCTGCCCGGCCCAGGGGCTATCAGGCTTGCGGCGTCGATTCGACAAGATCCATCACCCTTTCAATTTCGTTCAACGGCGGAAGTTCAGACAGACTGCGCAGGCGCAGGTCATCGAGGAACTTGCGGGTCGTCGCATACAGTGCCGGGCGTCCTGGTGCATCCCGATGCCCGACGGCATCGATCCAGCCCCTGGATTCGAGCGTCTTGATCACGTTCGGCGATACCGCAACACCACGAATGTCTTCGATATCGCCACGCGTCACTGGCTGCCGGTAGGCAATGATCGCCAGCGTTTCCATCACGGCCCGCGAATACTTCGGTGCGCGTTCGATCTTCAGTCGATCGATGTACTGCTGGAATTCCGGCCGCGTCTGGAACCGCCACCCGGAGGCCAGAAGCGCAAGTTCGACGCCACGGTCACGCCACTCTTCCCGCAATTCATCGAGCAGCTTCCGAATCAAATCAGGCCCGGGATCGAACTCGAACAGCCGGCGTAGATCCGCAATCTGCATCGGACTCGCCGCGGCCAGCAATGCAGTCTCCAGCACGCGCTTCGCCTGAACCAAGGTCAGTCCATCCGCGAGCATCGATATCGCAACGGCCTCGTCGGCAACGAAATCGGACAGGGAGACCTGCCCCTGATCCGCCGTCGCTTCGGCGATGCCGGCTTCGACCGAAGCCAGTTCTATCTCGGAAAGCATCTCCGATTGTGCGTTGTCCGGAGTTGCCTCGGGAATATCAGGCAATGTCATGAACCGTCGCTTCCGCTAATTTCACGTGTATCGGCGCAAACGCCTCGCGTTGAGTGATCTCGACGAGTTTTTCGCGCGCCAGCTCCAGCATGGCGAGAAAGCTCACCACCAGTTTCGGCACGCCCCCGGCGGTGTCGAACAAATCCTGAAACTCCACAAATGCGCCGCCCTGAAGACGGCGAAGAATATGCGCCATGTGCTCGCGCACGGACAACTCTTCCTTGCGCACCTTGTGGTGCTGAACCATGCGTGCCTGCTTCATCAGCGATAGCCAGGCCACCTGCAGATCGTTCAGCGTCACCTCGGGCAAACGTTCGGCAATCTGCTGGGTGATGGCAACATTCACCCATTCATAGTCCCGAAGAGCCTGCGGCAACTGATCGATACGTGCCGCAGCGGCTTTCATCTGCTCGTACTCGAGCAGCCTGCGCACGAGCTCCGCGCGCGGATCCTCGTCGCTTTCCTCGACCTTGTTCGGCCGCGGCAACAGCATCCGAGACTTGATCTCCAGCAGCATGGCCGCCATCAGCAGATACTCGGCCGCCAACTCGAGATTTCTGTGCCGCATCGACTCGACATACTCCAGATACTGGGCCGTCAGCGGCGCCATCGGGATGTCGAGGACGTTGATATTGGCCTTTCGGATCAAATAGAGCAAGAGGTCGAGCGGCCCTTCGAAGCTCTCGAGAAACACCTCCAGCGCTTCCGGCGGGATATACAAATCCTTCGGCAACTCCGTAACCGGCTCGCCATACAGGCGTGCGAGTGGCAATGGATGCTGCTCGGGTACTTGAGCAGCCGCAATCGGAATGACGTTGTCGCTCATCACCGCCGTCAGCCGTAATCGAGACCCATGGCCTCGCGCACATCGCGCATGGTTTCCCGCCCCAACTTGCGCGCATTCTCGCAACCATCGGCAATGATGTTGCGCACCAGCGTCGGATCGTCCAGATAGGACTGGGCGCGTTCACGCATCGGCTCCTGCTCACGCAACACCGCATCGATCACCGGCTGCTTGCATTCGATGCAGCCGATGCCCGCGCTTCGACAGCCCTTCTGTACCCAGTCCCTGACGCCTTCGTCCGAATAGATCACGTGGAACTGCCATACCGGACACTTGTCCGGGTCACCGGCATCGGTGCGACGCACGCGCTGCGGATCGGTTTGCATGGTACGGATCTTCTTCGTGATTGCATCCGCATCCTCGCGCAACGAGATCGTGTTGTTGTAGGACTTGGACATCTTCTGTCCATCCAGCCCGGGCATGCGCGAAGCCTCGGTGAGCAACGCACCCGGTTCGACCAGAATCATCTTGCTCGATCCTTCGAGAAAGCCGAACAGGCGCTCGCGGTCTCCCATGGACAGACTCTGATTGTCGTTGAGCAGCGCGCGCCCCTGTTCCAAGGCATCATGGTCGCCATCCTGCTGGAAGCGCGTGCGCAGTTCCTCGTAAAGCCTTGCACGCTTCGAACCGAGCTTCTTGATCGCCTCGCGCGCCTTCTCTTCGAAGCCGGGCTCGCGTCCATAGAGGTGGTTGAAACGCCGGGCCACTTCGCGCGTGAATTCGATATGCGGCACCTGATCCTCACCCACCGGCACGCGATCCGCGCGATAGATGAGGATGTCCGCCGCCTGAAGCAGCGGATAACCCAGAAAACCATAGGTCGACAGATCCTTGTGCGAGAGCTTCTCCTGCTGATCCTTGTAGGTCGGCACACGCTCCAGCCAGCCCAAGGGCGCCATCATCGACATCAGCAGGAACAGCTCCGCGTGCTCCGGAACGCGCGACTGGATGAACAGTGTCGCCCGGCTCGGATCGACGCCAGCCGCAAGCCAGTCGATGATCATGTCCCAAGCGGCGCTCTCGATCTTGCCGGGCTCGTCGTAATCGGTCGTCAGCGCATGCCAGTCCGCGACGAAGAAAAGGCATGGGAACTCCGCCTGCAGCCTGACCCAGTTCTTCAGCACGCCATGATAGTGGCCGAGGTGCAGGCGACCGGTCGGTCTCATGCCGGAAAGTACGCGTTCCTGGTACATGTCAGATGGATGGATACGGTATGTGGGTCTGAACGGCAAACTCTAGCAGCGACTTGACGGCGTCCATCACGGGCCCCAGCAGCATGCCGAGCACACCCGTAAACAACAGGACCAGCAGGATCGGGAACCCGAAACGCTCCAGCCTGGCAAACTGCCATGCCAGCCTGTGCGGGAGCAGGCTCACCGCAATCCGGCCGCCATCCAGAGGCGGTATGGGAAGAAGATTTAGAACCATCAGCACCAGATTGATCTGAACGCCAGCGCGTGCCATCTCCGAAACGGGAACGGTGTAGGCAAACGGTGGCAAAGTCCATGCGAGCTTGAAGGCAACCGCCCACGCAAGCGCCATGACCAGGTTCGCGGCCGGCCCGGCTGCCGCAACCCAGAGCATGTCCTGTTTCGGCCGGGAGAGTCGTGCAAACTCCACCGGCACGGGCTTCGCCCAACCGAAAAGCAAGGGCATGCCACCTGCGCTCGAGAGCAAGTAGATGCCAAGCGGGACCAGCACGGTGCCGACGGGGTCGACATGGCGCAGCGGGTTGAGGCTGATGCGGCCCGCAAGATACGCCGTGTTGTCGCCGAAATGTCGAGCCACATAACCGTGAGCCGCTTCGTGCAGGGTTATCGCAAGGAGCACCGGCAACACCCAGATTGCCAGCGTCGGTATGAGTTCTTGCATGTCGAATGGGGAAACGAACCCGGCATTCTACCAAAACCCGCCTGCGCGTTCCGCGGGAATACCCGCGCGACTCAGGCCAGGCCGAAGGGGGTTAGACTGCCCCGCCCTGCCCGTACCAGTACGGGGCTTCCGCCGGTCAGGTCGACCACGGTGGTTGCCTCCGCGCCACACGGCCCGGCCTCGATCACCAAGTCCACCTGGTGTTCGAGCCTTTCGCGGATTTCGTCGGGGTCCGTCAGTGGCAGGGTTTCGCCCGGCAGGATCAACGTCGACGTCAGCAGCGGCTCGCCCAGCTCCTCGAGCAGCGCATGCACGACCGGGTGATCGGGAACGCGCAATCCGATGGTCTTGCGTTTCGGATGCAGAACCCGGCGCGGCAATTCCTTGGTGCCCTCGAGGACGAACGTGTAGCTCCCCGGCGTAGCGCTTTTCAGCAGGCGGTATTGGGCATTGTCCACGCGTGCATAGGTCGCGATCTGCGACAGGTCGCGACACATGATCGTGAAATGATGCCGCTCGTCGACATCCCGGATACGCCGGATTCTCTCGAGCAGACCGGCATCGCCCGTCAACCCCCCTAGTGCATACGCGGAATCCGTAGGGAACGCGATCAGTCCGGCATCGCGAATGATCTCGACTGCGTGCCGAACCAGCCGCGCCTGCGGCTGTTCGGGGTGCATGTGGAAGTACTGGGCCATGACGATACTCGGCGCGTCGATCGCAATGCGGTCAGGCTGCCAGGCGCTCCCAAACCGGTTCCAGGTCGGGTGGGAGGGGTGCGGCACGCCCGACGTCGACCACGCTTTCTCCGGGGCCGTGGAAATCCGACGCGCGCGATGCCGCCAGCCCGTACCTGCGGGCGATATGCGCATAGTCGCGAACTGCGGCCGCATCATGGGCGCCCGCCACGACCTCGACCGCCTCCCCCCCGAGCGCACGAAACTCCGAAAAAAAACTGTCGCGCTCAGTACCCGACATGCGGTAGCGGCCGGGATGCGCGACCACCGCAACGCCGCCCGCGCCATGTATCCAGCCAACGGCCTGCGCCAGCGAACACCATTCATGCTCCACGTAGCCGGGCTTGCCGCGCGCCAGATAGTGCTCGAACACGTTCGACACATCGCGTGCGTAGCGCTTTTCCACCAGCCAGCGCGCGAAATGCGAACGCGAAATCAGTGCCGGATTCCCGACATAGCGCAATGCGCCTTCGTAAGCGCCCCGGATGCCGATCGCCGCGAGCGATTCCGCCATGCGCTGCGCGCGCGAATCGCGACCGTCGCGCACCGATGCCAGCCCGGCTGAAAGCGCGGCATCCGCCGCGTCGATGCCGAGACCGACGATATGGATGGTCAACCCGCCCCAGGACACGGAAATCTCGACGCCGTCGATGAACCGGATGCCGAGCGCCTGCGCCTCGTCACGGGCGTCGGCCAGCCCGCCCAGATGATCATGGTCGGTCAGCGCCAGCACCTCGGCACCGTTGGCCGCCGCGCGCCGCACCAGCTCGCGCGGCGCGAGCAACCCGTCCGAAACCGTGGAGTGGCAATGAAGATCGACGTTCGTCATGTTCCGATGATAGCAAAGCGATGTCGCGACGCCGGCGCACGGCACCGCACGGATCAATCGCGCGAAAGAAAACGCTCCAGCGCCGCGGCGACCAATTCGGGCTGGTCGTGCTGCAGGTTGTGGCCGGCGCCGGCAATGTTCTCGACCGTCACGTTGCGGAAACAGTCGAGCCGGCGGCGAATTTCGCCGGGCTGGCTGCCGAATCGATCGACGACATACCCGTCGTCGGCAATCAGCACCAGCACCGGCACCACAATGGCTCGCCATGCCGCCATCGATTCCTCGACGTGGTACAGCGTCGGCGACACCATCTTGTGCCACGGGTCACACGCCATCTCGACTTGCCCGTCTTCACGCGCACGCGCGACGTTCGCAGCCAGGAACGCCGCGCGTGCCGGCGTCAGGCGCGGGTTGGCCGACATCAGGCGCCGCGCCAGAGCACTGCGGTCTCGATATGTGCGCATGCGCGGTGCCTCGCGCAGTTCGTCCAGCCAGCCGGCAAGCCGCCCTGGCGCATCATCGGGCGTGGTCGGCCGCAAACCGAGGAAGTCCAGCATCGCAACCTGTTTGACACGCGCCGGACGCGCAGCCGCGTACATCGCGGCAATGTTGGCGCCCATGCTGTGCCCGGCCAGGCGCACTGGGTCACCCGGCGAGTAGTGGTCGAGCACGCACTCGAGATCCGCGTAATAGTCGGGAAACCAATAGGGGTGGCGCAACCAGTCGCTGTCACCGAAACCACGAAGGTCGGGGGCGACCACATGCCAAGCCTGCGAGAAGGCCTCGACCACGAACTGGAAGGTGGCAGAGGAATCCATCCAGCCATGCAGCATGAACAGCCGGGGCGCGTCTTCAGAACCCCAATGGCGGACGTTGTAGTGCATGCCACGCACCTCGACCCGCTCGCAACGTGAAGCACAGAGTACGGTCATGCATGCATGGTAGCAGCGCCGGGCGGCCGGTTGTGGCGTCGCACCAATCGGCGTATAGTGCGGGCCGTCGCACGGGAGAGCGTGCGCCGCTAGCGCGGCTGCACCGCCGAAGGCGTAACACCCGGAACCGCTCAGGCACCAGGGACCGGCGACGATTCAAGTCTGGAGAGAGGTGATCGAGGCTGAGGGGCCGAAGGTCATCCACCGAAGGGGCACGCGCAGACGGCAATCCCGCTGCGTAATCTCTCAGGTACAAGGGACGGATGGGGCTCGGATTGCGATCTGTGATCGATCCGCGCCCCTTTTTCGTTTACCGCGTACGGAGGATGCCTACGGATGGCCAGACAGACACCGCTCCATGAGACCCACCGCGCTGCCGGCGCAAAGCTGGTCGACTTTGCCGGCTGGGATATGCCATTGCACTACGGCTCGCAGATCGAGGAACATCATCTCGTGCGCCGCGCCGCCGGCATGTTCGACGTCTCTCACATGCTCGCGCTGGACGTCACCGGGCCCGATGCCCGGCGCTGGCTGCAACACCTGCTCGCCAACGATGTCGCAAAACTCGCCGCTGCCGGGCGGGCGCTCTACTCCTGTATGCTCAATGCGAAAGGCGGCGTGATCGACGACCTGATCGTCTATTACTTCACCTCGCAACGCTACCGTATCGTCATCAATGCCGGCACCGCCGACACCGATCTCGCCTGGATGCGGCCGACGCTCGAAGGCTTCGATGCCGCCATCGCGCCAAGGCGCGACCTTGCGATCATTGCGGTACAGGGTCCGCAGGCGATCGAGGCCGTGTGGCGCGCGATACCGGAAAGCCGTGCGGGAACCCAGTGCCTCGTTGCCTTCCAGGCGGCCGAAGTCGGCGAGATGCTGATCGCACGTACCGGCTACACCGGCGAGGACGGATTCGAGATCGCCCTGCCGGCCGATCGCGCCACCGCGACCTGGCAGGCGCTGCTCGAAGCCGGCGT
>WBZU01003189.1_pt1 | contig 10909 bp, 9 predicted proteins | sample 5204311 | NCBI WGS metagenome assembly WBZU01 (sample SAMN12344359, study PRJNA552823) | activated sludge metagenome | biome: Activated sludge suspended growth; feature: Nitrification reactor; material: Wastewater; isolation source: activated sludge from nitrification reactor of wastewater treatment... | reverse complement strand
GACATGCATCGAATCCTGCTCGCCTCGTGCTTCATCCCGATCATCTACACACGACCGCCCGTCATCGACGGCGAAGTGCACATCGATGGCGGCGCCGCGGACAACACGTTGATGGATGCGCTGGTCGATCGCGGCGCGAAGGAAGTCACGGTGATCACGCCGTTTCTCGAAGGACGAATCGCCCGCACGATCTTCGCCAAAGAAGCCCCGCCGATCGCTCCTCCAGGCGTGCGTCTGCGCCTGATTTTCCCGGAACGACAACTGCGCCAAAAGCACTTCGACTTCGCCCCGGAACCCCTCGAAGAAGCCCTCTCGATGCCCCACCGCGAAGTCATCATCGAAGCGCGTTGAGCTCGCCCATTTTCAAAAGTATGAGGTCCAACGATATGTCCGACACCGTGCGTATTGCCGTGTTCACTTCGAGCGACACTCGAACCCGTGCCGACGACGTCGGCGGCAAACTGCTGAAAGACAAACTCGAAGCGGCAGGGTTCACGGTGGTGCTTCACGACATCGTTCGCGAAGACCGTGACTCGCTGCGGGAAGCCATGCATCACACGTGCGATCTGGGCGTCGCCGACGCCATCGTGCTCACCGGAGGCACCGGAATCGCGCCGCGTGATCGCACGATCGAAGTGCTCCAACCGATGTTCGAAAAGACGATCGACGGGTTTGGCGAAGCGTTCCGCCGTTTGTCTTGGGACGCCATCGGGCCGCGAGCGATCTTGTCGCGGGCCGTCGCGGGCGTGTTGCGCGGTCACGTCGTGATCGCCTTGCCGGGAAGTCCACAAGCGGTCGAGCTGGCCGTGGATACGCTCATCGCGCCGACACTGCGTCATGCCGTCGCGCTCGCGAAAGGTCGCGGGGGCAAACACGCCGCGCACGGGCATCATCACCACGCTCCTGCAAAACAAGGCTGACATGATCACGTACCAAGAAGCTCTCTCGCGGTTGATCGGAAGTGTTCGGCCGACGGCCGCCGAACGAATCGGCGTGGATGAATCGACAGGTCGGGTGCTCGCCGAAGACATCGTCGCGCATGTCCCGATGCCCATGTTCGACCACAGCTCGATGGATGGTTACGCCGTCGACACGAACGACCTCGGCGGCGAAGGACCGTGGCACTTGCCCGTCCATGGAGAAAGCGCCGCAGGCGGCGAAATTCCTACGTTCGTGAAAGGATCGGCGTGCCGCATTTTCACCGGGGCACCGACGCCGGTCGGGACAAACGCCGTGCTGCCGCAAGAAGACGTCGAGCGTTCGGGAGATTCGATTCGCATCGCGCAGGCCCCGAAACCTTTTGCATGCATACGAAAACGTGGCGCTGATTTGGCCGAAGGCTCGATCGCAGTCGCTCGGGGAACGCGTATGACGCCCGGTCACGCCGCGATGGCCGCCGCTCTCGATCACGCGTTCGTCCTCGTGGGACGACGTCCCGTCGTGACGATCCTGTGCTCGGGCGACGAACTTCGTTCGCCGGGAACCCCGGGACGTCCAGGCTCGATTGCCGAGTCGAACGGGATTTTCGTCGCCGCAGCCGCGCGACAAGCAGGCGCTCTCGCGCGCGTCGGTGCGTATGTTCCAGACAAACCCGAGGCCGCTCGAGATGCGGTCGCGGCAGCTCTTCGAGGAAGCGATGTCGTCGTGACGATCGGCGGCGTGAGTGTCGGCGATCACGACGTGATGAAGGGAGCGTTCGAAGCCGCCGGTGTCGTGCTCGATTTTTGGCGCGTCGCCATCAAGCCGGGCAAACCCATCGCCGTGGGTCACGCGGGACAAACCACGGTGATCGGTCTACCGGGCAATCCCGCGAGCGCATCGCTCACGTGGTACCTCTTCGGCGCGCCGCTGTTGCGTGCACTTCAAGGCGACACGCATCCCCTGCCCCATCGGCAAATCCTGGAGATCGAAGGCAACATCGAACGAACGCCGGGACGTGAAGAGTTCGTCCGGGCAACCCTTCAGCGAGGCCCGGATGGGACGCGCGCGAAGATCTTGCCGAATCAAGCTTCGGGCGCGGTGACGAGTTTCGCGCGAGCGGATGTGCTCGTGATCGTGCCCAAAGACATCGGTCGCGTCGAAAGCGGAACGAAGCTCGAAGCCATCCGCATCGATGAATTTTGAGCTCAAACGATCAGTGATCGTGGTGCTTGTGATGATGGTGGTGATGATGCTTGTCGTGTTCACCGTGATCGGGTGAGCAGCGGGCATCTTCCCAGCCCACCCAATACGGTCCGTCCGGTCCGTGTTCGCGTTTCCAGATGGGCAATCGGGCCTTGATGCGATCGATGAGCTCGCGACACGCGTTGAACGCTTCGCCACGATGCGGAGCACTTGCGGCACAAACGACGGCGGCATCTCCCACGTTGAGCGGTCCGATCCGATGCGTTGCGGCGACACGCACGTCGGGCATCTCGCGCTCGAGCTCCTCGAGAATGCGCTGCAATTCGGCTTCCGCCATCGTGCCGTAAGCTTCGTATTCGAGCAGCGTGACGGCGCGGCCGTCGTTCATGTTGCGAACGATGCCGAGAAACGTGGCGACCGCGCCGGCCTCCGGACGCGTCACGATCTGCGTCACTTCATCCAGCGAAAGCGCCTCACGACGAATGCGATTCACGGTCACGTCGACCTCCGAAAATGCCCTGAACGTCCACCACTCTTCTCGACCAACAGCACCTGCTCGATGACCATCTCGCGATCGATGCCTTTGAGCATGTCGTACATCGTGAGCGCGGCGACCGAAGCAGCAACCATCGCTTCCATCTCGACGCCCGTGCGATCGACAGCTTCAGCTCGAGCCGTAATGGCGACCGTCGACGAAGGTTTGTCGATGTCGATCTGAATCTCGACGTGCGAGAGCGCGATGCCGTGACACATCGGGATGATGTCCGGCGTGCGTTTGGCGGCCATGATCCCGGCGATCCGCGCCGTCGCCAGGACCTCGCCTTTCGGCGTGTCGCCACGCAGCAAGCGTTCGATGGTCTCCGCACGCATACGCACGCGTGCCGACGCAACACCAAGTCGTTTCGTGGGCGGTTTGTCCGCTACATCCACCATACGCACATCCCCCGTGGGACCGATGTGCGTGGAGATCGATGGCGTCTGCACCGACGGGTTTGTCACGACCTTCTTCAGGTCCGGCGAGGGCATCGTCGAGCGCGACGTGAGCACCTCGATGGCCGTCGACAGGATGCCCGGATCACCACGTTTTGCAGCTCGTTTTGCCGCATGCGCCAGCGCGAAACGGGACAAACCTCCCAGCGAGGCCCACGTCTGCGCGTCGATGCCCGCATCCGACGGGACGCTGTCGGGCAAACGTTGCGGCGTCGGATCCGAGACAGGTTCGACAAGACGAGCCGATGGAACGGCTTGGGAAGCGATCGTCGCGACAATCGTCACGTCGACGTCTTCGAATGTGCCCGCATGCGTGATGCGTTGACGCAATTCGAGCGGCAGAGAACGCCAACCATCGAGCGACAAGTGCACGCCCGCATGATCGAGCGCTCGGCGCGCAGCGAGCGGCACGAGGTCCAGATCCGGACCGATTTCGTCCGTTTCGAAAGGAAAAACCAGATCCATGGCTGCGGAATGCTACCCGCCAATCGCGCGCATCGATACATGAGCGGCGGTCTCTTCGGTACATCCCTTCCAAACCTTGCCGTCCGGCTTCATCAGCCACGCTTCGGCGATCTGCCGCGTGATCTCTTCAGCGTCACCAAGACGCGCGGCAAACGACGCATCGACACCATCCTCCGTCGCCAAACACGGTCGCAACACACCCGTCGACGACACGCGCAGCCGATCACACGTCTCGCAAAACGTGTCGCTCGTCCCCGTGATGAAGCCGACGCGAAGCCCCGGATCACGCTTCGCATGCACGTATTTCGCAGGGCCGAGTCCCGGATCGACGATCGCTTCTTCCTCCACCAAGTGCGCCGCCAATCGCTTGCGCATTTCGGTCGCCGTGACGAGATGATCCGCCACGAGCTTGGCGCCTTCAGCGATGGGCATGACTTCTAGAAAACGCGGAACGAGTCGCCGCTCCCACGCCCACAACAAGATCGCCTCGAGTTCGTCGTCGTTGACGCCTCGCAACACCACCGTGTTCAGTTTGATGGGGGCAAACCCCGCTTCGATCGCTGCGTCGATCCCTCGGAGCACCGGCTCGAGCTCCCCACCTCGAGTGACTTCGCGAAAACGCACGGCATCCAGCGTATCGAGCGAAATATTCAGGCGATGCAGTCCGGCTTCGCGCAAGGGTTTGGCAAGACGAGCGAGCTGCGAAGCGTTCGTCGTGAGCGCGACGTCTTCGAAGCCGATCGTCGACAGATGGTTCACGATCGAAACAATTTCCGGATGCACGAGAGGTTCGCCGCCGGTGAGTCGTACGCGACGAACTCCAGCCACGTGCAGAGCCTCGAACATCGTGCGCCACGCGGACGTCAACAGGCGGCCGTCGGAGTAGCCGTCACTGCGGGAAGGTCGGCAATACGTGCAGGCGAAATCGCACCGATCCGTGACGGATAGACGCACGCTGCGCGGCGGAATCCCCGGCTCGGTGCGCCGTGGAATCGATGGACGAGAAGACACGATCGGCAACGATCGCTTTCGCGGTTCCGTCGTGTCGTGCGTCATCGGCATAGGTCAACCTCCAGCCACGGGCGGGATGAGAGCGATTTCGTCCCCCACCCGAACCTCGGCGTCCCATGGCGCATAAGCGCCGTTGATCGCAACGCGAATCGAACGTCGGTACGGTTCGAGCCGTGGAAATTGCTCACACACACGCCCCAGCAGCTCCGCCGCCGTGCATGTTCCGTCGAGCGGTAACGCCAATTCATCTGTCCCGAGGACATCACGTGCGCCAGCAAACGCAAGCACTCTCACCAAATTTGACATGTTCCGTAACGTTCTTTTTTAGCGAGGCCGACGGGGCACCCTATCACAAGAAGGAACGCCGAGCCTGTCTTGCTTTGCGTGAATGCACGATATAGTGGCCTGCTGAATGAGCGAGCAGACCAGCGCGATGGTCGGCAAGATTCTGGCCGGTCGATATCAGATCCGGCGAGAACTCGGGCGGGGCGGCATGGGTGTCGTCTATTTGTGCCGAGATCTCGTCGACGATGACCGTGTGGCCGTCAAGGTTTTGAGCCGGCCGGGCACGCGATCCCGTCAGGAGGAATCCTGGTGGTTTTACGAAGAAGCACGAGCTCTGGCGGGGCTTGGGCATCCGTGTTTGGTGCGTGCGCGCGACTTCGGTGCGCTTGCGGATGGCACGCCGTTTCTCGTGATGGATGCGGTGCCTGGACGATCGCTTCACGAGTGGCTGTATCTATCGCAAGACTCGGGCGGTCTGCCTTGGCCGTTGATCTGGAAAGTCACCGACGACGTGCTGGGCGCGCTGGCTCATGCGCATGCACGAGGAGTCATTCACGGCGACTTGAAGCCGTCGAACATCCTGGTCGATTTGCCGACGGACGATGCATCGATGTCGACGGTGCACGTGCTTGATTTGGGCCTCGCGTGGCTCGTGCAAGATCGAGTCGATCATCGTTTGGATGGATCACCCGCGGCCAAACCCACGATTCGTTGGGGCGCAGGAACGCCGGGATGGATGGCTCCCGAGCAGATTCGTTACGCCGCGCCACACGTTGGACCTGCAACGGATTTGTATGCGCTCGGATGTGTTCTGTTCACGATGATCGCGGGCCGCGAACCGTACGAAGGAACCGACGACGAACTGCTGCAACAACACAAGAGCTCGCCGGTCCCGGACGTACCTTTGCGCGCGGGAATTCCCGCGGAAGCCGTGCCTTTCGTGCGCCGTTTGATGGCCAAGCGTCCATGGCATCGCTTCGACTTCGCCGCGGATGCTCGAAAAGCGCTCTGGCCTTTGCGGCCTCGAGGTCATGGAGCAACGACGACACCTCGGCCTTCCACGCGTTCTCCGTTCAGTTCGGCGCGGAGCAATTCGCCGATGTCGGTGGGCGGCATGCATCTGGAATCGCAAGTGACCACGACGGGTCTATTGAGTCTTCGACCGAGCCCGTTTGTCGCGCGCACGACGGAGCGAGCGCGCCTCGTGCAATTCGCGACGGAGATCGCGCAAGCCCCCGAGCCGCGACATCGCTTCTTGCTGCTCGCGGGTGAAGCAGGCGTGGGCAAATCGCGGCTTGCGGAGTGGCTCTGCGAAGATGTGCACGAGCGTGGGTTGATGATTCCGCTACGCGCGCGTTACCGCAAAATCGCCGCACCGCTCGATGGTCTCGTCGGTGCTGTCGTGCAGCATTTCCGCTTCGAACGCGAAGCTCGAGACGTCATCGAAAAAGTGCTCATGAACCAGTGGGAAGTGGGCCCCGACGACGACGATGGAAAGACGTGGGTCGCCGCTACGGCAGAGTGGCTCAAGCCTTCCGCGCCCGGCGATCCGCTCGGTCCCACGGGCAAACGCTTCACGCTTTCTTCGGAGACGCGTTGGCGCGTCATGCAACGGACGTTCGAGAAGATCGCGCGTGGTCGTCCGCTGCTCATCATGCTCGATGATCTGCATCACGCCGCTCCGACGACGTTCGAAGGCGTGGCGCGTCTTCATCGGGAATCACCACGTCTTCCGCTTTTCTTCGTGGGCACCGTGCGTGACGAAGCGCTCGTCACGGATCCCGTCGCGCGTGAATGGGTCGATTGGCTTTTGCGCGAGCTCGGTGGTGATCGCGTGACGCTCGACCCGCTCGATCCGACACAAACGCAAGCCTTGTTGCGCGGCACGTTGCCGCTCGAGGAGGCGGCGATCAACGAAGCGGTTCATCGCAGCAAAGGCAATCCGCTCTTCGCGTTGCAGATCGTGCATTCGTGGGCTTCGGGCGGACACATCGAATTGCGGGATGGTCGTTACACCGTTCCCGAAGCGAAGCTGGCGATGCGCGCGGCGACGACGGCGGAGCTTTGGGAGGAGCGTTTGCATGCGATCCCCGAGGACTTGCGTCGAGGTGCTCGCGCCGCTGCCGCGCTTGGTGGAGACATTCGCGAAGATGTTTTGCGCATCGAACTGACGTCGCTCGGCGTGGATGCGGAACGCGCGATTGCGGCGATGAAGCGCGCACAGATTTTGTTGCAGTCGGGTGAAGAGCGTTTGCGTTGGCCGCATGCGCTCTTGCAAGAACACTTGCTGTCCCAACTGTTTGCCCAGACCGACGCGCCGTTGATTCTTCGCGCAGCGGCAGCGGCCTTGGCGCATCACCCGGATGCCTCGAGTCGCCGGATTGTGCGCCACCGCGTGACGAATCTTTTGCGCGCGGGTGATATCGAGATCGCAGCCGACTTGTTGCACAAGTCGATCGCCCGTTCGTGGGGACGAACACGTGACGCACAAGCAACGTTACGTGACCTATCTCTTTTGGATAATCGTCTCGATGGATTGCCGTTGGCGACGCAGAAGCGGTGGCGGGCGGAAGCGTTGCGTCATGCGGGGCGTCTCGAGGAGTCGCGGCGTGACGCGGAGGATGCGCGGCGGATTTTCCACGACGTTGGTGATGTCGAGAACGAAGCTCACTGTTTGCGTTTGCTGGGCCACGTAGCGAGTGATTTGTCGGCACCGCAAGAGGGGCGCAAGTTATTGACGCAGGCACTCGAGATGTTCCAATCGCTGGATCACGTACATGCGCAGGCGTTGTGTGAGGTCATCATTGGGGAAATTGATTACCTCGGTGGGCATCATGACGACGCCATGCGGATGTTGGAGAGTGCGGGGGGCAAGTTCCAGGCGGTTGGGGATCGATTGGGGCACGGTCAGTGTTTGATTTTGCACAGCTTTGTCGAGCAATTCGCGGGAGCGCCGGAAAAGGCTCGTGAGCGGTTGAAGGTGGCGCGAAGTGATTTCGAGGCGATTGGGTATCGCTTGGGAATTGCGCAATGCGATATTGCTTTGGCGCATTCGGATCATCGCGAGGGGCGTCTCGATGAAGCGCGGCGCGTGGCGCTCATGACGCGGCGGAGTTTCCGTGATTTGGGGACGCCGCGAGGAGAAGCCGGATGTGAGCGATTGTTGGCGATGATTGCGTTCGATGCCGGGCAGTTGGAGATTGCCGAAGCGCATGCGCGGGCGGCGAGCGGTCTATACGATCGTCTCGGCGATCCATGGGGCCAAATTGAAATGAAGGTCATTGCTGCGCAGATTGCGCTCGAATGCGGGCGGCTCGAGTTGGCGCGCGAAGAATTGTCGGAATGCGATCGATTGCCATTGCATGAAGCGGAGCCGAAGCAGCACTTGGCATTGACGCGGGCGTGGCTTGCTTATTACGAGGGGCGATTTCAGGATGCCGCGCAGGAAGTGTGGAAAGCCCGCGCGGTATTTCAGGATCAGATGGGCGCCGGGGATCACACGCCCGAGCTGCTCCGAAAATATGCGCGCATGAATTGGCCCGCGCCTGCGGGTGAATACGTCCAGGCGTGGTTGCAGGCGTTATCGAAGCCGTCGACGTGACGCCCCGAAATTGCGACTCGTTACAATTTCCCCCACGCCGCAGGTAACTTGTGGTAGCGTGATTTCCCATGATGCGTAAGCTTGTGGGAATTCTTGGGATATTGGGACTGATTTCAGGCGTATCGGCATTTGGGGGCTGCACACCGACGGAGCGCGAATTTGCTTCCGGAGGCCAAGGAGGAGCCGGCGGAAGCGGATGTCCGGCGGGTTTTGCCGAATGCGATGGCAATCCGGAAACGGTATGCGAAACGGAGACGGCGGCGAACCTCGAGCATTGCGGCGAGTGTGGCAAGGTATGTGCAGCGGCCGTCGATGCAAACATCGCGTGTGTCGCGGGCGAATGCACCATCGCGAGCTGCAACAATGGGCGTGAAAATTGCGATGCATTTTATGACAACGGCTGTGAAACCAATCCGTCGAAGGACTTCGACCACTGTGGCGGTTGCGGATTATCGTGCGAAAGCACGACAGCGATTACGGCTTGCGTGAGCGGAGAGTGTCAACTGGCGAAATGTGTGGGCACGAATCTCGATTGCGATATGGTTGGATCGAACGGATGCGAAGTCGACCCAAGCTCGAACGCCGACCATTGCGGGATGTGCGGGGCGGCGTGCGTCGGCGACCAAGCCACGATGGCATGCGAAAATTCACAATGCGTGGTTTCCGCATGCAATGCGGATTTTGGCGATTGCAACGCGAAGCCGGTGGACGGCTGCGAAGTGAATCTGCCTTCGTCGCCTTATCATTGCGGAAAATGTGGTAGTCCGTGCAAAGATGGCGGTTGCCGAAACGGTGCATGTGTGGACCCGAGTCCGGTCGGCAAAGTCAACTTTGCAGCCGGCCCGCTGGATATTTTCAAAGGAAACCTGTTCGTAGGATCCCAAAACTCGGATGAGGTCTCGGTCGTGGACGTCGTCGTCGGCTCCGTGGCGCTCGTCGGAAAGGCCGGCTCGCAACCCATCAATGATATTCTCGTCGGCTCAAACTTCATTTTGGTCGCCGGTAGTGGAGCCACGCGCATGGATTGGGCGGGCTTGAATCAATACAAGTTCAACGGCGGCTTGTCTCGCGCGATCGTCACCGATGGAACGACGATATATTACACGTCGACTTCGTCGATTCGAATGGGCCCGTTGTCCGGCGGCAACAACGGTACGTTTGTCGGCGCCAACAGCGCTATTTACGGATTGGCATTCGACACGGACATGCTCTTTTGGGGCCTGGCGGATGGAACGATTTGGAGCTCGGCAACGAGTATCGTTCTACCCACCAAACTCGGGGGCGGACCGCCCATCGCCGGCAACATTGCCCTCGACATGAGCACCATCTATTGGTCTTCGTCCGAAGGCATTCATTCCATGCCGCGCGTCGGTGGCAACGTGACAAACCTTGCCCCGGCAAGCGCCACCGTCCACGCATTGGAGGTCGACGCCACCCATGTTTATTGGACGGACGACATGCTTGGGCTCGTGCAGCGCGTTTCCAAGGACGGCAATGGGAAGCCCGAAATTCTGGCGTACAATCAACAGGGCCCCTGGGGACTGGCACTCGACGGCCAATACGTGTATTGGTCCAATACGGCAACCGGCGAGATTTTCAAAGTACCCAAGTGAGAAACGGAAATGTCCGAACATAAAGCGATCATCGATTGGCGATTTTCCGGCGGCGACTTCAAAACCGGAAATTATTCGCGCGAACACACGTGGACGTTCGACGGAGGATTGACCGTTCCGGCCTCACCTGCCCCGTCGGTCGTCCCTATTCCAGGCTCGAATCCGGCCAACGTCGATCCGGAAGAAGCGTTTGTCGCGGCTATTTCCAGCTGCCACATGCTCACCTTCCTGTTTTTGGCGTCACGCGCGGGATTTCATATCGCTGCCTACCGCGATGAAGCGATCGGGCACATGACGAAAAACGAAAAACGCATTCCGTGGGTGAGCCTCATCGAATTGCATCCGGTTATCGAGTATGGGGCCAAAGCGCCGACCGCCAAAGAGGAAGAGCAATTGCATCACGATGCCCACGAATTCTGTTTCATTGCGAATTCGGTGAAATCCGAGATTCGCGTCGTCCCGAAGAACGCCCCAGCACGAGCAGCCGGCTAATCCGGCTCCGCCACCGCGAGCTCGCAAAAACCGAGACATCGAGCACTCTTCAAGCAACGGCCCGAGCAATCCGGCGGAGTCGTCCCAGGCAAAACATCCGGACGATCTCGCCGGCGGTGCCTCCGGCCGTGCCTTTGGGCAGCATTTCGCCAATCGGTCGGGGTACATGAGCAAGCCGAGGCCGGCGCCAAGGCAATCCACCGTGACGAGGTTGGCTCGGCACGTGGGATGGTTCTACGCGAGACACGAAAATCCTCTTTCAATTCGGAGATCCTGGCGCTATAGTGGCTATCCAGCGTGCTTGGAACCCTCCTCAACAAGAAATACC
>WBZU01003188.1_pt1 | contig 10911 bp, 6 predicted proteins | sample 5204311 | NCBI WGS metagenome assembly WBZU01 (sample SAMN12344359, study PRJNA552823) | activated sludge metagenome | biome: Activated sludge suspended growth; feature: Nitrification reactor; material: Wastewater; isolation source: activated sludge from nitrification reactor of wastewater treatment... | reverse complement strand
ATGGCGGTAGGTTGGGTTCACATCCACGAACCTTGGATGGGACGCGCGCCTGGAAACCTGCACACGACGTATGATCATCGAAACCTTTGCCGTAGGGCCCCTCGGTTGTAATGGCTGTGCGGATTGGTTGACCGAATACGTGACGATCGAGAATTGCGTGCGATGATGTTGGATACATTCATTCGAGAATTGCGGCGAAGTTATCGATTGCGTGCAAATCACCGCGCATTCGACGGATTCAACGTGTAGACGGGTAACGCGATGGATGGTCGAGCTCGCGAGCGTGTGGAGCGAATGTGTCGGTAGCGGGGCCACCTGTTGCGTGATGAGCAGCGGTTGTATTTGGAATTGAAGGAGCGACTTGGGGTTTGATTTACCGTCGGGTCGAGTCGGATGGCGTCTTCAGCCATCATTGTCAAATTCCCCTTGCGTCGGCGACTTGTTTCCGCGAAACTCGGCGAAGTTCGAACCAAGGAGTCTCAGCGTGACGGAAAAGAGAATCGATTGGAGTGTCAACGTGGGTGATGTGACGGTTGGCCAGTCCGGCGGGCACGCACACGTGAATGTTCATGGTATTTCCATCCCGTTAGGAGGAGGAGAACAGGCGAAGCCGATGAGCTCGCAGACGCTTTCTTCCATGGGAGTCGTCACGCAGAAAATCGTCCAAACGGGTGGCGCGATCGCTGCCGGCGCAATGTCGGGGCAGGAAGTCACGCGCTACAACATGCGTTTGCCTGTTTCGCCGCGGCTTCAAGCAAGTTTCCGAAAAGAGAGTTGGGGGGATAGCCTCGTCAAGGTTTTCAAAAAAGAACTTCAAACGGGTGATGCCGAATTCGATAAACTCGTGTACATCTCGACCGACACTCCTACACGCACGCAAGCATTTTTGACGACTGAAATGCGAAACGCCATTGCGTACATGCTCGATACGGGTGGTTCCCTGGAGATCAACAACGAGGAAGTCTCCGCAGTCTCGGGCGGTATTGACGCACCCAACCAGGATGATCAGACCGTTCTGAAGATCGTCAGCGCATTGCTTGCTTTTGCATCGACTCCGTGATTTCCAAGTGAAGAAGACGAACGTCGGCAGATTGGGCACAATCCGCTCGATACGCTTGGGCTTTCGCGTTGAATCATCATCCGCGCATAACCATGGAGTCGATTGCGACCAATGGCCATGCCGGTGAATTCGGTCCAAGAAGGTGTTCATCAGGGGTTGCGGCGGCTTGACGGTTTCTCTTATAGGGGCGTGATTCATCACGCCCCATGAATCGCCCCCTTCAGCAAGAAATGCAACAATTTCCTGATGAACACCCTCTAAGATTTCCACCCAAACGATGCAAATGACGTCGCCACGACAAACATGGGAGGGGAAAAAATTATTGCGTAATGGACAAACTTCCACAACTGCCAAAAATAAGTTGCCGCGACAAAAACATAGCGGTAGGTTGGGTTCACATCCACGAACCTTGGATGGGACGCGCGCCTGGAAACCTGCACACGACGTATGATCATCGAAACCTTTGCCGTAGGGCCCCTCGGTTGCAATTGTTCGATTTTGGTCGATCCCGCGACGAATGCGGCGATCGTGATCGACCCGGGCGGAGACTTTCCGCGTATTCGCACGGCAATCGAGAAAAAGGGCGCCAAAGTGACGGCCATCATTCACACGCACACGCATATCGATCACGTGGGCGCGACAGCTCCGTTGCAGCAATGGTCCGGCGCACGGGCGAGCATTCACGAAGCGGATCGAATGCTTTACGATATGCTCCCCATTCAAGCGGCGTTCGTGGGTATCCCGGTGCCGCAAAAATGCGAAATCGAAGGCGATTTGATCGACGGAACGACCGTGAGTGCCGGCGGCATCGAAGTCGGCGTCTTGCATACTCCCGGACATACGCCCGGCAGCGTGTGCTTTTTGGTCCAATCACCAAGCGGCCCGCTGCTTTTCGCCGGTGATACCCTGTTTCGGCGTTCGATTGGACGCACGGATTTGTGGGGCGGCGACAGTCCGACGATTTTGCAATCGATTCGAAAAAAGATTTTTGCCCTCGACGGGGTGACGAAGGTCATCACAGGGCACGGGCCATCGACGACCATCGCCGAAGAAAAACGTGAAAATCCATTTCGCTAGCATAACGAAGCGTCACGCCTGAAAACCTTGCCGGACGATTCTCCACGAGCAGTCCAAAAACCTTGACACTTCATGGATTTTCGGATTGCATGGTTTCTCGTCAACCTTTTTGTCCTGCGAGGTTCCTCTATGCGACGTTCGGTGCTTTTCTCCTTCGGTTTGTCGGCGGCAACGTTGCTGGCTTCGGAAATGGCCTCGGCTGCGGACGTGCCGATCGTGTATGCTCGTTGTGCGCGCACGACGGCGGAGCTCGATGTCACGGGTACGGTGGTCGTGGGCGGCGTATCGAAAATGGCGACGCGTCACATGCGAGGTCTCGACGTTTATGACATTTTGCCGGACGTCGTGCATTTTTATGGCGGTTTCTCGGCCCCGTGCGACTTGGTGCGACAGGATCCCGATGGTACGGAGACCGTGCTTCACGATTGTTCCTCGACGTCGACCGCGATGGCGGCATGCGCGGCGATGGATCCCGCCGTTTCATTCGATGGGAAAACCATTGCGTATGCGGTCTTCAACGGTTCGTTGACCACGATGAGCGAAAACGTCAATGCTCGCGTGATTGATCCGGCCGCCGAAAATACGACCGATAACTTCAAAACCGTCTACCCCAATCAATTCCTCGATTCTACGGATGCGCAAATTTGGCTCGTGGATGTAGCTACCGGAAAAACCACCGCATTGCCGCATATCGCGGGCACATTCGACAGCGGGCCCGCCTGGCTTCCCGACGGGCGCATTGCATTCACATCGACCCGGGACGGCGCGCATTCGACATTGGTTCACGGCACGACGTCGTCGGACATTTCAGCACAAATCTGGACCATGGATCCGGACGGGCGGAACCTCGCAATGGCGAGTCATCACGGGCTGGGGCGGGAAGAACATCCGTTCGTGCTTGCGGATGGACGCGTTGCTTATTCGTCGTGGCAAATCTTCGGCGGTTTGCCTTTCCGTTACGGCAATGGATCGGTCGGCGGATTCACGACGCTCCACAATATGTTCAATATTTACACACAAAACCCGGACGGCTCTCATCCGTTTGCTTTTTATGGGCAACACAGCGGAGATCATTCGGTCACGACGTCGATTGGATTTGATCACCAAGCCGGGCATTTTCTCACGCAAACCACCGACGGGCGCGTGTATTTCGTCGATTATTATCGGGCCAACAACAATGGCCTCGGAGGTATCGTCGGCGTGATGCCCGAACCCGAGGGACAAGAGGGTTTGGCGCCGGATCCGATGAAGCCCATCGGCGATCTTTTTGCTCCGCACGATGCGATCAGTGCATCCAAGTGGGCTCGCAACGGCGACAGCATGGCCAAGTCGATGCCTGCGCCGCAAATGAAAGTGCCCACGTATGCCGATTCCTTGCCGTTTGTCGGGAAACTCGGTCACCCCGCCGCATTACCCGCCAATGGACTCATGGTGACGTGGGGCAAAGGCGCATGCAGCACCGTCGCGGGGACCGAGGTCTTCACGGCTTGGGGTTTGCCCGTGCCTCCGGGGGCAAGCGGTTCGGGTCAAGGCACGGCGATGAACGTGATTACGTCATTGAACATGGATACACCCGGTTGCGATGGCGGCTTGTATCGAATGACTAAATTGCCGTCGGACCATCCGAACGATTTGGAGCTGATCGTCGATAAAAAAGAATGGCACGAAATTCAAGCACGGGCGATCGTCCCGTATTCGGCCATTCATGCTGTGGACAAACCCAAAGTCATTCCGCGTTCGGAGCTCAATCCGCCCACGTCCACATTACCCCAGGCCACCCCGTTCGGACTTCTCGGCGCGGCGTCCATCATCGATCGCGAAACGCATCCGGTGGGCGGAATTCACTTCGCCGGCGAGCATCAATTCCAATTGCAAGGCACCGACACGATTGATTACACCGACGATGCTTTGTGCGGCGTGCGCATTCTGGGCGTCCAGCCCAATCGCGGCAAAGACATCAATGTCATCGTCAAGGACATGCACGACCTGGCGGGCGAACGAATGCTGATCCTCGGCGAATTCCCCGTCCGAAACACGGATGCCTCGGGAAATCCCATCATGGACCCCAGTGGAAAACCCGATACGAGTTTTCTCGTGCGCTTCCCGGCAGACATGCCCTATTTGATGCAAGGTATCGATTGCGACGGGCGCACGTTGAATACGGATCAAACGTGGCAATCGCTCAAACCCGGAGAAATGAAGACGTGCGGAGGTTGCCACGTCCATTCGCGTCCTTCGGCCATTGTATTTGCTCAATCAGTCGCGGTGCGCCCCGAGTATCAAGCGTATCGCTTGGGTGAAGGCCAAGTGCCGCTCCTCGTGGGACAAAGCGGCGGCAAAGTGGCCACGAAAAACGTTCCGGGTTATGGCATGCAAATCGAATTCGAGCGGGACATCATGCCGATTTTCGCCGCGCGCTGCAATTCGTGCCACGGCGGAGCAACACCGGCGGCGTCCTTGGCGCTCGATCGACCCGGTTTGGCGAACGTTGCGTCGGGCAATCCTTCTTCGTGGTATTGCCTCGTGGACGATCGCGATCAATCGTGCATTCCCCAAGCCGCGCGCTTCGTGACCAATGCCGGCAGTATGGGCAGCACCAGGTTCCGGCGCCCGCAGGTGACGCGTTATATTCGAGCATTCAATGCGCTGGGCAGCTTGCTTTATTGGAAAGCCGCGGGCAAACGGACCGACGGCCGAACGGACGATACATTTACGTCGGCATCGGCGCCTGAAGACATCGATTTGGATTTCGGCGCGGCGCATCCGACGGAAATCACCCCCGACGAGCTCGGGATTTTGTCGCGCTGGATCGATATCGGCGCGCCCGGCGGTGGCGCTGCCGAATTACAGGATACGACCAAACCGACGCTCACGTTATCGGCGGTCGTCGAAGGCAATGGCGTGACGAAATTGCTCGTGGGTACGGTGGACGTGCCGAGCGGTATCGATACGAAAACGCTCGAGGTTTGCGTGGTTGACGCGATGGGCGGGTGCGGACCGAATTTGGCACCGGAAGCGGCCCCGCATGATGTGATCGAAATAGCCCTGCCAAACGCATTTACGGAGGCGAATACCGAAGTGCGGGCGCGAGTGCTCGATTTGGCCGGGAATGAACGAATCGTACAACGCACCATCGGGTGGTTCTTGAATGCGCCTCCTCCGATGGGAACGGGCGGTGCGGGCGGTGCGGGCGGAGCCAATGGGGCCGGTGGAATGGGCAATGGCGGCGGTCCCGGCGGAACCGATGGCGGCGGGACCGGTTGCGGTTGCTCCGTGCCGGGAGAATCGTCGCCCTACGTGCCGACGGGAATCATATTGGCACTGGCATTCGGTGCGGGACGAATGCGTCGATTCGGGCGCAGGAACGGGTAAGGGAGGCAAAGATCGGCGACGTCGGCATTTCGAGACGGCGAAGTGCCGACAATCTGCGCGGATTTGCTGATTTACGCTACCTCATGCGAGCGAAGGACTACGTTCCTTGCGCAAGTATTCGCTGCCGTATCAACTGCCGGCCTTGTTTTTCTGTTTGGCAGGCAAAACGAAGCTCAGGCACCCGCGCGCCGTGCGATCCGACGAAAGGCTCACCAAAGCCCACGGACTCGGCGCAAAACCGCTCGCCAAGCCAATCGTGGCATACACCGCCAGCAACGCTCCGCTCGCCGTACCCACGTCCCCAAGTCGTTCGGCGAGCACTTCTTGAACGGTCGTATCCGAAACGTCTTGGCGTAATCGATGCCGAACGATTTGCCACGGTTTGTTCCGATGTCGCTCCGTGATTTGATCCAATAAAATCCAGGGCATGACCCGCGCATCACCCCGTGATTCCAATGCGCTCTTTGCCGCGTGAATGGCTTTACGGGACAAACCCGTCCAGACCTCCGCCAACGTATCGTCTTCGGAAGGCTCGTTGCCCACTTCTGAATATGCAACATGCGCCAAAACCGGTAACGCATTGCCTGGACGACGTCCGTCGAGCGCCACGAATGCGCCTGCTTCTCCGGGCATGAACCCATTGGGCGCTCGCTCGGAGAGAATTCGGTAATCGTCATCGAGCGCCTGGTATGTACGCACATCATGAAATGAATCCACGGCACCGACGAGCACGAGTGAATCACGATTCGTCTCGAGAAATTCTTTCGCCGCACCGAGCGCCAAGGCAAACGCTTCGCGATCTCCGACAAGGGTGGTGATCAAGCGCCGATCTCCGTCCAGCACCGCATCGGCCAATTCTTCGGTTACGCGAACGTGATCCGCCGCCGACAAACCCGGACGAACCTCGGGCAATGCCAAAAATATTCGCGCCACGCGCGCTCGTCCACCCACCGCCCCGAGCACCTCACGCAATGCCGGCAGAGCCAGCGAAACGAGGCGTTCCCAGCCCTCGACCTCTTCGTGAATCGCCGGCACGAGCACCGCGCCGAGTTCCTGGTCGTGTTTGTCCGTGTGCGAAATGGTTCGCGGGCAAAATAAACCCGCGCGAAGCCCGAATGCCGTTTGTTCGGCGGACAACCCCACCGCTGAAAACGCCCCGGCAGCAACGATTGAGAGGTTCATCGTGGTTTACTCGTTACTTGCTTTCCGCGGTGTCCGACGAAGGTTCGTCTTGATCATCCATTCCGATCCGTTCGAGATCGGCCTTGTGCGCCGTACGAGCCTCCGCGCGATACGCGGCGATATGCGTATCGAATGCAGCCGCCAGCGCTTCGTCACCATCGATCAACGTGGCCATGGTCTCTTCAATGATGAGGAATTCATTCACGGAGAGCTTGGATTCCGAGAGCACGCGAGCAGGATCGCGCAATTCGAGGTGTGCGGACAATCGGGCATACTCTGAGATTTCGATTTTCCTCGGCGTGAACGGCGGCCGAACGGGTTTGACTTGGATATCCGCGTTTTTATCGTCGTCACCCAAGTCGTCGGGCAGCGAAGCGCTTTCGTTGGCAATTCGCTCGCTTTGGGCCCATTCTTCGCGCGACCAACCGATTTCATCGAATCCATGCGCGTCCAGAACCTCGCCGCGCGGGCGCGATGCCAATTCCGCGGATATTTGGGAAAACTCGTCTTGGGTCAGTATACACGCGCCCGGACCGTTTTCCCACGTGGACAGGCGCGCCATGGCCAGGTCTTCTTCGCGTAACCGTGGAGGCGCGACTTGCTTTTCGATATCGTCGCTCGTCGCCGCATACGAAAATGCGGCGAGCGGCAGGCCTTCTTCCAGTCGCTCGATTTGCGCATCTTCTTCGAGATCCGGCGGCAAAATGCCAATCAGGATGTGTTCGACGTCGGCGCTCCACGTATTGTCGAAATAGATGCCGCGCCAAATCAGTTCCAATTCGCCACGATTCGTGTCGACATATACGGCATCGCAAAGCATTTCGACCAAAATGGGATCGCCCTCCTTGAAGCGCACGAATGCACCCACGGTAAATCCAAGCGTTCCCACAGGGCCTTGAATTCCATCGATGTCCCAGCCCAATGACGCCTTGGCTTCGAACAATTCGGCTCGTTTTTGAAAAGGCGCGAGCTGCAAAGATTCCGCGTCGCGTTTGACCTTTATCGAAACGCAATCACGACGAAAGCCGGGTTCCGTCCAGGAAGTCGGATTCGGGGCCTGGGCGTCTTCGATTCGCGTCGAACCGATCTTCAGGGTAATGGTGCGTCCACGCAAACCCGGTGCGGGAACGACAAACACATCGGCACTTTCCTTGATGGGAATTCCATCCTGCCATGTGGGCACCCGGGGCGGCGCTTCGAGCGGACGATCCGACGGATTTCCAGGCAGCCAAACGTCTTCGTCGAGACGCACGTGCGTGCGCAATGAAAGCGAGGACGACGGTGTTCCGTCGATGTTCCAATGCGTCACGCACCCGCCGCTGATTCCAGACCAAAATGTCGTCCGCGTGGGGACCCAGGCGAGGAGAACGCGGGTCATGTGCCTCCCCCGAAAATGACCATGTCTCCTTCAGGAATATTGAATGGCCAACGATGTATTTCCCAAGTCTTGCTGACATCCCAGCCGCAGATATCGATGGCCGCTTTCACGTTCACCGCAATGACGAAATCGCTCTTTTCGCGTTTGATGACCGCTTGGTCCTTGTCATTCCGATTCAACTTGAACTTGGGTTTCCATTCGCCGGCCACGGAGAGCTCGATGGATCCGAATTTGCCGAATTTGCCGACGAGCGACAATTTGAGGACGCCGCTGAATTGCGCTTCCGGCTCCAAAACCCATTCGTTGTGTTGATCAACGCCGACGATACCGGAGACGCCGATCGCGAGGTTGACATCGACGACGAAGAAAATGCCGCATTCGACCCCGAGCACATTGAGGATATCGACAATGAATCGACCGATACCCAAGCAGAAATTGAGATCGACCTCGAACGTAATCTCCAAGCCGAGCAATCGTTCGAGTCCGACGGTGATTTCCCACGCGCGATGAATCTGCCATTTTTTCCGAGGTTTGGCTCCGCCGACATCGCGCTCGAGCTCTTTCCAGCTCAACGTGAGGTTTAGAACGGGTTCGCAATCCTCGAGGTCGGCGAATCCGCGGAAGAAATACAGCTCGCCTCCGATGGCGGCCTTTTTCCCGGTGGTCGCCAGAGAATTGAGTTGGAAACCTTTTATTTTTTGAAAGAAATCGCTGATCGTCGTGACCAGGTGCTTGATCTGGGCCACCGTCTTCGCGAAGGTGAAGTCCGGTAAAACCGTCAGATCAATCTCGAATTCGTCTTCGGGATACCCTTTCACGACGGCATTGGCGCCGGGTGAGCAACCATGTGCTTCAATTTGGATGAGCAATGGTTCAAAATAGAAGAACTGCATGACCGCCTTGAACGTGGTCATGATGAGGTCTTTTTTGTCGGTGATTTTTTCTCCTATATCCGCGTTTTTCTCCCGTTGCTCCTGTTCTTTGTTGAACGTGGCGAGGTTGTTGTCCGCCCGTTGTGATGCCCCCCGGGCTTGGTTGGCAATTCGGGTTCGGTTTTTCCGCCCTTTCGCGGCTCGAGCATCCTTTACGCGTTGCTTGCCCTTCTTCGCCTTTTTTTCGAGCTCCTTTTTCTTTTTTTGCGCCGCCACATCCGTGCGCTCCGCGTCGACTTCTTCTTCCTCTTTCTCCTCCAGCCAGTCTTTTCCAAGCTCGAGCATGGAGATGTGTTGTGCTTTGCTCGCGCCAGGAGCTGTCTCCGTGCCGTTTTTCCCAATGAGCGTTTTATTTTTAATTTCCTTCCACCCGAGCGTCGTCCACACGGAGCGCCCATTGCGGCTCAAAACGAACGCGGCATGTTGCGTTTCTTCCGCCGGCGGGTTTTTCTTGGCTCGTAATTGCTGGATGTTGCAATTGATATCCAGCCGTTTGCCCGGATCCGTCTCCGTCGCATTGACCCGATAAGCGGTGACCGTGACCGTATCGCCGATGTATACGTGCAATTCGCCCGTCGTCGATACACGCTCATGAGAACACTCGAGCTTGATCTTATCAACGGAACATTGTTGAAATAATAGCTCCGTTTCATCGACGATTTCGGTTCGTCCAGGCGCGGGCGTAAACTTGCCCGGACCATTGCCGCCATCCTGTTGCGTCGCATCGAAGGAACGGACGATCCATTTGCCTTCGACCTTCGTATCAGGGGATTTTGCCGTCGGCTCCGCCCAAAATTGATATGCCGGGTACGAAATCTGCGCATAGCTATGCGACTTGTCGTAGCGTGACAAACCTCCACCATGCGGCGTCCCAATCTTTGACAAATGGTGCAGCACGTTGTGCCCTTCGATGAACGTCCGCGAAGCCGATTGCGGAACGGCGCATTTCGACGTTTCGATGTGGTTGTCATCCATCACCGTGCCGAAACTCAATTTCCAATAATACGGCAGAGACGAACCACTGCTTTCCGCAACGTGGCCCGAACCTCGAGTGACGATCCCTTTTTTCTGATTCGTCGCATTGTCGCCCATGGAAGCACCCGTTTGGTGAAAGCTCGGTCAAAAAAGAATACGATACCGATCGCCGGAGAAAACCAGCAATGGATTGACGGTGTACACCGGCTCTTTCGCCGTCGCCGGATATCCGTAAATCACCGGCCGGCCGTCGAGTCGCCGCACGCGATAAACTCGCCCCTCCGCATGCGGCTCGAAAATCGTGATATCGCGATCGAGCTTTTGCATGGCATAAGGCTCCTTGACTCGCTCCGCGGCCAATTTTTGCACGGTCTCCGGTGCGCTCTCCTGCACGCCGTGAAATCGATGATGTTCGTCCGTTTTGAATCGAATCGCTTCGAATACGCCTTGCGCATCTCCTTTCAGAAATGCCTGCACCATGGCTTCGATCGGCGCCCAGGCCAAGTCATTACCATGCAGCGGAATATCCGTGCGCGGCGCATCCATGAATACCGGCCGCTCGTGCGTCGATTCAATCTCGAACGTGTGGGTACGAGTGCCGAGCGGCGCGGGGTTTGTCGGTATCGCAAAATCCTGCGGCCAACGAATCGTCGCCAGCTTCGTGTTCGTCCGCATATCACGAACGAATACCGCAATGGCCGTCGACGGCCCCGGCTCGCCCTGCTTCATCGTGAGCGAAACGGTGTTCGTCCCGGGAACGAGCCATTGATCCGGAGCGCTCGATACGCCCACGGACTCGTCCGCGACCGCGCGATCGTACACGGGAACGTCATTGAGGCACACCATCAGGTCCGAACGATACGTCTGATCGACCTGAAGACAATAATTCGTTTTCACTTCGACCCTCCGCGTCCGCGGTCGTTTTGGCCGGATTT
>WBZU01001929.1_pt2 | contig 10912 bp, 9 predicted proteins | sample 5204311 | NCBI WGS metagenome assembly WBZU01 (sample SAMN12344359, study PRJNA552823) | activated sludge metagenome | biome: Activated sludge suspended growth; feature: Nitrification reactor; material: Wastewater; isolation source: activated sludge from nitrification reactor of wastewater treatment... | reverse complement strand
CATCAAACGGTGAAGATCACGATGGCTGCCCGGCTTGTTCACTCTCGGTAGCGATTGCAAAGACCAGCATCGCGCCTGGAAAGGTTGTGATGCCTTCTATGCTGGCACTGGTGGAAGACACTATCTTTGTTGTCTTCTCGCTTCCCGCGCCAATGGAGGAAAATCTCTGTGTCGCATGGTCAGCTATCGCTTGCCTGCAAAACGAGCAACACCTGCTCGACTTGGTGCAAAGCATCCCGATACGCGGGCCATCTTTGATGGCTTAACGCGAGGCACGCCAAAAGCGGCTTCCAACACGATGCACACTCTCTTTTCAGGGGGTTGCCATGCCTGCACACCACAACCGGGCACTCATGCCTGTGGTGCGATCAAACCTCACTCTTTTCAATGCTTCCATGTCACTACGTTTCCTTTCATTCATCATTTTCACCTGTGCAGCACCCGCGTGGGCGCAGCAAGTCGCGCGCCCTCAACCGTTGACGACTTTAACATTGCATGAGGCTCTAGCCCGTGCGGTGCAACGCAGCCCCGAACTCAAGACCTTCTCGCATGACTTGCGCGCTGCCGACGCGCTTGTGCTTCAAGCCGGTTTGAAGCCAAACCTCGAAGTATCTGGAGCGCTGGAGAATCCTACCGGATCAGGCCGCTTCAAGAGTGGGGATGAGATGGAGCAAACATTGCAACTGAGCAGACTGCTCGAACTCGGCGGTAAACGCCCGGCACGTATCGCTGAGGCGAAGGCCGAGCGCGTGCTCATCGAGTGGGACTATGAAGCGAAGCGTGTCGATGTTCTCAAGGATACGACGTTGGCCTTCGTTGCTGTGCTGGCGGCTCAGCGTTCGCAGGAGTTGACGAAGGAGACAGTGAATTTGCTGGAGAAAGCCGTGACTGCTGCCGATGAGCGCGTGAGGGCTGCGCGCGCGCCCTCGGTGGACAGCGTGCGGGCCAGCGTTGCTCTGCGCTCGGCAAGTATCGAAGCCGATCATGCTGAACATGATCTCAACATCGCCCGCACCAACCTCGCGGCGATGTGGGGAGCCAAGGCTGCCGACTTCGATGAAGTGCGCGGTGATCTCGACGAACAACCTGCCGAGCCAGAGCTTGCCGCGCTGCAATCGAAGCTGGGGCGCAATCCTGAACTCGCACGTTTTCAATCCGTGCGCGAGGCGCGCGAAGCAGCGCTGAATACACAGAGAACCACCGCCGTGCCGAATATCACGCTCTATGCCGGGCCGCGAGTAACGGGCGTCTGGCATGATGTAACCGGTGTCGTTGGCTTTTCCATTCCCCTGCCGTGGAACAACAAGAACCAAGGCAACATCGCTGCGGCACAAGCCCGACTCGACAAAACCACCGATGAAAAACGCGCAGCCGAAGCGCGTGCCTTCGCCACCCTGAATGCAGCGCACCAGGAACTCATTCGGGCGGGTCACGAGGCAACCTTGCTAAAGACCAAACTCATTCCAGAAGCACAGCATGCCGTCGATCAGCTCACCACCAGCTACGAGGCCGGACGGGGCACGCAGCTCGAAGTGCTTGATGCACGCCGCACGCTCATTGCTGCCCGTCAGCAGCATCTCAACGCACTCACCGAATACCACAAGGCGCTCGCCATCATCGACGCCCTCACCGCCGCACCTGCGCGCACCCCTTCTCTTCAAGCCCCCACAACTTCCTCGAAATGAAAAAGCATCTGTTCCAAATCATCCTCATCCCGCTCATCCTCGCTGGTGCGTGGTATGGTGCTCAACGAATCCTTTCCATCGAGCCTCCCAAGCCTGCGGAAGAAGAAGCAAAAGAAGAGGCAGGCAAAGAAGGCCACGTTGAGCTTACTCCAGAGAAACTGAAGGAGGCAGCGCTAGGCTTTGCCGAAACAGCCCCGGCCACCATCACCAACCTGCTGCCCGTGTATGGCAAGATCGTTGCCAATGAAGAGGCAATGGCTCATGTCATGGCGCGCTTCCCCGGCGTGGTGAAGAAGGTGAACAAGCGCCTCGGCGACAGCGTGCAAAAAGACGAAGTGCTCGCCGTCGTGGAGAGCAACGAAAGCCTGCGCACCTATGAGGTCACTGCCCCGGCGAGTGGCACCATCATCGCGAAGGATGCTGTGCCCGGCGAGTTCGTGAAGGACGACATGGGCCTCTTCACTATCGCGGACTTGAGCAGCGTGTGGGTGGACTTGAGCGTGTTCCGTCAAGACTTCAAAAAACTCGCCGTCGGTGCCGTCGTCACGCTGCACATCGCGGATGAAGACGAGCCACTGATAGCGAAGGTGGACTACATCTCGCCCTTTGGCACCGAGGGCACGCAGACCATGCTGGCCCGCTGCATTGTCCCGAACAAGAGCGGTGATCTGCGCCCTGGTTTGTTCGTCACTGCCGAAGTTGCAACGGGTAAAACCGAGGCCGCAGTTTCCGTGAAAATCGGTGCGATTCAAACGCTGCATGAGAAGACCGTCGTCTTCGTGAAGGATGAAGACGACAAGGACGGCGACGCCTTCCAAGCCGTTGAAGTAAAGCTCGGAGTGAAGGACGGCGAGCATGTGGAAATCCTCGAAGGCTTGAAGCCAGGCGTTCAATACGTCGCGGTGAATTCCTTCATTTTGAAGGCCGAGATCGGCAAATCCGAAGCGGAAGAAGAATAACCGGACATCACCATGATTAACTCACTCGTCCACTTCTCCATCAAGCATCGCTGGCTAGTGCTGCTCGCCGCGCTGTGCATCGGCGCGCTCGGGGTGTCGAACTATCAGAAGCTCCCCATCGACGCCGTGCCGGACATCACCAACGTGCAGGTGCAGATCAACAGCGCCGCGCCCGGCTACTCGCCACTGGAGGCCGAGCAACGCATCACCTTCCCGGTCGAGACCGCAATGAGCGGCATTCCCAATCTCGACTATACACGCTCCATCTCGCGCTACGGACTCTCGCAAGTAACCGTCGTTTTCAAAGACGGCACCGACATCTATTGGGGCCGTCAACAGATCGCGGAACGTCTCGCCCAAGCGAAGGAAGCTTTGCCCAAAGGTATCACTTCAGAGATGGGGCCTATCTCCACTGGCCTCGGCGAAATCTTCATGTGGACGGTCGATGCAAAGCCAGGTGCGAAAAAGGCAGATGGCACCGACTACACACCCACAGACCTGCGCGAAATTCAAGATTGGGTAATCAAACCGCAATTGCGCAATGTGCCTGGCGTCGTCGAGGTGAACACCATCGGCGGCTATGAGAAGCAGTATCACGTCACCCCCGATCCGCGCAAACTCATCGCTTATGGCTTCGGCTTGCGCGACATCGTGGAAGCCTTGGAGAAGAACAACGCCAACGTCGGCGCGGGCTACATCGAGCGGAATGGCGAGCAGTATCTCATCCGCGCTCCCGGTCAGGTGAAAAACACAGGTGACGTTGAGAACATCGTCATCGGCACGCAGGAAGGCGTGCCTGTTCGCATTCGCGACGTGGCAAAGGTTGATCTTGGCAACGAACTGCGCACTGGCGCAGCTACGCACAATGGCGAGGAGGTAGTGCTGGGCACGACTTTCATGCTTGTGGGTGAGAACTCGCGCACCGTCTCGCATCGTGTCGCCGAGAAGATGAAGGATGTGAACCGCTCGCTGCCAGAAGGTGTCGTTGCAAACACCGTCTATGACCGCACCAATCTCGTCGATGCCACCATCGAAACGGTTCAGCGAAATCTGTTTGAAGGCGCGGTGCTCGTCATCGTCGTGCTCTTCGCACTGCTCGGGAATTTCCGCGCATCGCTTATTGCTGCCGCGATCATCCCGCTCTCAATGCTTTTTACCATCACCGGCATGGTGCAGGAGAAAGTCAGCGGCAACCTTATGAGTCTCGGCGCACTCGACTTCGGCATCATCGTTGATGGCGCAGTTATCATTGTGGAAAACTGCATTCGTTGCTTGGCGGAAGCACAGCATCATCACGGACGCCTGCTCACGGCGCGCGAGCGCTTCCGCATCGTGCAGAGCGCCACGAAGGAAGTCATCACACCCAGTATCTTCGGCTCCATCATTATCATGGTTGTGTATTTGCCGATTCTCACACTCACAGGCGTAGAGGGTAAGATGTTTATCCCGATGGCTTTCACGGTGCTCGTCGCCCTCGGAGGAGCGATGATTTTTTCACTGACCTTCGTGCCTGCCAGCATCGCCATCTTCCTCGGTGGCAGGGTCAGCGAGAAAGAAAACTTCCTCGTGCGTGCTGCAAAGGCCATTTACCAACCCCTGCTGCACGCCTCCATTGCGAACCGATTCGCCGTCATGATTGCCGCCATAGCCCTTGTCGTATTGAGTGTGCTTGTCGGCACGCGCATGGGCACTGAGTTTGTGCCTAGCCTTGATGAAGGCGATGTCGCTTTGCAGTCGCTTCGTATGCCCGGCACCGGCCTTGCGCAAAGTGTGGCGATGCAGCGTCAGCTTGAACAAGCCTTGCTGAAACTACCAGAAGTGAAGGAAGTCTTTGCTCGTGTTGGCACAGCGGAGGTCGCCAGCGACCCCATGCCGCCAAGCATCGCGGATGGTTACGTGATGTTGAAACCCAAGAAGGACTGGCCCGATCCCGAGATGAGCAAAGATGAAGTGCTGGAAAAGATTCTCGCCGTCGCCGCCAACCTTCCGGGTAACAATTACGAAGCCTCGCAGCCCATCCAGCTTCGCTTCAATGAACTCATCTCCGGTGTGCGCAGCGATGTAGGCATCAAGATTTTCGGTGATGACATGGACACACTCTTGCGCACGGGCAGTCAAATCGCAGGCAGCCTGCGCAAGATTGCTGGAGCCGAGGACATTAAGGTTGAGCAAGTCGGTGGTCTGCCCATGCTGACAGTGCAGCTCAAACGCGAGGTCATGGCCCGCTATGGACTCAGTGTGGAGGAAGTGCAGCAGGTCATCTCCGCTGCGCTTGGCGGTGCCGAAGCGGGAAGCATGTTTGAAGGTGATCGTCGTTTCGACATCGTAGTTCGTTTGCCTGAAAAGCTGCGCAACGACATCGAAGCCATCCGCCACATTCCCATCAAACTCCCCGAGGCCAAAGGCGAGCATGACGGCGAATATAAAAAGGTCGCTTTCATGAAGCAGTCGAGTGCCCCGCAATTCATCCAGCTCAGTGAAGTTGCCGACTTTGAAGAAGCCCCAGGCCCCAATCAAATTAGCCGCGAGAGCGGCAAGCGCCGGGTCGTCGTCACCTGCAACATTCGTGGTCGCGACATCGGCGGCTTCGTCGGTGAAGCACAAGCCGCCATTCGCGACAAAGTGAAAATCCCCGCCGGTTACTGGCTCGCGTGGGGAGGGCAGTTTGAGCAACTGCAATCCGCCAGCCAGCGGCTCAAGATCGTCGTGCCCGTCGCGTTGTTGCTCATCTTCATCTTGCTGTTCATGGCCTTCGGCAGCGTGAAGGACTCGCTGCTCGTCTTCAGTGGTGTGCCGATGGCTCTCACGGGAGGCATCCTCGCCCTGTGGCTTCGCGACATCTCGCTTAGCATCTCCGCAGGTGTCGGCTTCATCGCCCTGAGCGGCGTCGCCGTGCTCAACGGCGTGGTCATGGTCAGCTTCATCAACAAGTTGCGCCAGCAAGGCAAGAGCCTCGACGACGCCATCACCGAAGGCTCGCTCACGCGCTTGCGCCCCGTGCTCATGACCGCGCTCGTCGCCGCCCTCGGCTTCGTGCCGATGGCTCTTGCACATGGACGCGGAGCCGAGGTGCAGAAGCCCTTAGCCACCGTCGTCATCGGCGGCATCATCAGCGCCACACTGCTCACGCTGCTCGTGCTGCCCGCGCTCTATCGCATCTTCCACAAGCACGGCGATTTGAAGGTGCCAGAGTTCGATGAAGGCGAAGGCTCTGAAACCACAGCCCACTAACACCATGAAAGGCAACCCATTGCTCATTGCACTCCTGCTCACCCTCTTGGTCGGTGTAGTTCAACGTGCGTCGGCCTTGACGCCGCGAGGCCGCCTCATCACCGGCATCATTCAAAAAGTGGACGTGCCCACCCATGAAATCACCATGCTGAGCGAGGACAAGGGCACGGTCACCACCTTCACCTGGAGCAACCGCACCACGTTTGTAGCCAATGGACAGATGGCGGCTGCCTTCATCCTCAAACCGGGGGCGCGTGTGACGGTCAGCCATCATGTGCCCCTCTTCGGCAAGCCTTTCGTCACGCGCGTAACACTCATCGTCAAACCCACCTCCAAATGAGCGACGACCATGACCACGGCAAACCGGTGAAGGAAATCGCCGTCTTGAATGCCGACGCCAAAGGCGATCAGCAGACCACGCTGCGCATCACCGGTATGGACTGTGCGGATGAAGTCGAGGCGCTGGAGCAATTGCTGCGACCGCTCAAGGGCGTGCGTGAGGTGAGGGTGAATCTCATGGGTGGCAAGGTCACGCTGTTGCATGATGAGAGCGTGACGGCAGCGCAGTTGATCAACGCCATCGCCTCCACCGGCATGAAGGCAGCAACCGACGGCGATGAGCCTGCGGACTTGGAAGGTGCAAAGCGATTGCGGCAAATCTCGGTCGGCATCTCGGGCTTGAGCCTTGGCCTTGGCATGTTGATCGAGTGGTTGCAGTTCGCACCCAAGGCGGTGGTAGATGTCGCGTATGGCATCGCCATCGTCGCGGGCGGCTGGTTCACCGTGCCCAAGGCATGGCGTGCTCTGCAACGCTTCGCTCTCGACATGAATGTGCTCATGACCGTTGCCGTGACGGGCGCGCTGGCAATTCAGCAGTGGTCGGAAGGCGCAGCGGTCACGTTCTTGTTCGCGCTGTCGGAATTGCTCGAAGCTTTCAGCCTCGCCCGTGCTCGCAAGGCCGTGCAGTCACTCATGCAGCTCAAGCCAGAAACGGCGTTGCTCAAAGACGGCGACAACTTCCGTGAAGTCCCCGTGTCGGAAGTCGCTGTCGGTTCCACCATCGCGGTGAAGTCCGGCCAACGCATTCCGTTGGATGGCGAGGTGTTGGGCGGCAGCTCCGCCGTCAATCAAGCGCCCATCACGGGCGAATCCATGCCAGTGGAGAAGAAGCCCGGTGACGGTGTGTTCGCGGGCACCATCAACGGCTCCGGTTCCCTGGAAATTCGCACCACCAAGGCCAGCACCGACAGCACCATCGCGAAGATCATTCATCTCGTGGAGGAAGCGCAGTCACAGAAAGCCCCGTCGCAGCGCTTCGTCGATGTCTTCGCCCGTTACTACACGCCCGCCGTCATGATCGCCGCTGTGCTCGTCATGCTCGTGCCACCTTTGTTGTGCGGTGCCGTGTGGCTCACCTGGTTCTATCGTGGGCTCGTCTTGCTGGTCATCGCCTGTCCGTGCGCGCTGGTCATTGCAACGCCGGTCTCCGTTGTCTCCGGCCTCACCGCCATGGCGCGGCGCGGCGTGCTCATCAAAGGCGGTGCCGTGCTGGAAGCCGTGGGCAAATTGAAGGCCCTGTGCATGGACAAGGCCGGCACCATCACCGAAGGCAGACCGCGCGTGGCAAAGGTGTTGTATGTCACCATGACTGATCCATTGGAGATCACGCGCATTGCCGCAGCCATCGACGCACACTCCGACCATCCGCTCGCCAAAGCCGTCATTGAATATGCCGAACGAAAGCAAGTGACAGTCACGCGCTGCGAGAACTATCAGGCACTCGATGGACGAGGGGCCGAGGGCGACATTTACGGGCATCGCTACTTCGTCGGCAACCATCGCTTCGCGCATGAACTCGGCGTCTGCTCGCCTGACACCGAACGCCGTCTTGCCGAGGTTGAAGCCCAGGCGCTATCCGTGGTCGTCGTCGGCCACAAGCCGCACGGCGATTGCAAAGGCGAGGTGCTCGGCATCCTCGCCGTGGGCGACACCATGCGTGCCAACGCCCCCGCCGCCATCGCTGCCTTGCACCGCGCAGGCGTGACGAAGATCATCATGCTCAGCGGCGACAATCAGCGCACCGCCAGCGCCATCGCCAAGCAATGCGGCATTGATGAAGCCCACGGCGACCTTTTGCCCGACCAGAAGATCGAGCGCGTCAAAGCCCTCATCACCGAACTGAAATACGTCGGCATGATCGGCGACGGCGTGAACGACGCCCCAGCCATGGCCGCCGCGAGCGTGGGCATCGCCATGGGTGGCGCAGGCACCGACACCGCCATCGAAACCGCCGACATGGCCTTGATGAAGGACGACCTCACCCGCGTTGCTGAAGCCATCGCCCTCGGTCGCCGCACCCTCGGCATCATCCAGTTCAACATCGCCTTCGCCCTTGCGCTGAAAGCTCTCTTCCTCATCCTCGCCCTGCTCGACCACGCCAGCCTGTGGCTCGCCATCCTCGCCGATACAGGAGCGACACTGCTCGTCATCGCCAATGCTTTGCGGTTGCTGCGTTAGAAGGCGCGAATGCTTTATCGGTGACGATTTAGAAGAATCTAGAGGGGTTGCGAGCGGGATGGAGTTGCACTGAATGAACGCTAATGACGGCGTCCAACCAAACCAAATCCAACCATGAAAACGACACTCGCTATCTTGATCACTGCACTCGCATTCACCGTCGGCACGTTTGCTGACCAACCGGTCTTCAATTCCAAGGGCACGCTCCTCTATGTGAAGCGCGACACGCCTGCTCCAGCGAAAGAAAGGACTGATGGCAGAGCCAATTGTGGATCGCACAGCAAATCCTGCTGCGCCCGCTAGTCGACCAGTCAGTGCTCTGATCGTCCAGCCGCGATCAGGACGGCCCGTCAGGCCGCGAATGACCTGGCGGGTTGAGAACAGCCAATCATCCGCTATTTTTAGTTTCTATGAATGACAACGACCTTGATTCTCTGCTTCGCCATTCACTGCCCAAACCTATTCTGCCAGCTTCGTTCCAACGTGATGTGTGGGCGCGAATTGCTGTCGCCGAACAAAATTCGTCGGCTTCACGATGGTCCGATCTTTGTGAATCCATATTCGCGTTCTTCGCCAGGCCTGCATCGGCTGTGGCCGTGGTGATGGGAATGTTGATTGTCGGGGCGGGGCTGGGGACGATGGTCGCATCGGGTGGCGGGGCCAATGCTCGTTTGGATGCTTACATCGCTTCGATCAGCCCCGTTTCTGCGGCTCACAATTCGCCACACCAATGAAACGTGGTCTTTTGGCTCTCCTGCTGTCGGTTGTGGTCGGCGTCCTTGGCTTTATCCTAGCCCGCTATTCAAGAAGTCATGTCACGGTTGGCCATCCAGTTACGCAGGAGGCAAACACGAGGCTTCCAGAACTGGAGTGGTTGCGAACTGAATTGGCTTTGAACGAAGGACAATATACCAAGGTGTCGGAATTGCATCATGCTTATCAACCGACTTGTGAAGCTTTGTGCATGAAAGTCATGGTTTCCCACGGGAAGATCAAAGCTCTCGTGGACGCGGGCAATCAAGTTTCACCCGAGCTTGAGCAGGCACTAAAAGAACATGCCTTGATCCATGTGGAATGCCAGGCCGCCATGCTCAGGCACATCTACAATACGGCAGGCTGCATGTCGCCTGATCAGGCGAGAACCTACCTGAATGTGATGGTGCCTCACGTCATCGAGTTGCCCATGGAACCAGAATCCCCGCACCGAGGACATTAGGCCGCGTGGACAGCATGGGACTTACACTTGATGACGACGTTACGCTGATGCGCCACTTGGCTGGCGGTGATGATCTGGCCTTGAATGAGTTGATGTCTCGCTGGAAGGAAGAGGTGTCGGCATTCTTGTTCCAAATGTTGGGTGATTATGCTACGGCTGTTGATCTGGCGCAGGAGACTTTCATTCGACTCTATTCCAGTCGTCACAGCTACAAGCCCAGTGCCGCGTTTTCCACGTATCTGTTTCATATCGCGGCCAATCTTGCCCGCTCTCATGCGAGGTGGAAGCGCAGGCATTCCACGGTGCCGCTTATCGACGAGCAAGGCGAACTATTGCACGAACCCTTTGATGAGCATCTCTCCCCCGCTGAGGCTGCTGCATTCAAGGAGAATGTTCTTCAGGTAAAAAAAGCCGTGCAGGAACTTCCGGTCGAGTTGAGGGAGGCTCTCCTACTCTTCTCAATCGAGCAGATGAGTCATGCCGAGATAGCCGCCGCCCTGAATTGTTCCGCGAAAGCGGTCGAAGTGCGCATTTATAGGGCGCGACAAACATTGAGAGAGCGGCTCGCCGATATGGTGCTCTGAATATTTTCTGAATTGTTGAGGGGTTGGGCGCGGAGCAGAGTTGAACAGCATGATCGGTGAAATGCCGTCATTTAGAACCAACTCAAAACATCACCCCTTATGAAACTCACCCTCGCTCTTCTCTCATCACTGCTCCTTGGAGCAGGTCTCGTCTCCGCCATTGATGGCGTCCCCGCTGCTTACCCGCTCAAGAAATGCGTCGTCTCCGGCGAAAGCCTTGGCGAGATGGGCAAGCCCGTCAAAGTCACCAAGGATGGCACCGATGTGTATCTGTGCTGCAAATCCTGCCTGAAGGACTTCAACAAAGAACCCGCCAAGTTCGTGGCGATGGTGAAGGCGGCGCAGAAGAAATAGCACGCACCAAATCGAATCTGCACGACTGGTTGGCTCACCACCGACCAGTCGTTTTTGTTCTCTACTGCCAGGGCCTCCCCAAAGTATTCCTGTTGTCAGCATCACGATCACACCGCCGAAGTGAATCCTTTGTAAGGGGCGAAGTATTTCTGCCCGATGTGTCCCCGTGTGGAGTCCGAGAAGCCGGGCGATTGTCCCAAGTGCGGTATGGCACTGGAGCGCAATCCCGCGTGGAAGCCACCATGCCGCCACATAAGTATCTCGCGCTGCATCCCGATGCGCGTCTGAGCGATACAAAGGAGCAGGACTAAATTGCCGAATTGCGATGCAGCTTTGGACAGTCCACCAACGGATCGAGCGAGCCGG
>WBZU01003187.1_pt1 | contig 10913 bp, 11 predicted proteins | sample 5204311 | NCBI WGS metagenome assembly WBZU01 (sample SAMN12344359, study PRJNA552823) | activated sludge metagenome | biome: Activated sludge suspended growth; feature: Nitrification reactor; material: Wastewater; isolation source: activated sludge from nitrification reactor of wastewater... | reverse complement strand
GGCGCCGTTTGCGCAAACGGCGCCACCTCGCTGTTTTTGCCGGAAACGACCGCGACTTGGGTCCGTCATTTCAAAGGCCATGCGTCGATGATCTGGTCTATGTACGCCTGCTCTCATCAACAGCAGGGAATATGCCGCGGGAGAAGCGGGAATTCGATAGGAGCTGCAAGCCCATCGCAGCGTTTTGCTACGCTGATGGAAAGGGGAACGGGGTGAAATGCCACAGCCGGCAGTTTCACCCCGAGGATACGATGCGGGACCATCCGTCTTTAGCGGACCACCAGCACGGAGCAGTGGCTGTGTTGAACGACTTTGGTCGACACGCTGCCGAGAAGGAACCGGGCGACTGCGCCCATGCCTTTGGCGCCGGTCACAATCAAATCCACCTTCTTCTTCGAGGCCACTTTGAGAATCTCATCCGCCGGTTTGCCGAGCTGCACCACCTCATCCACCACATATCCGGCCTTGATGAGTTTATTCGCGCATTGTTCGACCAGACGGGCGCCGGCTTCCTTGACCTCGGGATACTTCAAGAAAGGCATGGCATGCGTCACGACGACGTCGATGGGTTCCAACCCTTCCCGGGCTTCAGGTTGCAACTTGGTCAGGAGAAACCGCAGGGCTTTCTCCGAGGCCTTCGATCCGTCGGCGGCGAAGAGAATCCGGCTCAACGGGCGCGGCTCTTCCTTCACGATCAACACCGAGCAAGGCGCATGCAAGGTGACCTGCGTCGACACGCTCCCGAGCATCAGCCGGTCGAGCGCGTCCAACCCACGACTTCCGATCACTACCAAACCGTCCCGCTGAGGGGCCCGGTCCAAAATGGTGGGACCCGCAGGACCGCGCTCGGAGATCAGTTTGCCCTTGAACTTGAGCGCCGCCATGTGCGCCTTGGTCTCGGCCATGGTCGTCTTCGCGCGCGCTTCGATCCGCTTGATTTCCTCTTGAATGAATGGCTCGTTCCCGATCACCACCGGCTGAAACATGAACGGCGCGCGCAGCGCTTCCACATCGGTCACATGCAACACCGACACTTCCGGCTTGTCCGCCAGAGGCATTCGGGCCACCCATTCCGTCGCCCACTTCCCGTACTTCGATCCATCGGTTGCAATCAACACTTTCATAGGTCGCCCCTTTACGTTCGATTGTCGTCTTTCTACTGAGCACGCGATGTGCCAGCGAGACGCATCTTCGCTGCAATAAATCGTCGGGTCAATAGCTTGTTACATCAGAAGGAGGAAAACGGAAAGAAGCGGAAGCGAAACACTCGGCAGGCGGACGGGAAATGGCCCGTGCTCACTGCTTGGGGTTGGGGCTTAGCGCAATCGCCCGTAGACGGCGGTGGAGCGGGGAGCGACGCAGCCGAGTGCGTCAGGCTTCCAGGTGCATCGCCTTCCCTCGCGAGCCGACTGTTGCCCGGTCACGTGACACAGAAAGGACCAGACCGATCGGAGGAATGCCCAGCTGAACAGGCTTGGATGCTCCGCCGTCCTCCCGGCGTGGCACCAGGAGTTCCACACCCCTGATCGGACCTTGCGTGAGGTGACCACTCCGTCAATCCGTCGTTGAGTCCTCATCTGCGTGATCCCCCTTTGTCTGTACGCCGCGATCGCGGGCCGAGTACTTGGCGCGCACTCATGACTGACCGTACCACGCAGCCATGAGCGGCCAAAACGGATTTCACATTGTTGCGCGCCCGGAAACTTGAGGATGGTGACATCTCCAACTTCAGTTTCTTCTGAGAAGGGCCGACAGGGAATGGAGGGAATCTCCCATCATGGCCATGACACCGTCCGCAGTGATCCCGCACCGTCACACACCGCTCGACTCCAATGGAATACAGCGGCGGCAGGGAGACGTGACTCTCGTTCAACGCTGCCGGTCGTTGTACCATGACCTGTGGTATCGGCTCTCCGAACGGCTTCGCTGGTCGAGACGGCCGTATCACGAACCTCCCGTCGGCCGGCTTTCCGGCCTCGCTCCCTGGCAAGCCTCTCGAATCGAAGCATTAGGAGCGCAATACGACGCGCGTTTCGAATCCTGCTATAGCCAGCATACCGCGCTGGCCAACTATGCCTATCTCGATCTGCTCGACCAAGCCTGGCGCGCGATGGCGCGCCCGATTCCGCAAGGCGGCCTGGTCACAGATGTGGGCTGCGCCAGCTTCTGGTACGCGCGCACGCTCCATCGGTTTTTTCGCCCGGCTGTGTTAACGGGGGTGGATGTGGAGGGATTTCGGCTCTACCCCACCGGCTACAGCCGCTACGACGCCGCAGCCGGTTATGTCGCAGGCCTTTCCGGCGCCTCATTCGTGGTGGCCGACTATTGCGACGTGGAAGTGCAGGCCGACGTGATCACGGCATGGTTCCCATTTGTGACGCCGGCGCCGGTGTTGGCCTGGAGACTTCCGTTGACGGTGTTTTCTCCGGAACGACTGTTTCTCCGCATCGCCCACAATCTTTCGCAGAACGGCACCTTCTTCATGGTGAACCAGGGGCAAGAAGAGGCGGACATCGCCGCCGACTTTGCTCGCCGCGCCGGACTCCGTTCTGTCGGACAATGGATGCATCCCAGGCCCTTGCGCCCTAGACCGCATCCGCCGGTTGCCTCCTGCTGGACGACCTAGCAGGCGATTCACGAGCGACGACCTCTCATTTACGACGTGACAACTGCTGGGCCGGCTCCGGCCTCCGGTCCACTTTCACGATGTTCACAATCTGGTCGTCGAGATCGACTTCGATTCTGACCAAGTCCCCTTTCCCCAGCCATTCACGCCGTATGGCGACTGTCTCCGCCACCCGGAACATGCGCAACTGACCATCCTCCGTCTTGAACGTCAGCACCTGATTCCGCACATCCACGTGCTCAACCGAGCTGAACGGAAAGACCGCGGCCGGCTGCTGCGCCTGAACCGGACTCACCGTTGCTGCGCCGCACACCCACATGAGAGCCGCCAGACTTTTGCTGTTCATCGTGACCTCCTTTCGCCATGACACGCGCAGGGCCGAAATACCATCCCTGCCCCGCGCACCACCACTCTACGATCGAGGGCGTGATCAGTCTGTCGCCGTTGGTGCCATTTTGGGGCGGGAGTCTCCGCCGCAACCTGAGGTCGTCTCTGTTACGAAGAAGTCTTATGGGAGACGTACGGACTGGAATCGGCTCTGTCATCGAGACAAGCTCTGAAAGGGACAACAGGCAGACATTATCGCGCGAACAGGAGAATACTATTGGCGGGAAGCACGAGGGTGGCGGAATAGCCGAAGCCATGTTGGGGTTGTGCGGTGGCCGTGACGCGCCCGCTGTTGCCTTCGATGCCGGCATTCACCCAATTCTCGTAGGCATCGCTATTGAAAGATTCACGCCAGTCCCCTCCACCCGGGAACCCGATCCGATAGCCGATACGGGTGAAGTTGGCCAAATGCATAACCACCAGCACATCGAGCCCTTCCCCCTCTACCCAACGGTGAAACGCGAGGACACGATGCTGATCATGCACATGGACCACACGAAAGCCCTCCCCGCGCAAGCTCGGAGACCGGCGTCGAACCGCCAGCAATTCTCTCGTGAACCGCAGATGATCGAGCATCTGTTTGTCACCCAGATCCAGGCCGGCCCAATAGAGCAACAGATCGGCGTGGGTCACAAAATCATCAGACCACTGCTTGTCCTCCAGGAATTCCTGTCCCATGAATAACATCGGAATGCCGGGCGCGGTCAGGCTCAACCCGGTGGCGACGCGCGCGCGGCTGCGGGCAAACCACGATCGCGGATGGTCGGGATCGCCCAGCCGCGCAATGCGCGCTTCTCTTCCGTTGTAGACGAGATCATGATTTTCCGGGCCTTGCACACACCGCCACTGCTGCGCGAACCCTTCCGGCCATAAGCTGCGCGCCAACCCCGTCATATCAAGCGGCCGTTCGTCCGGCGCACTGGCATCAGCGAGGACGTTGCGAATGGCGATCCGCAATCCATCGGTTAATGTGGTGTCAAACCCGGCGCCGACCGGCGGAGCCGCAACAATGAAGGGATTCACATCCCAATACTCGGCATGGTGCAGGGTCTCCGGCCGATGGGCATGCACGGTGGACGTCAGGTCCTGGCAAAAACGCCAGCCGTTCGGCGCGCCGTCATGATCGATGACACTCACCTGGTCGTACCGGAATCCGTCGACTCGATACTCACTCAGGAAAAATTTGGCATTCTGAATCAGAAAATCTCGTACCTCAGGCTTGGAGAAGTCAAAGACCAGCCCGCCCGCGTGGCCTTTGTCTGTGAAATACAAAGAATTCCGCTGCCCGCCTGCCCGGTCCTGCCGGTCGAGGAAGTAGAGGCTTTGGTCACCGAACTCGCCGCCCGCATGGTTGTAGACCACATCGAGTAGCACGGCCAGCCCATGGCAATGCGCCAGATCGATCAGCGCTTTGAGCTGATTCATTTCCCCGCGTAGGTCGCTTGGTTGATACCGGCGCAGGCCCTTCGCATCCAGCAGTGTATTCACGTCTGCCACGTAGGCAGGCAGTTCGGCATCGCCGACGGCAAAATCCATTTCAGGTGAAAAATAGTCGGTCCCGTTGTAGCCCAGACTGAAGCTGGTCTGAAATTCTTGGATCGGCATCAACTGCAGGGCCGTCACGCCGAGTTCGGCCAGATACGGCAGTTTGCGCGCCACATCGAGAAACGTGCCGCCCTTCCGTGGCAAGTTGGGCGTGAAGAAGGTCCCCACATGGAGCTGATAGATGACGTATTCGTGAAACCGCGGCGGGACATATCCACACTCGTGCCAGGGAAAGTCCGTATGGCGAATGATGCATTCGGCTGGAAATGGAGCTTCCAGTTCGCGGGCGTAGGGATCACGTTTTGGCCCTTCCCTGCCTTCGCTCCCTTCGCTCCCTTCGCTTCCCTCGCCCACCACATAAAACATGTACCGCTGCCGGTCCTTCACGCCGGGAATGAAACCTCGCCAATGGCCTTGCTGATCCCGCGTGAGCAACGCCGCGTCATTGCGGACGCGATCATTAAAATCGCCGACGACGTAGACAGCTTGTGCATGGGGCGCCCACAGGCGGAACGTGGCGCCGCCGGCCAGCAGATTGGCGCCCATCGGCGTATCAGGACGGATGTGTGCGAGTGAGGCAGGCATGGGTCTCTTCCATGTTTGGCATGCCGAGACTCATCCTATAGAAGGAAGGTGACGTGAGCAAGGGTCGAGAGACGGTGGATCATGCTTCCTATTGCCATCTTCGTATCTTGGATGGCGCCATCACCTCCCCGTCTTGCCTCACGTCGTAACGAACCACGTTTCCCACGTGACCATCCCCATCGCGATCTACCCATAGTTCCCATTCTTCACTCTGATCGGCATCGTGCCAGTAGAGGATCGGATAGGGTGCGACATCCAGCGCTTCAGCCGCCGGATCGTCGAACGAGACCCACATGATTTGGCGGGCGGTGCGATAGTCGACCCGCCCATTCCCTTGCAGCGAGTATTCGCGAATGAGAAGTCCGGCAATCGTATCGTAGAACTGAGTGACAAGCCGCTCGTCGCCCGGTTCTTCAGGAATCGGAGGGGTCGCGTGGGAAACGGTCGGCCAAGCCAGGCAGAATCCCAGCATGACGGAAATACACCATGCATGTCGCGTCCTTTCCATGTCCTTCCTCCTTTTCATGCATAGCCTGCTGAAGCGGTTGCGACCAAGACTTCGGCATCATGCGCGTATCACGTATAAAAGTCATTAGTTATTATATTGTGGATTTACCCAGTCGCATGGCAATGAAGGAATAGCGAGACGACGCGCATAAGCGCGGGCTGAGAGGATCCATCGCGGGATTGGTGAGAGAAGTTAGCGGGGGAGAGCCAACAGCGTGAGAATCTGTTCTGCGGCCGCGTCGGGCGAGGTGACCGTGGTATCAATCGACAAGGCCGGTGAGGTGGGCGCCTCATAGGCCTCCTGCAGCCCCGGCACAGTAGACGACTCGCCTTGCAGGCCACGCCGGTAGGTCCCCTTCTTGTCCCGTTCCATGCAGACCTGCAGGGGACACTCGATCGACACTTCCATCAAATCGGGAATGAAGCTGCGCGCAAATTCTCTATAGGCCCGCCGGCTCGCGGTGGCATCGAAGATGACGTTCACCCCGTAGGCCAGCAGTCTGGCGCCCATGAACCCGATGGCCCGGTAGAACAGATCGCGCTCTTCGCGCGAGTAGCTGGCCTCCGGCGTCAGGAGCCGGCGGAGGGCATCGGATTCCAACACCTCCACGGCCAGGCTCAGGGCCGAGAGTTTGGGAACGAGCCGCCCAACGATCGAGCTTTTCCCCGAAGCCGGGAGCCCCGTGAGCCAGATGGCAAATGGCGCGCGTGTCATCGTCGGGCCGTCCGTTTCCTATCGATAGTACCGATGCACATCCGCCGGATCGAACCGTGGTTCGGCCAACACATTCTCGATGAACCTAAAAATAGTCTTGCGCAGACTGACCGACAACTTGGGATACCAGAGCGGACTCGCCAACACCAGACCGCGAAACGCGAAGAACGGCGCCGTCGTCGCCAGCACGTCCGTATCACGACTCTTTGTAAGGTACCGTTCCCAGAATGTCTGAAAGACGACTTCCAACGCGCCGGTGAGCCTGCCATGCCGGCAGAGTGAAAAAAACAGATAGTTGATCGACATCGAGGTCACGTCGTCCGCCGGCTCGCCCCATTCCCCACGCGACCGATCTAGCACCGAAAAGTCGATGCCGCGGCGAAACAGCACGTTCCAGGGATGAAAATCGCCGTGCACCTGCGAGAGGCGAGCATATTGGCCGCGCAGCCGCCAGCGCCAGGCATTGCACGCCGTTTCAATCCGCTGGAGCAACGTCTCCGTGATAAACGCATACCGATCCGGGTAGCTATCCGTCAGCCCCATGATACATTCGCCATGCCCCAGCAACTCGCGCAACCGTCGCCGGTAGAGCTGGGGGTCCTTGTGTTTTGTACGGTGAATCGTCGCCAGATAGTCCGCAAGCGCGGTCGTTCGCTTGCGGTCGAGGGCGGTGGGCCTTGTCGCTCCCGCGAGCCGTTCGAGGTCCTTGTGATAGGTCTCGCCTTCGGACCACTGGGTCAGCAGGAAATATTCTTTGGCCTCGGCCACCGAGATTAACCGGCCGTCTTCCGTAAACGCGCCAACATCCAGCGCGGCGATGTGCCCAGGCAAACGGCCGTAGCAGTCATAGTCCCACAACATAGCCTGCGCCCGGTCGGCCGGGTGCTCATGACCGAAGGGGCCGGGACTCATCGTGCCCAACACGACCTGGCGAGTTTTGCCTTTCGTCCGAAAGATCAAGCGGACCGGCGCGCCGTATCCGTATTGCTTGTAGCGGGCCCCGCTGGTTTCTTTTCCGATCGGGCCGTAACTGCACAGCTCTGTCGATGGACCAAACCGGTCCTTGAGATAGGTTTCGAGGGCAGACTTGTTCAACACGGGCATGCCCCTCCTTCACGCAAGTCATGTTCCCGAAAATGCCTGCTGAGACGGAATGATTTCGCTCTGCAGTGGCGCATTGAGCTTCAGCCCCTTCAGAGTGACTGAGGAATTTTGCGCCAGTCATTCAATCTGTCCTGCTTGTCTGTCTGGTGGTGGCCCGGCAAATGCCTCACTTTCAGCCGATTCCCCCGCACTCCCATCCCGGCCGTCTTCCCTGTGGAAGGCATGTGCTTTGCTGAGACAGTGCGTGGAATCTACCCTGACGTGAGACGAGAGGAGGCACGCATGAACCTGGAAGTCGAGGCCCGCAATATCGACATGACCCCGCGCTGGAAAACCGAAATCGAAGAGCGGATGGCCGCCCTGCAACGTGGCCATGACGATATCATCCACGGGCGCGTCACGCTGACGAAGAACCGCCATCACAAGAAGCTGGACAATGTCGCCGAGGCGCTCGTGCTGGTGACGGTACCGACGCGGCAGACCATCACGTCCCGCAAGGAGGACAAGACCTTCGAGGAAGCGATCCGGGCCGCCTTCGAGGCGGTGGCGATCGAGCTCAGGAAATTTCGCGAAAAACGGGCCGATAAAGTCGCGCGAATCGAACCGCTGCCGCAGCTCCGCGGCGTCGTCAGCAAAGTGTTTCAACACCAGGGCTATGGCTTCATCCTGGAAGACGGAGGCGGCGAAATCTATTTTCATAAAAACGCCGTGAAAGGCATGTCGTTCGACGCCCTGCAAGATGGGTTGGAAGTGCTGTTCGAGAGCGAACCGGGTGAAAAGGGCTTGCACGCCACCATCGTGCAACCACCACACGTCTTGAAACGGTAGGCCAGCCAGGATCAAGAACGGTCGTTCATGGTAGATCTGCATGGCAAGGTCGTCGGCCGGATCAACGATGAGCAGCAGTGCCGCCGGCCGGTCGGCGGCCAAGCCTTGGTCAGATGAGGATTCCATGCCGATGTATGACTACACGTGCCTGGAGTGCGGGAAAGAGTCGCTCATCGTGGTGACGTTGAAGCAACACGAGAAAGGCGAGGTGGAATGCCCGGCCTGCGGCAGCACGAAGTTGCAGCAGCACTTCTCCTCCTTCATCGCCCACACGACGAAGAAGAGCTGAGGAGACGGTCGTCTATGCTCACGATCCACCACCTGCGCATACTCCTTGTTGTGGTGGTCATGGTATCGGCCATCGGCGCGCTCCCCGGCCGTTCAGCCGCGCAGGATTTTCCTGCGGACGCCACCAGAGGTCACGTCGTCTACGAGCGTCACTGCCTCGGCTGTCATGGCGCGGGCGGGCGAGGTGACGGTCCTGATGCCGCCTCCTTGAGGGTCCCGCCGGCCAACTTCCACCGCTTCAAATCCTTCCTCAAATCAGACGAAGAACTGCTTCGGACCATCGAGCACGGCGTTGTGTTCAGTCCGATGCATTCGTGGCAGGGACAGCTGACCGAATCCGAAAGACAGGACGCGCTCGCCTACATCCGGCTGCTGGTGCAGCGAGGGCAATAAGATCCAGGACGAATGATTTCTCTGCCTGTGAAGGAGGCCCATTGATGAATCAGCATTCCCTGTCCCCTGCTCTTGTCACGAGTTGGCTGCTTATGGCGCTCCTCTCCCTGTCGGCCGATGCGGAAGCCCTGGCGAAATCCTCAGCAAAACCCGCGCCAAAACCCGGCACGGCGTCAACCTGTGAGAGTCCCTTCAAGCGCCAGCGCGTCGCCGCCAAGCAGTTGGACAACATTCTGCAATCTCATGCGCGCTGGCTCGAAGATCGTGACGCCGCCGATGGCCGACGCGCCAATTTGTGCCACGCGGACTTGCGACAGCTGCGCTTGGTGGGAGCCAACCTTGAGCGCATCAACCTGGAAGGGGCGACTCTCACAGGCACAAACGTACGGAACGCCAGCCTGGTGCAAGCACACCTGAAGGCCGCCGACTTGTCTCACGCGACGCTCGACGACGCCAACCTGGAGGGAGCGGACTTGCGCAAGGGCCTGCTGGTTAAGGCGCATCTCAACCGCGTCGCCGCCGATGAAGCGGCGTTTTACGGCGCGAACCTGCAGGGGGCGCAGCTCAAGGAAGCGTTGTTGGAACGGTCGCACTTTGAGGATGCCGATTTACATCTGGCGGATCTGAGCGGTGCCACGTTGCTGGACGGTTATTTCTACGGCGCGAATTTATCCCAAGCCAATCTGACGGACACCGACCTGGCCGGCACGGATCTGCGACGCGCGAATCTGCGGCAGGCGATCCTGCGCCGCGCCAATCTCCAGGGCGCCCTGCTGGACAGTTCCATCTTCGACGGCGCCTCGCTCGTGGAAGCCGATTTGGACAGCGCCTATTTGGATGATGCCTCGCTGGTCAACGCAGACCTTCATGAGGCGAGCCTCCGCGGGGCGGATTTTCGCTATGCCCGTCTCGACGGCGCCAATTTGCAGCGGACGAATCTGGAAGGCGCGAACCTGGAAGGCGCCCATCTCCTCAACGCCAGGCTCGACTCCGCCACGTTGACCATGACCGTGCTGTACAAGGCCAATTTGGACAACGCCAATCTTCATGGCGCCGGACTGCACCATGCGGTGCTGATCGACGCCCGTCTGTCACGCGCCGACCTCCGGAAAGCCGACCTGACCGAAATCTATGCTCCCAAGGCCCGTCTGCAACAGGCCCGGCTCAGCGAAGCCAACCTGGAATTGGCCAACTTCGTCGCCGCCGACTTGAGCCGGGCTGATCTCAGCCACGCTGTCCTCGTTCAGACCAATCTGCAGGAAGCCACGCTTCGCGACGCCAGCTTCAACGGTGCCGACCTGACGGGAGCCCAACTCAACAACGCCGACTTGCAGCACGCAGATTTGCGCGGGGCCAACCTCAGTGGCGCGTTAGGACTCGTCCAAGCGCAACTGGACCAAGCCTGCTTGGATGACGCCACCCGCATTCCCGAAGATCTCCATCGACCGAAAGCCTGCCCATCGCCGCAACCGCGACGGAAATCCTAATGGGAAGACCGGGTCTGCCCTCGCAGCAGGCCCCCAGGTATGCCCACTGTCTCCCGTCGCGCCACATGCCAGCCCGTTCTCCCCGTCTCACGCTTGAACCCACATCCCACAGGACTTCGCTGATTCACGTGGCAGATCAACGAGATTGATTGAGTTAGGGTCGGCCACCTTCTGAACTAGGTACATCGCCAGGGCCCCGCAAAGAACGCCGCGCGCCATGATGAGGCAGGCACAGACCCGGGCGCGAACGAAGGGAGGACGCCATGAACAGGACACGAACCGGTGTGTTGCCGGCCTTGCTGGCCCTTTGCCTCCTGGTGGGGCCGGCTGCCGCTCTCGCTGATGGGCCGATCCCGAACGAGCCGGGAGATGAATTGCTGATCGAGCAAACGTTTGATTCGGTGCTCGGGCTGTTATTCCGCGACTACTCACTGCACGCCGATGGCCA
>WBZU01003186.1_pt1 | contig 10913 bp, 12 predicted proteins | sample 5204311 | NCBI WGS metagenome assembly WBZU01 (sample SAMN12344359, study PRJNA552823) | activated sludge metagenome | biome: Activated sludge suspended growth; feature: Nitrification reactor; material: Wastewater; isolation source: activated sludge from nitrification reactor of wastewater... | reverse complement strand
GCTGATGAAGCCATTAGCTCCAACTGCCACATCCAAAATGCGTTTCCGCCGAATCGCCTCGAAACTGCTGAACACCTGTCCCGTCTCACGGGACAGACGACCGTCGTTCACGAAAAACTGACGGTGAGCCGACGCCGGATGAGCGCCATCCAGGCGCAGGAATCCCGCACGCACCACGAGGTGCAACGGCCGTTGCTCACCCCCGATGAATGTCTCCGCATGCCGGGGCCGAAGAAAGACGCGCAGGGACAGATCCTTGAAGCCGGGGATATGGTGATCTACGTCGCGGGGTTTCCGGCGATCTACGGCCGGCAGCCGCTCTTTTTTCACGATCCCATCTTTGCGGCCAGGGCGGCTATTCCACCGCCAGCAGTCAGCGACAGGCTCTGTGCGCCGCACGTGCCACAGGCCGTAAAGATCGAGCTATGACGACCTGGGGGAGCCGCTTGCGTCACCCGATTGTGATCGCGGGTCTCTGTCTCGCACTGGTCCTCGTCCTGGCTCATCAATCCGGTCTTCGTTTCAACACGACGCGCAGTATTCCCCTTGGGTTCTATCGGATGTCGACCGAGCCGATCGCAACAGGAGCCTATGTGTTGTGGTGCCCTCCGGAGCGCCCGGAGTTTGATCTGGCGAAGGAGCGGGGCTATATCGGGGTCGGATTTTGTCCTGGCGGATACGGGAATATGATGAAAAAGGTTGTGGCGTCAGATCATGATATCGTGAGCGTGACAGATGAGGGGGTGACAATCAACGGGACGCTTCTTCCAGCGAGCCAGCCCAGTGAGGCAGATTCGATGGGGAGACCGCTGCCACGGTTTCGTATCACCGATCATGTGCTGGCTCCGACGGAACTCGTGTTGATGTCGGACACGAACGGCCGGTCCTTCGATGCGCGTTACTTTGGTCCCGTGCACCGCATGCACATCCAAAGTCTCATCCATCCTGTCTGGACGTGGGAGTGAAGACGGCCGCCGCTGGCTCGAGGGCCGACGGCGTTCGAGCACCGGTTAGTGGCCACTCGATACCGAAGAACTACTCTTGGTGGGGGTATAGAAATCCGGCATTGTGGTGCATAGTCTCCGCTATTCCACTCCGACCTTTGCCCTCCTCAATGATGCCAACCCGACGCGGATGCAAAAGATGATGCGGCATCAGCATTATGCGACGACGGAGATTTATGTGGAGGAAGTGCAGCGACTGCTCGAGGGGGCGGAAGATGCAGTGACGCAGATTTGGGACGTCTATACTATCGTCCTTCAACGCCTCGTCCATAGGGCTATATGGCCCGCCACCCCCTCTCATGGCTAAGGCCATCTTCTGGTATTGCGCTCGAGCAGAGATAAGTAGACCATTACATGAAAAGAGGATGTCCTAGGTAAATAACCTGCTTCTGCACAAAACGCGACCGATCGGAGTTCCGATGAACGTGACTCTGTTCTTCCTTGGGTGGTGGAGCACGAGCCACATCGCGGTCTTCTCGCTCGCCATCGCGCTGGCGCTCCTCCTGGTCTTCCCGAGCCTCGCTGCCGATACCAGCTACGTCTACGATAACGCGAGCCGCCCGCGCACTGTCATCGATCCCGCGAGTGACCACGCGAGCAATGCCTATGGCAGCGTGGGGAATCTGACTGGGATCACTCTGCGACCGTCCTCCACGCTTGCAGTCCTGCCGTTCACCCTGTCAGCAAGTCCCATTGGAACGACGGTTACTATCTACGGCACGGGGTTCAGTGCGCCTCTCCGCCTGCAATACTGTGAAGTTCAACACCGCGACCGTGCTCACAACGGCGACGACCGCTATGACCGCCACGGTGCCGAGTGGAGCCCCGACCGGTCCGGTGAGCGTCACGCAACGGGTAGAAGACTCGGTTGATCAGAGAAATTCTTTTCGAAAGGAGGTTGCGGCGAAGCGGATACCCAGGACGTCAGTCGAGCCGTTCGAATGAGTGTTCACTACACAGGAGGTGTCGCATGCGTCGGTACTATTTGTTGTGGGCTGCGATGGTTTTCGTGTTGTTTGGGGGCGGTTCTTTTGCATTGGCAGGGAATAACTTAATTGCAGGGGGAGGCACTACAGCGGGGTCCTGGGAGAGGCGTAGTGCCAGCGGAGGGTTCCTCAACTCAGGCACCTTGTGGGCGACACGAATAAGTCATTGCGCAGTCCTACTCCCTAACGGAAACACGTTTCTTGCTGGAGGATCTGCATCTGGAGGGACGTGGGAAATTCGAAATGCAACAGGAGGCCATGTCAGTAACGGGACATTATGGACAACGAGAGATTGGGCTTTTACTTGTTCCTTGCTCGGTAATGGCAATGTGCTCATCGTAGGAGGAGGCGCTTCTCCTGCAACCTGGGAAATCCGTAACGGCGCCGGTGGCTTCGTCAGCCAGGGAACGCTTTGGACAAGCAGATACGGTCACAGTGCCTCGGTGCTTTCTAACGGAAACGTCCTGATTACTGGTGGTTATGGCTCATCAGGAACGTGGGAAATTCGAGGTACAAACGGGAGTCTTGTATCCGGCACGAGCACTACGGGTATTTATCTGTGGTCTGGCCGCTCCGGTCACTGTTCCATTCAATTGAATAATGGCAATATGCTCTTAGTTGGTGGTGGTCCAGGGTATATCAGCTGGGAACTTCGAAATAGCAGCATGACTTTGATTAGTGCCAATTATACTTGGGCCTCTCGAGATGGTTCCACGTGCACCAAACTCCTGAACGGGAACGTCCTTATCGTTGGCGGATCGTGGAGCCCTGGGACATGGGAGATCCGAAGTAGCACGGGGGCTCTTGTTTCCAATGGGAACCTGTGGGTTGGCCGTGACGGACATCAAGCCGAATTACAAACGAATACCGGTAATGTCTTGATAACGGGAGGAACCGTGAGTCCTGGGACATGGGAACTTCGTTCAGCTACTGGTGCACTCATCGGCAGTGGTAATCTGAACGCATCGCGTTATGGACACACCCAAAATGAGCAGTAGATCTGCCTGAAACTGTAGACGGAAAGCGGGGCAGTCGTTTCTGGACTGCCCCGAAGAAGTAGTTATACGAGACCGAATAAGGAGAGTTTATGCAACCACTCGGTCTTCCAATAAGGTCAGTGGCCTGGTGTATGGTACTCTGTTTGTCGTTCATCCAAGCCGCGTGCACCCAGGATCTGCAGTCCTCATTGGAGTCTCCCGCTGTCACTGCAATCGCATCTGCTTCAACCAATGACGCAACGTTGCCAAATCCTCGTACTGATACAAACGATCTCACCGACCTCCTTGTAGCCAATCAGACGCCTCCAGCGTTTTCTTTGTTCATCGGAGAAACAAACGATGACGGTCTGCAAGACGAGATATCCATTTGTGAGTTCAACAAGATTTGCGTCACGACGCTTGATACGAGGGACAAACGCGTCTACCAGCATAGCGCTTGGCACAACGTGGAACTCATTGCGGTACAAGATACTGACGGCGAGCCCGGGTCGGAAATCGTTGTGTTAGCCCATACGCATGAAGGGTTGCTTGCGTGTGTTTGTGTCGTTCATGACAAAACCACATCGATCGCATTCTACCGTGGTCTTGGGTGGAGTTCGGTTGACAGCACAACTCTGGCGAATACGGACGCGATAGATGGAGATGAGATTCTTGTCCAGGTAAAAACTGAGGAGGGAACATTACGCTGTTTATGTCTCATCCGTGATCGTGATCGGACGGTGAGGGAATATGTGGATCAGTCCTGGGCAACCATACAGATCAAAGAAGTTGTCGATACAGATGGAGCGCTTGGGAAGGAAGTCATTTTTGAAAGTCGGGACGCGACCGATCAGCTCATATGCGTCTGTATCCTCCGAGACCGCGAAAACGAATTGACCACCTACAGCGATTCCCGATGGAGGATGGGGGAAGTCCATCTGTTCGCCGATACGGATGGCCAACCTGGCCTAGAAATCGTGGTTGCTTTTAGGAATGGTGCGGGCAGTGGAATCACGATCATCCATGATGTTTCACAGACATCCAAAACCTATCTCTTCGAAGAAGAGCATACGATTCAACAAGTCCGGAATTATGATCGCTTCTCAGGGGAAGAAATATGTGTGCTCTTGCCAAGCCGTGAGAAGTTCGTATTGATCACCGACCGTGAGGAAGTAGAGGAGGCCATAGACTCATGTGGAGATATCGGAAAATCAGGGGGTCGTGCCTGAAGAGGCCTCACTTAGGGGAGGCATTCGTCCAACCCACCGGAGTGCTCCCTGTACGGTATGGAGGGCAAAATCAGGAGAGTAGCTGACGGAGACATAAACAACGACTTCAACACTGTCGCCCACAGCAAAGTCCGTCATCCGAGGTTTCCCTGCGCGAAACCTCGGTTTCCCAGGACCGTGACAGGTCACAAGGTCAAAAATGGAGAGTTCACCGGTGGGGTCGGTGAGGATGAACGCATACCCAGCGTATTGCCCGTGTACGCGACAAGTATCCCCGCCTGGAAACACTTGTAACGTTTTAATGATTCCTTGGAGTCGTACTGCCCGCATATTGAAGGTTTGAGGGTTCGTGATAATCGTTTGGATGGGGATTGGCTCTTCGCGCACCAAATCAGTAGCCGAAATGGTCGGCACGTGCAGAAACAGGACTACACAATAGGCCATCACTACAGTGATATGGTGTCTAAGTTTCATATTAAAAAAGTATACCGCCAAGCCTTGGCAAGTCCAGGCCACAATGATGCCGCTTCCCATTGCTGGGACACTCTGGGCCCCCGCCGAAAATCCATGGCGGTCGACCAGCCAGTGTTCGTTGTACGTGACGAGCCAAGCCGGGAGCGCGTCCCACCGTTCGTCGACCGTAGGGAGCGCTGTGACCCACAACAGTTGCTCTTTGAGCGTGTGGATAAATCACCTCGTGATTCCAGTGTCTTCCGTGGCTCGAACGGAAGCCCGACTTAGACGTGATTCCGACGAGGTCAAGAAAGTGTGGTTCGTTTGGCTAAGGGTTGTTGCGGTGGTACATTTGAGCCAGGAGGACCATCCATCATGACAAGAATGATGCTCCCACTTCTCGCATCGCCGATAGTCCTCATACTTGCCGGATGTCCGGATGGAGGAGGGGGAGGGGGAGGGTTCGAGGGAACAGGATCGACTTCCGCCATCCTTTATACAGCCAATGATGGTTCGAACACCCTCTCAGGTTTCAGGATAGGGGCTGGCGGGGTCCTGACAGCAACAACTCCTGCAAGTTTTTCTACTGGAGGGACAAGCGCCGAATGGGTTGCCATTTCCCCTAACGGTCAATTCCTCTATTCGTCAAACCAGAGTTCCGCCAATGTTTCGGCTTTCACGATCAACGCAACCACAGGAAACCTCACTCCGACTGCACCAGCAACGTTTTCCAGCGGTGTAGGATCCTCTCCGCGTGGGATAACGATCACGCCAAACGGAGCATTTGTCTATGTCGCCAATAGCGCCTCCAACACCGTCGCTGGCTTTTCTATCGGATCGGGTGGTGTACTGGCTCCAACGTCTCCAGCAACGGTTCCAACGAGTGGGACATTAGCGCGAGGTCTGGCTGTATCACCGAATGGACAATTTCTCTACGTCGCAAACTCCGGTACGCACAACGTATCGGGTTTCACCATCGGAGCCAATGGCGTGTTGACCGCGACCAGTCCGGCGACCTTCTCAACTGGTGCCGGCTCTCCGAGCCCCGAGGGGCTTACCATGTCGCCGAATGGTCTATTTCTGTATGTTGCAAACAGTGGAACGAATGCCATTGCCGTCTTTTCCATTGGAGTGGGAGGCGTGCTGTCCCCAACAGTCCCTCCGACGTTCTCCACTGGAGCGCTGGGATCGAGCCCTCAGAGGCTGACAATTTCGCCCAATGGATCGTTCCTGTATGTCACGAATAGTGGCATGAACGAGGTAGCAGCGTTTACCATTGGAGCGGGAGGATTATTAACACCGACGTCTCCGGCGAGTTTTGCGACGGGAGCGACGTCCGCGCCGGTAGGGATTACGATTAATCCAGACGGGCAATTCCTCTATGTCGCGAATTCAGGTTCAACTAGTGTATCCGGTTTCACGATTGGAGCTGGTGGCGTTCTGGTCCCTACCACTCCCGCCACGTTCTCGACCGCTCCACAGGCTCCGATTGGAATTGCCACTCCTGGCCGGCCATAGTGTTACGGTCAAGTCGACTGGCAGGCTGCCAAGGCTCATTCAAGAGAGAACCCTCGAGCGCCGACTTAGACGATGTGCACCAAGAATTCTTCCCAGAGCATCGAGCGCCCCGCGCGAATCCGTGCGAACGCATGGACTATCAACCCAATCAAGGCCCGAGTACGTAATCCGACGATCGGCGCCCGTTAACCGCTGCTGGCGAACGGGCGGTTATTGACAGCTATACGCAAATAACGTATAGTTGCTTGGTGCAGACGGTCATCGAAACTGACGCGTATTTGAGCGATGCGAAGCGAGCCGGTCTTTCAGAGCAGGAACGGATGAGCATCGTCGAGTGTCTTGCCAAGGATCCCCAAGCCGGAGACGAAATACAGGGGACAGGCGGAGCGAGAAAAATACGGTTTGCAGGAAAAGGCAAAGGAAAACGAGGAGGATATCGGGTGATCACGTTTTTCAGTGGAACAGATATCCCCGTGTTTCTCCTCAACGTGTTTGCGAAGAATGAACGGGTTGACCTGACGCAGGGAGAGCGGAACGAGTTCAAGGCCACGTTGGGAGCTCTGGCAGCAGCGTATCGCAGAAAGCGGGCACGATGAAGAAGCACACACCATCGGCAGGGCGGCGCATGATCGCGAGTGCCAAGCAAGCTCTGGACTGGGTCAATGGACACACGCATCCATACGTGGTCCATGTTCCTCACGAGATTGATGTGGCCCGCATTCGGAAGAAAGTCGGGATGAGTCAGAGCGAATTTGCCAAGCAGTATGGGTTCAGCTTTCGGACCGTGCAGCAATGGGAGCAAGGACGAGCCATCCCCAGTGGAGCGACACGCGCCTATCTTCTGGTGATTGATCGTGAGCCGGAAGCGGTCCGGCGGGCGCTCGTGAATTATTGAATACGTCGAACACACATCCCTCCATCGGTTGTGGTCGAAGGGACGTTCACCCGGCGGGGTGTCATCATGGCTCACGCTCCGTGCGCATGATTCCCGTCGTTATCGGTCTTTAAATCACAATCCGCTCCACCTCATCCAGCGACACCTGATCAGTGCGCCGATCATACAGCCCCGTCGTGCGGGCGCTCTCGTGATTCGCCATCTGCTGCGCAATCTCGAGCTTCCCGCCGTTGCGGAGATATTCCGTAATCCCGGTCGCGCGGAACGAATGATTGCCGATCTTGGTCCGAATGCCGGCGGCAACCGCGCGACGGCGAATCATGCGGTAGGCATCCACCTGGGTCATCGGTTTGTCGGAGAGCTGTCCCGTCCGGCCGTGCATCGTCCGAAAGAGCGGGCTTGAGCCCTCGGTCAACTGGGCCGTCTTGAGATAGGCATGGAGGTACTCATCAAGATTGTGATGACAGGGCATCGCATGCAGCTTCCCACCTTTCTCATGCAGTCGCACCCAGGTCCGACGACCTTGAATATAGACATCCTCCACCTGCATCGCGAGGGCTGCGCCAATCCGCGCAAATGTATAGACCATCAATCCAATCAAGGCACGATCCCGCAAGCCGACGATCGTCCTCACGTCAATGGCATTAATCAACATCCGGGCTTCGTCGGCCATGAGCACCGGCGTCTTGCCTTTCTTCGTCGAGTACTTCGGCCCACGCACCGAGCTGGCGGGATTGGTGGGTATGACTTGGCCGACCACCAGCCAATCGAACAGCATGCGAATGGCGGCGAGGTGTTGTTTGACTGACGGAGCGGCCAGCCGGCGGTGCAACGTTTCAATATAGGTGGCGATATGGACTGGCTCAATGGCCTGCAAGGAGAGCCTCCCATGTCGTTCGCACCAGGTCGCAAATTCGGCAACCGCCCAGGTGTAAGCCTTTCGCGTATTCGCGTTGCGAATGTTGGCGGTGAAGAACTCGACGAATCGTTTGGCCGCGTTGGGCGTCGGTGTGAAGAGCGCGGGGAGTGTTCGGGTGCCGGGTATGGCGAGCTGTATTCCTTGTGTCACTTTGCAAATTATCTGGCGTATACCTTTGCATAGTATTTGGCGCACACGCCACGACTCCCGGATCGTGATGCGTTGGTGCTGACGATGCGCATGGCGTACATCTATCGCTAGGTCCGATCATCAGGCAAGACTTTTTTGCAATGCCACACACCCAGGACACGTACGTGGGTCCGACTCGTTGTCACACTGCGCGTGTGCGTCCCCAACGCGGAGATACCCTTAGGCTTGCCCAATCACCAAGCTCTCTCGTGCCGCATCCACCGCGTCCTTAGTCACGCGGGGCAGGGCATTGAGTTCAAGAATGCGCGCGATTTGTGTGAGGAGCCGGTTCAGCAAGCGGAAGTTGCCGCCCGTGATCCGAATGATCGCCGCGACCACCTCGTCGGCCCACGGCGGGACGGGGAGCTGGACCCCCTCGGGGGCCCATCGCTCGGCCAGGAGTCGGCGGACCTCCGTCGCGCCCAACGGGCGGAACTCGTGGACGAATCCGATCCGCGAGTAGAATTGCGGGTACCGGGCCAAGCGTTTCTCCAGTCCGGGCATTCCAATGAGAATCAGCCCAATCTGTCCTTCGTCGAAGATCGCGCGGACCTGTTCCAGACTCGCCATGCGGAGCCGGTCCGCTTCATCGATCACAATCAGCGACGTGGGATCGGGAATCTGTGTTTCCTTCTTGTGGTAGTCCCGCGCGACCTCGCCATAGGTCGGTGCGAGTTCCGGGATGGGTTCCCGCAGCCAGTCGTGTTGGTCTATCACGGTCTCCTGATGCGCCTGATCCCGTTGGCGGATCGATTCCAACCGCGCCTCCTTCTCCAGTTGTACGGGGCGTCTGGCGAGGAGCGTCAGCGTGTGGCGGGCACGGCGGATGTCGCTGCTGATACGGCCAGGCGAATTGACGACGGAGGGGGTGTAGAAGACGGTCGCCAACGTCGGGCCCTCACGCGGATCTCCGCTCCAGGGCATGGTCGCTTGGGCCACGTCCCATTGGCTGTAGGTTCGTGCGGTGAGGGTCTTGCCGACGCCAGGTGTCCCGTAGCACAGCCCGATGTATTTGTACGTTCGGCAGGCGTCGCAAAACTCCGTAAAGCGTCGGTGTTCGAGGGTGTCCACGATCGGTTGATGGTTATTCATTCCGGTATCGCTTGAGGGTGGAGACCGCCCGTCGTGCCGGGTTGTCTGTTGCGGCTGGTGGGTCATCCTTGTGCGTCGTGATGGCCCCGCGCTTCAGGTCCAGCAGCGTGTTCACGGCGGTTTCGCGGTCTCGAAGCATCCCACGCAGTTCCCGCCGGCGACGGTTTCGAGCGCGGAGAATGTCACGAAGCGGAACGGTCTCACCCGCCAGCTCCGCACACACGGCGCGACACAGGAAGGTATTGTTGTGGAAGACTCGGATTTCTGCCATGTCCCTGGGATCGATCCGGAGGGTCACGGGTTCCCCCACGTAGGACGCCAGCGTGGTCGAGAGATAGCGGAGCCTCTGGAAGTGAATGCCATCGGGCCGCACGTGCCGCGCCTGCGCCACCTGAATCAGCAGCAGATCCAGTTGCTCCAGCGAGTCCGGCATGCGCGGAAGAAAGCCGTTGGCTTCCCAACGCGCGACCGGCGACGTCTTCGTTTCGGCATTGTCGCGCCGGTGGTAGATGTCCAGGAGGAACGTTCGGAACTTCGCCTCAAACGCCGCCATCGTCAAAGTTGGGGTTCCCCGCATCCCGCGGCCCGCTGGCGAGTAGCCCTCTAGCTCGCACAGGAACATCTCGTTCACCGTGCAGAAGAAACGTTCGATCCGCCCACGACCTCTCGGCTTGCCTGGGATGGAGAAAACCAGTCGGATTTTCAAATCCGCGCCAACCTGTTCCAGGTGTCGAGACCTGAAGTCGCTCCCGTTGTCGGTGTAGAGGACATTCGGGATCCCGCACACCCTCCAGCGCGGGTCTTCCTTGCGCCAAATCGCCTCGCGAAGCGCGAGCGACGTGTGCAGTGCGGACGGTTCTTCGAACGAGAGGAAGTAGCCTGCCACGGCGCGGCTGTGGTCGTCGATGACCGTGGTGAGCCACGGCTTGGCGGGGGGACCATCCGGGCGCACCAACAGGATGTCGAGCGGCGTGTGGTCGGCCTGCCAGATAGCGTTTGGCCGATCGGCTTCCCGCCGGTGGATCAACTCGAACGTATGACTGTACGCCGTCGTCCCGTCGTGAGCGAGCGTCATCAAGTCGGCGGGCAAGGCCGACACAATGCGATAGACGACCCAATAGCTCGGCGGGGCTTCTCCCAAGTGTTGCGCAAGCCGCCGGGCCTGGCGGCAAATCGTCGCCACCGGGAGCGGCGGTGTCTGGAGTGCGACGCCCTCGATGGCGTTCTGGAGCGTGGCCGACATCTCGCGGTGCTGGCCGGTGTCTGTCCGCTGCTTTCGCGCCAGGGCCGCAAGGCCGAACTGGCGATACCGTGAAACCCACCGCTGTGCGGTGCGAAACGGAATGTGGGCCGCCGCCGCGACGGTCTTCAGTGAGAGGCCATCCTCCAGATGGGGTTGGAGGAGACGGAACCGATCAAGGGCGAGCGTTCGGGCCTCGTCCGGAAGCCCAGCCAAGTGAGTCATACTCAAAGGATACGCCAAATAACATGCAAAGTTCTACGCCAGATACTTTACAAAGTGATATCTTAGCTGTCCCCTACCGAATAGTAGAGTATGATAACGTCCTTTATCATACCTTTCTTTTTAGTTATGTCAATTGAAACAATGATATGTAAGAGTCACTCCATGTCATAGTTGACACAGATCCTC
>WBZU01003185.1_pt1 | contig 10913 bp, 11 predicted proteins | sample 5204311 | NCBI WGS metagenome assembly WBZU01 (sample SAMN12344359, study PRJNA552823) | activated sludge metagenome | biome: Activated sludge suspended growth; feature: Nitrification reactor; material: Wastewater; isolation source: activated sludge from nitrification reactor of wastewater... | reverse complement strand
GACGAGCGTGATCAGCGTCAGTTGCCAGTTGAGATAGAACAGCCAGCCCATCAGGGCGACGATCGAGAGCGAATCTCTGATCAGCGAGGTGATCGCCGACGTCGCCGCGCCGGTCACGTTGGTGACGTCGTACATGACGCGCGACATCAGGTGGCCGGAGAGATTGTCGCTGTAGTAGCGCATCGGCAAATGGACGATGCGGGCAAACATCGCCTGGCGCAATTCGGTGATGACGTTGTTGGCGACCCAGCTCATCGCGTATTCGCCGAGAAAACCGAAAATCGCGCGGACCAGGAAGATCGCCAGAATGATCAGCGGATAAATCAGCCAGGCCCAGCCGCCCTGGGACTTGGCGAAACCGTCATCGAGCATGTACTTCATCATCGCCGGGAAGACCGGCTCGGCCAGGGACGACAAGCCCATGCACAGCATTGCCGCCAGGAAGACCCGCCAGTACGGCCTGACATAGCTCAAGAGCCGGGAATACAGCGCACGACTGCTGGTCATGTCTCGGGCCATGCGGATCCGTGAAAGGCAAGGTGAAGGGTGGGATTATACCCGCCCGTCCGGCTTCCCACCCGGCGCCGGAGCGGCGACTGGCATTCACCTCCGCAGGTTCAGCGACCGATGGCGACGGTCGTCAGCGACCCGTAGGCGAACGCAAGTTGCGGCCATTCGCCGGGCGCCAACCCGCGCCAACGGGCGAGCAGGACGCGGATGACTCCGGCATGGGTGACGATCACCGACTCCGGGGCGTCGAGCCCGGCGACGAAAGCGAGCGCACGGCGCTGCAGCGCCAGCGGCGACTCCCCGCCCGGCGGCGCATAGCCGCCCACGTCGGCCGCCCAGGCATCGAGTTCGGCGCGCGGAATGGCATCCCACGGTCGACCTTCCCAGAGGCCGAAATTCATCTCGGTCAGGCGGTCGTCGATCGCCGGGTGCGGCAGCAGCAACTCCGCCAGTTCCCGGCAACGCTGCAGCGGGCTGGTCCACACCGGCAACCCGCCGGGCAGCTCAGCCCGCAGGCGCGCCGCGACGGCGCCGGCATTTTTGGCCGAAACGTCGAGTCGACCGTAGCAGATGCCCGGCGCGACCACGGGTTCGGGATGACGAACGAGATGCAGGATCATGCGGCGCCCACCGGCGTACAACCGCCGATCCTCCGCCAGACCAGGCAGCGGTTGTTGGACGGCATGGCGCGGTCCTCGACCAGTTCGAGCCCGGCCATTTCCGCCAGTCCGTTCACCTTCTCGAAGTCGCGGATTCCCTGGTGCGGCGCATTTTCCTTGAGGCGGAGGTCGAAGGCCGCATTGCTCTCGCTGGTGAAGCGACCGCCATAGTTGAAGGGGCCGTAAATGGCGACTTTGGCCTGGTCGGCGAGGACGTCCACCAGCCCGGCGAAGAGGCATTCGACGACCGCCCAGGGCATGATGTGCAGCGTATTGGCGCTGAAGACCGCATCGTAGCGTTGCGCGGGCCACGCCCCGGTGACGTCGAGTTCGAGCGCTGGCGGGGTGTTGGGGAGACCGGTTTCGTCCAGCCACGCCTTGATTCCCGGCAGGTTCTCCGCGCGGTCGGAGGTTTGCCAGATCAGATGCGGCAAACGGGCAGCGAAGAAGATCGCGTGCTGGCCGGTGCCGCTGCCGATTTCCAGCACCGCGCGGCGGTCGTGGAAATGGTCGTGGAGTACTTCGAGAATCGGCTCGCGATTCCTCTCGCAGGCGGGGGCGTGGGGCTTGTCCATGGGCGGCATAGCGCCCAGTTTAGCGCCTGCCGCCCGGTAGCCGACATCAGTTCGGCCAGTGGGCAAGCAGGCCGAGGTACAAGGCGATTTCGCTGACCTGCTGCACGGCGCCCAGGCAATCGCCGGTGTAGCCGCCAAGCCAGCGCCTGAACTTGGCGGCCAGCCAGAGCGTGACCAGTGCGGCCAGCGCACAGCCGGCGATAGCTTTTTCCACTGGCAGCAGGGCCAACGGACCGAGAACGAAGGCCAGCGCCACCGCCATTTCCGCAATCGACAGGCGGGTCGCCAGCGGCTTGGCTTTCGACAGCAAGTCTTCCCGCACGTAATCCATGGTCGCCAGCAGCACGGTCGAACAGAAGCGCGACAGGGCATGGCCGGCGAGCAGCGCATAGGGCACCAGCGCCGCATCGAGCGCACTCAGCAGCGTGAATTTGCCGAGCAGCGCCAGCACCATGGCGACCACACCGTAACTGCCAACGCGCGAATCCTTCATGATTTCCAGGATGCGCAGTTTGTCCCAGCCGCCGCCGAGACCGTCGACGCTGTCCGACAAACCATCCTCATGGAAGGCGCCGGTGGCGTAGATGGTCGCCGCCATCGACAGCAGCACGGCCACCGGCTGCGGCCAGAGTTGCGCCGCGCCAAGATAGACCAGCGCACCGATGCCGCCGACCAGCAGGCCGACCGCCGGGAAATAGCGCGCCGAGCGGTTCAGCGCCTCGGCCGAATGCCCGACCCAGCCCGGCACCGGCAGCCGCGTGAAGAAGCGGATGGCGCCGAAGAAATATTCCAGCTCGCGGCGGAACATCAGGCTTTTTCCGATACCCCGGCCGACTCGAAGCTGGCCATTTCGTTGAGGAAACTCAACGCCGCCTGGACCAGCGGGTAAGCCAGCGCCGCCCCGGTGCCTTCGCCCAGGCGCAGGCCGAGATCGAGCAGCGGCTCGACGCCCAGTGCCTGCAATTGCGCCGCGTGGCCGGGTTCGGCCGAGCAGTGGCAGAAGACGCTGTAGTCGAGCAGCGCCGGGGCCAGCCGGGCTGCGGTCAAGGCCGCCGAACCGACGATGAAGCCGTCGATCAGCAGGGTCATCTTCGCCTCCGCCGCACCCAGCATGGCACCGACCATCATGGCGATTTCGAAGCCGCCGAATTCGGCCAGCACGTTCAGCGGTTCATCATTGCCGCCGGCGTTGCGATAGCGCTGCAGCGCCTGTTCCAGCAGGCCCTGCTTGCGCACCAGTCCGGCATCGTCCAGCCCGGTACCGCGTCCGACGCAGGCGGCGAGCGGCGTGCCGGTCAGGCAATGGGTGAGCAGCGAGGCGGCGGCGGTGTTGCCGATGCCCATTTCGCCGAAGCCGACCACATTGCAGCCATTGGCGGCGAGATTGCGGCTGATCTCCGCCCCGCGCGCGATGGCGATGGCGCATTGCTCGACCGTCATCGCCGCCTCTTCAATGTAGTTGGCGGTGCCGGGCGCCACCTTGGCGTGAATCAGCCCGCTGCGTTTCCCGAAATCATGCGCCACACCGGCGTCGATGATGGCGAGATGCATGTCGTTCTGCCGCGCGAAAACGTTGATCGCGGCACCGCCAGCGAGAAAGTTCTCGACCATCTGCCAAGTCACGTCCTGCGGGTAGGCCGAAACGCCGGCCCTAGCGGCGCCATGGTCGCCGGCGAAGACCAGCAGGTGCGGCTGACCGAATTGCGGGTCGAGGCGCTGCTGGATGAGGCCAATTTTTTTGGCAATTTTTTCGAGTTGACCAAGGGCGCCGAGCGGCTTGGTCTTCTGGTCGATCCTTTGCTGCAAGGCAGCGGCCAAGCCCTGGTCGGGGGCGACGATGTTGAAACTGGAATGCATCCGATTCTCCTGTTCAAAAACAAAAAGGGCCTCGCGGCGGCGTTCGGCGAACACGACCGCGAAGCCCTGTCCACAGGCTCCCTGAACCCGATTCGATACGTCTTCTGGCTTTCGGATCGTCCGGTCTGTCGCGCCTTCCCGGCTTGCACCAGTGGCATCCTGCGACAACCGTCCCCGATTACAGCGGCGGGCCCGCCCCGGATTCACACCGGGTTCCGTTTCATCGAATCGGGGCGAATTATCCGGCTTGCCGGCGGGGGGCGCAATCACCTAAAGTGCCGGCCATGAAAGAACTGATCCTTGGCGGCGCCCGTTCGGGCAAGAGCCTGCTGGCCGAAAAGCGCGCCGCCGAATCCGGCCTGCGCGTCGTCTATCTGGCGACCGCCGAAGCCTGCGACGGCGAAATGGCGCGCCGCATCGCCCACCACCGCGAACGGCGCCCGAGCGATTGGGGCTGCGCCGAAGAACAGCTGCAACTGGCCGCCAAACTACGCGAACTGGCCGCGCCGGAAACCTGCGTGCTGGTCGATTGCCTGACGCTGTGGCTGTCCAACCTGCTCTTCGCCGGTCAGGCGGCGGCACAGGCCGAAGCTGGCGAGGCAATCGATTGCCCGTTGCTGCAGGGCGAAACCACCGCCCTGATCGAACTGCTCCCCACCCTGCCCGGCCACATCATTCTCGTGTCCAACGAAGTCGGCTGGGGCATCGTGCCGATGCATCCGGTGTCGCGGATATTCGCGGATGAACAGGGGCGACTCAACCAGCGCGTCGCTGCCGTTTGCGATCAGGTCACGCTGGTTGCGGCAGGGCTGCCGCTGAAGCTGAAAGGCTGAAACCGACAAACTCCGGCCAGCGAATTTGGGCTGTTTTTGGGGGTCGACCGCAACTGACAGAGGTTTGGGCTGGATTATCGACCAAGAAAAATCGGGGTCTGACCCTAGGGTATGATGTGAATCCGTTGTTAATTCGTCACAAATTCCATAAGTGGAACAAACGAACCGCATTTCGCAGCAACTTTCGCAAGATCCAAGTGGCATGCGATCCTCTGATTATGCACAGCGTGAATATATTTCGGCTTTTGATATTGCCTGCTCAAGCGTTCGAGATGTTCCTTCGGATCATTTATCAACTCAGGGGAACTAACCTCCTTGGGAGTCCATGACGTAATGACTTTCGATACTGACGATAAGTCCGCAAGTATCCACGCCTCCAACTCTTGGACTGGAACCACGATACAGCATTCACCATGAACGCCATCTGCTAAAGCCTTCTCCCAGACCTTTTGTCGCGCCTCGAGCTCGCGGGCTACGCGATTGCCACGATCTGCGTCGTAACAGACCACAAATCGAACAGCACCCTTGTCAGCAAAGAGCCTCAGTTGGGATGCACCCTTGCGAAGCATTTCACCACATCCACCATACCCTTTGATGAATACAGGTAATTTTGCGTTATCGGCAAGGCGCCTTATTAATACCTTCAGAGTCTCTACGTCGGACGGATCCTCCCCGATGACTCCGTACAATTAATCATCTCCCAATGTTTCAATGAAGTCTGAGAGAGGACCTTCATCTGCGATAAAGCGCTCTGCCATCACGATTTCTTCCTCTGTCAGCGCGCGCGCGCTAGACCTGCCAGCGTTAAGGCTAACCAACCGAAGTTCACTAGGACGAAATCGATCAAGTACGTCCCGGGAATGGCTCGCAAGAACAAACTGCATGTTTTCAGAATATGCTCGCAGCAACGGCGTAAGTTTGTTTAAGAGGCCAATATGGATCCCATCTTCCGGTTGCTCAATTAGCAATACTGTGCTTCGGTCAAAAACAATCGACGTGACTATCGTTAACAGACGCTTAGTGCCATACGACAAATCATCAAAGCCAAATGGAATTTGACTTTTTTTCTTATCGTCAAACCCTGCTGGCCAGAAGTCCACCAGATAGAAGTCGGGCGGCGTTGAAGGATTTTCTTCGGTTTCGGGCTCAGTGTTATCTACCCCGCCGTTGCCACTATGCACTGTGGTAGGTATTCGAATTTCTTCAACCGACATTTTGGAAATAATGTTCAGCCCATTAGGCCCAACCAAATCTGTGATCTCGTAGAAATCTTCTGGACGATGGAGCTTAAGCTCTATTAATCGCATCGCTAGCGAATCGTCCGAGAATTGGGACGATACATTCATACCTTCAGACCAAGACTGGTAGGCAGTTCCTTGTATGAACCGCGAACTTGTGTCGAGCTTTTGAAGAGGGTAGTAACGGACCCCCTCAAAAAAGGACGTAACATCCTTCAGCAGACTCTGCAGCTTATCTTCCTCCGGAAGAATTGCCATGAGCGCCTTCAGCACAGGAGTATTGGCACCAATAGCTAGTTCTTGGTTCCGTGCGTGAAGTATCACTTCTCCCTTAGTGCGCGAAACAATTGGCTCGGATCCACTAGGCAGAATTTTGCTCAGATTCTCATTCAAACCAACGGAAAACTGCGCACGGCCACCTTCATGGGTTATCGAAACTTGCGCAACAGAATACTCAAATGAGCCGCTGGACGCCTCAAAGAATAGCGTCACCTTCGGGAGCGCTGCGCGGAGAAAAAGCTGAATCATATCCACGTTCGAAGGCTGAGCGCTCGCAGCCGTCTTTGCCGCCCATTCAATCGCGCGAAGAACATTGGTCTTACCGGCACCATTTCTTCCTACCAGCGCCAAGATACCTTCGAGTTCAGTTAGAACTACTTTCTCGCATGAGCGAAAGTTCGTTATTTCAACGCGACGCAGCATAGGGGAGAACTTTGGAGGAGGACAATAGGGTCATTGGGCGCAGAGTACCACAGCCGTAGCCCTGACGCATTGGACGCTCTCTCAGGTGAGTGCGCGAAAAATTGATGAGCGCCCATGGCCGATTTCACCATTCTCCTGCCCCACAGCACCCTCACGCCCCCGGCAACACTCTCGCCAACCTCCCCCAATCCAGCGCCGCTTCGATCGCGTCGGCCAGACGTTCGAGATCGGCTTCGCGGCGGGCGGGGTAGTCGACCGTGGCGCTTGCTTCGAGTCCGGCCCAGGCCAGCAGGGCACTGAGGGCCGCGGGGTGGTCGAAGAGGCCGTGGCAGTAGGTAGCGAAAATCTGCCCGTCGGGCGAGAGGGCGCCTTCGGGGCGGCCATCGGCGAGGTGGACGGCGGGATGGGCCAGTCCGGGGCCTTGGGTGACGCCGAGGTGGATTTCGTAGCCGGTCATTGCTGGCCGGCCCGGCAGCGCCAGGTGACCACTCACATTGCGCAGTTGTTTTTCGGCGGCGAGCGTGGTGTCCGCATCCAGCAGGCCGAGGCCCGGCGTGCTGCCGGGTGCGCCTTCGAGGCCGAGCAGATCCTGGATGTGGCGGCCGAGCATCTGGTAGCCGCCGCACAGGCCGATGAGTTTGCCGCCGTAGCGCAGGTGCTTTTTGATCGCCGCTTCCCAGCCTTGCGCGCGCAGCCAGTCGAGGTCGGCGCGCACGGCCTTGGAGCCGGGCAGGACGATGAGGTCGGCCGCCGGCATGGCTTCCCCCGGCCCGACCCAACGGAAGTCGACTTCGGGGTGCAGGCGCAGCGGATCGAGGTCGTTGTGGTTGGAGATACGCGGAACCACCGGCGCGACAATTTTGATTTTTGCCTGTTTTTCGGGGTCGACCGCAGCAGTCGCGATGGCGTCCTCGGCGTCGAGCATCAGGCCGTCCAGGTAGGGCAGGACGCCGAGTACCGGCTTGCCGGTGCGCTGTTCCAGCCAGTCGAGGCCGGGCTGGAGCAGGCTGATATCGCCGCGAAAGCGGTTGATGACGAAGCCCTTGATGCGGTTCTGCTCGGATGACGACAGCAGATTGAGCGTGCCGACCAGGTGCGCGAAGACGCCGCCACGGTCGATGTCGGCGATCAGGATGACCGGGCAGTCTACCGCCTCGGCGAAGCCCATGTTGGCGATGTCGCGGTCGCGCAGGTTGATCTCGGCCGGCGATCCGGCGCCTTCGACCAGCACGCAATCGTAAGCTGCGGTCAACCGCCCCCAGGAGGCCAGCACCGCGCCCATCGCCCGGGGTTTGTAGGCGTGGTAATCGCGGGCATCGAGATCGAGCGCGACTTGGCCGTGGATGATGATCTGCGCCGTCTTGTCGGTGGTCGGCTTCAACAGCACGGGGTTGAAATCGCTGTGCGGCGCCAGCCTGGCGGCCAATGCCTGCAAGGCCTGCGCGCGGCCGATTTCGCCGCCGTCGACGGTGACCGCCGAATTGAGCGCCATGTTCTGCGGCTTGAACGGGGCGACGTTGACGCCCCGCCGCTTGAGGATGCGGCACAGCGCGGCGACCAGCGTCGTTTTTCCGGCATCCGAGGTGGTGCCTTGAACCATCAGCGAGCGGCAGGCCATGCGCGTACCCGGACGAAAAGGGGAGCGGATTATCGCACTTGCCTCCGCCTGCCGGGTCGCTTAGCATCGGCGGCGCCCGGCCTCGCGCCCAAGGCGTGAGGAGAATCCGTGGATCACCAGTTTCCCGAGGCAGCGCGCGCTGCCGTTAATCAGGCCAGTATCAGCCGACTCGACCTGTCCTCCACCGGCAACCCCGACGGCTGGCCGGTGCCGCCGCTGCCGGCTTCCGCCTGGCACCGCCTGCCGGCTGGCGATGACGTTCTCGAAGCCGCCGCCGCCGAATACTACGGTAACGCCAACCTGCTGCCGGTCGCCGGTACGCTGGCCGCCACCCGCCTGCTGCCGCTGCTGCTGCCGCGTGCCGTCGTCGCCTGCATCGGCCCGTTGGCCAGCCCGCATGTCGAGGCCTGGACGCAGACCGGCCATCGTCCGCGCCTGCTGCAAAACTCCACCCTGCCGCGCGCTTTAGCCGCCGCAACCCCCTACGTGTTGTTCGCCAACCCGAACGACCCGACGGCCGACCGGCATCCGTACGCGGTTGCGGTCGACGCCGCACAACAGCTGAAAAAGCGTGGCGGCTGGCTGATCGTCGATGAAAGCCTGATCGATGCGACGCCGGAAGAGAGCCTGACCCCGCTGGCCGGCAGCGCCGAGGCGCCCAACCTGATCGTGCTGCGCTCGCTCGACCATTTCTTCGGGCTGGCCGGGGCGCGGGTCGGCTTCGTCTGCGCCGCCCCCGAGCTGCTGGAAAGGATGGCGGCGGCGATGGGACCATGGACCGTCGCCGGGCCATCCCGCGCGGCGGCCCGGCTGGCGCTGCTCGACGCCGATTGGCAGGCCGCAATGCGCGTCCGGCTGCTGGCTGCCGGCCTGCGGCTGCACCAATTGCTGGCGCCGTTCGGCGAGGTCAAAGCGACGGCGCTGTTCGCCGCCCTGAGCACGCCGCAGGCGGCCGAACTGCAAGCCCATCTTGCCCGCCACGACATTCTCGTTTGCCACTTTGAGCAGGGGTCGCTGCTCCGCTTCGGTCTGCCGGGCAATGAAACCGGCTGGCAGCACCTCGCCGCCGCTCTCGCCGCATGGAAACCCGCCACATGAAATTTGCCCTTTTTTTTACGTTGACCGCAACCATCGCCGTGCTTGCCAATGCGCACGCCGAACTCGTCTTCAAGGACGACAGCGGCCATGAAATTCGCCTCAAGGCGCCGGCCAAACGCATCATCACCCTCGCCCCGCACGCCACCGAACTACTCTACGCTGCCGGGGCCGGCGACCGGCTGATCGGTACCGTCGAGTACAGTGACTTCCCGCCCGCCGCGAAAAAAATCCCGCGCGTCGGCAGCTACGACCGCTTCGACCTCGAAGCCATCAGCGCGCTCAAGCCCGACCTGATCATCGCCTGGGAAACCGGCAACCCGGCGGCGCAGGTGGACAAGCTCAAGGCGCTCGGCCTGACCGTTTATGTCACGCAGCCGAACCGGATGGAGGACGTCGCCGGCCAGCTCGAACGGTTCGGCCGCCTTGCCGGTACGGAAGCCACCGCCGATGCCGCCGCCGCGCAGTTCCGCCAGCGCCTCGAAACGCTGCGCCGTAACAATTCCGGCAAGCCGAAAATCCGCGTTTTCTACCAGATCTGGATAACCCCGCTGATGACCGTCGGCGGCCCGCAGATCATCACCAGCGCCATCCAGCTGTGCGGCGGCGAAAACGTCTTCGGCCATCTGGCGCAGATGGCGCCGACGGTCAGCGTCGAAGCCGTACTCGCCGCCGACCCCGAGGCCATCGTCGCCACCGGTATGGGCGACGCGCGTCCGGAGTGGCTCAACGACTGGAACAAGTGGCCGCGGATGACGGCCGTCAAACGCGGCAACCTGTTCCATATCCATCCCGACCTCATGCAGCGCCACACGCCGCGCATTCTCGACGGCGCCGAGAAACTTTGCGCCGACCTCGATGTCGCACGCAGCCGTCGACCCGCAAAGTAAACCCCATGAGCCGCCTGCCGCAACGCATCGTCTGCCTGACCACCGAAACCGTCGAAGTCCTCTACGCCATCGGCGAAGCCGAGCGCATTGCCGGCATCACCGGCTACACCGTGCGCCCGCCCGAAGCGCGCAAGGAAAAGCCCAAGGTTTATGCCTTCACCAGCGGCGACATCGACAAGATTCTCTCGGTGCGGCCCGACCTGGTGCTGACCTTTTCCGACCTCCAGGCCGACATCGCGCGCGACCTCATCAAGGCCGGCGTGCCGGTCTACGCCTTTAACCAGCGCAGCATCGACGAGACGCTGGGCATGGTCGAGACCATCGGCCGCCTGGTCGGTGCCGAGGACAAGGCGCTGCGCATGGTTAGCGAACTCGAAGCGCAGATCGCCAGCGCCCGCGCCATCGCCGCCGAACGCATCGCCCGCAGCGGCCGGCGGCTGCGCGTCTATTTCGAGGAATGGGACGAGCCCAACATCACCGCCGTGCGCTGGGTCTCGGAGCTGATCGAGATCGCCGGCGGCGAGAACATCTTCGCCGAGCGCGCCGCCTCGCCGCTCGCCCGCGACCGCATCCTCGCCGATCCGCTGGAAGTCGTCGCCCGCGCCCCCGACGTCATCATCGGCTCGTGGTGCGGCAAGCATTTCCGACCCGAGCGCGTTTCCGGCCGCCCTGGCTGGTCGACCGTACCCGCCGTGGTCAACGGCCGCCTGCACGAGATCAAGTCGGCGATCATCCTGACGCCGGGGCCGGTGGCGATCAGCGAAGGGCTGCCGCTGCTGCTCGACATCCTGAACATCGACGACCCGTGAATTTTCATGCAAAGGCCGGTGTCCTTCCGCTCCGCGACTGATGCCGCCCTGACCGAAATCCGCTTGCGGCGATTTCGCGCTTCAACTAGATTGACCGCTGAAGGATTGAGCGCTAAAGGAGGGCACC
>WBZU01003184.1_pt1 | contig 10915 bp, 10 predicted proteins | sample 5204311 | NCBI WGS metagenome assembly WBZU01 (sample SAMN12344359, study PRJNA552823) | activated sludge metagenome | biome: Activated sludge suspended growth; feature: Nitrification reactor; material: Wastewater; isolation source: activated sludge from nitrification reactor of wastewater... | reverse complement strand
GGACAGCATGATCACCGGAGTCGCTTTGAAACGCGGGTTCTTCTTGATGAGGGAACAGGTCTGGTAGCCGTCGAGACGAGGCATCATGATGTCGCAGAAGATCACCTTGGGCTGATGGTCGGCAATCTTGGCCAGTGCGTCGAACCCGTCTTCCGCAAGCACGACCTGACATCCGGCCTGCACGAGGAATATCTCCGCGCTCCGCCGGATCGTATTGCTGTCGTCAATGACCATCACCTTGACGTCGCGCAGTTTAGATAGATCAGCCAATCAATTCCCCTCGCTCCTCGTCAGGGAGCCATCCCAGCGCAGCATCATACTACGCTGACTTCAAAACTCCACCATCTCGAAATCGAATTTCCGCGCCCCGCATTCGGGACAAACCCAGTTCATCGGGACATCCTCCCAGCGGGTTCCAGGCGGAATTCCCTCAGCCGGAATGCCTGATGCCTCATCATAAATGAAACCGCAGATCAGGCACATCCATGTCTTGGTATTTGTTTCGTCGTTCATGTGGTGGCGTTTGATGGCGGCCGGATTCGGATAAAATCTGTTCGATCTTACCCAATCGCCGCCTTGCGCGCCATGCCTGCGGCACTCCATGACCATCACAACTCCCACTCCACCGCTTGTCCTGGTAATTGCCGCCAGCGATCCCACCGCTGGTGCCGGCATTCAGGCGGACACTCTGACCCTGGCCAGCCTCGGTTGCCATCCCCTGTCGGCGCTGACCGCAGTAACGGTTCAGGACACCGTTGGGGTCAGGAGCGTACATCCCGTTGCTGCTGACGTCCTCGAGCAGCAGGTGCGAACACTGCTCGAGGACATGCAAGTGGCGGCGTTCAAGATCGGCGTAATCGGCAGCGTTGAAAACGTCGTCGCTGTCGCCGGGATCCTTGCAGATCATCCAGGCATTCCCGTTGTCTTCGACCCTGTACTTACTTCGGGGCGCGGCGACGATTTTTCGGGCGCGGCGATCATTGCGGCGATGCGCGAATTCCTGTTGCCGCGGACCACGGTACTGACTCCGAATGCCCCCGAGGCGAGGCGGCTTGCCGAAGACCAACCCGGGATCGAGCTCGGCGCGCAACGCCTGATCGCCATGGGCGCGCAGTACGTCCTGATCACGGGAACACACGAAAGTACCCCGGAAGTCATCAATACCCTGTACCGCTCGGGTGGCATCCTGCGCCGGGATCGCTGGGAGCGCCTGCCCGGGAGTTATCACGGCTCGGGGTGCACCCTGGCTTCGGCCATCGCCGGCTACCTTGCCAGCGGGGCGAGCATCGAAGACGCGGTACGCAATGCCCAGGACTACACTTGGCAGACACTTGCCAAGGGCTTCCGGCCCGGCAGGGGGCAGTTTATCCCCGACCGCTTCTACCGCACACGCAGCGCAGGCGACAACGTTGCCGTGGACCAGGCCGGGGGGCGTGGCGATGGCCGGTAAGCTGCGCGGTCTCTATGCCGTTACGCCGGAATACCATGACCGCGACCGTCTCCTGGCCGACGTCGAAGCCGCGTTGCGTGGTGGCTGCCGCTTCGTGCAATATCGCGACAAGACCAGCGCTGCCCCCGAGCGCGTGGCCCGGGCTCACGCCCTGCGCAGTCTTACGCTGGACTTCGACGCCAGGCTGCTGATCAATGACGACATGGCGCTGACCTTCCTGGTCCAGGCCGATGGCATCCACCTTGGCCGGAACGATGGCAACCTGGTGGCAGCCCGCGCCATTCTCGGGCCCGACCGGCTGCTCGGGGCTTCGTGTTATGCCGATTTCGCCCTGGCGCGCAAGGCGGCCGCGGCCGGCGCCGACTACGTCGCATTTGGCGCCGTCTTTCCCTCGCTCACCAAGCCGCATGCCGTGTCTGCCGCGGTCGACCTGTTTTCCCGGGCAAAAACCACGTTGACCGTGGCAAGCTGCGCCATTGGCGGCGTCACGCTCGACAAAGCACCAATCCTGATTGCCGCCGGCGCCGACCTGCTCGCCGTGATCAGCGACATGTTCAATGCGCCGGACATCACGGCCCGCGCCGCCGCCTACCAACATCTGTTCGAGGAACCACACGCATGACCTCACGTAACCAGCAGCTATTCGAACGCGCCCAGCGCCACATCCCCGGTGGCGTCAATTCGCCGGTGCGCGCCTTCCGCTCGGTCGGTGGAACGCCATGCTTCTTCCGGAAGGGCGTCGGCCCGCGCGTCCAGGACGCCGACGGCAAGTGGTATCTCGATTACGTCGGCTCCTGGGGCCCGCTGATTCTCGGCCATACCCACCCGGACGTTATTTCCGCCGTGCAGGCCGCCGTTGTCGATGGCCTGACCTTCGGTGCGCCGACCGAACGCGAAGTCGAAATTGCCGACCTGTTGTGCGAACTCGTCCCGTCAATGGACATGGTCCGACTTGTCTCATCCGGCACCGAAGCGACCATGAGTGCCATTCGCCTGGCGCGCGGTTATACCGGGCGCGACGTGCTGATCAAGTTCGAAGGCTGCTACCACGGCCATTCCGACAGTCTCCTGGTCAAGGCCGGTTCCGGCGCGCTGACCTTCGGCAATCCCTCGTCCGGCGGCGTTCCCGCCGATCTCGCGCAGCACACCATGGTCCTTGCCTACAACGATCCGCAACAGCTGGCCGACGCCTTTGCGCGGCATGGCGACAGGATTGCCGCCGTCATCGTCGAGCCGGTCGTGGGCAACATGAACCTGATCGTGCCGACCGCCGAATTTCTCGGGGCCATGCGCGAACTGACCGCGCGACACGGCGCGGTGCTGATCTTCGACGAAGTGATGACCGGGTTCCGCGTTGGCCTGAAAAGCGCCCAGGGCCTCTATGGCATCACGCCCGACCTGTCAACCTTCGGCAAGGTGGTCGGCGGCGGCATGCCGCTCGGTGCATTCGGTGGCAAGCGCGAGATCATGGAGCAGATCGCCCCGCTTGGTCCCGTCTATCAAGCCGGCACGCTGTCCGGCAACCCGGTGGCGGTGGCGGCTGGTCTGGCAACGCTCAAGCTGGTTCAGGAAAAAGGCTTCTACGAGGCGTTGACCGCAGCGACCAGGGCGCTGTGCGACGGTCTTGCCGGAGCCGCGCGCAAGCACGGCATCGCCTTCGCCGCGCAGAACGTCGGCGGCATGTTCGGTCTCTACTTTGCCGAGCAATGCCCGGCGACCTACGAGGCGGTGCTGGCCTGCGACAAGGAAGCCTTCAACCGCTTCTTTCACGCCATGCTCGACGCCGGCCACTACTTCGCGCCATCCGCTTTCGAAGCCGGGTTCGTTTCGGCGGCGCATTCCGCTGCCGACGTCGCAGCGACCATCGCCGCGGCCGACATGTATTTTGCGGCAATGGCGTGAGCACCGGCCTCGCTTGGGTAGTCCTGTTCTTCGCCGGTCTATGCGAGATCGGCTGGGCGGTCGGGCTGAAGTATGCCGAAGGCTTCAGCCGCCTGTGGCCGAGCGTCGCGACGGGCGTCGCGATGCTCGCCAGCGTCGTCCTGCTAGGCTGGTCGCTGAAAACCTTGCCGCTCGGGACCGCTTATGCGGTGTGGACAGGCATTGGCGCGGTCGGCACTGCCATCCTCGGCATGCTGCTGTTCGGCGAGTCGCGCGAGGCCGCCCGGTTGGCCTGCATCGCACTGATCGTCGCCGGGATCGTCGGGCTGAAGCTGGTCACCCCGGACGGCGGCGGCTGATCGCCCAGGCGGCGAGCCGCCGGTCCGCGTCGGGCTTGCCAGCAACGGCGTGGCGGTACTTCCCAGATAGAGGATCAGGCGCTCTTGCTGACGACTGCTCGCGGGCGTTTGGGCTGACGCTTCTCGAAATGGCGCAGGCCAAAGAACATGACGCCTCCGACGACCATCATGAAGACCGTAAAAAGCGTGTAGGCAAACCACATAGGCCACTCGAACGCCTGCGCCATGGTCGAGAATTCAGACATGCCGCCCATGCCGGCGAGAACATTGATCGGCATGAAGACGACGCTGAGTATCGTCAGCCGTTCAATCTTCTTGTTGGCGTTGATGTTGATCGCACTATCCGTGGCATCCATCAGGAAGTTGATCTTGTTGAACAGGAAGGCCGTGTGCCCGTCGAGCGATTCGATGTCGCGCAGGATCTCGCGCACATCCGAAAGTTGACCTTCCGACAGCAACTTTCCGCGCATCAGGAAGGACAGGGCGCGCCGGGTATCCAGCACGCTGCGGCGGGTGCGGCCGTTGATGTCCTCGGCCTCGGCGACGCCGGCCAATATCTGCGATGCTTCAACGTCGGTAATCGCTGACCTCAGTACCTGCGTGCCGACTTGCTCCAGTTCGCCATAGACGCCCTCGAGGGCGTTCGCCGAGTACTCGACATCGGCGGCGTAGAGGTCGAGCAGGACGTCCGTTCCGGACTTCACATAACCTGGCTGACTGCGGGCGCGCAGTCTTTGCAGGCGGAAGACCGGCAGTTCCTCGCTGCGCACCGAAAAAAGGATGTCGTTGTGCACGATGAAGCCAACCGCCACGTTGCGTGAACCCGCGTCGAGATCGAGGAGAAAGTCGGACCGCATGTGGACTTCGCCGTTGTCCTCGACGTAGTAACGCGCACTGGATTCGAGGTCGGTCAGGTCTTCCGGGTCCGGGATCTCCAGCCCGTAATGCTTGCCAACCCAGTTGCGCACGCGCGCCGTCGGCGCGACCAGATCGACCCAGATCGGCTTGATGTCGGCGAGCAGGGCCGGACGATCGACAGTGATCTGGCGCAGGCGGCCATTGTGCAGTTCGAAGGCGTTGACCATGACCTTGCTGCTGGTATGCTGGCCGTCGCCGATGAGTTCTTCGGCAACGTCCTCGGCCAGCAGGTCGAGAATGCCGTCCAGGCGATCCTCGGCGATCTCCTTCCAGGCTATCGCGCGTTCATCTTCCGGCAAGGCGCTGAGGATGACCGCCACGGCAACGGTGGGCAGGGTGGCGAGGAAGGTTCGTAGCCGGAACCTGTGCTCGCGTTGCAGGATATCAAGCAGTTCCTGGCGCGGCCCCTCCTGGTTCCGGGTTTCTTCCTCGTAGACGCGAATCTTGGCCACCAGGTCGTGGGCTTGGGCGAGATCGTCCTTGACTTCGTTGGCATTGGCGTCGGCGTCGGTCAGATCTTCACTGACATTTGCGCCGGTGTCGGTCTGATGGCTTGGCTGGTTCATGATGGAAATCCTCCCTGTTATTGTGGACGTGCAATCGACCTAGCGCCTTGCCGGTTGCGGCTGAAAACGGTAGCCGACGCCCGTTTCGGTCAGGATGTGGCGCGGACGGGCCGGGTCAACCTCCAGCTTTTGCCGGAGACGCCCGACATAGACCCGGAGATAGTGGTCCTTCTCGCGGTTGGCGGGGCCCCAGACCTTGTCCATCAGATGGTGGTGGGTCAGGACGCGGTCGGGATTGATCAATAGCTGGACGAGCAGATTATACTCGAGCGGCGTCAGATGAACTTCGGCGCCGGCGCGCCGGACATTGCGCCGGACAAGGTCCACCCTGACATCGCCGAAGGCATGCAGGGCGCCAGCGCCGCTGTCGCTTTGCATCTGGCTTCGCCGTAGCATCGCCCGGACGCGGGCGCGCAGTTCGCCAATACCGAACGGTTTGGTCAGGTAGTCGTCGGCGCCGGCGTCGAGGGCGGCGATCTTGTCGGACTCGTCGGCGCGTGCCGAAAGGACGAGGACGGGAACGGCCGACCACACCCGAAGCTCACGGACGAAATCGACGCCGTCGCGGTCCGGGAGCCCGAGGTCGAGGACCACCAGATCCGGCCGCTCGTGTGCTACGAGGTCGAGACCCTGGGCGACCGATCCGGCCTCGCTCGCCCGACACGATTCGTCGCGAAGCGCACCGCAGACGAAGCGCCGGATCTGCGGCTCGTCTTCGACGACCAGCGCGAGAGGCGATTGCGTGTTCATGGCTCGTCTTCGATCGCGACCGGAGGCGGCGTCAGGCACGGCAGCGTGAACCGGACGCAGGCGCCAGCGGCGCGGTTCTCGGCCTCGATGTTTCCGCCATGCGCCTCGACGATGGCCTTGCAAATGGCGAGTCCGAGTCCGGCACCGGGAATGCACGATTCATTCGTTCCCCGCACGAAGAGGTCGAACATCGACTCGATGCGTCCTGCCGGGAACTCGGAACCGTCGTTGCAGACCGCGACCTCGAGATGTGCGGACGATTGCCGCACCGCCAGCGAGATGCGTGCCCCCGGCCGCGCATACTTGAAAGCGTTGTCGAGCAGATTGCAGAGGACCCGCTCGATCAGTACGGCATCGTAGAAGATCAGCGGCAAGTCGGGTGCCAGGTCGATCAGAACGTGCCGGTCGGGTGCGACGTTTTCGGCCAGTCGCAGACTGCTGCCAACGACATCCTCGAAGGGCTGCCATTCGCGGCGCATGGGTGCGCTGGTGCTTTTCAGTCGCGCCATGTCGAGAAGGTCGGACAGCAGCCTGTGCATGGCTTGCGCCTGGTCGCGGATGATGGCGGCCGTTTCGGCGGCGTCGGCCGGCAGTGCCTCGCGTCGCTCGGCGAGCGTGTCGGCAAAACCGACCAGCGTGGTCAGGGGGGTGCGCAGGTCGTGCGAAAGCGACGTGAGAACGGAGGTGCGCAGACGTTCGTCAGCGACCATGAGTTCTGCCCTCTGCGCGTTCTCGGCATAGTGAAGACGCTCGAGTGCGAGCGCCGCGAGCGACGCCAGGGCGTCGACCGCCCTGTATTGCCCGTCGGCAAGTGGGGTGTGGTCGTTCAGCGGGGTCACCGCAAGCACGCCGCGAACCTGTGTCGCGGCGCGCAGCGGAAAACAGGCGATGGCAGCTCCTGCGTGGTCACGCGAATCGGCAGCGACGAACTCGTTTCGCCGGTAAGCCGCCTCGGCGCAGCCCGACTCCCTGATGCCGAACACATGGTGGCCTCCGGCGTGGTCAGCGAGGCGATCATCGTTGCCGGCGACGAGGAGATTTCCACCCAGGTTCCAATTGCTCAGGTAGTGCTGCGCCGCCTCAAGAATCCGGGTGACGTCATGGGCGCCGGCCATGTCCCTCGCCGCCTCGTAGAGCTGCCAAGTCTCCCGCTCGCGCGCCCGGGCTTCGTCGGTCCTAGTGGCGGCCCGTGACACGAGCTGAGCCGTCACCAGGCCGACGGCGAGCATGATCGCGAAGGTCAGCACATGCTCGGCATCGCCGAAAAAAAGGAAGTGATGCGGCGTGTCGAAGTAGTAGTCGAACAGCGCGACGCTCAGGAACGAGGCGACGACCGCGGGTCCGCGACCGAGAAAGGTGGCGACGAGAAACACCGCGAGCAGGAAGAGCATCACGATGTCGGGCAGATCGAGGTGATCCTGCAAGAGGAACGCGACAGCCGCTGTCACGCAGCAGGCCGCGACAGCCGCCACGTAATCGGCGACGCGGCGGGTCGATGCGGGCTGCAGCGTGACTGGGAAGGACATGGAATCCGGCCAAGGGTGTCGAGCGTCCGCCAGTTTCCCACTGTCCGCATAAATTGGGTGTAAACGTTGCCGGAAAAGATTGCTCGATCCCACGCAAACGCAGAGATGCCGAAGCGTTTCGCCGTTGGCGCCACGCTGCACGTGACGCACCCGGGTCAGGGAATCTCCGCCGCCGGCATGCGCGCGAGAATGATCGCAGTCTTACGCCCGAGGCCGGGCGCGTTGCGATTGCGTTCGTAGAAGCGGGGATTTGGCACCATGCCGGCCAGCCGGGCCGCCTGCTCGGGGCCAAGCTGGCCGGCACCGATGCCGTAGTAGTGGCGGGCCGCCGCTTCGGCGCCGAAAACGCCGTTGCCCCACTCGATGACGTTCAGATAGACCTCGAAAATCCGCCGCTTGCTCCACAGGTTTTCGAGCATCAGCGTGATGATGGCTTCTTCGGCCTTGCGGAAATACGATTTGGTCGGCGTGAGGAAGAGGTTCTTTGCCAGTTGCTGGCTGATGGTCGATCCCCCGGCAACGGTGCGCCCGCGCTTCTGGTTTTTCTCGATGGCTTTCTGGATGCCCTCCCAGTCGAAGCCTTCATGATCGACGAATCTGGCGTCTTCCGCCGCGATGATGGCGCGCTTCAAATGGGGCGAAATCCGCTCGTAGGCAACCCATTGTATCTTCAGTCGGGCATCGGGATTCTTCACGCGCAGTTCGCCGAGGCGGATTTGCATGAAGCGTGTCGTGCCGGGGTCAACCCACTTCCACAGTAGAACCCAGCCGAGCAGCCACAACTGCCAGACGAGGAAGAGGCCGATCAGGCCGAGCAAAGCCCACTTGAACCAGCGGCCCAGCCGACTCATGCCGCCAGTTGTTCGCGAAATTCCACGAGTACCGGCGCGCTGTCCGGCCGCACCCCGCGCCAGACGAAAAAGGCCTCGGCCGCCTGCTCGACCAGCATGCCGAGGCCATCGGCCAAACGGGCGGCGCCCTGTTCGCGGGCCAGCGCGAGAAACGCTGTCTCGCCCTTGCCGTACATCATGTCGTAGGCGAGGCTGCCGGAGGCGAAGACGCCGGTCGGCAAAGGCAGCGTCGCCCCGGAGAGGCTAGCGGAAGTGGCGTTGATGACGACATCGAAGGGCTGGCCGGCGATTTTGGGGAAGTTTCCGGCGTTGACCGCAGCAAGGTCCGAAAACTGCCGGGCCAGCGCTTCCGCCTTGTCCGTAGTGCGGTTGGCGATGAACAGGCCTGCCGGCTGGCGCTCGAGAAGCGGTGCGATGACACCACGCGCGGCGCCGCCAGCCCCGAGCAGCAGGACGCGCCGGCCGGCCAGCGTAAACTCCAGATTGACCTCGATGTCGCGCACCAGGCCGGCGCCGTCAGTGTTGTCGCCGAAAATTTCATTCCCCGTGAAAGTCAGCGTGTTGACCGCTCCCGCCCGCTCCGCGCGCGCGCTGCGGCGGGTGCACAGACGAAACGCCTCCTCCTTGAAGGGAACCGTGACATTCGCCCCCTTGCCGCCGGCAGCGACGAACTCGCGTACCGTCACGGCGAATCCGCCAAGTGGGGCGAGAATTGCTTCGTAGCTCAGGTCCTGATGGCACTGCGCCGCGAACCGGGCATGAATGGCCGGCGACCGAGAATGGGCAACCGGATTCCCGAACACGCAATAGCGATCGGTCATTTTGCGGTGACCTGATCGCCCTGAGTGAAATACCAGGTCCGGGTGATCTCGAGAATGTCGGTGTCACGCCGTATGTCGGGCGGGAACGGGGCGTAGGGTGAAGCCATCTGGACGATCCGCTTGGCCGCATCGTCGAGCACCTTGTAACCGGAAGAGCGGTTGATATCTACGCGATTGAGGCTGCCGTCGTGGTTGATCGATGCGGTCAGCACCAGCGAACCGTAGAGCTTGCCACGTGCCGCTTCGGGGTAGTTCAGGGTGCCGATGCGTTCGACCTTGCGGCGCCAGTCCTCGATGTACTGGGCAAAGCGATATTCCTCGGTCCGTGCCCCGATGAACCTCTTGCGCGGTCGCTTGTTGTACTCATCGACGCTCTTGTTGATCTCGCCTTCCAGTCGCGCCATTGCCCGCGCCGATTCGGCGAGATCGAGGCCGCTGACGCTGGTTACGGGTGTCGGCTGTTCGGCGGCATTGCGGGCGGCGCTGACCGCGCGCGCCGTCTTGACCTCGGTCAGCATCTTCTGCTGGGCGACTTCAAGTTCGCGAAACCGGCGCTGCATGCGCTCGATTTCCGTCCCCGTGGTCTGCTGCGGGGTCGGCGGCAACGGTGTCTTGAGCCGGCGGTTTTCGTCGGTATTGCCGCCGCCGTCGAGATTCGCCTGGGCCAGCGCCTGCGGATTGGTCGGCTTCTTGGCCGATTTGGCGTTGACCAGGACGATGTCGAGCGCCTTCTCGCGCATCGCCTTGGAGGCGTCGGGAAAACTGAAGTGCAGGGTCATCAGCAGCGCATGTGCCGCCAGCGAAATGGTGATCGCCAGCCACAGGCGGCGGTTGCTGGGCGCCACGGGCTGCCATGACAGCGTTGCCGCGCTCACTGAACTTCCTCCTCCTCGATCGGCTCGTCCAAGACTTCATCCATGACGCAAAGATAACGGCAACTGACCTCCGGGCCAAGCAGATCGATGGAATCGACCGCGAGACGGACCCGTCTTCCGGTTCCGACATCGGCCGGCAGCGACGGCACGCGCAACAGCAGCGGCAGATGGTCGAGCTTGACCTGCTGCTCGCGGCGCACTGTCGCACCGATTTCGCCGACAGCGTTCTGTTGCAGCCAGCGCAGGCACCAGTAACGCTCCATCAGGCGCTGGAAATCGGCGTACGCGGCATAGGTCGTCTCGAAATCGCGCATCGCGCCGAACAGTTCCGCCGATTTCTGGGCAAACGGCGGTGTTTCCCCCGTCAGACAGGCGATCAGTTGCCATTGATTGACCAGATCGCAATAGCGACGCAGCGGTGAGGTCATCCAGGCATATTGCGGCACTCCAAGCCCTTCGTGCGGCAGCGGCGAGGTCGTCATGCGCACCTTGCCCTGCGTCTGCGCGCGGTACAGGCAGGCGATGTTCCTTTCGGCAAGCAGACCGCCCCAGGTCGAGTTGGCGACGATCATCAGTTCGGCGACCAGCTTGTCGAGCGGGCTGCCGCGCTTGCGTTCGCTGATTGCGACCGTGCACCGGTCGGGATCGGCGAGATCGCCCGCGATGGCGAAGTTGTAGTCGTTGATTCCCTGCGTCGCCGACGGCTTGCCGCGCCGTCCTTCGCAGGCATTGGCGAAGTGCCAGAGGTGGAGCAGTTCGTCGCTGAACGGGAACTCGGACAATCCGCTGGCCACGGTTTCGGCATTGAAGACCGGCTCGATTTCGTGATGCCGCAGGTTGGCGGCGATATGCACCATCTCCAGCCGGGATTCCTGAGAAATGACCTCGAAAGCGTCGTTGACCGTGAGATACAGCGAA
>WBZU01003180.1_pt1 | contig 10919 bp, 11 predicted proteins | sample 5204311 | NCBI WGS metagenome assembly WBZU01 (sample SAMN12344359, study PRJNA552823) | activated sludge metagenome | biome: Activated sludge suspended growth; feature: Nitrification reactor; material: Wastewater; isolation source: activated sludge from nitrification reactor of wastewater... | reverse complement strand
GTTTGGGAAGTGACCTCGGTGACCATTTTTGGTCAACGCAAAAAATTTACCGGTCAAACTATTTCCGGAAAAAGTGGCAAGGTAGGTCACTTCCCAAACTACCCCGGTTGAGTGCAAAATTTACAGTCAACCGGGGTAGTTTGGGAAGTGACCTCGTCGACCATTTTTAAAAAAAATTAAATTCTATTTTTAGATTTTTCAAGTGGCAAGGTAGGGCACTTCCCAAACTACCCCGGTTGACTGCAAATTTTACACTCAACCGGGGTGGTTTGGGAAGTGACCTCGGCGACCATTTTTTTCTTAGAGTGCGAGGGATCATGTCCTCCCTAAGTGAGGGGGAGGGGTCACCTTAAAAATTCGCATGCGAATTTTTCCCGAACAAAATGGTGTCGAGATTTTCAAGTTTTATAAAAAGTGAAAGGGGGTAACAGAAATGCAGAGACGCTCGGCAACAGCACACTTTTCAGGATACAGAACGGGTGGCAGCGCATCAGCAGCAGCTGCGTCGCAAGCAGGAAATGGCAGTGGTTCGTCGCAATTGACGGCGTCTGCCATGACGCGCTCCTTTGATCCAAACAAGACGCTTACGCACACGGGTGTGATTGAGATGTATCACTTGAAGAAAAACGCAGACGCTGAGGAAGAGTTTAGCGTTACGGAACCTATTGTGATGGAAAAAGGTGTCAAGAACAAGTGGTATCCAAAGTTCAAGGTGAGTTTGAGCACAGATGACATTTCGTGCGTTCCTGGCTTGTGCGAAAAGATCCCTGGCGACGAAGGATGGAACGTTGAGTGGACAATCAAGGTGACTCCAGACGCCAAAAAGTGGATCGAGGATCACTTGCTTGAAATCTACAATGACGAGTCGCCCAAGTCCTACAGGGATTTGCGTCTTTTTGTCAAGGACAACGGATACATTGTGCCGACCAAGAATCTTCCTTTTCGCAAGGGAGACACGACCAAGGTCAAGTATTCGCATCACGAAAACATCTTGTTCATGAAGAAGAACAAGGATGGCGGCTTTTTGCTTGGTCCTGGCGTTCAGATTGCCTCCAAGGGATGCACGGCCGAGTGCATGCTCTATGTCGGCAAGGAAGAATTTGACGATCCAGAAGACAAGCGCTCGGAACAAGAGTTGAGAGATGCCAAAGAAAAGCGCCGACGCATTGAGCGCAAGGTTGTTCGCAGGACATTTACTTTTACGTCAAAGGCTCGCGATCCTGTCATTTGCGGTAAGCAAGACTTGACATTGTCAGACACGGAGCGCATGAGTGATCGTATTCCCATCACTGGGCATCCCTTTGTTCCGCTCAAGAGTGTTTTTGACGACAAGACGCACAGCCTTCCGCTCCACATCATGTTGCGCGCCAAAGAACCACGCAAGGATGGAACGCCCGCTGTCTTTACGCCCACGCTCTTTTGGGGAGACCCAGAGACGAGAGGATACACGGTCATCAAGGAGCACCTGCCGCTGAATGCATTCATGGCCACCACAGATACAGGAGAGGTGATCTACAACGTGAGCGTGTGTGGAAAGTTTTACCAGTGGGTTTGTGAACCAGCACCCGAGGATGGCATTGATCCCATGTTCTTCTTTTACGCTCGCAGCACAGGAGACACCATTGACAACTTGTGGCCTCAGTATGGAGTGCCTGATAAGCAGCAGTATGCTCTTGTCGCTTACGCCAACCAGGATTTGGAGCTGTTGCTGGACTTTAACACGTGGGAAAAGACTACGCGCGAAAAGTATGAGGACCAAAAGACGTCGCCATTGGACAATGTGGGCGCCAACTACATGGGAACCTACATTGGAGGATTCAAGTCATTCAAGGTCAATTTTGCCGCGTCTTTTCTGTCGGGCAATTGCGGATTTGAAGTGTCGCTGGAGTGGGTGGAGAAGGACTTTCGGGCCTACTTTGGAACGGAACAAGACGAAAACGAGAACCAAGTCAAGACGCTTTCGCTCAAGTCCAATGACGAAAACTACAAGAACCCGTTGCCTGGAGGCTTGAAAGCTATTGTGGTGCCCATGGGTATGGGAGGAGGACAGTTCAAGGCCAATCGTCCATCCACAGAAAAGGGAATTGAGAAGAACTCGCTGGTTGCTTTCCGCTCGCCCAATGCCATTAGTTTGCTGGACGGAACACGTCGCTTCTTTGTTTTAACCAACTTTGAGCCCAACGCCGACACGCATTCGCCCGAAGTGATCAAACACTGGTTCGAGAACAAGGAAAAATATTGCAATCGTGCCAACGGACTCCTTGCTGACGACTTTTTGAATGAGGTGACGCGCACGTATGGAGGTGAAAAGTTCCGCACATTTGTCTACGCTCTCGACAAGAACGCGCCCATGGGAAGCAATTACAAGACGTTTAGGTCGTGCGAATTGGCCGAAGCTTCTGGCGGAATTCTTCTTGACACAACCACACCTCCCGTTCACGACGACGATGACGACAACGTCAACGAAAAGAAGCGTCCAGAGCGTGAAGGAGAAGAACAAGAAGACAAAGGATCCAAGCGCTCCAAGCAAGATTCTCCCGATGTGATGGATGAAGAAGATGACGAGTAAAAAAAATGGTTTTTTTTCTTTCAAAAAATGTATTTAATGTAAAGGCCGGTCAAGGCAGTCGAAACAATCGAAAAGAGTGTATAGTTGAACAGTTGCTTGAGAGTGACTACATCTTGTTCTTGACTACTACTACTACGATGACGATGACGGTGTTTCTTGACTTCATCATCACCTTCTTTCTCTGCTTTCTTCTTTTCCACATAAGGGATCGGAATATACAGGTAGTATGTTCTGTCCATGACCATGTCGTTGGGAACATCAAAATGGTCTACGTAACAGTCTGGATGGACGCGTGCTTTGAGTTTTTCGTTAAAACTGGCCGTGTTGACTTTGGGATCGTTTCCGGCAATCTTGCACTGGAGATGCGTCATGCCAAATGTTGAATCTTCAATGGATGAAAGTTCTGCCTCTGATCCCCACACATCGGCACGGTGCTTGTGGAGCATCTCGCGGGCCTTGCGATGAAATCTTTCCAAAAGTTGCTCGTCGTAGTAACCGTGCTGCGACATTTTTTTTTACTTTTTTAAAAACAAACTACATGAGCTTTGCCCGTGTTGTGCCACAAGCTCAGATTGATGCGGCGGTTAAAATCGTATCCAATGCACTGGAAAGTCCCAAGATCCAGTCGGTTACGAGCGCACTCGAACGCACCACAAGCCGCAAAGCACTGGAATATTGCTGCATGTGCAACATACCCGTTCCCATGTTGAGTATCAGTGTGATCCCGCTTGACAAGACTCTCACCTGGGTCATTTCTGGTTTTGAAAAGGAGATTTCTTTGCGCGAGATTTCATACATTTTGTTCTCCAAGGAGCGCGAAGAGTTGTTTGGGGTAGGCAGCGTCAACGATGTCTTGATTACGTCTGCCTCTGGAAAACACACTTTGATGATGAAAGTCCCGCGCGTCGGATTTGTCAAGCCAGAAATTAACGCCATGACCGTCACCCCACAGCGCAGAGGAAGTTCTCCTATCAAGCGCGAGCGTAATAGTAGCGAAAGCGACAGCGCTAGCGCTAGCGAAATGAGCGAAAGTAGCAGGAGCAGCAGTAGCGAGGAGCAGCAGCAGCAGCAAAGAAAGAAAAAAAATGCTACCAAAAAGCGCAAGGTTTCTTCTCGTAAATACAACAAAGACAAAAAATAAAAATATGATGGGGATTACCACTTATGTAGATTCGGTTCCAACAGTAGGAGTGGCGGGACCAGAAACATGGAAATGGCTTTGTGATTTGGAGTTTTGTTCGTGTGCTCCATACACCAAATCAGTTCTTGTCGTCTTTCGTGATAAAGTTCACAGCATAATTAATGTGGCGCGCGTGATTCAATTACGCGAACAACCCTCTATTTTGCAACTGTTTATTATGAGAGACGACACGTTCAATTTGGCACAACTCGATACGGCCGTCCGCATCTCCAAGGAACACTTTTCCTCCAAAGCTGTCCTAACTACGCCACAGAAGCGTCACCGGGAGTTGCTCAATGATGTAATTACAAGAAACAACAAATAAACGCCAATCATCCAGACCCACCACGGCTTTTTCGCGTAATACACATACGATTGATAGTAGCGCGGCAGCAGCCAATTACTTTTGTAGTTGAGCGTCTCGTCCGCTTTTCTAATTAGTTCGCGTTCTTTGCGGGCCTTTTTTTGTCTTGCATTGATGAACATTACTGCGTCCGACACTACAGTTGTAATTATTTCTAGCACCGTTCAGCCCATTGTGGTCGCTGCCATTGTATTTTTCATTTTGGTAGGACTGCCAGACATTTCGTTGCCTACCCTGACGCTACCATCGTGTTCGTGCTGCTCGTGCTGTTATTGGGCGTGTCAATATTGGATGCGCCGCTACTTTCCTTGCTGCCGCAACTGCTGCTGCTGTGATTGCGAAAACGCATCCTTGAAATACGAAAAGCTAGCACGCGAAATTGAAGAGCAAAAAGAAGAAGAAGAACAAGAAAAGGATAAAAAAGAACTTTAAAAATCTTCAATGTCAACTGTAGTTGTTGACGACGATGTTCCATCTGCTGCTGCTGACGACGACTGACGTTGTTGTTGCGAGACAAGAAACTTTTTATACAAAAAGTAGAGCGCTGACGAAATGCCCATGAATCCTATGCCAATCAATGCCTCGGGCCACCAAATACGAAGCGACATGATCAGTTGCCGACTTGGGTCAGCGGAATCGTTGACAATGGCAGGATTGAAGGTAAAGAGTCCAGTCAAAATGAACAGTGACATCTTGAATGAGTAGATGCTCATGTAAGCGCTGGACATGGCCACAAATACCGCAAATGTGGGTATGGCCAAATACTCATAGCACCACACGAACAAAAACCGACTACACGACCGTTTACAATTCATTTTTATGTTTTTATTTTGTTACGACAAAAAAATGGAAAGGGCTTATTCTGTATCTGCACTTCAGAGACGTCGTATGGAAGATCTCGCCGGCTTTTTGACTTTGCCTCGTTGTGTATGGATGGACAGAAATCCACGAATGGCTCCCAACCGAGCTCTAGCCCGCGTCCAACAAGAGCTAGACCGCAAATCGCTCTTGTTTTACACCAACAACACTCAGCTTGCGCGTATGCCCTTTGCATTCAGCGAAGAAACGCTCAAAATGTGTTTTCGTCACGGAAAACATTCTGTATCTGAAGCTGGGAAAGTTGCACTAGCTTATCAAGAATCGCTAGCACTAGAAGCTATGCGTGAATTTAACCTGCTTTACTTTTGTGCTCAATAAATTCTTTTGTCAAATTGCTGTATGACCCATTCCGGAATTCCTTTCTTGTCCAGGTAGTATAGACCTCTGAAAACATAGGGCAAGTTGGCCAGCGGTGGTTGTTCTGGCCAAAATCCTGGCGCCGTTTTGATTCGAGGAGATCCCGTGCCTGTTCCAAATTCTGCATGTGTCAAGTAACGTGGGAATGTTCCACGAAGCTCCAAGTCAGCTTTTCTGTCCTGCATTCTGAACTGTAAGTCGTTCAACAAAAGATATTCCAAATTGGGAGGGAGTTGTTCTATAACAATTGCTTTCTCTCCAGTCTCTGGTTCGGCGATTCGTGCTTTGATGCTTAGATAAGTAAGACGCTCAAAACGCGAGAAATCCATCCGAACCATGACAACAGTAATATCACCTTCTACAACTAACGCTGCGAGACTCAAGTGAGGTAGAACATCCAAATTCAAGCTGAGGCCTGTTTTTGCCGAATCAAACCCAAGATGTAAACTTCTCACGTTCGGGTTAACCCGCTCTTGAATCCACTGTTCAAATGTCATGGTCGCAGGATTAATCACATGCACTAAAAACTTTAAACGTCTGACGTTTGGAAATGACAACAGACTCAAACGGTTGCTCAAGAAATCACATTCAATTTCGACATCTTGCAATGTATCCGGAAACAGTGTTTGGTTTCCTCCTCCTCCTCCTCCTTTTGCCAATGAGAAATTGACAGTTCTGGCTCCGGTAACATGAAGTGTCCTCAATTGAATAAGCGGGCTTAAATCAGGAAATGTAATGTTGTTGCGATTGCGGATATCGACATGGAATTTTTCCAAATTTGGAGGTGGCATGTTCAAATAGATATTGATATCCGATTTAAACGTAGTAAAATGCAGTTCAGTCACGCTTGTGGGGAGATTACCATTGCACAGAAACCAATCAGTCGTCACCACTTTTTTAAGAGTTTTCAATTGGCTCAAATACTCAAAAAATTTTTGTCCTCTCCCAGTCTCCATCGATGATTCTAGATAGTAAAATTCTTCCAGTTTTTGAGGTCCACTTTTAGCCAGATCAAAGTTTCGGAATCCCTGCAGCTTCAGCGACGTTATATTGGGAGGAAGCAGCAGTTGGATCCAGCTGGCGCTTCCAGACAAGTGAAAACTTTTCAAGTCAGAGAACTGGCTCCAATCTTTTCCAAAAAGTCGGTCTGCGCCTCTTGCTGCAGATAAACGAGATTCAATAGAAAGAGACGTAAGTTCCTGTAAACTTCTTAGTGCGTTTACAAGTTTGTCTTCTTCGCTCGTTTCCCATCCCATTAGAATTAATTCTACATCCACAAGATTAGTCAATGCTGTGGGAACCTGCTCCAACCATTCGTAAAAAGTTTTAACTGAGTAAAACGCTGCTTTCCGAATGTATTGGGCAAATGGAACATACGCGTTAGCGTTGCCGATGCGCCATTTCTTTTCAAGCAAAATGCGCTCGCGAAAAATACGTGTTGTCTTTTGCGTAGCGTTGGAAAATTTACCCAAATCTCTTCCTTCCAGCATGCGCGCCAGCATGTCCAATATTTCAATTGGGACATTACCAAGTGCATCAGGAAGCTTTTCATTGGGTTTAGCCTTGGTCACTCGCTTTTCTTCCTCTTCTTCTCCTTCATCTTCGCGTCCACGCTTGTCGGTCTGGCCACAGATCAAGGCGTGCCCTAAAATCTTCCAATCCCGATCCAGACACTCTTTACTGCAATACTGGCGACCTCCATGACATACGGAGCACAAGAGTAAATCACTTCTGCTGTCGCTTTTGTTACTACAGACGGAACAAATAGGCTCATGAGGTTTCCCATACTGAGACTTGACAAATTTCTCAATCCAAGAACAACTCATTTTTTTTAAAATTAATATATTTTGATTTGTAGTTTTTTTTTACTTTTTCAAATGCTTAAAAAAGAGTATCAGCATGGCTTTTTCTTTGGGTGAAGGATCGATGCGTGTATCCATGCTCCAAGCCAGAATAGCCTTTTCAGCTTCTGCATCTTGATCTAGAGTAACAGTGGTATTCTTTTTCACTTTTTTCAATGTTGCCTCTTGTTCCTGTTCTTCTTCTTCGTTGTCTTTGGTAAGAGTGCTCATTTCAATTGCTTGTTTCAAAAACTTCAAGTCGATCAAGGACGGAATCGTTTCCAGATCCACTGATTTTTCCGTGTTCTTGGTTTCGGAAGACGATACTTTTACAATAAACTTTCCATCTACTATGTTGGAAGTAGTAGTAGTAGTAGGCGGTTTTTTTGCAACAAGCATTTTTTTTAGTGAATTCGGTCGACCCAATAGGGCACTCCAGAGTCTGGAAAAATGTCCAGCTTTCGTTTCGAATCTCGGCGACCAGCGCGTCGGTATGCTTCCCGTAAATGCTTAATCTTGACTCGAACAAATGAGCTGCCATCTTGAAGACCGTAAACAGCTTCATAAACAGGTGTATTCTTGTCGCCACGCGTCACATGTTCGGCTTCGCGCAACTTCCAAATGAAAAAAAAGGATTCGTCGTGCTCCTCAAGAGCATCAATTTCTTGCGTGCTTGTAAAGAGACGCGAACCTTTTCTCACCAACTCGTAGTGATTCCCAGGAGACCAAGCCACATGTCTAGTCGGATGCTGTTTTTTCTGTGCAGAAGAAACAGTTTTTGCTGGAGCTGTCTTATTATTATTATACAAGACGCCAAAAATGTTGGCGTCCAAAAACTCAATGACCCTCATGCCACTTTTCTTTTTTTTATTGACATAACCATTTCCACAATAAACGAGTGATGTTCTTCCGCGTGCAACGTCTGCAGGTAAGTAATCATGTCGTCACGACTTGTGTCTTTTTCGTCCTCCCATTTCTTCTTCATTTGGTCCCGTGCTATAGCGTGCTGTATCTCTGGATCTTGACGAGCGCGTTTCTTGTATTCGTCCAAAAAGAATGGCTCTTCCACCAAAGGTAACCAGCGCAGACCCGTAAAATCAACCTTGTGCGCTGCATAATACATGCGATAGCGTTCCATCACACTCCACTCGGGTCTCTTGTAACAATCCGGCACGCACGACGGAGGTTCTAATTTGTCTGAAGAAGAAGCAGGAACAATACAGGCTGGTATATGGTCCCTGACAAATGCCAGCACGTGTGTTGAAGCGTGCGGCTTGCTTGACCAGCCTTTGCACAACACTGGATTGGCAGCTTTGCGTCGCTTGCACTCGCGTTCCAATGCAAAACCAAGATCAATAACCCAAAGCATAGCTTCACGACATGACTGGGCCCACAACACAACAGGGTGCTTGGCATGTGGACCTTTGGTCGAGTAAACATCCGTTTCTGCCCACTGAACGGTCGGCTCGACGTTTCTTATGGCATAGGACACAATCTGAGCACACTCGAGAATCATCTTGCGAATATGAGAGTCTCCGTGCATGCGAGCACACTTGTCCACATCATCGTCCAAATAGAAAAAATTGAACCAATAACAACACATGACAACTGCGACACTCATGCTTTTTTTTATAAATAAAAAAATGGAAAGTGAAGGGTTTGCTTTTGCTTCGGACCTGCCACATCCGCCTTCTCCTCCTCCTCCTTCTCCTGATAAAGAAGAAGAAGAAGAGCACGGTCGTCATCACCACCACCACCGCCACCAGGATACTAAAAAGCAGAAGAAGAAAAAGAGCAAAAAACGGCCAGAGCATCGTTGCTACTACAGACGTGGCATGTATGTGGAGCTTGGGCTTGTTGGGTTAATGTATGCGTGTGTGATTTTCTTGGCGTTGCGTGCGGCCACACTTGTCGCTCAAGATAGAACGCTTAGTTTCCCCGAAGCGTTGCGCGAGTCTCTTCTTGGTAAAAAAACCGCAACCATTTACCACTCTGGCATTGCCATGAAAGAGACAAAAACGTCTGACGCTATCCCAATAGAACAAGCGACTGCACAGACGATGAAAGAGTTGGCGTTTCTTCAGGCAGCTTTTAGAGAACACGCGCCCAATCACCCATGTGTCTGTATGCATCATCTTCGGATACCTGGCGCAATTGTCTACTCTGTATGCAGCGTTGCTCGAGACAAGAATCGCGTTGTAACACTCTTCAATCCTTCCATCGAGGCAGAAGCGCTTGGGAAAAACACTGTCGCCATTGAGGTAAAATGGTTCGATACCTATTACCAGACCAACATGCATGGCCTATTTGAGGGCCAGCAAGCTTTGTGCCTAAAAGAAGCCGTTGAATTTTTTGAAAAGAATCTTGTAGCAACAGTAGAATGAAACAAATTTTTTTTTAATTACTTTTTGGCTCTGGCCAATTCTTCGAGTGTATTGGCAAAGAGATCGACGTGGAGGCAAAATTCAAAGCGACGTCGGATGTTTTCGTCTGGTTGGTTGGGAGCCATTGATTCGCGCACATACGGGCCCTTTCGGTTCTTGGTCGCGATGCTATCCGAGCGTTGCTGGATGTAAGTGAGCATTTGTTCGTATACTGATAGTTGCCGATGAAAAAAGACCAGTTTGGGCAAATAAGGATCCACTTCAAAACGTCCATTGTGTCGTGAGCCATCCTTGGTGCGATACATCATGGCGCCAAACTGATCCACCAAATGCTTAAATGCAAAAACGCACTGACTCTTGTGCGCGTCGCTTCCCAGCTGCAAGCAAGCCTTGAGTGATGGGGCCCACAAGTGAATGTGCATGTAAGCTCCGCTGTATTGTGAAACGCCTCCCTGAGTCACGCCCACTGAAAATACACAGTAAGCAATGCAAACGTCGTTTTCGTTCATCATCTTGGCATAATAGGTGTGATATGCCACGTTGCCGATGCTGGGAGCAGCAAAAGCAATCCACCAAGCAGAATCGTCTGTGTTCCTGACGTGTTCTCTGTCGAGCATGACGCGAACTGCATCCTGACAGACGTTGGTCCATTCTGTAACTTCCTTGACGCGATCGTGATCCCACATTTGCTCCAGCAACATCAAAAAATCGTTCTTGGCGTTGGAATCTGGCTCGAGTGCGTTCTTTGTTCTTTCGTATGCATCTGCCAGGAACACCAGTCGCTGGCGCAGTGTAGTTTCTTCTGGATCTGCATATTGTCGCACCACTTCCGACACGTTGGACGTGTCCAGATCATTCATGTTCTTGGTGCCAAAAGCGTCTTCGACTTCGACGCAGACGGCGCGCAAAACGCTCTTGTTGACTTGAACGGTTCCTCCTGTCACGCGCAGTTCTACACCTTGCGTGCCGCGTTCGTAAAAATTGACAGTGGGAACGGGTGTTCGGTTGCGCGACATTTTGTTGACAGAAAGCTTGGCTCGCGTAAACCACTCCGGATTGGGATCTGTCAGTCCAACTGCAGTGGTTGTGCACGGGATACCCTTTAAGATACCACGCGTATCTGGAATGGCCTGCGTTGAGCGCGTTTTCTTGTTTTTCCTAAACGCTGTAAAGGAAGAACTTTGTTCCTCGTTGCGTTTCATGCGCTTGTCCTCTTTGAAACTTTCAAAGGGATTCCAGTTGTCCTTGCTGAACCAAAGCAAGTCCTCCTCGTTACTGTCGGGCGCATCCGGAACTTGAAACAAGTCAATGTCGTCATCTCCATTATCCGGAAGATCCTTGAAGT